>WNFI01276334.1_pt1 | contig 23068 bp, 21 predicted proteins | sample 5400471 | NCBI WGS metagenome assembly WNFI01 (sample SAMN13153348, study PRJNA577476) | soil metagenome | isolation source: 100 cm saprolite on Douglas fir-dominated hillslope | place: USA:California | collected 2013-09-17
CGCCGACATCCTCGTCATCGGCGGCGGCATGGCCGGTTGCGGCGCGACCTACGAATCGCGCTACTGGGGACGCGACCTGAAGATCGTCTGCGTCGAGAAAGCGAACATCGAGCGCAGCGGCGCCGTCGCCCAGGGTCTCTACGCCATCAACTGCTACATGGGCATGCAATGGGGCGAGAACGAGCCCGAGGACCATGTCCGCTATGCCCGCAACGACCTCATGGGCCTGGTGCGCGAGGACCTGGGCTACGACATCGCCCGGCATGTGGACTCCACGGTGCACAAGTTCGAGGAATGGGGCCTTCCGATCATGCGAGACCCCAAAACCGGACGGTACCAGCGCGAAGGCAAGTGGCAGATCATGATCCACGGCGAAAGCTACAAGCCGATCGTCGCCGAGGCCGCCCGCAAGGCCGCGACCGAGGTCTACAACCGGATCATGGTCACGCACCTGTTGATGGACACGAAAAAGGCCAACCGGGTCGCCGGCGCCGTCGGGTTCAACGTCCGCACGGGCGATTTCCATGTGTTTCGCGGCAAGGCCGTCATCGTCTGCGCCGGCGGCGCGTCGCACATTTTCAAGCCACGCTCCGTGGGCGAGGGCATGGGGCGGACCTGGTATGCGCCGTGGAGCAGCGCGTCCGCTTACGCTTTGCCGATCCAGGTCGGCGCGAAGATGACGCAGATGGAAAACCGCATCGTCCTGACCCGTTTCAAGGACGGCTACGGCCCTGTGGGCGCCTACTTCCTCCATCTGAAGACGTACACGCAGAACGGCTATGGCGAGGAGTACGAGAAGAGGTGGTACGAGGACACCAAGGCTTTGGTGGGCGACTACATCGACCGTCACCCGGTGCCGACCTGCCTGCGCAACCACGCCATTCTTAAGGAGGTCGCGGCCGGCCGCGGTCCCATTCGCATGGTGACCAAGGAGGCCTTCCAGGACCCCCACAAGGAGACCGTCGGCTGGGAAAACTTCCTTGGCATGACGATCGGGCAGGCCGTCGTCTGGGCGTCGCAGAACATCGACCCCAAGGAGATCAATCCGGAACTGACCACGTCCGAGCCTTACGTCATGGGCTCTCACGCCACCTGCTCCGGCGCGTGGGCGAGCGGGCCGGAAGACTACGCCCCCGCGGAATATCAGTGGGGCTACAACCGCATGATGACGGTCGACGGCCTTTTCGGCGCTGGCGACACCATCGGCGGCACCGCCCACAAATTCTCGTCAGGGTCTTTCACCGAAGGCCGGATCGCCGCCAAGGCGGCCGTCAAGTACATCATGGACATCGGGAAAGACCAGCCTCAGGTCGACAAGCAGGAATACCGGGATCTCGAACGGGAGGTCTTCCAGCCGATGGAGAACTACCGGGTTGGCCGCAACGAGATAGTCGCCGGGACCGTATCGCCGAGTTATCTACTGCCCATTCACGGTCTTCAGCGCCTCGAGAAGATCATGGACGAATACGTCGGCGGCATCAGCACCAACTACATGACGAACGGCGTGCTGCTTAACCGCGGCCTCGAGCTCCTTGCCATGCTGAAAGAAGACATGAGCCACATGGGCGCTGAAGATCTTCACCAGCTTCAGCGCACCTGGGAACTGAACCACCGGCTTCTGGCCTCGGAGTCCGTGACCCATCACACGCTGTTCCGCGAGGAAACGCGGTGGCCGGGGTATTACTATCGAGGCGATCACATGAAGCTGGACGATGCCAATTGGCATTGCTTCACCCTGTCCCGCTACGACCGGAATACCGACAAGTGGGCGATGGAGAAGGCGCCCGTCTACCACATCATCGACTGACGAGACTCGTCCGCGCCTTTATGGGGACGCGGCTTTATGCTTCAATAGACTTTTGACCCATCGTTCTTGGAATATGGCGGACCGGCGCCTCCAAGTCTTCCACGCGGTCGCGAAGCATCTGTCCTTCACCAAGGCGGCGGATGCGCTGTTCATGACGCAGCCTGCGGTGACCTTCCAGATCAAGCAGCTCGAGGAGCACTACAACACGCGGCTTTTCGACCGCGCGCAAGGCCGCATCACGCTCACCCCGGCCGGCAGCATGGCGCTCGATTACGCCGAGCGCATTCTCGCCCTCTCCGCCGAGCTCGAAGCGCGCCTGAAGGACATCAGCGGCCAGCTCGGGGGCTCGCTCCTCATCGGCGGCAGCATGACGATCGGCGAGTACCTGCTGCCGCAGCTGATCGGCGAGTTCAAGGGGCGCTTTCCCGCCGTGGTGCCGACGTTGTTCATCGGCAATTCGGAGGCGGTACAGGATCGCGTTGCCGAGCGCACCCTGGACCTTGGCTTCATCGAGGGAGATTCGCACCTTTCTTCCCTGCTTAGCGAAGTTTGCTGCGAGGACGAGCTGCAGGTCGTGTGCGCGCCGTCCCACCCCATGGCCAAGGCGCCCTTCGCATTGCCGGCGTCGCTCGTCCAGCATCCCTATATCAGCCGGGAGGCGGGCTCCGGGACGCGCGCCGTCATCGACCGCTACCTGCAAGAGGCGGGGGTTGCGCCGGACTCCCTCAACACGGTGGTCGAGCTCGGCAGCCCGGAGGCGCTGAAGGGACTCGTCGCCACGGGCCTGGGCTTCGCCATCATGTCGCGCGTCATCGCCGCCAAGGAGCTCGAGCTCGGGCAGCTCGTCCAGATTCCCCTCAGGCCGCCGCTCCTCCGCAATTTTTCGGTGGTGTATCCGAAGGAAAGATTCCATTCCAAGCTGGTGAGCAGCTTCCTGCAGTTCGCCCGGGCGCGGCTGGCCGGCATGCACCCGCCCGGCCTCGCGGCGCTCCAGCAGGCTGAATAACTTGCCCGATCTCGTACCGCCGCACGGGGGAGGCGTTCTCAAGCCGCTGATGCTTTCAGGCGAAGCGCTCGCCGCCGAATGCGCGCGCGCGCGGTCCTTGCGCACCGTGCGCGTGAGCTCGCGCGAAAAAGGCGATCTCGTCATGCTCGGGATCGGCGGTTTCACGCCGCTCGAGGGCTTCATGAGCCGCGCCGATTGTGAAGGCGTCTGCAAGGATTACCGTACGGCTGCGGGGCTCTTCTGGCCGATCCCGATCACGCTGTCGGTCGACTCCGAAACCGCGCGGGCCATCGATATCGGAAGCGAAGTGGCGCTCGCCGAGACCGCGGAGGGCGCTGCGCCGCTCGCCACCATGCGGGTGGCCGAAAAATACGCCGTCGACAAGCTGCACGAATGCAAGTCGGTGTTCCGCACCGCCGATGCCGAGCATCCCGGCGTGCGCATGGTGATGGAGCAGCCCGAGGTCAACCTCGCCGGGCCCGTGAAAGTGCTCTCCGACGGCGGCTTCAAGGAAAAATACGGCGCGCTCTTCATGACGCCTGCGGAGACGCGCGCCGAGTTCCAGCGCCTGGGCTGGTCGCGCATCGCTGCTTTCCAGACGCGCAACCCGATGCATCGCTCGCACGAGTATCTCGTCAAGCTGGCGATCGAAGTCTGCGACGGCGTGCTCGTGCACTCGCTGCTCGGCAACCTGAAATCCGGCGACATCCCGGCCCTGGTGCGCACGCGCGCGATCGCCGTGCTGATCGACCGGTACTTCCCTCCCAGGACGGTAGTGCAGGCGGGCTATCCGCTCGACATGCGCTACGCAGGTCCGCGCGAGGCTCTGCTGCACGCGCTGTTCCGGCAGAACTACGGCTGCTCGCATCTGCTGGTGGGCCGCGACCACGCCGGCGTAGGCAGCTACTACGGCCCGTTCGATGCGCATCAGATTTTCGACCAGATTCCGGCGGACGCGCTGGCGACGCGGCCGCTCAAGATCGACTGGACCTTCTGGTGCTACAAGTGCGGCGGCATGGCCTCGGGGCGGACCTGCCCGCACGCCGACGCCGACCGCTTGCTCGTATCCGGCACCAAGCTACGCAAATGGCTCTCGGAGGGCAGTCCAGTTCCGGCAGAGTTCAGCCGGCCCGAGGTTCTGGAAATCCTGCGTGCATACTATGCGTCGCTCGATGCCAGTGAAAATGTGGAAGTGAAGCTCGCAGGGCACTCCGCGCGCTGACCTGAAGTAGCCTTTACTTGAGCAAAGCGGGTTCGGGCAATGCGCTGACATTACCGATGGGCGACTTCAGCCTGCGCTCGCCGAGCACCTGCTGGGCGAATTGCGGCATGAGCGCCTCGGGGCGCAGCTTGTCGACATTGATCCCCTTGATCGAGTACAGAAACGCGGTCGACTTGTCGACCAGGTGCACCGCATCGGCATTAATCACGAAGGGGAACGTCAGCCGCTGCTTGCTGCCGCCCTGGTTGTCCGGGTAGCTGCCATAAAGCGCAGCCCACAGGTATTTGTCCTCCATCCCGGTCGTATAGCTTTTCACCATGCGCATCACATCGGCGGCGTTTTGGGAATCGGACAGGTAGAGCTGGGCGTCGAGCTCGGCGTTCAACCAGCCTGTGACCACGTCGGGCCGGTGCTTCAGGAGCTCGGCCCGCATGACGAGAAAAGCGCCATCCATCTCCTTGAAGTTCACGCCTGAGAGAATTCTGCGCGCGAGGCCTTCCTTCGCCAGGCGCGAGGCGACCGGCTCCCAGATCACCGTGGCATCGAGCTTGCCGGCGCGGAAACCGCTGGTGATGACCTCGATGTTCTGGTTGAGGTAGGTGGCGGGCTTGACGTTTCCCTTGCGGAAGATGACCTCGGCAAAGCGATCGGCGCAGCTGCCCTTCGGTATTGCGACCTGCTTGCCGTCCAGCCACTTGATGGCCTCGGCGGCGTCCTTGAACTGCGGCGCGTCGTTTCTCGCCAGGAGCACGTTGCACTGGTCGTAGCCCAGTCCAAGCGTCGCGACGATGCGCACGTCGCCGATCTCCTGCTTGGTCGTCGAGACTACGGCCGGGATGTCGCCGAGATAGCCGATGTGCTGCTTGCCGGCGAGCATGTTGTTGACGATGACCGAGCCCTGCAATCCGATCTGGTACTCCACCGTCGAGCCGGCGGGCAGGTACTTCCTCCAAAGCTCCTTGCCGTGCAGCACATGGACCGACCAGACCGCCGTGTAATGCGAAGGATGGCCGACGACGAGCTTGATCGGCTCGCCGGGTTTGCCGAATTCCAGCTCGGCGGCGCGCAACCCCTGCGGGAGCAGCCCCGCGCCGCCAATCAGCAGCAGCACTGCGCTTGCCTTCATGAATCCTCCTATATAACCAGCTTCAGGCGCTGGACCTTTCCGGACGGGCCCTTGGGAAGCTCTTCGAGAAAGCGGAACACCTTCGGCGTCTTGTGGCGTCCCAGCTCGGCGAGGCAGAATGCGCGCAGCTCGGCTTCGGTCACGCGCACTCCGGGCCTCGGCACCACGCAGGCGAGGATGTCCTCGCCGTAGTTCGGATCCGGGATGCCGACCACCGCGGCCTCGAGCACCGCCGGGTGCTTGAGAAGCGCCTCGTCGATCTCGCGGGGCGCGATGTTCTCGCCGCCCTTGATGATCAGTTCCTTCAGGCGCCCGGTGATGAAGTAGAAGCCGTCCGCGTCGCGGTAGCCGAGGTCGCCGCTGCGCAGCCAACCCTCGGCGTCGAGCGCCTTGGCAGTCAGCTCAGGCTGCTTGTAGTAACTGCGCATCACGTTGGGCCCGCGCAGACAGATCTCGCCGGGCGCGAATGCCTCGAGTTCGCGTCCCGCTTCAAGGTCGATGACCTTGGCTTCAACGCCGCAAGGCAAGCCGGGCGAGCCGTACTTGCGCCGCGGAGCATCGTGCGGATTGGCGAACACCACCGAGGCGGACTCGGTCATCCCCATCGCCTCGATCACCGGGATGCCGAAGGTGCGCTCGAACGCGCGGTGCTGCTCTGGCGCCAGCGGCGCAGAGGCAGAACGCCCGAAGCGCACGCGTGGAAAGCGGTACTTGCGCTTCAGTTCGGCGGCGTTGAGGAGGTAGGCGACGATGGTCGGCACGAGGTTGATCCAGGTCGCCCCGCAGCGCTCGACTGTGTCCCACCAGCTCGATACGCTGAAGCGGTGCGGCGCGACCACGCTGCCGCCTGACACGAAAGGCGTCACGGTGGCGATCACCTGCCCGTTGATGTGATAGAGCGGCAGCGAAGAGAGGCAGCGGTCCACGGCAGTGAGGCCGTGCCATGCCGCGACGCTGCGGGCCGCGGCGATCAGGTTGCGGTGCGAGAGCACTGCGCCTTTGGGGGTCCCGGTTGTGCCGGAGGTGTACATGAGCAGCGCCGGATCGTCGGCAGTGAGTGGTTCGAATTCCGCCGACAAGATTCTCTTTTCCAGAAAAAGCTCGGGCGCATCTATGTCGATGACGATGATCCTAATCGGGCGGCGTACTTCGGCGAGCGCCTCGGCGAGCTGCTTTTCGTACTCACGCGCCGTAAACAGGACCTTGCAGTCGCAGTGATCGAGCACGTAAGCGAGCTGTGAGCGCTGCGCGAGCAGATTTAGCGGCGCGACCACGTAGCCGCCGATCATCGCGCCGAGGAAAAGCAGCGCGGTCTGGTAGCCGTTATGCAGGTAAAGACCGACCTTGTCGCCGCGCTCGAGGCCGGCCGCGCGCAGCCAGCGCGCCAGGATGCGCGCCTGGCGGTCGAGCTCGCGGTAAGTAAGCGTGCGTCCGGTCTCGGGGGCGACGAGGAAGCTGCGCTCGGGCTGCCGCGCCATGTGCGCCGCAAGCACGTCGCGCAGCGTGGCCGTTGCCTTCATTTGCCGTGCTTGCGGTGATAGGTCCCGAACAGCCCTTCCAGCGTGGCGGGGCGCGGCGCGATCGGGCGCACGATGCGGGTGATGTTGAGGAAGTGCCGGTAGTTCATGTTGTCCGAGATCGAATTTCCGCCCCAGGTGCCGCAGCCCATCGACAGTGAAAACGGTAGGCCATTGTCCCAGGCGCCGCCGTTGGCGATGGCGTGCGCCTGGTTGACGATGACGCGCGCCGACGGCATCTCGAGCCCGAGGCGCATCACGTGCGCGTCGTTCTTCGTGTGGATGCCGACCGAGTGGCCGGCGCCCTGGTATTCATATATTTTCCTTGTGAGACTGAAAGCGGCGTCGAAATCGGGAACCTTGTAAACCGTCAATACGAGCGACAGCTTTTCGCCGGAGAACGGAAACTCCTTGCCGGCGCCGCTTTCCTCGACCATCAGGAACTTCGCAGCCGCGTGCTTCAGGCCCGCCAGCTTGACGAGATCGCCCACGGGCCGCGCCATGACCTCGGGATTGAGCTTGCCGCCCTGCCACATCGCCGCCTGGAGCTTCGCCTTTTCCGCCTGGTCGAGCAGCACGCCGCCGGCTTTTTTGAGCTCGGCGAGCATCGGCGCATAAACCTTGTCCAGGATGATGAGCGAATTCTCGGACGAGCAACTGGTCGCGTTGTCGAAGCACTTCGACTCGGCGATCTTGCGCGCCGCGTCGGCGAGCTCGGCCGTATCGTCGACGATCACCGCGACATTGCCGAGGCCGACGCCGACTGCTGGCGTTCCCGACGAATAGGCGGCGCGCACGTTCGCCTGCGAGCCGGTGGCGACCACGAGGTCGGCCTGGCGCATCAGCTCGCGCGTCGATTCCCTGGTGACCGGCGCCGGCAGCATTTGTACGAGCTGCGCGGGCGCGCCGACTTTCGCCAGCTCCGCGTGAATGAATTCCAGCAGCAGCGCGCAGGTCGACCAGCCCTTGGGCGATGGCGCGACGATGACCGCGTTGCGGCCCTTCAGTGCGTTGAGGATCTTGTTAGCCGGGGTAGCTCCGGGATTGGTAGAGGGCGTGAGCGCCGCAACCACGCCGGCCGCGCGCGCGATTTCGACGATGCCGAGCTCGGGATATTCGGCGATCACGCCGACGCTTTTCGCGTCCTGCAGGTCGCGCAGCAGGCCGAGCGTCTTGCGCTCGTTCTTGGCGATCTTGTCGGCCACGTTGCCAAGGCCCGTGTCGGCCACCGCGAGCTCGGCGAGCCGCCGGTTGTTCTCGGGCTTGACGATTGCCCAGCCGGCGGCGCTGACCACTTCGTCGACCTCGGCCTGCGAATAGCGCTCGTAGCGCGCCTGGGCCACGCGCGCGCGCTGGACCAGGCCGGCGACGGCGTCTACTCGACCCGGATCTTGGCCGCCTGGATGACTTCGGCCCATTTCTTCAGATCGGACTTGACCACGCGCTCGAGCTCCTCGGGCGAGCTCGCGACCGGATCGCCGGTCTGCTCGATGAGCCTTGCCCGCACGTCGGGCAGCTGCACCACACGGGCGATCTCCTTTTGCATCCTCGCCACCACCGGCGGCGGCGTCCTTGCGGGAGCGAGCATCGCCATCCAGGAATCGACCTCGTAGTCCGGCAGCCCGAGCGCTTCCGCCACCGTGGGGATTTCCGGCGCGCCCGGCGAGCGCTTGAGCGTCGTGACGGCGAGCGCCCTCAGCTTGCCGGCGCGCACGTGAGACATCGCCGCCGCGGCGGTGACGAAGGCCATCGGCACCTGCCCGGCGAGTGTGTCGATCAGCGCCGGTCCGCCGCCTTTATACGGCACGTGCAGCAGGTCGATGCCGGTCTTGAGCTTGAGCAGCTCGCCGGCGATGTGGGAAGGCGTGCCGTTGCCGACTGAGGCGAAGGAAATCCTGCCAGGCTGCGATTTGGCTGCCGCGACGACGTCGTTGATCGTCTTGAAGGGCGACGCCGGATTCGCTGCAAGGAGCTGCGGAATGCTCACGATCAGCGACACCGCGGCGAAATCGCGCTCGACGTCGTAGCTCAGCTTGTAGAGCAGCGGGTTAATGGTGTGCGAGGACAGCGTGAAGAGAAACGTGTACCCGTCGGGCGCCGAGCGCGCCACCTCGGCCGTGCCCACCGCGCCGCCGGCGCCGCCGCGGTTCTCGATCAGTATCGGCTGCCCGAGCCCCTCCGACATGCGGTTCTGCATGATGCGCGAGATGACGTCGACGCCGCCGCCGGGCGGATACGGCACCACCCAGCGGATCGGCTTCGACGGCCAGTCCTGGGACCAGGCCGCCGAGGCGGCCAACAGCAGCGCGAAGAAAAAGCTTCTCACTGTCTGCTCTTGTACTTGTCGAGCAGCCGGCGCGGCTTCTTGAGCGCGTCGCGGCGGAACGGATCGCCCAGCTCGCGCGTGCACATCAGCTCGACGATCGTCGTCTTACCCTCTTTCTGCGCCTTGCACGCATCGCGCAGCGCCGCTCCCACCTCGGACAGCTTTTCCACGCGGATACCTTCGGCGCCCATCGCTTTCGCGATGCCGGCGAAGCTCGGATTGTCGAGGTTCACGCCGAGGAAGCGATTGGAGTAGAAGTCGACGTGGTTTTTCTTCTCCGCGCCCCATTGCTCGTTGTTGAACACCACCGCGGTGACCGGAATCTTCTCGCGCACGCAGGTGAGGATCTCGCCGAAGCTCATGCACCAGGCGCCGTCGCCGACGTAGGCGATGGCGCTGCGCTCGGGCGCGGCGACCTTGCAGCCGATCATGGTCGGAAAGGCGTAGCCGCAGTTGCCGAACATCATCGCGCCGAACATGCTGCGCGGGCGCTCGAACTTGAGATAGCTGTTGGCGATCTGGCAGATGTTGCCGATGTCGGTCGAGACCATCGCGTCGGCGGGCATCGCCTTCTCCAGCTCACGCAGCACCTGACGCGGATGCATGTACTTGGAGCCCTTGCTCACCTCCAGGCTCCAGGCGTCGGTTTCATGATCCCAGCGCGCCAGCTCTTCGGCCCACGCGCGCTTTTGGTCGGCAACGGTTTTGGCGATGGCTTCCCGCTGCGCCGCGGTTTTGCGGCCTTTCAGGCGCGCCACGAGAGCGCGGGCCGTCGCGGCCGGATCGCCGCAAACGGTCACGCCGACCTTCTTCACCAGGCCGAGCACCCGCGGATCAGCATCGACCTGGATCAGCTTGGCGCTCTGCGGCCAGTAATCAATGCCGTACTGCGGCAGCACGCCGAAAGGCCCGAGGCGCGAGCCGAGCGCGAGCACCACGTCGGCCTTGGAGAGAATGTGCATCGCGGCCTTCGAGCCGTGATAGCCGAGCGGGCCGCAGGCGAGGCGATGGTTCGCCGGGAAGGAGTCGTTGTGCAGGTAGGAATTGCATACCGGCGCCTCGAGCGCTTCGGCGAGCGCCACGCAGTCCGGCACGCCCTCGACCATCACGATGCCGCCGCCGGAGATGATGACCGGGAATCTCGCCTGCGCCAGCGCATCAGCCGCGGCATCGAGGCTTCTCTCACCACCGGCGCCGCGCTCGATGCGGATCGGCTGCGGAATCTCGCAATCGATCTCGCCATACAGGTAATCGCGCGGGATGTTGATCTGCGCCGGGCCCATCTCCAGGATCGCGCGATCGAAAGCGCGCGAGCTCAGCTCGGCGATGCGCGCCGGGTTGTTGACGTGCGCCTGGAATTTGGTGATGCGGGAAAAGATCGGCAGCTGATCGGTCTCCTGGAAGCCGCCCAGCCCGATCGACATCGATCCGGTCTCCGGGGTGATCGCGATCACCGGCGAATGCGCCCAGTACGCAGCAGCGATCGCGGTCACGAAGTTGGTGATGCCGGGCCCGTTCTGCGCAACGCACACGCCATGGCGGCCCGAAACGCGCGAGTAGCCGTCGGCCATGTGGGCAGCGCCCTGCTCGTGCACCGTCGGCACAAAGCGAATACCGGCGGCCGGAAACAGATCCAGCGCATCCATATACGCCGAGCCGACGATGCCGAACACCTCGCTCACACCCTGCGCGACCAGGGTCTCGACGAACGCCTCTGAAGGCGTCATGCGCGTGCGCCCGGAAACGACCATGCGCTTCACTTCGGCGATGTTGGTCATGGAGGGTCTCGCAAGAATGAGAAAGTTCTTCAGTTTCTCACAAGTCGCGTTTTAGAAAATGATAATCTGGCGAAATGGCGCGCAAGGAGGACAGCATTCCCGCCACGCTACGGGCGGTCTCGGTGCTCGAGGCGCTGGTCGCGGCGGAGCGCCCCGCGGCGCTCGCCGAGCTGACCGGAATGGTGCGGCTGCCCAAGCCCACGCTCTACCGGATGCTCGGCATGCTCGAAGCGGCCGGACTGGTGATTCGCGAGCCCGGCGCCCGCAGGTACGCGCCCGGCCCGCGGCTCGCCGCGCTCGGCCGGAACGTGATGCTGAACGGCAGCCTGCGCGCCGGGCGCCGCGCCATCCTCGCGCGGCTGGTGGACGAAATCGGCGAGACCTGCAACTTCACCATGCTCGACGGCGCCGAGGTGATCTACGTCGACAGAGTCGAAGCGGCCTGGCCGCTGCGCATGAACCTCACCTCGGGCTCGCGCGTTCCGCTTCACTGCACAGCGAGCGGTAAGCTGTTGCTCGCGCTTCTGCCCAAGGCGTCACGCGAGCGCATCATGAGGCAGCTCGCGCTCACGCGCTATACCGACACCACCATCACCGACCGCAGGCAGCTCGCTGTGGAACTCGCGCGCATCCGCGCCAACCGCTATGCCACCGACAGGGAGGAGTGCCACGCCGGGCTGGTTTGCGTGGCGGTCCCCGTAGCCGATCGCAGGAAGCGCGCCTGCGCAGCGCTGGCGGTCCAGGCGCCGGTCTCGCGCATGCCGCTCGAGCGCGCCCTCGGCCATTTGCCCGCCCTGCGCCAGGCGGCTCTCGTTCGCGATCGCGCTGCAGAACCTCGTGTGGGGACTCGCCATGCCCTTCGCCGGCGCTATCGCCGACCGCTTCGGCGCGGCGCGCGTGCTCATCGTGGGAGGGCTCGCCTACGGCCTCGGGCTGTGGGCGATGGCGTACTCGACCGGGCCGCTCGCGTTCGATCTCGCCGCGGGGCTGCTCGTGGGTCTCGGGCTCGCGTGCACTGGATTCGGCGTGGTGCTCGCCGTAATCGCGCGCGCATTCCCGCCGCAGCGGCGCAGCGTCGCGGTCGGCATCGCCGGCGCTTGCGGGTCGTTCGGCCAGTTCGCCATGCTGCCCTGGGGCCAGGCGATGATCTCGCAGCTCGGATGGCTGAATGCCCTGCTGATTCTCGGGGCGACGGCCTATCTCATGATTCCGCTTGCCGCCGCGCTCGCCGGCCGCAATCCAGCGAGCGAGGAGAGCAACCTGTCGATCGGCGCCGCTCTCGCCGAGGCGATGGCGCATCGCGGCTTCTGGCTGCTGACAGCGAGCTTCTTTGTCTGCGGCTTCCAGACCATCTTCGTCATGACGCATCTGCCCGCCTACATGGTGGATCGCGGGCTCAGCGCGACCGAAGGGATGACCGCGCTCGCCACCATCGGGCTTTTCAACATCGTCGGTTCGTATGCCGCGGGAGCGCTCGGCGCGCGCTACAGCAAGAAAATGCTCCTCGCCTCTATCTACGCGCTACGTGCGGTTGCGATAGGGTTGTTCATCGCCACCCCGATCACCACCGCAGGCATGTACCTCTTTGCCGCGGTGCTTGGCTTTACCTGGCTCGGCACCGTACCGCTCACCAATTCGCTTGTCGGCCAGATATTCGGCGTGAAGTATCTCTCCACGCTGTTCTCGATCGCATTCCTGGGCCACCAGCTCGGCGCGTTCGCCGGCGCCTGGGCCGGCGGGGCTGTGTTCGATCTCACGGGCTCCTATGGCCCGGTTTGGCTCGCGGCCATCGCGCTTTCGGTGGCTGCCGCAGCTCTCTGCGTGCCCATCGATGAGCGCGCGCTCGAGCGCAAGGCCTTTACGGGCGCCGCATGAGCGCCGAAAAGGAAACCGTCAATGCGCAAATGCAGCGCCTTGCTTCGCTCGGCTTCATGGTGGCGGGCGTGTGCCACGAAGTATCCAACCCGCTGGCGGCAATCCACTCGATGCTGCAGATCCTGCAATCGAAGCGCGGGGTCACGCCCGAAACTCTCGAGAAAGGCCTCGCCTCCATCAGCTTGAACGTCGCGCGCGTGCTGACCATCACGAAGCGGCTCGGTGACTTCTCACGCGTCGGCAGCGACCCGCCCGCCCCGGTTGCCGTGGATTCGGCGGTGGAGGAAGCGGTCGCACTGCTGCGCCACAGCTCATGCGGAGCGGGGGTGCGTGTCGAGTTTGGCGGGGCGCCCGGCGCCGCCGTGCTCGCTCGGCCCGGCAACCTGCAGCAGGTGGTGTTCAACATCCTCCTCAACGCCGCACAGGCGATGGATGGCGCAGGCGTCATCGACGCCCGCGCGCAGAAGACCGATGGCAGGACCCTCGCGCTCTCGATCCGGGATAGCGGGCCGGGCATTCCGCGCGAGCATCTGGCGCGCGTGTTCGAGCCATTCTTCACTACCAAGCAGGCGGGCGAAGGCACTGGCCTCGGCCTCGCCATCAGCTACGAGATCGTGCAGGAGCTGGGCGGCACGATCCGCGCCTTCAACCCTCCGGAGGGCGGCGCCTGCTTCGAGCTGCTCCTGCCTCTCTACGAGGATGTGCACTGATGCGGGCGCGCGTGCTGCTGATCGACGACGACCCGGGCCTTTCGGAAGTGATCGAGCTGCTGCTCAGCCGCGAAGGCTATGCCGTGGAGCGCGCCGGCACGGTCAAGGCGGGAATCGAGCGCAGCAGCGCGGCCGGGATCGATCTTGTCATCACCGACCTCAAGCTGCCCGACGGCACCGGCCTGGACGCGATCGGCGCGATCCGGGAATCGCGGCCCGAGCTGCCGGTCATCATGATCACCAGCTATTCGTCCATGGAGAGCGCCATCGGCGCGCTGCGCGCCGGCGCCGTCGACTACATCATCAAGCCGTTCGACAACGACGAGTTCCTGTACGCCGTCGACCGTGCGCTGAACGAGCGCCGCATCAGGCGCGAGAACGCCATCCTGAAGCGCAACCTGAAGAGCGCCTACGGCAGCTGGCCGATCGTCGGCGAGGGCCCGGGCATCAGGCGCGTGCTCGAGCTGATCCGCAAGGTCGCGCCCACGGATGCCAATGTCCTCATTTCGGGCGAATCCGGAACCGGCAAGGAGCTCGCCGCGGCTGCGCTCCACTATGCGAGCCGGCGCGCCGAGGGCCCTTTCGTCTCGGTGCAGTTCGGCGCGCTGGCGCGTGATGCGCAGGAAGCCGAGCTCTTCGGAGACGCGCGCAGGGCAGGCGAGCGCAGGGAAGGGCTCATCCGGGAGGCCGACGGCGGCACGCTGTTCCTCGACGAAATCGCCGAGCTCGCGCCTGCGGTCCAGGTGAAGCTCCTGCACGTGCTCGAAGAAAAGATGGAGAAGCCGGTTTCCGGCGCGGACGTGCGCTTCATCGCTGCCACGCACCGCGACCTCCCGGCGGCGATCGACCGCGGCCAGTTTCGCAAGGACCTGTACTACCGGCTCAACGTGATCTCGATCCAGGTTCCGCCGTTGCGCGAGCGCGGCCCGGACCGGCTGCTGCTCGCGCGGCACTTCGCCGAGCGCTACGCGCGCAAGCTCGGCAAGCGCATCGGCGGCTTCGACGCCGAGTTCTCGGCGTTTCTCGAGAACTATCCCTGGCCGGGCAACGTGCGCGAGCTCGAGAACATGATGGAGCGCGCGGTGATCCTCGCCGAATCGGACCTGCTCACGGGTCGCGACCTCGCAGAGGTGGCGCCCGCGTTGCCGATGGTGCGCGCCGCGGTGCCGCCGCTTCCCGGCGACGCGCGACCCCTGGCGATCGAGGAATATATCCGCGAAGTCATCGAGCGCTTTCAGGATTCCCACAGCGAGACCGAACTTGCAAGGATGCTCGGCATCGGCCGCAAGGCGCTGTGGGTGCGGCGCCGCCAGTGGGGGCTCAAGCGTACGCGCAAGGACGTTTCCCGCTGACATGCGGTTTCGTTGTGAAACGCCGCAAGGCACTTGCATTCTGAGCGCGCTCTTGCTATCCAAGTAGTCGCTCATCTAGAGGAGGCAACATGGCTGAGGCCAAACCCGCCGGCGCGCAGCCGGCGCGCAAGAAGGTCACGATCCCGATGCTGATGGAGAAGATGAAGAAGGGCGAGCCGATCGTGCAGCTCGCGGTGTACGACTACGAGACGGCCATCGTCGCCGACCGCGTCGGTATCGACATCCTGTGCGTCTCCGACACCGGAGGCATGGTGCTGTTCGGGCACGAGGACACCACCTCGGTGTCGTTCGAGGAGGTCATGTTCATGGCGCAGGCGGTCAAGCGCGGCTCGAAGTACGGGCTGCGCATGGTCGACATGCCGTACATGAGCTTTCATCTCTCGCCGATGCAGGCGGTGGAGAACGCCGCCAGGTACGTGTCGCAGGGCGGCGCCGAGGTGATGAAGTGCGAGGGCAACCGGCACCACGCCAAGAATATCGAGGCGATCATCAAGGCCGGCATCCCGGTGCAGGGCCATATCGGCATCACGCCGATGCGCATGCCCCAGCTGGGCGGGTTTTTCGCGCAAGGCAAGACCGCAGAGCGCGCCAAGGAGCTGGTCGACGACGCCTGGGCGATGGTCGACGCCGGCTGCTTCTCGATCATGTGCGAGGTGACCACCTCGGAGGTCTGCGAGCACCTGGCCGCGACGCTGCCGGTCCCCGTGATTTCGCTGGGTGCCGGAAACCTGGCGCACGGCGTGCACATCATCGGCTCGGATCTGTTCCACCTGTACGAGAAGCACACGCCGCGGCACTCGAAGATCTACGCCGACCTGGTGCCGATCATCGAGAAGGGCCTGACCGAGTACCGCGACGACGTTCGCGCCCGCCGCTACCCCGCTGCCGAGCACACCGTGTTCATGAAGGAAGACGAGCTCGCGAAGTTCAGACAAATTGTTGGAAAACAGAGAAAAACCGGTTGACGCGGCGCGTGTCCTAGGCCAGGCGCGTTTTTTTTCCGACCTGACCCGGGCGCAGCTCGATCGCGTCGCGGCGCTCGGGCGCGTGCGCGCATTCCCGCAGGACACGCGCATCTACGTCGTGGGCGACGCGGTCGACGATTTCTACGTGCTCGCCGACGGCATGGTGCGATTCACTCTCGGCCTGGGCAAGCGCGAGACCTCGGCAGGCGACATCATCCGCCGCGGCGAGGTGTTCGGCTGGGCGCCGCTCGTCGAGGGTCACCCGCGACGCATCGCGACCGCCTACTGCCTGACTCCCTGCGAGGTCATCGCGATCGACGGCGGCGCCTTGACGGCGCTGATGGAGAGCGACAGCGGCCTCGGCTATGCCCTCATGAAGAAGCTCGCGGTGCTGCTCACCAGCGAGCTGGTCGCTTTCGCCGCAGGCTGAACTCCGACCTCCTTCTTGCGGCGGTCGCAGCGTTCGTCGGCGTGCTGATCGGTACCGTGGGCGTCGGCGGCGTGCTGATGGTCGCGTTCCTCGCGCTGTTCGGCGGGCTCTCGATCCACCAGGCGGCCGCCACGTCGCTCTTCACGTTTCTCTTCACCGGCCTCCTCGGCACCTGGCTCTACCAGCGCCGCGGCAGCATCGACTGGCGCATCGCCGGGGCGGTGTGCGCCGGCGCCTTGATCTTCGGCTATTTGGGCGCCGCCGTCGCAGCGCGCATCGACGCCCGGCCGCTCAGCGTCATCATCGCCTTGGTCATCGTTGCCGCCGGTGTCTACATCTTCGTGCCGCAGCACGCCGCGTCGCGCGCGCGCGACGGTCGCGGCTGGCGCGAACAAGCACTGCTCGTCTGCGTCGGCGCGGCCTCGGGCTTCGGCTCGGGCCTCTCCGGAGCTGGCGGCCCTCTCTTCTCCGTGCCGATGATGGTGATCCTGCGCTACGTCCCGCTCGCCGCGGTGGCCACCAGCCAGGTGCTGCAGATCGTCGCGGCGACCTCGGGCTCGCTCGGCAATCTGCGCCATGGGTTCATCGACTTTCGCGTCGCCGCACTGGTCACCGTCTTCGAGCTTGCCGGCTTGATCGCCGGCGTGCGCCTCGCGCACGCCGCCAGCGCCCTGGCGCTGCGCCGCCTCGCCGGCGGCCTCTGCGTCGCGAGCGGCGGCTTCCTGCTCTTGCGCTCGCTGTGAGCGCGCGCGAAGAGCATCTTGCCACGCGCCGCGCAGCGGGCCTCGGCAGATCGCCTACACGCTTCTCCTGAAAGACGACGGCGCTGTTCTTATCGACGCGACGGTATGGCGCCTGGACGCTGAGCGCTTCTGGCTTTTCACCGGGCGCCGCAGCGCCTTCGGCGGCCGCGACCGCTCGGGCGAATACGCGGTCCTCGCCCTCCAGGGGCCAGCCAGCGGGCGCATCCTTGCGCGCCTTATCGGCGGCGAGCCAGTCCAGGCATTGAAGTACTTCCACTTTCTTCAAATAGACAACCTGATAGCCGCGCGGCTCGGTTTCAGCGGCGAGCTCGGCTACGAGTTGATGGTCCCCGCCGCCGAAGCCTCGGCGTTGCGCGAGAAGCTGCTGAATATTGGCGGGTTGCGCGAGTGCAGCTGGGCTGCGGCCAACAGCCTGCGCATCGAATCCGGCTACGTGCTCTTCGATCGCGAGATCGACGGCCGCGCCAACCCGCGCGAGCTGGGGCTTGATCGCCTCGTCCGCGATCGAAAGGAGACGTTCGGCATGAAGCGGAAACTGGTGGGGCTGGAGATCGCCGACCGCCAACCCGATGCAGACCCTCCAGTCGCTCATGTCACGAGCGAGTGCGATTCGCCGACGCTCGGAAAGGGCATCGCACTTGGTTTCGTCGCTCCGGATGCACGCCCGGGAAATCTGGTCAGGCTAGACGACGGCCGCTTTGCCCGCATTGCCGAGCTGCCGTTCTACGATTCGGGCAGGCGGTTGCCGCGCGCCGCGCCGTTGTAGGCCGGCCTATTCCGCCTTGACGCCCGCTTCCTTGACCACGCGGCCCCACTTCTCATAGTCCGCCTTGATCTTCTCGAGCGTCTTCGCGGGAGGCAGGATCTCGGTGTCGCAGCCCGTGGCGTTGATCTGATCGAGCAGGTTCTTGTCCGCGCCGGCCTTGGCGAGCGCCTGGGTCCAGCGCGCGACGACTTCCTGCGGCAGGCCGGCGGGGCCGAGCACGCCGTACCAAGCGGTCGAATCGAAGCCCTTCAAGCCGAGCTCGTCCATCGTCGGCACATCCGGGAACGCACGCCGGACCGCCGCCCTTGTAGGGCACGTGCAGAAGATTCGCCCCGGTCACGCTCTTGAAGTATTCGCCCGACAGATGGTGAGGGCCGCCGACGCCCGAGGTGCCGTAACTCCATTTGTCCGGCTCGCGCTTGGAATGCGCAATCACATCGGCAACGCTCCAAAACGGCGTCGACGGATGCACCACGAGCATGCTTCCGCTCCCGCAGACGTGGCCGAGCTGGGTGAACGATCTGATGTTGTCGTACCCGACCTTGCCGAGATGCGGCGCTACCGTGAGCGGGCCGCTGTCGAAGTAGTAGAGCGTATAGCCGTCGTTCGGCGCCTTGGCGATCGCCTCCATTGCCACCCCGCCGGCGTTGCCCGGCCGGTACTCGAAGACGAGCGGCTGGCCGAGCAGCGGCTCGAGCGCCCGGGCGAGCGGCCGTGCGCCGGCTTCCGCCGAACCGCCTGCCGTGTAGCCGATCATCAGGCGGATCGGCTTGCTCGGATAAGCCTGAGCGTGCGCCGTGGAAAGCGAGCTCGCCAGCAGAGCCGCGATGGCTGCGATTCGAAACATGGTCAGCTCCAAAGCCCGGCAAGCACGAACAGCAGCATGCTTGCCACCATCAGGACATAGCCTGCCCAATTGACAGCGCGCGCTGCCTTCTCACCCACGTAGCCGCGAAGCTGAAGAAGAGACGATCCAGCGGAAAGTAGAGCGCCGAGCACGGCGAGCCCGATCACTACCGGACGGCTGAGCAGGAGCTCCATCAGGCGCGGCTGGCGCGCTTGAGGTAGGCCGCGACGAAGTCGGCCGCGGCCTTGGAGCCGCGGGAGAACGAGCGCATCGCCTCGGCGTGCAGGATCGAGAGCGCCTGCTTCTTGATGTCGTTGGCGCGGTCGCTCTCGACCAGGTCGACCAGCCGCCGCGGCCGCGGCAGGTCGACGTCGATCACGGCGCGCACCTGCGTCGGGATGTTCGACATGACCAGCATGCGGTCGGCGAGAAACACCGCCTCGTCGATATCGGTGGTGACGAAGAAGTTGGTGCGCCTGTTCTCCTCGTAGAGCCGCGAGTAGTACTCCCACATCAGCTCCTTGGTCATCGCGTCGAGGCCGCGGAACGGCTCGTCGAGGATCATCACCTTGGGATTGTTGATCATGGCGCGCGCCAGCTCGGCGCGGCGCTGCATGCCTCCGGAGAGCTGCCCGGGGTACTTGTCGCGGAACTCGCGCAAGCCGACCTTGGCGAGGAGAAACTCGCCGAAATCCAGGGTCTCCCGCGTCAGCTCGCCGCGAGCTCGCGGCCCGTAGAGGATGTTGTCCCAGGTGGTCATCCAGGGAAATAGCGCCGTTTCCTGGAACAGCACCAGACGGTCGCGGTTCGGGCCGTTGATCGGCGCGCCGTCGAGCGTGACGCTGCCTTCGGTCGGCGCCTCGAAACCGGCGAGCAGGCGGATCAGCGTGCTCTTGCCGCAGCCCGAAGGACCGACCATCACGGTAAGTTTCGCGCGCTCGATGGTAAACGAGCAGTCGCGCACGACTTCCTTGCGGAACCGCACCGCACCATAGGACTTGCTGACGCCCTGCAGCGCGATCTCGCCCGGGACGATTGCCGGCGCTATCTTGCTTTCAGCCATGGCGTAGCGTAGCGGCCGAGCCAGCGCAGCAGCTCGCTCGAGACGAAACCGGCGATGCCGATCGAAATCATGCCGACCACGATCTGCTCGTAGGAGCCGCCGACATACGAGTTCCAGATGAAGAAGCCGAGCCCGCCCCCGCTGCCGGCCTGCTGGCTGCCGCCGCCGGAGATCATTTCGGCGGCCACCACCACCTCCCAGGTGATTCCCATGCCCACCGCCGAGCCGACGACGATCGACGGCAGCGTGCCGGGCAGGATCACGCGGCGGAAGATGTCCCAGCGCGAGGAGCCCATCGACTGCGCCGCCTGGAAATAGCGTACGTCGATCGAGCGCGCGCCGCCCAGCACGTTGATGACGATCGTGTAGAACGCGCCCAGGAACGTGATGAAGACGATGGCCAGCTCCTGCGTCGGCCAGAAGATGATCGACGCCGGCACCCAGGCGAGCGGCGGGATCGGCCGCAGCACCTCGAACACGGGAAAGCCGACGCCGCGGGCGACGCGGCTGACGGCCAGCATCAGGCCGAACGGGATGCCGATCAGCATCGCGGTGAAGAAGCCGCCCATGACGCGGAAAAAGCTCATGGTCCAGCTCTGCCAGTAGCCTCCCTGGCCGAGCACCGCGATCCAGGCCTTGAGCACTGCAGAGGGCGCGGGCACGGCGCCGATCCAGGGCAGGTAGTCCTTCTTGAAGCCCAGGGTGCCGAGGAGCTCTCTGAAGGGCGCAAACATTTCGGGCGCCATCCATTGCTTCGAGCGCGAGCCGATCTCCCACAGGATGAGGAACATCGCGACCGACGCGAGGCCGCGCCAGAACACGGGGTTTGCAAACAGCTTTTTCACTCCTTCAGCCCTCCTTTTCGCCGGCCTGAAAGGCCTTGAGCGCTTCCTCGTGCACCGCGTCGTTGGTCTCCTCGATCAGCTCGCGGAAGCGCTTCGAAGTGAGCACGCTGTAGTCGCGCGGGTGGGGAATGTCGACGTTGAGGATCTTCTTCGGCTTGCACGGGCGGGTGGTCATGATGGCGACGCGGTGACCGAGGAAGATCGCTTCCTCGAGATCGTGCGTGATGAAGAAGATCGTAACCTTGTTCTTGTAGTAGATCTCGAGCAGCGCCTCGTGCATCACGCTCTTGGTAAGCGAGTCGAGCGCGCGGTAAGGCTCGTCCAGCAGCAGCGCCTTCGGGTCGTTCATGAGCGCGCGGACGATCTCGACGCGCCGCCGCATGCCCGAAGACACCTCGCCGGGGTAATTGTGCTCGACGCCGGAAAGTCCCGCATCGGCCAGCATCGCGCGCGCCTTTTCGATCGCCTGCTTCCGGCCGAGCTTGCCTTGCATCAGCGGGCCGAAGATCACGTTTTCCAGGTTGCTCTTCCAGGGAAACAGCGCCCCGTTCTGGAACACCACGATGCGGTCCGGGCCCGGCGTCGACATCGGCTTTGCGGCGGAACACAGCACCTCGTCGTCCATCACGATGCGGCCCGAGGTGATCTCGTGAAAGCCGGCGATCGCATTGAGCAGCGTGGTCTTGCCGCACCCCGAAGGCCCCACGATCATGCAGATCTCGCCCGGCTCGATCTCGAGCGAGCAATGGTCGACCGCCATCACCGCCGCGCCCTGCGGGTCGTACACCTTCACCACGTCATCGATGACGATATGTCCCCGGGTCATCGCTCGGCCAGGGCAAGCTCGCGCACGCGCCATTCCATCAGGTAGTCGCCGGCGATGCGCACCAGCGCGCTGGTGGCGTAACCGACAATGCCGAGCGTTGCCATGCCGATGATGATGGTCGGATAGCGCACCATCATGTAGGAGGTGTTGATCACGTAGCCGAGGCCGTACTGGCCGGACACCATTTCCGCGGCGACCAGCGAGAACCACGACACGCCGATCGAGATCTGCAGCCCGGTAAAAATGAACGGCAGGGCGCCGGGGAGGATCACGTGCCGGAACACCTGCCGCTGGCTGGCGCCGAGGCAGTTGGCCGCCCGCACGTAGGACTCGTCGATCGATTGGACGCCGAGCGATGAACATCACGATGGCGAGCGGCACCCAGGCGAGGATCGGGATCGGCCGCAGCATCTCGAACACCGGGAACACGTACTCCTTGAACTTCCTCGACCAGCCGAGCAGCAGTCCGAACGGCACCCCGAGCAGCGTGGCGAGAAAGAAAGCCTGGGCCACCCTCCAGACCGAGACGGCGATGTGCTGGTAGTACTCCTCCGTGTAGAGCGACAGGCCGTAGGTCGGCGACGGCGACAGCCATTCCTTGACCACCGAGGTCACGCCGGGCATCTCGCGAAAGCGCGGCAGCTTCCAGACCTCCACGGCGAGGTACCAGAAGCCGAGGAACAGCGCGAAGCCGATCAGCATCAGGTAGGGCCGGGGACTGCGCAGCCACAGCGACGCCCGGTACATCGTCAGGCTGAGCGTCGACATTTCCTCCGTCAGCGGCGTCCCCGACAGGCGCCGCACCTGGGCCGGCGCCGGCAGGCTGAATTCGCGCTGAATCACCGTCGCGAAGCGCTGCATGACGTCAAGCCCCTCGAGCGGCTCGGACTCGAGCAGACCGACCAGCAGATCGGCGTTGATGCGCAGCACCTCAATCGGCTCGGTCGCGGTGACGCTCGAAAGCCGCTGGTTCTGCCCGAGAGGCGTCCCGGAAAGGCGTGGAGTCGCGCAACGTGGCGATCGCGCCGTTGGCCGCGCCGACGCGCAGTGCTGCCTCCATCAGTTCCGCGGCGCCTGGGAGTCCGGCAGCGCCCTGACCTGCCCGATCGGCGCCTTGAGGCCGCGCTCCTTGAGGAGATCCTCGGTCCACGTGGCTTCGATCGCCTCCGGGCGCACCTTGTCGACGTTGATGCTCTTGATCGAGTACAGGAATGCGGCCGCGCGCGTGATCAGCTCGCGAGCTTCCGGGGTGAACCCGAAGTGCAGGTAGTTGCGCACCGGATGGCCGCCGGCACTGACGTCGTAGGTGCCGTACAGCGAATACCACAGCACGCGCTCGCCGAAGCCGGTCGTCTGCTCCTTCGCCATCTTCACCACCTCGGCGCTGTTCTTCGGATCGGCGAGGAACAGCTGCGCGTCGAGCTCGGCCTGCAGCCAGGCCTTGACGACGTCGGGCCGCTGCTTGATCAGGTCGGCGCGCATGGCGAGGAAGCCGCCGTCGTTCTCCTGCACGCTCGCGCCCGAAGCGATGCGGCGCGCCAGGCCCTCCTGCACCAGGCGCGAAGCGGTCGGCTCCCAGATCACCGCGGCATCGAGCTTGCCGGCGCGGAAATTGGAGGTGATCACCTCGATGTTCTGGTTCAGGTACTCCTTCGGATTGACGCCGAGCTTCTTGAAGGTAGCCTGGGCATAGCGGTCGGTGCACGAGCCCTTGGGCACCGCGACGATCTTGCCGTCCAGCCAGCGCAGCGCCTGCGTCGCGTCCTGGAACTTGGGAGCGTCATTGCGCGCAAGGAAGATGTTGCATTGATCGAAGGCGAGG
>WNFI01046723.1_pt1 | contig 23066 bp, 35 predicted proteins | sample 5400471 | NCBI WGS metagenome assembly WNFI01 (sample SAMN13153348, study PRJNA577476) | soil metagenome | isolation source: 100 cm saprolite on Douglas fir-dominated hillslope | place: USA:California | collected 2013-09-17
CCCCGGGCGACATCAAATCGGAATGGTGGGCGAGATCATCTCGGAATCCTGGGCGAGATCAAATCGGTACACCCGGGCGAGATCATCGGAATCAGCAGTGGCGCACATAACCCTTGGCCTCTCGCAAAAAAGTTAAATCTTGTGACCACAACTACGGTCGACAAATCGCTGCGAACACCGTTGCAGAGCAACCTGACCGGACGCTGACGCGGTCCATAATTCTATCCCGCCTGAAGTTTATCCGGAGTGCACGGTATTTCATGCCGACTGCAAAGCGGACATCGGCCAGGCGCGACGCCATACCGAAAACCCCTAGTTTGAAGATCAAAATTCCCCGCGATTTCAAACGCGATCCTTAGACAGCAAGACTATTGAACCTGCGGGGACTCCAACATGAAGCGCGTCGGCATCTATCTCGACTGACAGTCAGACCACCGAGAACCAGAGGCGTGAGCTTGAGGCTGTGGCGGCTCGGTCCGGCTGGGAGGTTGTTGATTTCTATGAGGACGCTGGAATCAGCGAGGACGCTGGAATCAGCGGCGCCAAGGGCCGCGACAAGCGCCCTGGGTTTGACCGACTGCTCAAAGACGCCACCAGCCGGAAGGTCAACATGATCGCTGCCTGGTCGGTCGAGGGCTCGGCCGCAGTTTACAAGACCTGATCGGATTTCTGACTGAGTTGCAGGCCCTGCACTGTAACCTTTAACTACATCAGCAAGCTCTGGACAACAGCACCACTTCGGGCCGCGCCATGTTTCAGATGCTCGGCGTATGTGCTGAATTTGAGCGGGGCATGAGCCGCGTGAAAATAGCCGACAGCTCGGTGCCGGGTCAGCATTGCAACCACGTTGGCATCAAATTCGCTCATTCCTCGCCCTCGACTTTATGTGCTGGCGTCGGCGTGGCCGCCCTCGCACAACAATGCCGAATTGTTGGTCGCTTCTAACGCATGGGGTCAAATAGCGTCAGTGCCTAGGCCCTCACGCTTGCACCCCGGTTCCAAGGAGAATATTCAGAGCACTGATGGCACCTGATGCAACCAAATTACCTACTGCACCGGAGAGCGCATTGCGAACATCGGTGAGCAGTCCCCGAACCTGACTTTCATCGGCATGTGGTTTCTTGAGCGCTTCTTCAAGCTCAGCTATCCGATCCAACAGCTTCGCGTCCACCCCGGCTTCAATCAAAGTGCCTATGTGAGGTTTGAGCTGACCAACAATTTGCTGCGCTTGGTCGAGTTTTACGGAGGCGTTCCCGCCGACGTTTCCTTGGCCAAGGTTGCCAGCGAAATTGCCTATCGTGCCAATGTTGATTGTCGTGGTCGCAGCGTGCGCCTTCTCCTTCTCCGTCTCATTGAAATTGGCTTCGGAGCCCATAATACCTGCCCTTTCAAGAGCCAGCGCCCAATCCAGCACCAGCGTTCGCACTCGGTTTAGTATTCGAGACAATTCGCTGGAGGGAATCTCCAACGCGTAATTCCAACCCTTCACGCCATTCATTTGGTCGAACTGCTCACAGATCTTATCAGGATAGCGAACGTGCATGACACCCGTCTCGTTGGAATTTAGAAGGCTCTCTAGCGCGGAAACCGCTTCGTAGTTAGGCGCCCGGTTCACTTTCTCTACGCTGCCGCCCATGGGCATCCACCCCCGAATGGGATTAAGCGCCATCGGCGTACCATGGACGAGCCTATACTCTGGCGGGCGCCCCTGGTAACCATTCAACTCTTGCTCAACCCAATCTTCGACGGAGCCCAGGCCCAGCTTCGTTGCCGTGAATTTCACGCGGCGCAACAGGTCACTGATAGACACTGTTTGATCCAAGGCGTCGAGCTGCAGCTTTTCAACTAGCGTTGGCATGAAATCCCTAGCGGTGGGGGACGTCTAAGCCCCGAGAAACGCCTGTACTCCAACGGGATCGAAAAAGCCACCATCAGGCATGTCACGGACTGCTAACATGGGCCGTTACCGGCAGGAGAGAAACATCTCGATCTCCGCGTCGTAACTATTCGGGGGCGGATGATGGCTTTGAGGGAAAACCCGCCGCAGCCGCTGCGGGAGGGTGAAGGCGGCCTGCCCGTCCGGTACCGAAGCTATGCAAAGTGGTTCCGCCAGATCGCCAAGGCGGCCGGCATTCCTGACGACGTCCAAAGCATGGACGCGCGGACCGGCGGCGCCACGGAAGCCGACGAGGCTGATGCCGCCGAAGAGGCAATTCAGGGCGCGATGACACACACCAACAAGACCACGACGCTGCGCTATATCCGCCGCCGCGCCAAGAAAATCGCCGACGTCGCGAAGGCGCGTAAGCGATCGCGGATCGCCGACAATGACGGCGGAACGGCGTAAGAACCAAGTGTCAGAACCGCGTAAGAACCGCAATTTAAAAGGTGAGACAAATCAAATGGGTAGATGGTCGGGGCAGCTGGATTCGAACCAACGACCTGCAGTACCCAAAACTGCCGCGCTACCAGGCTGCGCTATACCCCGAAAATCTGGGAAGCGATGTCGATACACGGTTAGGTCCGCGCCAGCAAGGCGTCCCGACGGGCTCAGTGGGCGTTGAACAGCGGGTGGGCCACCCGATCCCCCGGGGCTATACCGTACTTCTTGGCGGTGCCGGCGATCACTTCCAGCACCCCTTTCGCAAGACCTCCCGAAGGAATGATCTTTGTGGATTGCGGCTCGGTATTCTCGGCAATCCGCAGAATCCGGCCATCGGCCCTGATGAAGATCATGTCGAGTGGGATGAATGTGTTTTTCATCCACATCGAGACCTCCTGCTCCGGCGAGAAATCGAACAGCATGCCGCGCCCGTCCGCCAATTCCTTGCGGTACATCAGGCCGGTTGTCTTCTCTTCTTCCGTCGTTGCCATCTCGACTGAAAACACCTGCACGCCGGACTTGGTCACGATCTCAAGCGGCTGGATACTGGCCGCCTGCGCACCGAAACCGATGAACAGACAGAACGCGACGACTGAACCCAGCGCGACCCACGGCCTCGCGCGGCCGGAAGGCAGAGCAAAAAAACGATGGAAGTTCATGAACAACAAACCCGCCCGTTAACCTGTGCAGACTGCGCAAGGCTGGACCTTACTAGCCCGACCGCCATGGCAAAGACCAGACGCGAGGCACGTCAGGACAATTCAAATCTTTGATACGGGCTTTTTGATAGGCCACGGCGACGGCCCAGGGACGGCCCAAAGGATAGGCCGTGTCCGGGGATCAATGCGAAGACAGTCCCGGAGCGCCGGTTTCCGGTTGGATTTCGGCGGCCATCATGCCCTTGGAGCCTGGCCCGAACCGAACCAGCACGAACTGGCCGGGGCGCAGTTCGGTCATCCCGAAGCGGCGCAGGGTTTCCATATGCACGAAAATGTCAGGCGTGCCTTCGCCGCAGGTCAGGAAACCGAAACCGCGCAGCCGGTTGAACCATTTGACCTGCGCCCGCTCCAGCCCGCTGGTGGGGGTGACGCTGACATGGGTTCGCGGCGGCAGCATCTGCGCTGGATGGATCGCGGTGGACTCGTCCATCGAGACGATCCGGAACGCCTGGTAACCCTTGGCGCGCTGGACGCATTCGCAGACGATCCGTGCCCCCTCATACGCCGTTTGATAGCCGTCGCGCCGCAGCACCGTCACATGCAACAGCACGTCCGGCGCTCCATTGTCCGGCACGATGAAGCCGTAGCCCTTTGAGGCGTCGAACCATTTAATGATACCGCTGATCTCGACCAGATTGGCAGCGGCGTCGCCCAGCCCCGCAAACGGATCCATCGCGGCTTCCCGACCGGCGCTATCCGAGAACTCCTGCGTCCCACGTCTGGCCGGGCCGACGCCGCTTGACGGCAGGCCCCCCAGCCTTTTGGACTCAAAACCGTCCGACCCCATGACTCCGGATCCCACTCTTCTTAACGGCCTGCCATTCTAAGGACATCGCCCCGAGGACATCGCCGCCTCGCGGGCTCACCCATGACAATTCATGGTGACGCCGCGCGAATCTCGCGAATCAAAGATAACACTACCGCCTGCGTCGCAAACATAAAAAACACACAAGGCAGGAACTATGAACAGCCTTGCGCACCTGCGAATCAACTGGGCATCAGTTGCCGACGAACGGCCCGAGCGTCTCGCCGATGTCGTATCGGATGACAAGATCGGCGTGGTCGTCCTGTTCCGTGGGTTCGTTGTTGATGATCACCAGTCTGGCTCCGGAGTTCTTCGCCAGCAACGGAAAGCCGGCGGCCGGCCACACCACCAGCGACGATCCGATCGCAAGAAACAGGTCGCACTGCCGGGCCAATTCGGTCGCGCGCCGCATCGCGTCTTCGGGCATTGCCTGTCCGAACGAAATGGTTGCGGTCTTCACCGGCTCCTCGCATTCCGCACAGAATGGCGCGTGATGCGTTTCATCGAAGCGCGCTTTGGCCCAGACAAGGTCATAGGCCCTGTCGCAGCCGATACAGCGGGCATAGGTGGTATTGCCGTGAAGTTCCACCACGTGATCCCCGGCGAAACCCGAGACCTGATGTAGATTGTCGATGTTCTGGGTAACAATGGCGGGAATTTTGCCCGCCTTGTATAGCGCCGCCAGGGCGCGGTGACCGCGGCCGGGCCGGGCCGCGGCAAAGGTCGGTTCCATCGCGAAGCGCCGCCGCCAGGCTTCATCTCTGGCCTCCTGGCTGGCGACGAATTCGTCGAACGGAATAGGCCTGTTGCGGGTCCACAATCCACCCGGAGAGCGGAAATCGGGGATGCCGCACTCCGTCGAGATGCCGGCGCCCGTGAACGGAACGATACTTGAAGCCTCCGCGATCATGTCGCCGAGCTGCTCAACACCACTGCGAAGATCTGATGCGATCATCTGGAAATCCGAAAATTTGGCCACGACAGTCCAGGGTTCCTGCAGCGCGCTGCCGTCCACCGCCTCGATCATCGCTTAATCGGCGGACCGTTCCGGTTCGGGCGAAGGCGTCCGCGAAATAGCCACAGAACCAGCACCGGAAACAACCGATAAATCCGCCAGATCAATTGCCCACCCAGCGATACGACCACAAGGCCGCATCGTCATTCCTCGTGCCACCGGCGTCGCGATTGCAGTTCCATATTTCGGAAACTGCGTCTCGAAGCCATCACTAGAAAGGTCAACAAACCAGCCCCCGCCGACGCCGGCTCATAGCCGACAAATCGCATCCCGGATGAAATAGTGCTACCTGGATTTTTTTGCGCGCTTCTTTCTCGCGGGCTTGGCAATCAGAAAGTCTTCCCGCTTCTTTCCGCTTTTGATTTCCCGGGCGAGCCATCCCGCGACGCCGCCTCTGCCGCTCCAGGTCTCGCCGGTCTTGGGGTGCTTGTACTTCGGCGCGACTTTCGAGCCTTTCACCAACCTGGCTTTGCCGCCGTTGTTGTCGCCGATCTGAGCAAGCTGCGCCTGCAACTCCGCTTTCCTTGATTGAAGCTGCTTGTCGATGTCGGCCCGCATTGCGAGCAGTTGGGGCACAGAAAGGGTCTTGATATTGGCTGACGGCATGGGCTCCACTCCGGACAGAAAGGCTTTTAAACCCTTATAGGAGCCTTTGCACGGCCATCACAGCACGCCCCGGTTGAATGAACGAATCGCGACGTTTGTCTAGGTCATTAGAGTTCAAATAGTCCGGAATTGCTCCGGTGTTCGGAGCAATTTGAAGTGCGAACCGCCGCGCGAACCTTCAAGCGCAACCAGCCCAGCCGTCAGGTCGCGCTCTTTCAGGCCGCCCTTGCGACCAGCTCTTTCGCAGCGTCGTCCTTCTTCGGTTTCGCGACCGGCGTGGCCTGGGATTTTTTCGCGGGTTTGCCGTACTGCGAAAGCTTTTCCAGTTCAGCTTCAAGTTCTGCCTGGCGGGCCGCGACCTTTTCGGCCAGCTTCTCGGTCGCGCTGTCGCGCAGCGCGGCAAGCTCTTCGATGCTCAATGGTTCAAGATCAATCTTTGCCATGCAGGCCTCCCGTTTACTTCGAGCTACCGGGAACATCCAAGCGCCGCAAGGATTGTCCGCTGTTATCCACCGACAAGGCGCCGCCTTCCGCAATCTTATTGACGGCCCCGCCTGCTTTCGATGAAGTCGAGTCGCGCTCAAATCGTGGATGCGCGGCAACCACGCGGCGTTTCAATGCCTCTGCGAGGAAGAACTGTGTCCGAACCAACAAAGATTGAACCGCCAACGCAAGTGGAAAAATACTACGACAGCGTTCAGGAAAAAATTCGAAGTGCGCTGGGAAACCACATCAAGGCAAAGCCGTTGTAATTGCCGGCGCCCCCCTTGCCCGAGCTTTCATTGATGGCTTTATTTGCGGAGATGTCGCAGCACCGCGGCAACCGATGGCCCGACCTTGTCGATCGCTGCCAGCAACGCATCATGCGATATGCTGAGACGGTACGCCCAATAGTCCCTTTGGGCCGCATCGTTGACGTCGATCACGGGTGCGGGTTGCACACCTCTCTCAGACGCGATGACCGAAGCCACTGTTGCGAGTTGGATCATGGCGCAGAATATCACGATCCCGACACGGCCTGAACGCTGCGATGCAGCCAGCGTTAACAAAGGGTAAGGAGCGAATTGACGCCCGCCCCCGGACCATCCTCAGTAGACATCCAAATACAGGAGCAGCCGATGCGGTTATCCACCGGTAGCGCACCGCCCATCAAATTCATGCCCCAATCCCGGTAACGAGTGGCCGTGCGACAAGAATCACAGGGATGGCAATGACTGAACAGCAAGAGAGACGGGCCCTCGAGCGGGAAGAAATCACGATGCGCGTTGCGCAGTTCAGAGCGACCCAGGAAAAATTTCAGCGGGAGCGCGAAGCTTACTATACGAGTACGATGGAAGCCACCCGCGCTATCAGGTGGAGCAAATTCGCTGGCGGCGAGTCGCGCCGCTAAGCAGCAGCCTGTTGCTCGCCCTGACGAGACTCGTCACCCGCTCAGGATGATGTCGTTCCTTTTAGAAGTGACTGTTCGTCGCGAGGAGCGCTTGCGACGAAGCAATCCAGTGACCGCTGCGTCGGCTGGATTGCTTCGCGGAGTTTGGCGTCGGGCGCATTCGCGCGACCCGGCGGCTCGCAATGACGGCGTGGCCTTTCGTTGCATTTGCATTTCCGGGTAGACTCTGAGGCGGCAGATCACGCGCTTGCGCCCTCCTTGCGTCGGTCTTGCGCCAGCCAGGAAGACAGCATCGACGGTATCAGCCCGACCAGTCCGTAGAGAATGAATTGTGTGACACCGCTGTCGGCCCCCCTGCCGCCGTACAGAAGTGCTGCCGCAAAAAATGCCGCCGTCCCGAGAACCAGCATCCGCATGACGGGACTGATCCATCGGACATGGCTGACTATGTCGTCCATCGCGGCGAATATCATCACCGGCAAGATGCCGAACAGATAGCTGAATTGTAGCGACTTGACGAACACCATGAACAGCTTTGCTAATTCGTGCAGGTTGGTCTGGGCCCAATAACCCGACAAGGTGGTGGTCACCAGCAGAAGCAAAAACCCGCCGACGAACGGCCCGAGCGCCGCGAAAATCAAATACCGCTTCAAGCTGACATCCTTTCAAAACCAGCACCTGGATTTCATCCGCAGTCTTGCGAAGGTTCTCAGGAACTATCACCGCGCGCAAGAACTCTCGCCGCGCTTTCGCGCCGGCTGCTCCTGCGGTGCCGCGGAAGTGTGGCCATAGGCCAGATTCTGAGCCGATCATCCGGGCGCCGGGCTCGATCAACGCATCGCCAGATGGAAGCGTTCGTCGCAGCAACGAATCAAGCCGCCCCCTGCTCCTTGTTCTCTCAACACGGAGGACGCGTGATGGCTGACAGAGAGACAGTATCCCTGATCGGTAGCGACAAGGTCGAGGGAACAGCGGTGTATGGGCCGACGACACCAAGATCGGGTCGATCGAGCGCGTCATGATCGACAAGGTCAGCGGCAAGGTCTCGTACGCCGTTCTGAGTTTTGGCGGCTTTCTTGGAATCGGCGATGACCATTATCCGCTGCCCTGGCAGTCGTTGAAGTACGACACCGCGCTCGGGGGTTATCGCACCGGCATCACCGAGAAGCAGCTTCAGGGTGCCCCGAAGTATGGCAACGACAACAGCTGGAACTGGAGCGACCCTGCCCGAACCCGAGCGGTGAACGACTACTACGGCGTCGCAGTTTGACAGGTCGCCGAGTTGAACGAGTGAACCTGTCACACAGAGTGAACCCGGCTTCGACCGGGTTTTTCTTTGGCTATCACGGTCTTATTCTGAAGTGTCCTGCGCCGCACCTCGGGTCGGTGATGTTCTTTCAGCCGCTCGGCGATATTGGGGCAGGCTTCCATGCCGCCCATCGCGTTGCGCTGCCGGATCAGGTCCATGATGTCAGCCCGCATCGCCATCAGCCGTATCGAGGGTTCCGAACAGTCGAGGTCGTGATTGACCATGGCGCGGATATCGTCCTGCAACAACAGCATTTCGGCCCTCAACCGACTGATCTTCCTGCGAGTTTCAATTAATTTGTTGCCCATGGCTTGTTAGAACAAAATAAGAACATATTGTCAAGCCTTGGATGATTGGACGGAGAGAAAATCATGAGAAATGCAGCAGCCCGTTACGGTGGCATCGAGGAGCGTGTCACCGCGCAGATGACCCGCGCGCAGGCCATGCGATTGCGGACGCTCAGTGAAGAGGCCTACCAGCCGAAGCTTTTTGAGGAGGACCTGACCAGGGCGGAAGCCGACCGGCGTATTGAAGCGCTTAAGGCCGAAATCGAGCTGGCCGACTCGTTCTAAGCCAGCTCAACTTAAGCCACCTCATCCTGAGCCAAATCCCCATGCTAAACGAGAAGGCGCGCACTTCGGCTGCGAGACGCCGCTGGAATACCGCGCGTGATGATGAGCGCGATCAGACGCAACACCGGATTCCACTTTTGCTGATCGCGCTGGCGCATGACCCGCCAAGCATGTCCTCGGGCTTGACCCGAGGGTCTCAGCGGTTCGGCAATCCATCATGCGCGTCTGGACTGAGAGCGCGATCTCCACGCGCATTCGCTGGTCCGGCAAAAACGGACCCCGCGTTTGCTGATCGCGCTCCAGGCCCGTGATTGCAGAACACGTCATACCGAGGCTGGTTGAAACCGGATGACGTTCTGCTGGTCCCTGAATTTCTTGTATTCAGCGATGGCCTTGTTGGCGAGGATCAGCCGGTGCGACGTGCCACGCCGCATCATCAATTCGATGGTATCGCTCAGAAACCGGTTGGCTGCGGCGGGGTCGTCGATTTCGCCCGCTCCCTCCAGATATTCCCGGGCGATTTGGACCGACTGTTCAAGCAGGCTGCTCTGTTGCATCTGCATCAGCATTCCCGTCGCAACTTCGCCTCGGCCTCGGTGCGCTTTGCCTCCCGCAGCCTTTTGCTTTCGCGAATTCCGACGAGCGGAAAGCCCAGTTCACGAGCTTTCGTTTGCACCACAAGCTGCTGGCGCTTGAGAGCGGCGGCCGCGCGCAAAAGCGATGCGCCACTCTTGGAAAGAGCTTTCAGACGTTCAATCTGTTCGTTATCCCAGCGGCGATTGATTGCCATGATGTTCAGTCCGGCGCGTGCAGGTGAGAGTGACACCAATCTTTTGAACGCGCCTGAGCCTCGTAGTCTCCGGCCTTTTCCAGAAGCGACTGTTTTTCCGGACCCGGCGGGAGCTTCTCGGCTTGTCGCAAGGTTTTTTCGGCGATGGTCCGATAGTCGGAAGCTTCAGGCGTGGGCTTCATGACTTAACCTCTTCGGGAAATTTATGGTCAATCAATTCCGAAGAAAAACGAAAGTTCCCCTACTCCCGCAGGGGCTTTATGTCCGGTTACCGACGCAAGGCACCGTGAAACCTTGGCGGATTGTCGGCGTTGGAGGGCCATGTTCGACGCCCACGATTATTTTCAAGCCCACGCAATCGAGGCCATCCGCAAAGCCCGCAGGATGCCAGCCGGCGGACTGAAGCGAAGGCAGCGCACCATCGCGCGCACCTATCACCTGCTGGCGAAAGAAGCGGCCCTCAAGTCGAATGTCCATCGCATGGACGAATTCAACGCCGCTCGAAGGCTGGAGCAATCACTGTCTGAAGAGTGATCCAAAGCGCGTCAGCAATGATCAGCTTGACCGGCCGCCGGTGCGGCGTCCGGCAGGTCGTTCCACGGTCGAGTATTTCGCATGCAGCAGCAGCCTGTCTCGACTTCTGCCGTTCAGAGCGCTCGTCGGCGATGTGGATGGTTGGGCTTCGACGCCTGGCTTACTCAGCCCGCCGTTCGAAGCCGGTCATGTGGTCTCGCTCCAGAGAGGATGACCATCAGGCCATGCTGGACCTGCCGCCCTTGAATGACGCCTACCGGCCATGAAAGGGCTTAGTTTGCAGGCAGAACCTTGCCAGCCGTACGGACCAGCTTATCTGCCTTCACCAGAACGTAGTCGTCGTTGTCGGCCGGCGGTCGGGCAAAGAAGCAGATAGCCACAAATACCGCGCAAAACAGCAGGCCCACCAGCATCGTTCTGCGATGCGTGTCCTTATCGGCGTTATAAAATGACGAAGACATCGATATCCCGATCGCCCATGCAATTTGAAAAACATATCGCAGTAAGCTCGGAGCGCAATCTCACTCGGTTTTTAACCTAACCGATGAAGGTTGCCGACCCGGCGCTTTTTAACAAAACTGGTTTCATTGGGATGTTCTGGGAGTTGACCGGCGGAGATCCTCGCCGGCAAATCCCTTTCCATGACCGCCTCCCCAAAGACACCCGCGGTGAGCGAGAAGGGGACGGAACGCGAGCCGCCAGGATGGGGCCCCTGCTCTCCCAGAAATTGCATTGCCTGACGCCATCCAGATCAAGTGCGCTCACGAGAAATTCGATTTCTCTTACCTGCCGCTTGCCGTATTTTGCTGCTATTGAATGCCGCCACGCGCCGAATCTGGCTTCAATTCCGCGCTTCAATTCTGCGAATGATCTTCAGGGAGACAGGAAACATGCGTTATTTGCACACCATGCTGCGCGTCCGTAATCTCGATACCGCGCTCAAATTCTACGGCGACGCGCTGGGGTTGAAAGAAGTCCGGCGCATCGATAACGACAAGGCGAAATTCACCCTGGTGTTTCTGTGCGCGTCCGAAGACGAGGATCTGCTCAAGCAGTCCAAGGGACGCGGCGCCCCGCTGGTCGAACTCACCTACAATTGGGACGAGGAAAAATACGGCGAGGATCGCTATTTCGGCCACCTCGCCTACGAGGTTGACGACATCTATGCGACCTGCGACCGTCTGATGAAACTCGGCATCACCATCAATCGCCCGCCGCGCGACGGCCAGATGGCGTTCGTCCGCTCGCCGGATCTGCATTCGATCGAACTGCTGCAGAAGGGCGAGGCGCTGCCGCCGCGAGAGCCGTGGACGTCAATGCCGAACACCGGCCACTGGTGAGGCGTCGCGAGGGCGTTTGGAATTTCGGGCCAACTCAGACCCGAACCGGGATGGTTTGATCAATCAGGCTCCATCCTTGACGGGGCCTGATTTTCTTCAATGCGTACTGGACGAAGCTGCCAGGTCCGATAAAGAAACGCGGACATCGCAATCATCAAAAGGGCCAGACATCGTGCCGAACAGCAATCAGTCAGATCTGACGATCTGGGGCCGGACCAATTCGGTCAACGTTCAGAAAGTGCTTTGGTGTTGTCACGAGCTTGACCTGACCTACCGGCGCATCGATGCGGGCATGCAGTTCGGCCGCAATGGCGATCCCGACTATCTTGCGATGAATCCCAATGGGCGCGTCCCCACCTTGGTCGATGGCGAGTTCGTGCTCTGGGAATCCAATTCAATCATGCGGTACCTGGTCCTGGCCTATGGGCAAGGTTCTGAGCTGTATCCCGCCGCGCCAAAACTGCGCGCCGGCGTCGATCGGTGGCTGGACTGGACCCTCTCCACCCTGCAGCCGGTCGATCGTCCGGTCTTTTGGGCGTTGGTCCGCACCCCGGTCGAACACCGCGACATGCCGGCGATTCAGAAGGCGGCGGACGCCGAGGCCGTGCAATGGCGCATTGTCGACGCCCATCTTGCGACCCGAAGCTTCCTGGAAGGCGAATTCAGCCTCGCCGACATCGCCATCGGCGCCTATGCACGCCGCTGGTTCGGCGTCGAAGGCATCGACAAGCCGGCGCTGCCGCATCTGCGAGGCTGGTTTGAAGAAATCTCCGGCCGCGCCGGATTTCAGCAGTTCCTTGCCCAGCCGATGTCGTGACGCCCTGCCAACCGCGCCGCTCAATAACCCGATCGCTCGAACAACAGGATGCCGATGATCACCGCCAAGGTGATCGCGGCCACAGTCAATCGCGTGGTCCAGGTCATTCCGCGGCTCACCCACCACAATAGCGCGCAACTCATAATGACGGGAACGACGATATCGAGCTGCAAATGTGCCTCGTGTCCTTGCCGCTAAGCTTCTGTTGGAACGAGCTTGCGAACGTGCTGACAAATCATTTGAAATACATGGAATCGGGTGCGGGATTCCTCAACGTCACTCTTCGGCAAGCTGACCGGACGTCGTCCGGGAATGCATCTTGAGCTTGCGCATGGCCTCGGAAGCCAGCCCAACCGTCGCATTATTTTCGGCGCCATCCGGCTTCAGGCCTGCGTCCCGAAGGCGCGAGACCAGCCTTTCGGTCCGAACGCGGGCTGCGGCACTGTCGACGTGATAATATGTGTCGAGCATGTGCTCCGGTGTAAAATAAGAGTCGGCAGGCTCCCCGAGCACCGTGATGCCGTGGCGCTCGAAAATCGCCCGCGCCTCGTCGGCAATCGGAAGGCGTCCATTCGCCATCACATAGCAATCCGCACCGGCAACCGCCGGCCATGTCACATAGACGCGCAGACGCCGTTGGGTTTGGAGGTCGGACAGCTGTTTCGCCGCCCACTCGACACCGGTCACCATGTCGCCGGTCGCGGCGATATAGTCGGCGCAGTTGATTCCTTCCACGGAGGATCGACGTCTCCCGTCATCCTTGCGATCTCCCCGCGGCCACCTCGCCATATCGGCCTGCATGCGAGCGTAGTGGGTCTGTTGCAGGTCCTTCCGCAGATAGAGGCGACCCGCATCAGACAGATTGTGCAGCGATGCATGACGTATGGAAAACGACAGCCGCGCCCAAAACGGCTGGCTCGCATAATAGGCGGCGTATTCGTCGGGCGTCTTGTCGGAAAAGTCCTGCGGAACGGTTTCCCGCGTGTAATAGACCCACTCCAGCGGCACGATCAGCGTATCGCCCTCTCTCGCAAACTTCAGTAGGCGATAGATTTTCATGTCGAGCGGAATAGCGCCGTTATCGGCGACGTCGATCGCCGGTTTGCCGAAGGCTCGTTCGATCAGGCCGGGCTCGATCCCGAACATCGAGCTTGATCCAGCATCGATCACGATCCGTGGCGCCGGAACGTCCTCCAGCAAGAACTCGGAATACGAATAGGGTACCTGGCGGTTGTTCGACGTCAGGAAATCATACGACACGAGCATCCCGAGCGAACACAGCAGTGCCCCGGCGGCGAAGGACAGCAGGAATGAGAAAAGCTTCATCATGTCAGAAATTGTAATAGATGAAGGGTGAAAGGACGGACGTGTTGGAGGCAACGAGAGCGACGATAACGGCGGCGCCCGTGAGAGCCCCCGAAAGCGCAACCTTCCCGTTCCAGCCGCCCGAGGCGATGGCTTGACTGTTCGGAAAGAACCAGACGATGACCGCGGCTACGAGCAGCAGCGGCCACGCCGCGAACAGCAGAACAGGACCGCCAAGCTGCGGCTTGGCCATGGTCAGGAGTAGCCCGTTGGCGGTCGCGATATCCGGGGCCCTGAAATAGACCCACGCCACGTTCACGAACAGGAAGGTCAGCACAACGCCGGCCGGCTTCGGCATGCGACGGCCTGTCGAGGCCCACCATTTCTGCGTACAGCAGGCAGCCCCATGCAGCGCGCCCCACATGACGAACGTCCATGCTGCGCCGTGCCACACCCCTCCGAGGAGAAATGTGACGAACAGATTGCGATAGGTGATGGCGGGTGCCACGCGATTGCCGCCGAGCGGGATATACAGATAGTCGCGCAGCCAGCGCGACAGCGTGATGTGCCAGCGCCGCCAAAAGTCCTGGATCGAATCCGCCCGATACGGCGAGTTGAAATTGTAGGGAATGCGGATGCCGAACAGCAGCGATATCCCCACGGCCATGTCGGCGTAGCCCGAGAAATCGAAATAGAGCTGGAAGGTATAGGCCAGACTGAGAAGCCAGGCGTCGAGAAATCCGAGAGACGGAACGGCCTTGTAGCCCAGGTCGACGAACACGCTCAGTTGATCGGCGATCATCACCTTTTTGAGCAGGCCGATCGAAAACAGACAGGCGCCTTCCGCGAGAACCGAACTATAGGCCGCGGAGGCGAAGGCCAGCCCCTCTTTCCGGCCTAGCATCCCGAACTGCGGCATGACCTCCCGCCAATGGATGATCGGCCCCGCGATAAGATGAGGAAAATAGGTGACAAACAGTCCATAGCTCGCGAAATCCCGCTGCCGTTGTCCCTTGGTGTAGATGTCGGCGAGAAAGGCGATCTGGGTGAAGCTGTAGAAGGAAATGCCGATCGGCAGCGCGATGTCGAGATGACGCGGCTCGAGGCCGAACAGCGCCGCAAGATTTTCCAGGGCGAAGTTGGTGTATTTGAAGAACGCGAGGAGTCCGAGATTGAACAGGATTGCGACGACGAACACGACTTTGCGACGCAGCGGCGGAAGATCCAGATCGGTCAGGGCTCGTCCCATTGTATAGTTGACGACGAACGAGACGATCAGGAGGGGCGTATGCGCCGGGTCACCCCACGCATAGAACACGACCGACGCGGCCAGAAGGATCGGAATCAGAAGTTTTCTGAAATCGAAAGCCAGGGCGATATGAAACACCGCCAGGACAATCGGCAAGAGCCCGAGAAAGAACTCTCTGGACACAAACAGCATGCCATCACCCAAGTCTTGCCCATGGACCGTCAGGGAACGCACTGCGGTTGATCGAGCTTGCTCCGGCTCAAGGTTAAACCCCGGTGATCCGCCTCACAACTAAATGGGAATTTAGTGTTTGGTTGCAAATGGTCGCCTGTGTGCCCACCGCGCGGCAGTCCGGGCGCGAAGGGGATCGATGAAACTCCGATCGGGTTCCGACATGGTCCTGAAAGGGTCTGGCTTCCCTCACCTTTCAAAGACCCCAACGCAACACCATGGGATCTAGTTGGCGGGCGATTTCGACAAGGCCGGCCCGCGTCATCGGATGAAGTTTTTGCAGCGGGTGGCGTACGGCTTCTGATCGGATCACGCCCCCCTCCTTCATGAGCGCCTTGCAGGCCTGCAATCCGCATTGCCGGTTCTCGTAGTTGATCAAGGGCAGCCAGCGTGCATAAGCCGCCATAGCCTCGTCCCGGCGACCGGCAAAATGGGGATCCAGGATCTGCCGAATGCCATCGGGATAGGCCCCACCAGTCATTGCGCCTGTGGCGCCCGCGTCGAGATCGGCCATCAGCGTGATCGCTTCTTCTCCATCCCATGGTCCTTCGATGGCGCTGCCACCGACGGCAATCAGATCCCGCAGTTTGGCGGCCGCCATCGGCACTTCGACCTTGAAATACCCGACGTTCTCTATTTCCCTGGCCATTCGCGCCAGGAAAGGAACCGAGAGCGGCGTGCCTGCCACCGGCGCGTCCTGAATCATAATCGGAATTGAAATGGCATCGGAGACGGTCTTGTAAAATTCGTAGATCGCCGACTCGGCAACCCGGAATGTGGCGCCGTGGTAGGGCGGCATGACCATCACCATCGCGGCGCCGGCTTGCTCCGCCGCGCGCGAGCGTTCGGCGCAAATCCGCGAGCCGAAATGCGTGGTGGTGACGATAACCGGGACGCGTCCGGCAACATGATCGAGCACGGCGAGCATCACCTGTTCGCGCTCGACGTCGGTGAGAACGAACTGCTCGGAGAAGTTCGCCAGAATGCAAAGCCCGTTGGAGCCTGCATCGATCATGAAATCGATGCAACGGCGCTGGCCATCCGGATCGAGTTTGCCGTCTTCGTCGAAAATCGTCGGGACGACAGGGAAAACACCCCAATAGGGCCGTTCAGCAGTCGGATTCATCATGCATGTTCCGTTCGATTGCGATCAGTGGTCAAGGTCAAGGTGGTAGGCTAGCATAAAGTGGCCGAACCACGTTCGCATTGCGGGGGCCGATGCGCATTGCATTTACTTTGCGATCGTGTATACTTTGCAATGCAAAGCTGAGGGTTTGATGCGCGATCTCGACAAGGCGCTGGCCGACATCGTCACCATTCGCAGCCAGATTGCTGCCGGCACGGCGTTTCGCCGTTATGGTCCAGCAACGGTTGCCGCCACTGGCGGCTTGGCCTTGATCACGGCGGTCTTTCAATCCCTGTGGCTCCGCGATCCGACCGGTCATCCGCTGACTTTCTTCTCGGGCTGGGCTGCGGCTGCGTTGCTGTCCGCGGCAATGATTGGGGTCGAGATGCAGGCGCGTTCGCGGCGGCATCATTCAGGTCTGGCCGATGCGATGATTCACCAGGCCGTCGAGCAGTTTCTGCCGGCCGGGGTGGCAGGTATCCTGCTGGCCGTGATGCTTTGGAAGTTCGCGCCTGAGACGCTGTGGATGCTCCCTGGTCTGGGACAAGTCATCGTCAGCCTCGGCGTGTTCGCGTCCGTCCGCTCGCTGCCTCGCACGGTCGCCGCTGTCGGCGCGTGGTATTTTGTAACGGGTTTCACGACCTTGCTGCTGGGAAGTCAGGACCACGCTTTGTCGCCCTGGACCATGGGTCTGCCGTTCGTGATCGGTCAGTTGCTGATGGCTGCGATCCTTTACTTTGCGCCTGGAGGAACCGATGTCGAAGACTGAAGCGAGCGGTGCGCCGTTCTCCTATGCCGGTCTCGACCGTGTCATTCACGAGAAGGCGCGGCTCGGGCTCATGACCTCGCTCATTGCGCATCCCAAGGGATTGGCGTTCGCCGACCTCAAACAGCTCTGCGGGCTCACCGACGGCAACCTCAGCCGCCATCTCGGCGTGCTCCAGGAGGCCGGGCTGGTCGAAGTCACAAAGGGCTATGAGGGCAACCGACCTCACACCAGTTGTCGGCTCACGAAAATTGGCCGGCGCCGCTTTCTTGACTATCTGGCCGTCCTTGAGCGGCTGGTGCGTGACGCAGCCAAGGCCGCAGGGAAAGATAGCGCCCATCCCGCACGGCTCGGCATCGTTCCGGTCTGACCATGGTCTTTTTTGCAGGGAAACTTGGTAATGCAAAGTAATCTCTCATCCAAACCAGGTTCATGCAAACTGCATGTCGGCATCATCATGGACGGCAATGGACGATGGGCGACCCGGCGGCGGCTGTCACGCCTGCGTGGCCACGAAGCCGGCGTCGAAGCCATTCGACGCGTCGTCGAAGCGGCGCCGCAGCAAGGTGTGGGAACGCTGACCCTCTACGCCTTTTCGAGCGACAACTGGCGACGACCGAAGGCGGAGGTGTCGGCGCTGATGGCGCTGTTGCGGTTTTATCTGGCAAACGAGATCGAAAGCCTGGTCCGCAACGGCGTCCGTCTCACCGTGATCGGACGTCGCGATCGCCTCCCGGAGGGGCTCTCCGCTGCAATAGGCCGTGCCGAGGTCGCCACGGCAAGCGGAGACGTTTTGCATCTTCGCATCGCCGTCGACTACTCCGCCCGCGATGCAATCCTGAACGCCGCGGCCAAGGCCGCCGGATCGGGCGATCTCACGCGCGAGACCTTCGCGCGGCTCGTTACCGGCGAACGCGGGCTTCGCGACGTGGATCTCGTGATCCGGACCAGCGGCGAAAAGCGCTTGTCGGACTTCCTGCTTTGGGAGAGCGCCTACGCCGAATTGCATTTCACCGAGCGGATGTGGCCCGATTTTGAGGCCGAAGATCTCGCGGAGGCGCTGGCGTCATTCCACCAGCGCGAGCGCCGTTTTGGCGGCTTGCGACCAGCGGCTGCCGAAACGGCCTTGACGCCCCTTTAGCAAGCGCGGCCTCTTGAGAAAATCTGTTAATTCGCCTGTGCACGACAGCACCCGCTATCGAGCCGATGGTGTGTGTCTGATACACTGCCTCACGGTGCTGGGCAGCGACCGGTGATCACGCAACGCGAGCAGGAAGATGACCAGTAAGCATTCGCTCCAGGGGTTGATGAAATGGCTGACGCGCGAGCAATGGCACGAGCGGTTCTCGAAGGTCCTTGAGGATCATCTGCTGCCCGCTAGCTCCGATACCGGCCTTGATGCCGAAGAGATTATCTCGAGATTCGGCGAAGACTGGTTCATGAGTACGGTCTGGGCTTGTGCATTTGAGGATTTTCTGACCCGAGAATTCGACGACGGCAGCAACATTGTCGATGATTATCTGAAGCGCCGAGGGTGGAAAGAAAGTGCATCCGTTCGGACCTACATGGCTGCGCTGCGAACGTCGGAGATGAGCCTCTATGAAGTGAGCGATATCGTTCAGGACACGTCGTTTCGCGCTCGGGATCTTGTGCGCGGCGGCGAACCGGTCCTGATCAGCGAGCGGTCGGCGACCCGCTATCTCAAACAGTGGGACCGCATCGCCGCGCGTGTCGTTAGGATTGGGTCGCAAACGCTCATAAGCGGCGCCGTATTGCCGTACGAGCGCGGCGCAGCGGAAGAACTCATCGCATCGCTGCAAAAATTCGCAAAGCTCACCAAGAAGGAAAAGCAAGCGCTTGCCGACGCTGTTGGACAAAGCTTCGACAATTCGGTGATTACCGATCTCTCGCGGACCGAACTGCTGCGTACGCTAAGTCCGGTGTTCACGGCCATTTGGCTCGTCGACCTGATTGATCGCGCCATGGAGCCGGAAGTGCTGCGCAACGCCGAGGGCGATGAACTCGCATTATGTATCGCGCGATTTCCCTTCGCCGCCGACACCACGGACGATGATATCCGATCGGCGCTGGAGCGGTGTCCCGAGCTTCGTCAGGGAACCGCGACGTTCTGGAATTGGGTCAGCTCGGAGAAGCCGGCCAGGGATTCGGGTGTTCAAAAGCAATCGCCGGAATCGCTGACCCTTATCACGACCCTCGATGATGGCTCGCTCTCACTCGGCAATGTGGAACTTGAAGACAAGACCTTGGTGCTTTCCGTCAACTCCCGGGCGCGTTCCGACCGGGGCCGCGCGCTACTGTCCGAGACGCTCGGGAGATTGGTCGGGCAGCCCTTGGTCGAGACGCAAACCCTCGAGCAAGTCATGGCATCGCGCGAGGCTGGTCCGTCCCAATCGCAAAAGCTGGATATCCCCGAGGAGGAGCGCAGCGCCATCATTCATGACAGTCTGGACCGGCACTATCGCGCCCTGCTCGATCAGCCGATCCCGATGTTGGGAGATAAGTCGCCGCGCGCTGCAGCCAGAACAGCGAAGGGCCGCGCACAAATCGTCGATTGGCTCAAAATGATGGAAAATCAGACGGCTAAGTCTGGTGACCACAACAGTGCAATGGCGAATTACAGCTTCAGTTGGCTATGGAAGGAATTGGGCGTCGACAAACTGAGACGATGAGGGTCCCTCGCGGATTCGCTGTTGTGTTCCGAACGGCAATTTGGCGTGCCATTCAAAAAGAGGCTCGCCAAATCCTGGCGCCACATTTGCTACGTGGCTCCGAGCAGCAATTCCGTTACCCATCCAAGGCTGCTGCGCGCCCTTATAGGCGGGCGATTGCCGCTACTTGCCCGCCCCCGGGCGGACCCTGATGTTCAGCGCCACCGGAAACATAAACAGCACCGGTTCCCGACAAGCCGCCGATCAGTCCGCCAACAGCAGCGCGGGCGTGCCGGGTGGATCCGATGTCCGAGTCGTCCAGCATGGTGTGGCGAAATCCGCGCACGGTTCCCTCCGGAGCGGCTTCCGCCTTGGCGAAAATATTGACCAGCCGGTTTCGCGCAAGCGGATCGGAGATATCGCCGACACCGAGCCCTACGCTCTTGAGCGCATCAAGCACCGCAGCGGAATCAATCGCGTCGCGCATGACGGCATGCCCAATGATGAAGGGGCTCGCCGACGCAGCCGAATTGCCAAACACGATCACCACGTTGTGCATAAGCTCGATACCGGACGAGGTGGAGGCCACCGAAGAAGACAGATTCCAGTCTTTCAAAACCTGCTCATCGCGGATATCGCCGTCGATCTCGCCGAGCGCGACGGCGACACCGAGCGCCGACGCGCCGCGCGAATAGGCCATCGACCCGTATGCGCTTGTGGTAACGGTCTTGTTTCCTTTTGCGTGGGCGGCGTCGATGCGCTCTATCGTCAACAAAGGGCATTTGATCTGTACGAAATGCACGTCTCGCGGGTCGTCAATACCGGCATCGGCCATGGCCGTGCGCACGGCGGCGGCGGTCTCATCAATTTGCACCTTGCGACCGAGCTCTTCGGGCATGAAGTCGCGCGTATGTGCGATTCCGATACTCAACCGCTTTCCGGCAATATCGCTGTGAAGACCCGGATCGGCGATCGCCGTACGCGCGAATACCGTGATATGCGGACTGAGCACCCCCTCCGTCCCGCCCGACATGACAAACGCGATCTTCTCTTCCACGCTATGCGGTGGCAAACCAACATGGGGTGCGAGCGCGCCGCATAATGCCGATACGGCGTATTCCCGGGTGAAATCGTTCACCCCGCCGTTGCCCTCGGTCTTTCCGAGGATCGCCAGGATCGCTGCCGGTTCGACCTTGCCCGCTTCGATCAGGTTCACCAGGCCCGAGACATCGCCTGGGCCTTTTGTGGGAATCCGAATGACGTCAACAGATGTCGCGCGCATGGCTACTCTTATCTCCGCTGTTCCAGAAGAAAGACGACACGTTATCTCCCCTCCGCCAGAAGACCACACGTTTTTCCGTCCATCCGATGCCGTAGAACATCGTAATTCCCGCGAGAGCCGCTGCCGCGATCGGGGTAGGCGGTTCTGCACAGCTGGTTGACCAGGTGGGCGTTTCCGGTGATGACGATGACGAGATCGAGGTGTGCGGTCTTGGCTGCGCCATCGTGGTTTCTCGAAATGTTGGACGCCTTGCCGCGCCGGATCGGTTCGGTCAATGCAGATCGCGACGCTGGCGGCCCATTCGCAGCGACCATGACAAGAAAGGCAGCGCCAGGTGACCGTCGCTAAATCAGATCCGCCTTCGTCCGTTGTGTGCACATGAACGGCACATTGCATCGATGGCGGGGATCCGCCATCGTGTGGACGAGGCTTCTCTTCCTGGCCAGCCTTGCGGCCTTGGGTGCGAGCTCGGCCGGAGCGCAAACCAGGCCCGAGGATCTGCCGTCGCCACCTGGCACGTTGGAGCGCAGGTTCAGCCTCCGCTCCCCGGCCGAGGCTTCGCCACCGCAACCGACAGCAGCCCCAGTCTCTCGAAACCGATCGCGATCCCGTTCAGCTTCGAGGGCGGCCACATTATTGTCGAGGCCTCGATCGACGCTAGTCCGCCAAAACCGTTCTTGTTCGACACCGGCGCGCGCAACCTGATCACCCCCGAAGTCGCCCGAACCCTTAATGCGGCCGTGCCGCCGCCACCTGGCACGTTGGAGCGCAGGCTCAGCCTCCCGCTCCCCGGCCGAGGGGCATCGGCCCGAAAATCTCGCACTTCGATATGATCAAGGTCGGCCGGATCGCCATCGAGACGGCGATACTGGAGCAGCCGTCGGTCAGCATCGTCGACATACCCAACGTCATCGTCGATCGCGGATCGCGGCCACGGCTCGCGGGCCTTATCGGCTCGGAGCTGCTGGCCCGATATACGGTCACGGTCGATTTCACGCGCCACACCCTAATCCTGAATTCTCCGGGATTTCGGCCGCAATCGGCGACATTTTCATTGCCGCTCGGTTTTGCGATGTCGCTTGATGGGTTCAGCCATCCTTCGATATCGGCGGAGCTCGACGGCGTTGCCGGCGATTTCGTCATCGACACCGGCGCAGGCGGTCAGGTCATTGTGTCGGACAGATTTCAGCGGGGGCATAGGCCGTTGGCCGAGAGCGGCAAAACCCTGCAATTCCTGTCCCCCGGCGGCATGGGCGGCCGTACCAACATCCAACTCGGCTTCGGCAAGCGCCTGAGCATCGGGCCGCTCACTTTGTCGCCACCTGTCGTCGCGGGCGGCACTGATGCCGGGGGCGCCCGTCTGGGGTCTTCCGCAGGTTTGATCGGCAACGCCATTCTTTCCAATTCGTCGTCACCATCGACTATCAATCGGTGCGCGCCTATTTCGAACCCGTTGCCGGCCGGACCCTCGCGAACATTCTTCGTGGAACCGGTATGATCCTCGACAAGCCCGACCATGAAGCGTTCGAGGTCCTCGACGTTCTGAAGGGGACCGCCGCCGAGCGCGCCGGGCGGCGTCGCGGCGATCGCATCGTCGAGATCGCGGGCCACCCGGCGCGCCATCTCGGCATTGCGGATGTCCAGGCGCTCAGTTCCGCACCGGCGCACACCTCCGTGACAATTCGGACCTCCGACCACCGCCGGATGGACCTGGCAATCGGCCGGCTATTGCCGTGACGACGGGCCGGTCGGGACGGGAGCGATCGCCGCGCAGGCGCTGCGCGGACACGACATCACGATCACGGTGACCGTCTGCAGGGCTGCGCGTTCTGACAAACCCACAACCTGCGATGCGATGGCGCTCCCTAGCGGAATCGAACCGCTCTCTCCACCGTGAAAGGGGCATAATCGCACTAAGTGATCCTTCATGAGACTCCCCTAGACTCTTGATTTACAAACGCTTTCTCGCATCTACTGTCCACGCGTATCAGGCGGTTTCAACGGTCACAAAGCAACGAAACCGACAACGAATTTGGAGGGGTGCGAATGGCGCGTCGTCGAAGCTTGCTATCCAGCCGAACCGGCCGAGCCGATTTGCCGGCGTCTGACGCGCCAGAATGGGAGATCGCCGCGCCCGGTGTCCGGCTCGGCTACCGGC
>WNFI01045316.1_pt1 | contig 23064 bp, 19 predicted proteins | sample 5400471 | NCBI WGS metagenome assembly WNFI01 (sample SAMN13153348, study PRJNA577476) | soil metagenome | isolation source: 100 cm saprolite on Douglas fir-dominated hillslope | place: USA:California | collected 2013-09-17
TGTTGTGTCCGGCAGCGGTGAGAATTGCGATTAAGGCAGCACTTAGCCATTAGGCAAAAGCGGAGGCATTGAACATGGAGCGCGAACGACCATCTCACGTACTGCGGTCTCGCGTGCCGACATAATCCTGGAACAGTGCAATCAATGAAAAAATGTCGGCCATCCGCCCTCAAATGATTCATAATCGAGGCTCCTGCACAGCGAGGTAGCCAAAACTTCCTTGTGCAACCGAGATCACGATGATTGCGTCGATCCGATTCATGCGCCGTGTCTCTACGTTATCCATCAGTGCAGCGCTGCTTGCGCTTGTCATGGCGTCTACTGCCTCCGTCGGTCAGTCCGCCGGGGACCGGTTTGCTGGGTTGACGCCGCGACCCAAGGGCCCGATCCAAACCCACGGCACAGTCGGCTATGTCCCGCCGGTGGGCTGGAGAGTACAACCCGGCCCTGAGGGAATCACCGTTTTGTCAGGCCTGGTTCCGGACAACGAGCGGCCATGCGAGGTTTGGATGTTGCCGCCGATCCCGCTTCAGGGTGAACTGGCGAACGAAGGTGTGGCATTGGTGGAGAGTTTGGCCCTCACTAAACAAGCCGGTCCGTACCGCGACGATCGTGGCCGCGATGTGAGGCTCTCCCGCGAGGAAGGAATATCCGGGACGGGATGGGCGTACGCAGATCTCTCCGGCCAGTTGGGAAATAGCGGCATAACCGTGCGTGTCCTCATGGCCCAGATGGGCCAGCAGGTGCTTCCGATCATTGGGTACTCCAGGACGTGGAATTGCCTGGGTAACCAGTCCATGCGCGACAACGACGTGTGGGCACTGCTGTTTCACAGTCTTCAACTGCCCGGCTTTACCAAGGAGACTCCGCAGCTGGCGCAACAACTCATTGGCGCCTGGTCCAGCGCGAGTGGCAGCGCAGGCAATTCCGAAACGTTTGCGAAAAATGGCCGCTTTGGCAGCGTTGCCCTGTACCAGTCCTATACGGCGTCGTCAACGCCGGGCATGGTATGGGAGGTAAACCGGAGCTGGCAGGGAGATGGCCCTTATGAAGTACATGGCGACCGATTGCACACGCAAAACCCGAAGGGAAGCGAAACCGAAAGAAACGTAACCCGCCTTTTCAGCATCGTTCGTATGCCCAATGACCAGAGGCCGGGAGAATTTGATTATGTCCTGCGGATGGTCGAGCGCTCTTTCGACGGGAGTCAGACCTGGGGGTTCAGCTCCAGCGGCAACTACGTCACCCATATGACTAAAGAAAAGCCGGCGCGCTGACGCGTATTCCAGGGTTTGCTTTTTGGTTCCCTTGTAGTAACTTGCTCGCAGCGGCGCGATGTTGTGCGACGACGGGGGAGGAGAGAAAATCATGCGTACTGCAACTATTGTGGGGACAGTAACACTCTTGCTTGCGCTGTGCGCAATTCCATGCGTTGCACAGGACGGCTATCGGCAGGACAACACGCCTCGGGGTGATTACGCCGAAACTTGCCGGAACATTCACATGGAAGGCGATCGACTGGTGGCCGAGTGCCAAAGACGCGATGGCGGCTGGCGCAGATCGTCGCTCGAGGACGCGTCTCGTTGTAGAGGCGAGATACACAACATCGATGGAAGCCTGACATGCAGTGGAGGGGACCAAGGGGACCGTCATGACGGCCGGCGCGACTGGCGCAATGGACTGCCTCCCGGCAACTACGTCGAAACCTGCCGGAACATCAGGATGGAAGGCGACCGGTTGGAGGCTGAGTGCCGGGAGCGTGACGGCGACTGGCGCAGGTCGTCAATCAATGATGTTGACCGCTGCAACGGCCCAGTCGTCAACGACAACGGAAATCTGTCGTGTTCACAAGGCGGGACTGTCTATGGCGACCACAACGGTTACCGCCTTGGCTCGCATGATGGTGTGCCTTCGGGGCCTTATGCGCAAAGTTGCCGCAACATTCGCGCCAACGGCTATGCGCTGGCAGCCGAGTGCCAGAAGCGTGATGGCGGCTGGCGCAACACGTCACTCTACAATTTCGACCAATGCACCGGCGCAATCGGCAACGACGATGGACATCTGGTGTGCTCGAAAGATGGATCCGGTGGATCTGGTGACGGCTACGGCAACGGATATGGGAGAGGCAACGGTGACCGCTACCGGTTTGGCTGGCACAATGGCCTGCCCTCGGGCGGTTATGTCCAAAGTTGCCGGAACATCCGCGCCAAAGGCTATGCGCTGGCAGCCGAGTGTCAGAAGCGGAATGGCGGCTGGCGCAATACCTCACTCTACAATTTTGACCAATGCACCAGCGCAATCGCCAACGACGATGGACATCTGGTGTGCCCGAAATAGCAATTCAGCAAGAGCAAGAGCGTTTTCTCCATGTGGAGCCTGGAAAAGTTGACATAACAGTAACCCCGCGATATTCTGCGGTTACACGGGAAAGGAGGGCGATCCAATAAAATGACAAGTTCTGATTGTAGTAATAAACGTGAGGTGGCTGAGGCTTAGGGCGTAAGCTCTGAAGTCCTGGCGATTTGAGATTCGCAAAGGCCTCTTGCACCACGAAGAGCAACGCCTTCAGCCAATCCCAACAGCACTACCGGACGGCCCCGCGAGCATTTTGCTGCGGGGCCGTCGTTATTTTGCCGCGAACTTTTTCACCGCGAAGCTGGTGAAGCTGGCAATCAGGATCTGGAAGAAGAGCGCGCCCATCATATCCAGCAGCACGTCACGCGGGCTGGCGGTGCGGGAGGGCACAAAGCTCTGGTGAAATTCGTCGAGGCTGGCGGCGATCAGGACGGTCAGCAGGGCGAGGCCGCTCCATTGAAATCGCCAGCGGGCGCGCGAGCGCAGTGTGGCCCGCCAGGAGAAATAAGCAAACCAGCTTAGGACTCCGTATACCCCGAAGTGCGCGCCTTTGCGGACGAAGAAGTGAATTACGTCGAAGGTCGGCTGCGTTATGCCGGGAAACAGTGTGGTCAAGACCTTCCACAGAATGCCTCCGGTATGTTCCGCGGAGAATGAGTCGCTGGAAAACGCTGCGATAGCGGCCAGCCAGAGCAGGGTCGGCAGCCATGGGCGCAGCTTTTGCCAGAATGTCCGGGGGACGGATTGCTGAATTGCGGTTGACGACAAAAAGGGTCCTTCCTTACTCGATCCGGTAGTTGGGTGCTTCGCGGGTGATCATCACATCGTGCACGTGACTTTCCCGTAGTCCGGCGCCGCTGATGCGAATGAAGCGCGCCTTCTGTTGCAGGTCCGAAATGCTTTTGGCGCCGCAGTAGCCCATACCGGAACGCAGTCCGCCGACCAGTTGATAGACCGTGGCCGCCAACGTTCCGCGATACGGCACGCGGCCTTCAATTCCTTCGGGCACAAATTTGTTCAGACGGTTGGAGTTGCGGTCGCCTTCTTCCACCGCCTCGGCAGCGCCGGCGAGGTCCTCCGCACTCTGGGAATAACGCTCACTGCCGCCCGCCGCCATGGCCGAGAGCGATCCCATGCCGCGGTAGGACTTGAACGAGCGTCCCTGATAAAGGATGGTCTCGCCCGGACTCTCGTCAGTGCCGGCGAACAGCGAGCCGATCATCACCGAGCTTGCCCCCGCGGCGATGGCCTTGGTCACGTCTCCGGAATATTTGATGCCGCCATCGGAGATGATGGGAATGCCGGCGTCGCGGCAGGCGCGCGCGGCTTCGGCGATGGCCGTGATCTGGGGAACACCCGCTCCGGTGACGATCCGGGTCGTACAAATGGAGCCCGGCCCAATCCCGACTTTGATCGCGTCGGCGCCGGCCTTGACCAGAGCGCACGCGCCTTCATGCGTGGCCACGTTGCCGGCCAGCAGCTCCGTGTCCGGCAGTTTGGACTTGATCATCTTTACCGCATCCAGCACCCGTTGCTGGTGGCCGTGTGCGCTGTCAATCGTCAGAACGTCGACCTTGGCTTTTACCAGCTCTTGCGCGCGCTCCAGGAAATCTCCGGTTGCGCCAATGGCTGCGCCCACGCGCAGGCGTCCATGCTCGTCTTTGGCCGCGTTGGGATACTTCAGCTTTTTCTGGATGTCCTTGACCGTGATGAGCCCTTTTAAGTTGTACTTGTCGTCGACCACGAGCAGCTTCTCTACGCGATGCTCATGCAGGATCTTCTCCGCGTCCTCGAGTGTGGTCCCGACGGGGACCGTAATCAAGTTGTCTTTCGTCATGATTTTGGCAATCGGGATGTCGGTACGCGTTTCGAACCGGAGGTCGCGGTTGGTGAGGATGCCTACCAGCTTCTTGTTCTTGGTGACGGGGACGCCGGAAATCTTGTAGCGGCGCATGATCTCCAGGGCGTCGGCGATTTTGTGGTCGGGAGAGAGCGTGATGGGGTCCATGATCATGCCGCTTTCGGAGCGCTTGACTTTGTCCGCTTCGTCCGCTTGCTGCTCGATCGTGAGATTGCGGTGCAGTATTCCCATGCCGCCCTGCTGCGCAATGGCGATGGCCAGACGCGACTCGGTCACGGTGTCCATGGCGGCGCTGATCACGGGGATATTCAGGCGGATATGGCGCGAGAGCTGCGTCTGCGTGCTGACCTCTGCCGGGACTACATCGGAATGCGCAGGTAAAAGAAGGACGTCATCGAAGGTCAAAGCCTCAGGCACTGGAAAATGAATCATGTCGTTTTTTCTCTGAGAGGAGGGTCTAACACTTAATTGTAAACGGTGCGCCGCGATACGTCAGCCGGGATCGTGAATAAGGGACAAATGCTCCGCGTGAGCACGGTCCAGTGGTCCAACGCGCGCGATCAGGAAACCAAAGTAACTTGACCCTCACAAACGCCGTCAACATACTAAACAATATGCAGTCTACCCCGAGCCCGACGCCGGAAACCCCACCCAAGGCCGCAAACAACGCTCCTACGATTGAGAATCGTCGCGAAAAGCGCCTGAACGTTGCCGTTCCGGTAAAGGTGTTCCTCGATCCGCAAACTACCGACAGCGAAGCCTGCTGCACGTTTGAGATTTCCATGACCGGCGCCCGCCTGATGTCGTTTCGCGGAGCGAGAGAAGCCGGACAGGTTGTCTGGCTGCAACGGCAAAACAGACGCGCCAAGTATAAGATCATCTGGGTCGGTGAGGCGAAAACCAGCCAGGCAGGCCAGATCGGCGTGGAAGTCCTGGAACCGGCAAACGTGATCTGGGAAAACGAACTCAGAATGCGGATCCAGCAGAGCTAGTCCTTCTTACTCACTCTTCATTTGTTTGACTCGCGGCGGCCCTCGCCAGCGGAGCTTGTTACCTGCTAAAGTTTTAAGTTTATGCTGCGCTCCTACCAGGGTATTGCTCCGCGCATACACCAATCGTGCTACGTGGACGAGTCCGCGCAGATCATCGGCGACGTCGAGATCGGCGAAAACTCCAGCGTCTGGATGAACGCGGTAGTCCGCGGCGACGTCTACGCGATTCGCATTGGAAAGAACTCGAATGTCCAGGATTGCAGCGTGCTTCACGGCATGCGCTACAAATATGGCGTGGTCATGGGCGACTGGGTAACGGTCGGACACTCGGTAACTCTGCATGGATGCGCCGTCGGCGACCGTTGCCTGATCGGGATGGGAGCGGTGCTTCTGAATAATGTGACGATCGGCGAAGGATCAATCATTGCCGCCGGGACCGTGATTCCTGAGAACACGGTGGTTGAACCGCACTCGCTCTGGATGGGTGTCCCGGGAAAATTCAAAAAGAAGATCGACGACGAAGAATCGCAGAAGATGATCCTGATGTACGCGAAGAATTATTTCGACTACACGCAGGTTTATCGTAAAGAAACGCTGCAAAAATAGTGGCTAACCTGATCAAGTCCGTTCGCGGCACTCGCGATCTGCTGCCTCCTGAGACAGAGACGTGGAACTTCGTCGAAGCGAAGGTGCGGGAATTGTTTCGTGTCTATAACTTCCAGGAAATTCGAACGCCCGTGATCGAGGACTTGCAGCTCTTCCAGCGCTCGGTGGGTGAAGAAACTGACATTGTCTCCAAGGAAATGTTTGCCTGGGAAGATCGTGCTCGCGCGCAGAGCGAGAAAGGCCAGTGGCTGGCGCTGCGTCCGGAAAATACGGCGGGCGTAGTGCGCGCTTATATCGAGCACAAGCTGTGGGAGCGGCCGGGCCTGCAGCGGTTCTACTATATTGGTCCGCAATTTCGCCGGGAGCGCCCGCAGAAGGGACGCTACCGGCAGTTCTACCAGATCGGAGCGGAAGTCATTGGACCGTCTGCCGCGGGCAGCGAGTCGCCTGCGGTTGACGCCGAAGTGCTGGAGATGCTTGCCAGCCTGCTCGACCGCCTGGGCATCAAGGGTTGGACGCTCGAACTCAACTCCGTCGGCTGCGCCAACGACCGGCCTGTATATCTCGAAGCCTTGCGCGCGGCATTGAAAGATGTCGTCGGCAAAATGTGTCCTGACTGCCAGCGCCGCTACCAGACAAATCCGCTGCGCGTGCTTGATTGCAAAGTGCCGGAGGACCAGCCGATCATTGAATCTCTGCCCAAGCAGAGCGATTATCTCGACGAAAGCTGCAAGGCGCACTTTGCCGAAGTACAGAAGATACTCACCGCCGTGGATGTGCCATTTACGCTGAACAACCGTCTGGTTCGCGGACTCGATTACTACACGCGAACGGCCTTCGAGTTCACGCACGGCGCTCTGGGCGCTCAAAACGCGATCCTCGGCGGCGGACGGTATGACGGTCTTTCTGAGTCGCTGGGCGGCCCGCCGGCTCCGGGCATCGGCTTCGCCATCGGCGAAGACCGCCTGGTGATGACGCTGCAAGAGACGGCCGGCCCCATCGCCAGCGCGACTGACGTCTACATTGCTCCACTAGGAGCGGGCATGAACGTCCATGCTGCGATTCTCGCGCGCGAACTGCGCCAGCAGGGGATCGTAGTCACCGTGGGCGATGAGAGCTTCCGTCTCAAGAAGTCTCTGGAGACAGCGAGCAAGACCGGCGCGCGCTTTGCGCTGATTGTCGGCGAGAACGAGGTTGGCTCGGGACAATTCGCGCTGAAGAACCTGGCTTCGGGCGAGCAGGTGAGCTTGGCGCGCGGTGAGATTGTGGCTTTTGTGAGCGCACACGCGTAGCTTTCCCCTTTGTCTTCGAAGCGTGGTTTTTTTCTGAAACCTCGAAGCGAAGCGAGAGGTCCATATCCGGCCGAGACTCTTCGGGTTCGGCCTCCAATGCCCATCATTACTATATGGATCTCTCGCTTCGAGATAAAGAAAAGGGCCGCTTCGAGGTTTCAGAAAAAGGCCTTTATAATCAAACAACATCAGCGTTAAGGAGCGACCTTGCAGCTTGATTTTCTAGGTGATCTTCGCCGCACTCATATGTGCGGAGAGCTTCGTGCCGCTCATGCCGGGCAGCGCGTGGTGTTGCTGGGATGGGTGAACCGCCGCCGCGATCTGGGCAACCTGCTTTTTGTGGATGTCCGCGACCGCAGCGGGATGACGCAGCTTGTGCTCGATAAGAGCGACAACGCCGCGCTGCACGAAAAAGCCAACCACTTGCGTTCTGAGTTTGTGATCGCGGCAATCGGCGCCGTGCGCAAGCGCGACGAGAAGACCATCAACAAGAACATTCCTACCGGAGAGATTGAAGTCACGGTCGAGGAATTGAAGCTGCTCAACGAATCGCAGCCATTGCCTTTCCTTCCGACGGACACCACGTTGCCCAGCGAAGAAGTCCGGCTCAAGTATCGCTACATCGATCTGCGCCGCACGGAGATGCAGGCCAATATCGAACTGCGGCACAAAGTGGCGCTGGCCATCCGGCAAAATCTTTCGAATCAGGGCTTCTTCGAGATCGAGACGCCCTTTATGACGCGCTCCACGCCGGATGCGCTGCTTCCGCGATGAAGACCTGCGCGCCGACCGTCAGCCGGAGTTCACGCAGATCGATCTGGAGATGAGCTTCCCCCAACCCGACCGCGTATTTGAAGTGGTGGAGGGCTTTCTCCAGGCGGCCTTCAAAGTTGCGGGACACGAAATCAAGACCCCGTTCACGCGCATGACTTACGACGAGGCCATCCGCCAGTACGGCATCGACAAGCCAGACATGCGTCTGCCGGCGCTGAGCAACGTTCGCGCGGCATTCACAGCGGAGCAGTTGCAGACGCTGCAGCTTGGTCCGGAGCTTCCGGTGGTGGCCGTGCGAATTCCCAAAGTAGGAGAGCTCTCACGCAAAGAGCGTGAAGACAATCGTCCGCTCTTCGGCGAACGCACGCACGCGCGGCTGGTGGATGACATCAAGCGTCTGGAAAAATCTTTTCCTGATGCGGTGGCGAAAGCGCGTGAGCTCTGCGGCGCGCAGCCAGACGATCTGCTGGTCCTGGTGGCTGGGCCGGCGCAGCAGGATCTCTCCGGCCCGCGCGCCGAGTATTCGGTCTATTCGGCCGCCGGACAGCTTCGCGTGGAGCTGGCGCGCAAGTACGCGGAAAAGCACGGAGCGTTCAGCAAAACCGGCAATCCGGAGAAGGACTACCGCTTTCTCTGGGTCACGGACTTTCCCATGTTCGAGTATGACGATAAAGAAGGCCGCTGGAATGCCGCGCATCATCCCTTTACGTCGCCGCATGAGCGCGATATGGAGAAGCTCGATTCCGATCCCGGTGCCGTGCGAGCCCTGGCGTATGACGTGGTGCTGAACGGTACGGAACTGGGCTCCGGCTCCATCCGTATTCATCGGCAGGACATTCAGAAAAAGATATTCACTGCTCTCGGTATGTCAGAAGAAGAAGCGCGCTTGCGCTTCGGCTTTTTCCTTGAAGCCTTGCAGTATGGCACGCCTCCCCATGGAGGAATTGCGCTCGGACTCGATCGCATCGTGATGATCCTGGCCGGCGCTGACAGCCTGCGTGAGGTCATCCCATTTCCCAAGACGGCGAAAGCCGTGGATATGATGGTGGACGCTCCGACGCCGGTAAACGAAGCTCAGTTGCGAGAGTTGGGGATTGCGGTGAAGCACAGCGCGGGAAAATGAACCCGGTCTAATCGTTGCCCGATACGCGATTCCTTCTAAAGATTGTCATTCCGAAGCGCGGTTTGTGCGCGAGGAATCTGCTGTTTCGTTGCACTTGAAGACAGCAGATTCCTCGCGTTGCTTCGGAATGACAATTTCATTGCACTCAGCCAGATGGTTCTGTCTTATCGCGACCGTGGCCTTGCTGATCGTGACCACAAATCGCCAGCTAGCTCCCAGAAGCGTTGGCGGAGAAACTACTAATACGCGATCCATCCCGCTCGAATCAGCAACAAGGAGCCCACGCCCACCACGATCCACAGCAGCACACCTTGCAGCAATGGCCGCCAGCCCACCGTCTTCACCGTCGCGATTGAGATCCCGCTTCCAATGAGAAAAAGTGTGGCCGTGAGACCAAGCTTTCCCATCTGGGTCAGCGTAGGCGTGATGCCGGAGAGTCGGGGCAGGTAGGTGTTGACCACTGCTGCGACACAAAATAGCAGGATGAACCACGGCCACTGCAGCTGTCCTTTGTGCTTTTTGACCGCGGCGGTCCCCAGCGAGAGCGGAACAATCCAGAGAGCGCGGGCGAGTTTGACCGTTGTGGCGATCATCAGCGCGGTAGCGCCGTAGTGTGTTGCCGCGCCTACCACCGAACTGGTGTCATGGATCGCCAGCGCGGACCACAGCCCGAACTGCTGTTGCGAGAGGTGGAAATGCCATCCCACGGCGGGGAAGATCAGCAGCGCAACAGAATTAAGGATGAAGATAGTACCCAGCGATACGGTCATTTCTTCATCCGTGGCTTCCGTGATGGGACCAACGGCTGCGATGGCGCTGCCGCCGCAGATCGCTGTCCCGGCGGAGATGAGAAATGACGGCGTGTTTTGCACGCGCAGCCATTTGCCCAGCAGCATTCCCACGGCCAGAGCAAAGGTGATGCCCAGCGCGGTGTAGAGCAAGCCGGCGCGTCCGGCGCGCAAGACCTCCTGCAAGTTCATGCCAAAGCCCAGGGCCACGACCGAGGCTTGCAGAAGAAATCTGGACATGCGCTGACTTTCAGCGCGGTAGGGATGAGTCATGCACAGGCCAAACACGATCCCCGCGGCCAGCGCCACAGGCGGGGAAATCAGTCCGGTTGCCGCGAGAACCAGCGCGGCGGCGAACAGAATTTTAGCGGTCAGGATCATGCGAAAGGGGCGTGCTTTTTATTTCTTGCGTCCTTGACTGGTCTTGCGCTTTGATTTCTTTTTGGGAAACTGAAATTCGAACTCTTTCATGCGAACTCGCCTGCCGCTGAAACCCACGCCTTCGGCTTCCAGGCGGAACCTCTGTTCGAAACCCGACTCTGCCGGCAGCGCGATCCTTCCTCCCGACGCGACCACGCGGTGCCAGGGCAGTCCGTGCGACTGCCGCAACGTCCAGACGACCTGTCGAGCGGCGCCGGGAAATCCCGCGGCGCGCGCGACCGCGCCATAGCTCGAAACTTTGCCGCGGGGGATTTTCAGAATTGCAGCCCGGATGCGCGGATACATGGCCGCGCGGTCAGTCACGGCAGCGTCCCCGGCTCACTCGGCGATCTTCCGCGCTGTGCCCTGAAGCATAGTAGTCCAGTGAGCGCCGCCGTCGTCGGAATATTCGCTCTTGAACTGTTCCACGCCGCTATGGGAGAAGTCGTTGGTGGTCCGGATCTCCACCTTCTTGCCTTGCGCTTGAAAACCGCCGGGATAGGTCCAAACGTTACCGCTGATGATCACCGTCCCGTTCCAAGGCTGCGCGCCGGGGCCGGCCATGCTGCTGATGGTGTAGGTCCCGTCTTTGCTGTTGTAGGAATAGATGGAGAGTTGAGTGTGCTGGCCCTCGTTGTCGGTGATTTGCTGTTCGCAGACCAGGAAATTGCCCTGCGGCGACCAGCGGCAATTGATCTGCGAAGTCAGGTGACCGACGTGGCTATAGCCGGTCTCGAAGGAATTGGCTTCCGATTTCCATTTGCCGACAAAGACGCCCAGCTTCCTGGTGGCGGTGGCGAGATCATCCGTAGCCGGCGGCGGGGTGGTCTGTGCCAGCGCGACGGCAATCGCCATCATCAGCGCAGCTGGTATTCGTGCGTGTTTCATTCGCATCCTCTTTTGTCGAGCCAAGGTATTCTCTCATGCAGGAAGGCAGTGACGCGATGCAAACGACTTTGGGCGCAACTTTCGGATAGCATACAACCGCGGTGAAGGAGAAGCTGAAGGCATGTCGAACTGTTTTGACGATCGCGTTACTCTCGATCCGGAAGACTGGGAAGAGTTTCGCGCGCTGGCACACACCATGATTGACGACACGCTCGACTACCTGCGCGATTTGCGCGAACGTCCAGCGTGGCAGCCCATGCCGCAAGCCGTTCGCAGCTCATTCGACGAGCCGCTTCCGCAGGAGGGCATCGGCGCGGCGGCTGCCTATGGGGACTTCAAGGAACGGGTACGGCCTTACACCAACGGCAACATCCATCCGCGTTTTTGGGGTTGGGTGCAGGGGACCGGGACGCCGCTGGGCATGATGGCGGAGATGCTGGGTGCGGCCATTAATCCGCATATGGCAGGATTCGATCAGGCGCCCGCGTCGGTGGAGCACCAGGTCGTGCGCTGGATCGCGGAACTGATGGGGTTTCCGCGAGATGCGAGCGGGCTAATGGTGACAGGCGGAAGTCTGGCCAACATGATCGGTCTTGCTGTTGCGCGGCATGCGAAATCGCAATTTGACGTTCGGCAGAGAGGCATAGCCGGTGCAGATCGCAGGTTGCTGGTTTACGGCTCGGTTGAGACCCACAACTGGGTGACTAAGGGACTGGAATTCATGGGCATGGGCCGCGATAGTCTTCGCGCTGTGCCCGTGAACGCGAACTACCAGATCGATCTGACCGCTCTGCGCGAGATGCTCGAGCGCGACAAGGCTGAAGGTCACCGTCCAATATGCATCATTGGCACGGCTGGAACGGTGAACACAGGCGCGATCGACGATCTTGAATCGCTCGCGGGCATCGCGCAGCAGCATGACACCTGGTTTCACGTGGACGGAGCCTTCGGGGCGTGGGCGAGGATCTCACCTACCCTCAAGTCGCTGGTCGCGGGAATGGAGCGTGCAGACTCGATTGGTCTCGATCTCCACAAGTGGGTCTACCTGCCGTTTGACACTGCCTGCATACTGGTGCGCGATGCTGCTCTGCATCGTGACGCCTTTGCGTCAACTGCGTCATACCTCGCAGTATCGGAGCGCGGCGTGATTGCCGGCGGACTGCCATTTGCCAATCTCGGCATCGATCTCACACGCAACTTCAAAGCGCTGAAAGTATGGATGTCATTTAAGGCCCACGGCATGAAGCAGATTGCGCGCGTGATCGAACAGAATGTCGAGGACGTTCGCCATCTGGTGAGACGCGTGGGCGCAGCGAAAGAGCTGGAATTATTGGCGCCCTCGCCGCTCAACGTTGCTTGCTTCCGTTACGCGCGGCCGGGACCTGGGGAAGATGCTCTGAACCGTCTTAACCAGGAAATCTTGTTCCAGCTTCAGGAACAGGGAATTGCTGTACCTTCGGCCACCACGTTCAACGGGAAATTCGCCATCCGGGTGGCGAATACAAACCATCGCAGCCGGAAAGAAGATTTTGACATGTTGGTGGAGGCGGTGATCAAGCTGGGCGACAAACTTACCGCGGATTTTCGCGGATGAAACGCGGATCAGGAAACAGTCGGACGTAGAGACGTGGCACGCCACGTCTCAATGCGCGCACAGCGATAATTTCATCCCATCGGCGTGAAGTAGGTTTGTTTTATGCCCCCAATAGATATGTAAGTGTCAGAGAGCGAGATGTGACAGAGCACGTCTCTGCGCCCGGGCACTCTTCTGATCCGCGTAGATCCGCGCAAATCCGCGGCAAAAGATTTCTACTTCGCGCCAAACCCTTGCCCAGGCATGAGCCACAGCGTGAACGCCAGCAGCGTGAGAACTATGACGTAGTAAGCGGTCGTGCCGTGGCTGGGATGGTCCGGCTCGTCTTTGGTGAAGAGCCGCCAAGCCGCTCCGGCCGCCACCAGGTAGAAGATCTTTTCGTCAAGAGCGAAGGCCAGGCCGACGGCCACAACCAGCACTACTGCGCGCTCCACCTTGCTCAGCGCCAGGATCGCGCTTCCGCCGTCGAGTATCCAGAGCGGGATTAAGTTCAGTGCGTTGAGCCACGCGCTTGAACGGGCCAGTGCCGCCCAGAGTGGATTCCCGGTTTGCCACCAGACCAGCCCACAAACTGCGGAGCCAAGCCATCCGGCCAGTGGTCCGGCCAGGCTGACGGCCGAGCGCGTTTCCAAGGGGACGCCCATCGCCTGCCAGCGCACATAGGCGCCCAAGCCGGGCAGAAAGACGGGCATGTCGACAGGAAGTCCACGTCGCTTGATGTCAATGAAGTGGCCCATCTCGTGGACGAGAATCAAGACGGCGAAGCCGATGCCGAACTTTGCTCCCCATAAGCTCCAATAGACTGCAATGAATGTAGCGAAGCTGAACAGGAACTTCAGCTTGAAGAGGAAGAAAAAGACGGTCTTGAACTTGGCCAGCAAGACCGCGAGCGGGCCTAAGGGCGCGAGTCGCTTGAGCCATTTGCGCCCGGTGTCGGGACCTCCGGGAGCGTTGATGGCATGCTCGAGTTCGCTCAGGTGGTTGCGAATCCATTTCGCTTGTTCCGACTCGGGTGGGAGCAGTTGCAGCGCGTGCTGCCACTGCTCATGCGCGCTTTGCAGATCGCCGTTGCCCTCGTAGGCTCGCGAACGGGTGGCGATGCGGTCGAGTTCGTCGGAGTGGACCAGATTGTGGCAGTTGCTGCACGCCAGCGCTCCCGGCGCGATCTCACTTGAGCAGCGTTTACAGACTGGCATTACGGTACTTTCGGGGGAGCGTTCTGAAATGGACCAAAGATGTCGAGTTGCTTTCCGGTGGTCATCTTCCAGGCGATCTGTATCCCCACAAGCAGGATCACCAGGCCGATTATTCCTGAAAACGTGTTCTCAGTCAGTTCAAGAAACGGGGACGCCAAGCCGATCAACGCGAGAACACCCAATGCCTTGGCGAAGGTGGGCTTCTCTTGTTTTTCTTCGCCTTCCGCGGCTTGTTGCTGCGGGGCTGCTTGCGATGGCGAAGCTTGATGCTGGGCTTGCTGTTGCGAATGATTCCTTATCATCGGTACAAGAGCGATAGGAATCGCTGCCATGGAGACCGCGGCATAGGTCAACACGGCTGCGGTAATCTGATAGCGGCGTCCGCCAGCGCCTTTGGACCCGAGCATCATGGCCTTGGCCACAAGAAAACCAACTCCGAGCGACATGTAGCCAATCACGATTCCGGTAAGGAGCCCGACTGCGGCGTAAAGGACCATACCCACAATCGCTCCGGCGATCCCGCAGAGCAACGCGCGCACAAAAGCGGAGTGACTGTCTTGCGTTGTGGCGCCTTGCAGTTTGGCCACGCACGCGCTGCACACCATGGCGGTCTTGATGCGGTAGTACTGCTCGCCCACAGGCTGCCGGCAAAACTTGCAGGCGTCGATTCCCGGCGGTGTTTCGTATTCAGCGGTGGAGAATTGCGGGCCTGGCTTTCCAATGATCGAGTCTGGCATGGGTGGGCACGAATGTATCACAGCCAGACAATGCCAATCAAAGCCGATACTCAGCCGAGTAAATTCTTCTACGTGACTTTAAGCGAGCTATCTAGGAGTTGATGCTTATGTTTGCCGGGCAACGTTGGATCGATAGTTAGCCAGTACACCCCTGACAAATCAACGCTCCAGCACCAGCAAGGACTCGCATGAAACCGATGATCGCTGCTCTGTTGTTTCTGTTCCCGTGTATGCTCGCCGTCGCTGAAGACGTGCCGCCCGCGCCCATGCCGGCCCCGGCGCGGCCCGTCCGGAGCGAGAACGATCACCCATTCTTCGATTTCAAGAACGCCATGGCTATTGGCGCGTTCAGCGTTTCACTGGCGGGTGATTCGCTGTCGACGCAAAGGCTGCTGGATTATCCGGGATACCGGGAAAGGAACCCGATCGCGCGGCCCTTTGTAGGCAGCCGCGCCGGAATGGCAGTTTATTCCAGTGGAAGTCTGGGAATCATGGTCGGGGGAATGTATCTGGCCCACAGGACCCACCATCACAAACTTGAGCGAATCATCCCGTTTGCCATGGCGGGATGGGAAGGTTTCGTCACGGCCTGGAATTACCACTACTTACCGCAAGCCAGGGCCAATGCCGCCGCGAGTCTGGCCAGGACGCACTGAGGCCCGTTGTTTATCCCAGCTTGGCCCCGTTCGGGACTCGACGCTCCGGCTGCGCCAGCACGACCTCGCCCGACGCCAGATAGAACCCGGTTGTCAGCACTTCAGAGAAAAAATTGGCCACCTGCTTCGGAGGAAAGTTGATTACGCCGATGATCTGCCGGCCCAGCAGATCTTCCTTGGAATAGAGGTCTTTGATCTGGGCACTCGACTTCTTGATGCCAAGTTCGCCGAAATCGATTTTCAGTTTATAAGTCGGTTTGCGCGCCTGCGGGAAGTCCTCTACTTCGATAACGGTCCCTACCCGCAACTCGACGCGCTCGAAGTCTTTCCATGCGATCTGTTCCATTTCTTCTATGAGTCCTTTCGCGGTCATATTCATTCCACAAAGCGACGCTCCGCAAAACGGTGTGAGAAGTCGGGCCTTCAGCGCATCTCGTTTCAGCTTACGGCACGAAATCGCGTGTGGCGGAAGCGATCGGCAGCCACGGCCAGCACAATGATTCCGCCGATGATAATCTCCTGGATGTAGTTGGGCCATCCCATTTGCTGGCAGCCGTTGCGGAGGAAGGCCATGATGAGCGCTCCCACCATGGAGCCGCGAATGCTGCCTTCACCGCCCGCGAGACTGCCTCCGCCGATTACGACCGCGGCAATGATGTCGAGTTCCACGCCCACAGCGACCGTTGGATCGCCCTGCCGCAAGCGCGACATCTGCATGACTCCCGCGAGACCAAACAGAAGTCCGCCAATGGAATAGATCCAAAGCTTCAGGCGCTCAGTATGAATGCCGGCAGCCCGCGCCGCAGTTTCGTTCGATCCGAGCGCAAATACGTGGCGTCCGAAAACAGTACGCCGCAGCACGATTGCGGCCACGACTGCCAGCGCCAGCGCGATCCACACGCCCGGAGCGACCAGCAGCCATGAGGGACTGGGAAACGCCACAGCAAGGTTATTCAACCACGTCGCAGGAGCGTTGACCGTCTGCTCGCCGGAAATCCACTTCGCTACCCCGCGCGCAATGCCCAGCATGCCCAGCGTGGCAATGAAGGGAACCACCCGGAAAGTCGTAATGACCAGCCCGTTCACCAGGCCGACAATCCCACCGACGGCGACAGCCGCGGTGAGCGCGAGCAGGGGCGGCCATCCGGCTTGCAACGCCAGTGCGCAGACCACTCCGGTAAGCGCGATGGTGGAGCCTGGAGAGAGATCGATGCCGCCGCTAATAATTATGACCGTCATGCCAATGGCGCCGATAGCGACGATCACGGTCTGCGCCAGCACGATCCGCAAATTGGAAAGCGAGAGAAAGCGGGAAGGATTGTCGCTGATAGCGGCAAAGATGGCGATGACCAGCAGCAGCGCAAAGAAAGGGCCGAAGGTTTGCAGCCATCGTTTCATGGTGTCGATCCAATTGCTGCCTGCAAGACGGTCTCCGGTGTCCACTCGCCGATCGCCCGCGCGGACGAGAGGCTCCCACGGCTCATCACCGCCAGCCGGTCGCAGATGCCGAAGAGTTCAGGAAGATAGGAACTTACCATCAGAATCGCTTTGCCGGACCGGGCCAGAGAGACAATCAGTTCGTAGATCTCCGCCTTGCTGCCTACGTCTACGCCACGCGTGGGCTCGTCGAGCAGGAAAATTTCGCAGCCCTGGTGCAGCAGGCGCGCGATCGCAACTTTCTGCTGGTTCCCACCGGAAAGCTTCTGTACCGCAACCTCCATGCTCTCCGCCCGCACTCGCACTGAGTTGGCCCGATCCTGCGCCTGCTCTTGCTGTTTGCGCAGATCGACCCATCCCCAGCTCGAACAGGAACCGAAATTGGTGAGGGTGACATTGTCGGCCACCGACAAAGACAATGCCAGACCTTCAGCTTTACGATCTTCGCTCAAATATCCCATGCCGCGGGCGATGCGGCTGGCGGGCTTGCTTCGTAACGGCAATTTTTGTCCGAGCACCGTGATGTTTCCTGCGTGCGGCGTTTGCAATCCGAAGAGCGCGCGCAACAACTCTGTGCGTCCCGATCCAATCAGGCCGGCGATGCCGAGTATCTCTCCGCGCCGTACTTGCAGGCTCGCGCTGCGGACCTGCGACGCGCTCAGTTCTTGGACTTCGAGAGCGCACTCGGTCGTCACTGCCGGACTCCGGACAGGGAAGAGGTCCTTCACCGGGCGTCCGACCATGGCGGCAATCAGCTTTTGATTGGGTAACTCCTGTAATGTTCCTGTGACGACGCTCTTGCCGTCGCGCAGCACGGTGCAGATGTCCGCGATCTCCCGTACCTCTTCCAAAAAATGGCTTATATAGATGATGGAGATTCCGGAATCGCGCAGTTGCCGGATGAACTGAAACAGGCGTTCCACGTCTGCACGCTGCAGGCTGCTGGTGGGCTCGTCCATGAGGATGAGCGAAGCACGCTGCGCCAGAGCGCGGCAGATTTCCACGATCTGACGCGCGGCGATCGAGAGTTCGGCGACGGGCCGCTCGGGCGCGATGTCGGGATGCTGAAAGGGTTCAAGAATATCGGCCGCTTGCCGGTTCAGCGTCTGCCAATCAAGCCAGCCCAGGCGTTGCGGCTCAATTCCGAGGAAAATATTTTCAGCAACAGAGAGATGAGGACAGAGCGAAAGTTCCTGATGAATGTGGGCGATGCCGTGGCGGCGCGCGTCCAGCGGATCGGCGGGGCAATACCGTGCTCCCTGAAATGTGACGGACCCTGCATCCGGACGGATCGATGCCGACAAGATGTTCATGAGCGTACTCTTTCCAGCGCCATTTTCTCCGATGATGGCGCGCACTTCGCCTCGGCGCACCGCGAGATCAACGCCATCAAGCGCGAGCGTGGCCCCGAAGCGTTTCGTAACACCCGCGATTTCGAGCAGCGGCGCTTCCGTGGCTTCCGTTGCTTCCGTCATGGGAGATACTTGCTGAGCGGCGGGTGCAGCAGTTGCTGGGCGTCAGCGCTATCCATGTTTTCCGGTGTCACCAGCATGACGCCGGTATCGATACGTTTTTCGACGGGCTTGCCCTGAAGGTGATCGACGATGGTCCGCACGCCCAGTTCGCCCATGCGAAATGGATTTTGCACCACAATGCCCTGAATCTGCTTATTGCGCATGGCGTCGATAAAAGTACTGCTCACGTCGAAACCGATGAACGCAATCTTCCCGGCCTTGTTGATGTCCTGCAGCGCCAGTAGCATTCCCGCCGTGGAAGATTCGTTGGGAGTAAACACGCCCTGAATCTGACTGGCATAGCGAGTCAGGAGATTTTCCGATGCCTGCTTGGCCGTCTCGCGAGTCGGCCCGGCAAACTGGTTGGAAGAAATCAATTCGATGCCGGGATACGCGGACTTGAGTTTCTCCACGAATCCATCTTCGCGCGCGCGAGTGCTGGCGACTCCTTCCTGATATCGCAATAACAGCACCTTGCCTTTGCCGTTTAGCAGCTTGCCCATCTGGTCGGCGGCCAGCGCGCCTCCTTTCTTGTTGTCCGTGGCAACAAAGCTGACGGTCATCGTGCTGTCCAATCCGGAATCAACCACGACGGTCGGGATTCCGGCGGCAGCCGCCTCTTCCACCGGCCGCACCAGCGCATGACTATCAAACGGAGCCAGCACAATGCCGCTGACACGCTGGCTGATGAAGCCTTCAACCACCTGCGTCTGCTGTTCGCGATCGTCCTCCCGGAGCGGTCCTTTCCAGATGATATTGACCTTGGCGCCCTGCGCTCCCAGTTCCTGTGACGCCTTCATTGCACCGGCATGTATGCTCTTCCAGTATTCGTGCGTCGAGCCTTGCGGAATGACGGCGATGGTATAGCTCTTGCCGGAGTCAGAATGTTTGCCGCAAGCGAACAGCAGCAATAGAGCGAGTAGCGCAGCAAATTTTCTAATCACATGCTCTCCCGTGGATACAGTTAGCGTTCCAGCGTGTCATATAAAGGTTGCGCTGGGCGCACTTCCGAAGCCTCATCTGAAGCCGTCACAGCCAGTATGCGGATCTTGTCATTGTCTGGCAGCGTCAAAGTGCGGGCTCCTGCCGGGATGTCGATGGCATAGGCGAACAAGTAGGAGTAAACGTAAGGCTCGTTCGCGCCCTCGGTGTTGTGGCGGTGCGAGGCAAACCACGCGACCGGCGCGCGCTTGATGAACCCGGGTTTCATTCCCGTGTACTCGAGCATCGCACGTACCCGCGGCGGCGCGTTGGCTGGCGCACCGGGACGTGGTGGAAGCTGCTCCTGCTTTTTGTTCCAGGTGCGGTCGTCCCATTGCCCGATGAAGCCGCTCCAATCCTGAATCGTCAGCTCGACCGTTTCGCTGCCAATGAGGAACGGGACTGTTTGGTCGCGGTCCGCCGATGCGGCAAGTAAATGCACTCTATTGAATTTGCCGGGAGGAAGCTGAATGGTCTGGCCCTTCGGGACGACTGCGAGTGCTCCGTCCGGCGCAGCGCCGACCTTGAAGTTGGTTCCTGCATAAGCGATTACGTTGGGCAGCATCTCGGCTGGCAGTGCGTGACCTTCACTATCGAAGCCGATGGAACCAGCGGCGGACTTGGCGCCATCTTTGCTCGCGACGGTTCTGTTGAATGGCAGCCGCTCGATCGCCACGGACCTGGTTACGGGAGTTGCCGCTCGCGGTGCTGACGAGCCGCACGATGATCTCTTCACTGCGCTCCGCTTTTTTAAGCGCGAGAACGCGAACACGGCTATCGTTGAGTTTGACGAATGAAAAACTCTTGCCCAGCGCGCCCGGATGCGCGGAGGTTGTGAATGCGATCAGGGGCTGGTTCAGCCGCAGCGCCTGCCAATCTGTCTGCTCTTTACGCCAGTCGCTCGCGTGACCGGCCAAGCCATAAGTGAATTCATGGTGGCCCCAGTCCTGCGTGGTCTGGTCGCTATAGGACCTGCCGTTGCCTTCACCCAGGCCCGGCGTGTAAATGAGAGTGAGTCGCAGAGTATTGTCATCAGGCTTGTCGGAAGCGTACTTGCAATCGGAAAGAACGGTCACGCCGTAAGCGCTGCTCTTGTCGGTCAGGTCGAACCATTGGTGAGAAGCGACTTCATATTTCGTTGGAGTATTGTTGCTCCGCTGAATGGTGCCGACGTCCCAATTGTAAGTAGCCATTGCGTTGGAGGCAGTCAGTGGAAAAGTCGCCTTCAGCGCGGCTTCGCTGGTCTTCCAATCAATGCTGTTCACGAACTCCACGCGATTGCCGGCGTCTCCGGCGGCGAGCCGGATCGTCTGCACGAACTTCGAGCCTTCCGTCTCACGCTCTACCTGCACGGCCACACGCACTGGACCATTCTCGACGATGCGCGCCTTCCCCGGTCCGCCAACATAGGCACGCGGCGGCTTTTGCTGATCACTCCAATCCATGTTCCAGGCAGGCCAGTCGTGCGGTTTCTCAGTCTGAAGCGCCAGGCGCATAGGAGCGGAGAGCAGTTCTTTGTTGAGTTGACGATCAAAGATGCTGGCGACATCGCCATTCTGGTCTAGATGAATTCGGTAGCGCCCGTTTTCCAATCCTGATTCGGTTACCTTGAGTTCAACTCCGCGCTTTTCAATCATCGCCTTCTGGAGCGGCTGCACGTCATAGACGGCGTAGCCCACCGAGGGAACTCTGGCCAGGAACAGGACTCTCGCCGATTCGCCATCCACGTGTAGCTGTGACACTACCTCTTTTCCGTCGGGACCAAAGACGCGGATCCCGTTAGGTGTTCCGCCAGGAAAAGTGATGGCGGCTTCGACCACGTCTTCGCGCTCGATGTTGAGCGGGTTATAAACCACAACCGGTACGCCCTGGCCCTGAGTATCAAGCGCTGCGGCAATTGTCTCGGTGGCGCTTGTCAGCACGGACGCGAACTGATTCATGGCCAGGACATCGTCGTTCCACGAATATTCGTATGCTTGCGGCGTGGCGGTGCCGGCCATGATGTCGTGAAACTGACCGCCGAGCACCAGAGTCCACGCGCGATTGAGACGCTCTTGCGGATAACTCAGGTTCCCGGTTTGGACCGCCATGAGGGAAGCACGCTCGGCCGCGTCGGCCAGCAATTCATTCTTGCGGTTCCAGCGCTTCCGGTATGCCTGCGACGTGAGCGACCCAGCAGAGTGCTCGATCAATTCGAGATCGCCGCTATAGCGGGGAAGCTTCGCCGTCTGCTCCGGCGTGATATCGAGAAACATCTGCTCCGCGGTGGAAGAAACAACCTGCAGCGGCCCGTCGCCCATCTGCACGTCCTGCTTCGCCGGCTCTCCGCTTTTGGGCGCAAGGGCCATCTTGCTCTTGCTCACGATGGCTTCCACGAAATTGACGGAAGACTCACTGGGCGAGCCGCCAACGTCGCCGGTGCCGTAATAGTGATAGTCGGTAAACAGGCCGCTGACTTTTCCGTTCAGGTCAATCCGTTTCGGCCAATCCACATAGCCGCGCGCAGTGTTTTGCGGATCGCTCTTGCTCAGATCGTAGCCGACGTTGCCGGAGTAATCGCCCGGATTGAGCGCCGCAATCACGCCTTTACCGTCAGGCCCGGTCCAGAAGCCAAGGTTGAAGGGAATTCCGGCGGGAGTCTTCTCCGGCGAGTCCGGACCTCCGGCTGCCGTGGCGGAATGCCATGTAAGTTTCTGTGTGGAAAAACCCTTGATGCCTGCGTGGGCCAGAAGGCTGGGCAGCGATGCGGGAAAACCGAAGCAGTCCGGCAGCATGTACTCCGCGCTGGTCTTGCCAAAGTCGCGGTGAAAGAATTCATTTCCGTAAAGCACCTGGCGGATGATGGACTCCGCCGATGGCGAGTTAACGTCACTCTCTTCCACTGATGACCCGGCTGGGAACCAGCGCCCGGCAGCCACATAACTTTGGAGCTTCCGGTAATCGGCCGGATAGTACTCCTTCATCATGCGGTAGCGGTTTGAGCCGCTGAAATTGAAAATGTAGTGCGGATATTTCTCAAACAGGTCGAAGTTCTTGCGCAGAGTGTCGGGAAGATAGTCGCCGATGGTTTTGGGATACTCCCAGCGCCACTCCGTATCAAGATGCGCATAGCCGACGACATAAAGGGTCGGTGTGTGGCTGAGATTGGGTGCAGAGGTGGAGGGAGGATTTTGCTGGTTCTGTGCCGAACACAGGGAAGTCAACGCGAGGAAGCAGGATACGATAAAATGTTTCATTACGAGTGCGGCGGCCCGCCGGTTCGCAATTGTAAATGAAACCTGGATTTCGCTGTGCACTCGATTCAATGCGATCAGGTCCCGAGCCTGTGCCCGCCCTGGGCATGATGGGTGGAGATTATGGCGATCAGTTCCAATTACTGTTGCTTGGCCACGTTCATGGCATCATAGCGTTTGAGCCACTGCCGCACTTCTTCTGCATTGGCCGCATTGGGGACCAGAGTCAGGTATTCGCGCATTTCCAGCGCGGCTGAAGCGCCGTCATTTTTCTGAATAAAGATCTGGCCCAGCAGCAAGCAGACATCTGGGTGGCGATGTTCAGTATCAAGAGACTTGAACCTTCGCGCGCTCTGTTCGGCAGGCTCGATCCTGCCCAGGTTATAGTTGGCGACCGCGTTATAGAAGTAAGCCGACGGAAAAGCCAGGGAATTCATCTTTGCGGCCTGGTCGGTGAGCTGCGCCGCATCCTCCCATCTTTTTTCCTGCATGGCGATCAGTGCCAATCCAAAGGTGGGATTCACAAATCGCGGGTCAGCCGCCAGCGCCTGCGTGTATTCCTTGATCGCCGGCCCAAACTGTCTCTGTTGCTGATGGATATCGCCCAGCAGCGACCA
>WNFI01666773.1_pt1 | contig 23063 bp, 24 predicted proteins | sample 5400471 | NCBI WGS metagenome assembly WNFI01 (sample SAMN13153348, study PRJNA577476) | soil metagenome | isolation source: 100 cm saprolite on Douglas fir-dominated hillslope | place: USA:California | collected 2013-09-17
CGCCGGCCGCGCGGCGATCGCCGCCATGGCCCGGCGCGTCCGCACCCACGACGTGCACCGCTGGGTAGCCGAGCAGCTCGCCGTGATCTCGTCCCGGGGGAGCAGCGCTTAGAGCGCTGGTCGTGAAGCCGGTGGCCGTACGAGGGAAGCCGGTGAATGCGACCTGGTGCCATCAGGTATGCGGAGGATATCCTCCGGAGCCTGCTAGGGTGAGCCAGCATGGAGACCAGTCCCGCCCCGTGGATTGAAGCCCTGCGGCACTCGCACGAAAGGCTGCGAGCGGTGGCCGGCCCGCTCGGCCCGGACGAGCTGCAACGACAGTCCTACGCGTCGGACTGGTCGATCGCCCAGGTGCTGTCCCATCTCGGGTCCCAGGCCGAGATTTTCGGCCTGTTCCTCGACGCGGGCCTGAGCGGGCAGGACCCGCCCGGGCCGGAGGCGTTCCCACCGATCTGGGAGGCATGGAACGCCAAGAGCCCGCAGGACCAGGCGGCCGACGCCCTGCGCGCCGACGAGGCGGTGACCGTCCGGTTCGAGTCCCTGGACGACGATCAGCAGAAGCAGTTCCGGCTGCACCTGTTCGGGACGGACCTCGACGCCGCCGGGCTGGCCCGGATGCGCCTGGGCGAGCATGCCGTTCACACCTGGGACATCGCCGTGACCCTGGACCCGGCGGCCACCGTCGCCCCGGATGCCGTTGGCCTGCTCATCGACACGCTCGGCCAGGTCGTCGCCAGGGCAGGCAAGCCCAGCGGGATCCAGCGGCGATTGCACGTGTCCACGAGCAGCCCCGTCCGGCACTTCACCCTGGAGACCGGCGAGAAGGTCACGCTCGTGGCCTCGGAGTACAGCGAAGGCCTGCCCGAGCTCGCGCTGCCGGCCGAGGCGTTCATCCGCCTGGTCTACGGGCGCCTCGACCCCGCCCACACGCCGTCCGTGGAGACCCGGCGGGCCGACCTCGACGAGCTGCGGCAGGTCTTCCCTGGTTTCTGAACGACGAGCGACCACGGACCTGATCATCCGGGCCCAGACCGGAGACGGGGACGCGTTCGGCCAGCTCATCGACCCCTACCGGCGTGAGCTGCAGGTGCACTGCTACCGGATCCTCGGCTCGGTGCAGGACGCCGAGGACGTGCTGCAGGAAACCCTGCTGGCCGCCTGGCGGGGCCTGGACGCCTTCGAGGGGCGGTCCTCGGTCCGGACCTGGCTGTACCGGGTCGCCACCAGCCGGTGCCTGAACGCGCTGCGATCGGGCCGCCGCCGTCCGCGAGCGAGCGGGCCGCCGCCCGGGGCTGACCCGCCGCCACCCACCCGGCTGGGCGAGGTGACCTGGCTCGAGCCCTACCCGGATCTCCTGCTCGAGGGGCTCGCCGACAGCGCGCCCGGCCCCGAAGCCCGTTACGAGGCCCGGGAGGCCATCTCCCTGGCCTTCATCACGGCGCTGCAGCTCCTGCCGCCTCGCCAGCGCGCCGTCCTCATCCTGCGCGACGTCCTGGGCTTTCGCGCCAGCGAGGTCGCGGGCATGCTCGATACCACCGAGGAGTCGGTGACCAGCGCCCTCAAGCGCGCCCGCGCCACGGTGCAGCGCCGGCAGCCGCCGTCGGGGGAGCGGGAACCGCCTCCTCCGCCGGACTCCGCCAGCGAGCGGGAGCTCGTCGCCCGGCTCACGCGGGCCTACGAGACCGGCGACATCGATGACGTCGTCGCCGTGCTCACCGACGACGTCTGGCTGGCCATGCCGCCGCTCCCGCTGGAATACCAGGGCCGCGAGCTGGCGGCCCGGTTCCTCGCCGCCATCGCGTTCCGGCAGGGCCGCACGTACCGGCTGGTCCCGACCCGGGCCAACGGACAGCTCGCGCTCGGCGCCTACCTCCAGGACCCGGGCGCCGGGATCGCCCGCGCCAACAGCCTGCTGGTCCTCACCCTCACTGGCAGCCGGATCAGCGTCATGACCCGCTTCGACGACACCGTGCTGCCCCGGTTCGGACTCCCGCCCGCGCTGCCCAGCTGAGCAGGCACGCCAGCACCCGGCTCGTCAGGCGAGGTGCTTCTCATACCACTGGTCGGCCCAGCCGCTGTTGAACGGGGCCACCGCGTGGTAGCCGGTCCTGGCGTACAGCCGCCGGGCCTCCACCAGTTCACTGCGGGTGTCCAGCCGGAGCCTGGTCACCGCGCGGCTGCGGGCCTCGTCCTCTACCGCGCGCAGAAGCTGGCCTCCCACGCCGCGGCCGCGGGCGGCTGGCTCGACGAAAACCCGTCTCACCTCGCCGAGGCCGGGGGGCAGCAGGAGAAGGCCTGCGCAGCCGATGACCGCTCCGTCCTGGCGTGCGACCAGGAACAGCCCGCTCGGAGGGCGCAAGTTATCACTGGGGTCCTCGTGCATCGCGCAGTCGACCTCGCCGCGAGTCGCGTCCCGCCCATGCTGGCGGCCGACGATGTCGCGGAAGTACGCCGTGAGCACGGCTCGTCCCTCGGGCGAGCCGGGCAGGGCCGGCGTGACCGCGACGCCCTGCGGGAAACCGGTCATGACCCGATTATGGTGGCGAGGTCCGCGTCGCGACGTGCGTTGGCGCGCACGTCGGGATTGAGCCTGATCGCGTCGCGGAGGGCCGCGGCCGCCTGATCTGGCAGGTTCGCCCGGGCCTGCGCGCAGGCCAGGTTGTAGCTGGCCATGCCGCGCGCCGGGTCGGGCGCGCCGAGGTAGCCCGCCGTGGCCACGGCGTGCGTCGCCAGGGCGACCGCCCGGTCCGGCTGCGAGTGCACGAGGTAGTACTCGCCGAGGTGGCCGGCGGGGTGCCAGAAGCCGCGGACGATGACCTGCAGCCAGAGCTGGCGGCCCCGCAGCCACGGATGCCTCGACGGGTCGCGGAGGTCGTCGTCGCCGACCGAGTTCAGGCCGTCGACCAGTTCTCCGGTCACCCGGCTGCTGTCCTCGGCGACCTCATCTGCCGGCTGCGCGGCGTAGCCGCGGTAGGTCTGGGCCGAGGCGTGATCGATCTCAGCGAACTCCGGGGGGACCTGCCCGAGCCTGACCGCCTGCAGCCGCTGCACCTGCTGGCGCTTGAACTCGGTGTTGTGCGCGATGACCGGCAGTGCCGCCCAGCACTCCGGGCCGCCCGGCTCGGCCGCGGGAGCGGCCGCCAGCAGCATCTGCTCCTCGGCCGCGGCGAAGCCGAGCAGGCCGATGATGGCGCTCCTCAGTTCCTGCCCACTGGTCACGCCGCTGCCTCCGCCCCGGGCTCGGGGACAGGTTCGGCGCCGCAGGCTCCCGGCCCGGTCGGCTTGCGTGCCACGAACTTCAGGATGCCGTCTACCATGACGGTGATCTTGTCGAAGCCCAGGGTCTGCAGACGGCCGAGAACTGGGGCGGGCTCGATCGGGTTGTAGGTGTCGCCGGAATGGAAGTGGCGCAGGTCATTGCTGGCCAGGCTGTCCGAGCCGATGAGCATGCCGCCCGGCCTGAGCACCCGGAACGCCTCGGCCAGGATCTTGTTCTGCAGCGCCACGGTGGGGACATGGTGCAGCATGGTGAAGCAGCCGACCGAGTCGAAGGACCCGTCCGGGTAGCCGAGTTTGGCCCCGCTGCCAACCGCGACCTCGACGTTGCCGCCCGCGTACCGGTCGGCCAGCTTCCCGGCGGCCTCGTCATCGACCTCCAGCACGGTCAGCCGCTTCACCCGGTGCCGCAGCCACTCGGTGGCCGCGCCCGGCCCCGGGCCGATCTCGAGCATGTCGTCGCCGAGGTCGGCCTGGTCGGTCAGGGACGGCAGGATCTCGCCCTGGATGTACGCCGCCCACTCGGGGCTCGAGCACACCCGTGCATGGTTCTCGTTCATGCCCCCGACGCTACGCACGGGCCCGGCCGAGCCCAAGGGCGTAGGCTGCCATCCTGTGTCGCAGGACGGACAATGTGCCGCGAGCGAGCCTGACCCGGCGGCGGCCGTCACCGTCGTGACCTTCCCCATGCCCGCGGGCCTGGTCTTTGACTGGCACACTCATACCGATCACCAGCTGGCCTGGGCCGCCAGCGGCGTGCTGACGGTCCGCACCGCCGCGACCGCCTGGGTGCTGCCGCCCACCCGGGCGCTGTGGATCCCCGCCGGGCTCCAGCACGAGACTCTGTCGGCTGGCACCGCCACCATGCGTACGCTGTACCTCCGGCCGGACCGCTGCCCGATCAGCTGGGCGGACGCCGTGCCGGTCGCGGCCAGCCCGATGCTGGCCGAGCTGATCGGCTACCTGGAGCATCCCCGCCTCGACCCGGAGCGGCGCGCGCACGCCGAGGCCGTGCTGGTCGACCTGCTGCGGCCGGTGACGATGACCACCATCGAGGTGCGCCTGCCCGCGGACGAACGGGCCAGACAGGTGGCCCGGGCGCTGACCGACGACCCGGCCGACCGGCGGACGCTGGCCGAGTGGGGCCGTCAGGTCGGCGCCAGCGAGCGGACCCTGGCCCGGGGGTTCGTCGCGGGCACCGGCCTCGCGTTCGGCCACTGGCGCGCACGGCTGCGGCTGCAGGCCGCGCTCCCGGCCCTCGCCGCCGGCGAGCCGGTGGGAAACGTGGCGCGGCAGGCCGGCTACGAGTCCGTCAGCGCGTTCGTCGCGGCGTTCCGCCGCGAGACCGGCCTGACGCCAGCCGCGTACTTCCGGGCGACCAGGTAGCGGAAGGCCCTCTCGCCGCCACCCGCCGGGCAGGACTCACCCCTGCTCGGCGTTCACGAACGGTCGTAGCTGGCGTAGCGGTCGATGACCTGGTACATGTCCATGCCCAGCGGGCGCCGCTGCTCCTCGGCGATCTGGCCGAGCAGCCCGGCGGTCCGGGCCAGCAGCGCGCAACCGCGCAGCATCCCGGTCGGCAGGCCCAGGTCGGCCAGCACGGCGCCGCAGGTGCCCGCCCCGTTCAGCGGCAGGGTCCGGCCGAGGACCTGGGGGTGGACCCGGCCGATTGCCTCGAACAGCCGGAGGTGCGGCCCGTGCACCCCCTCCTCGTCGGTGATACGGACCAGAACGGGGGTCCGCGGGTCGGTCACCTTGTGCACCGGATGGCCCAGTCCCGGGACATAACGCCCCTGCTCGCGGGCCCGCCGCACCGCGGCGAGCGCGATCGCGCCCCAGCCGGCGTCGTCGCCGGGCAGCGGCTGGCCAGCCCCCGAGTCATGCACCACAGTCAGCGCCTCGGCGAGGAACCGGCCCGCGTCCTCGGTCACCCCGAGGAACCGCGATCCGCCGCCGAGCAGGCCGGCGGCCAGCGCGCCCTGCACCGAGTCCGGGGCGCTGAGGTAGGTCAGCCGGGCCGCGATCGCGGTCGGGGTGAACCCGTGGTCGGCCAGTGCCACCAGCACCGCCTCGAACACCCGGACCTGCGACGGCGTCGGCCGCTGCTGGGTGACCAGCCACAGCGCCAGCTCCCCGAACGAGACCTGGCCCATCAGGTCGGCGGCCAGGTCCTGGCCGAGCAGGGTGATCGTGTCGGCGTCCGAGGTGCCCAGCGAGGTCACGAAGCGGGGCACCGGAGCTGGGTGAGCTGGCTGAGTCATCGGCTCGTCTCTGCTGGTCTGGTGGCGGCGGGACGGGGCGGCGTCGGCGGGGCGGGGTGCGGTTCGGCGAGCCAGGCGCGGATCTGGTCGCCGTGCTCGTCCACCGCGGGCGGGGGGAGCGGGTAACTCGGCGGGGTGGCGGAGTACCCGACCGGGTGCCGGATCGTGGGCACGCCCGGGCCGGAATCCCCGGCCGTGACGACGGGCTCAAGCCCGATGTCGCGGGCGAAGTCGACGCCGGCGTCGACTGTGTTGATGGGCCCGCACGGCACGCCCGCGGCGTTGAGCTCGGCGAACCATTCCGCCGCCGGGCGGGCGGCCAGCCGCTCGGTGAGCAGCGGCCGCAGCTGCTCCCGGTTGGCGGTGCGGGCCTCGTTGGTGGCGAACGGATGGGAGTTGCCCATGCGGTAGGGCACCACGCCGCCGGCCACGTAGGCGCTGGTCTGGTTCACCATCGCGGACAGGGCCGACGCCATCAGGCTGGCCTCGAGGTGCTGGCCCTCGCCGGTCGCCGTCCGGTGATGCAGCGCGGCCAGGATGGCAATGGCCGTGTGCAGCCCGGTGATGACGTCGAACACCGAGATGCCCGCGCGGTACGGCGGGCCGGCCGGGTCGCCGGTCAGGCTCATCAGCCCGGACATGGCCTGCACCATCAGGTCGTAGCCGGGCAGGTCCTTCCCGCCCCCGGCGCCGAACCCGCTGATCGAGGCGTAGATGACGTCGCGGTTGCCAGCGCGGACCGACTCGTAGTCCAGGCCGAACCTGGCCAGCCCGCCGGGCTTGAAGTTCTGCACCAGGACGTCGGCGCGGCGGGCCAGTTCCCGCGCGGCGGCGAGGTGGTGCAGTACGGGCCGGCCAGGACGCGGGAGAAGTCGGCGACGAGCAGGCCCGCCAGCGGGCCCGGCTGGGCGGCCGGGGCGGCCCCATCGGGCTGGGCGGCCCGGTCGGCGTGCTCGCTCATGCGCGCTTCAATGGCAGGTTCTCAGGTACTTGCTCAGGTTCCGGCTACGTTGTGACGACTGTAGCGCGCCCGGTGTTCCTCTTCCGCATCGCGGACAGCCGCTGGAGCTGACGTAATCGGTCAGCTACCGAACCGGGCCCGGGCCAGCCTGAGCAGTGCCGCGGGCCCGCTGATCGGGCGGAACCGGGCCGAGGCGGCCAGCAGGGCCTGGTACTGGTCCTCGGTGAGCGTGATGTCCGCCGCGGCGGCGTTGCGCTCCACCTGCTCGACGCTGGACGCGCCCGGGATCGCGGCCACGGCGGGGTGGTGGATGACCCAGGCGAGGGCGATCTGGGCCGGGGTGGCGGCGTGGGCGTCCGCTACCTCGCGCAGGGTTGCGATCAGCTCGCCAGCCCGTTCGAGGTTCTCCGGCAGGAACAGCGGGTTGGCTGCCCTGATGCGGTTGGCTGGCCGGTGATCCCGCTGGTACCTGCCCGACAGCAGCCCCTGGGCCAGCGGGCTGTAGGCGATCACCAGGCGGCCGTTCGACCCGGCATACGGCAGGAGCTCGCGTTCCGGGGAGCGGTCCACGAGGTTGTAGCGGACCTGGTTGCTGAGCACCCGGCTGCCCAGCGCGTCCTCGGCGGCCCGCCACCGCCCCAGCGAGTAATTGCTCACGCCGACCTCGCCGACCAGGCCGACTCGCTGCAGCGCGCGCATGCCGCGCATGATCGTGCCGTCGCGCACCACCGGGTTCGGCTGGTGCACCTGGTACAGGTCGAGGCGGCGGGCCTCGAGCCGGTTCGCGCTGGCCACGGCGCGCTGCTCCACGACAGGAGCGACCGGCAGGACCGGCAGGATCTTCGTGGCGAGGAAGACCGATTCCAGCCTGTCGCCGAGGGCCCGGCCCAGGATCCGCTCGCTGCGGCCAAAGCCGTAGATCTCGGCCGTGTCGAACAGGGTGACTCCCAGCTCGATCGCGCGGCTGACGATGGCGTGTGCCTCCTGCGCGGCATACCCCTCGCCGTATCCCCATTCCCGGGATCCGAATTGCCAGGTGCCCAGCCCGATCTTAGAAATCTTCTTGGCGGTACCCAGGTCCAGATAGCGCATGACTCCAGTGTCCGCCTCTTCGAGGCCGTCCGCTGGCGGGTGCCGACTGCCGGGCTGTCGCGCCTTCTCAGCCGTCCGCGAACGAGTAGGGCGGCCACGGCCCGGTCACGTCGGCCCGGAACGCGTCATGCTCGGCGGTAAGAGCCGGCGTACAACTCTCCGTTTCGGACCCTGGTTAGCCCGGCCGCGGGCAGGCCCGGTGCACCGATCGGTGGTCGGGGACAAGCCGGCACGATATTCTCCTGCGGGTGCACTTGCTGACGATACGGACGGGAGCGCCATGCGCATCGCCGTCCGGATGACGGTGACCGCCCTGGTGGGCTGCCTTCTGGCGGGAGGAGCCGTCGGGTGTTCGGCGCCGCCGAAATCGTTGGCCGGCGTCAGCGTCCGGGGCGCCGCGGCCCGGGCCGATGCGCGGGCCGCCTGGGCGGCGCGGGCGAAGCCGACTCCCCGGCCTGCGCCGTCGGGCGGGCCAGCGGCCGGCGCGCCAAGCGGGGTGAAGGCCAGGGGCGGGGTGCTCGCGAACGCCGCCACGGGGAGCCTGCTGTGGAGCCGTGACCTCGACACCGAGAGGCCGATCGGCAGCATCACAAAGGTAATGGCCGCGCTGGTGGTAATCCGGGCCGGGAACCTGGGCCGGCAGATCCAGGTGCCCAAGGCCGTCATTCCCTACGTGGACAAGTACGGGGCAGACAGCGCGGGCCTGCATCCCGGTGACAGACTGACTGTGCAGCAACTGCTCGAAGCGATGCTGCTGCCCTCGGGCTGCGACGCCGCCTACACCCTCGCCATCGCCTACGGCCCGGGAATGCCGGCGTTCCTGGCGAAGATGAACGCCACCGCGCAGCAGCTGGGCATGATGCACACGCACTTCACCAGCCCCGACGGCCTGCCCTATCCGACCGAATTCTCGACCTTCTCCACCCCGGCCGACCTGCTCACCCTGGGCCTGGCGGCCATGAAGTCGCCCGTGTTCCGCTCGATCGTGGCCCAGCACATCTACCAGATCCCCAAGGGCCCCGGGCATCACCACTACTGGTGGCAGAACACCAATGACCTGATCGGCTCCTACCCCGGCGCCGACGGCATCAAGACCGGGTACACCGCCGCCGCCCTGCATTGCCTGCTGTTCGAGGCCTCGCGCGGAGGCCTAACGCTGATCGGCGACGTTCTCGGCAGTCCCGCCACCGGCCCGGCGTCCGGGGCTGACGCCGCTGCCCGGGTACTGAGCTGGGGGTTCAGCCTCCGGCAGGCCTAACGCCCGCTGTTCGCGGGGCCGCGCGGCGAGGCCATCCAGCTTCGCCAGACGCTCGACGATGTCCTCGTGGACGGCCTCGGGGGGCTGAGCGCCATTCACCGTGAACATCCATTCCCGGCCCGCGTAATACCTGAGGAGGGGCACGGTCCTGTCCAGGTACACCTGCAGGCGGTTGTCGATAACGGCCTCGGTGTCGTCCGAGCCTCGATGACGCCGCAGCAGCCGGCGCACCAGTTCCTGGCGGGGGACGTCGAGGTGCACTGCCGCCTGCACCTCTGCCCCGAGTGGCTGGGCCACGGCGAAGGACGCCTCGGCCTGCTCGACGGTCCGCGGGAACCCGTCGAGGACGTAGCCCCCGGCCTCGGCGGCGGCCACGACCGGCTTGCGGAGCATGTCCATGACGAGGCCGTCCGGGACCAGGTCGCCGTCGTCGACGTACCGCTTGGCGATCAGCCCGAGCGACGTCAGGTCTGTGACATGCTGGCGTAGCAGGTCACCGCTGGAGATATGCGCGATTCCGAACCGCCTGGCCAGCAGCTCGGCCTGCGTTCCCTTGCCCGAGCCCGGGGCGCCGATCAGCAGCAGCCGCATATGGTCACTGATCCTGCCGCCCCCGCCTGTTGCCAGGCGGGGCCCAGCGTGATGTGCCTCACTGAGCCTCCTCCCCGGGCGTCCGATGTAGGGTCCTCAGTCTCCCGCCCGCGGCGGAGGTTAACAAGGAGTGCCCTGCAAAGCTAACCCTGGTCACCGTGCCGGTCACCGCGCGCTAGCCCGGTCAGCGCGGTCCGGTGCGGGCCTGGCGCCGATGACGACGGTGGCGTTCAGCTCGCCGGAGCTGGCTATCCGCGGGATGAGCCCGCTCCCGGCCATAGTCTCGACGGCCAGCGGCGCCTGGCGCTCGCTGGTCTCGGTCAGCAGGTGGCCTCCCGGGGCCAGCCAGTGCGGGGCCGCCGCGGCCACCCGCCGCAGGACGTCGAGCCCGTCCGGGCCGCCGTCAAGCGCGGCCCGGGACTCGTACGTTCGGGCCTCTGGGGGCAGCAGCCGGACCTCCTCGGTGGGCACGTAGGGCACGTTGGCGGCCAGAACGTCGACGCGGCCGCGCACCGCGGCGGGCAGCGGCTGGTAGAGGTCGCCTTCGTACACCCGGCCGCCGACGGCGGTGACGTTGCGGCGGGCACACGCCACCGCGGCGGGGTCGATGTCGGCCGCGTGCAACTCGACCCGGTCCAGGGCCGCGGCGAGCGCGGCGCCCACCGCGGCGGAGCCGCAGCACAGGTCGACAACGACGACAGGCCGCGGCCCGCCGAGGGCGACGGCCTGGCGGACGAGGGACACCGCCTGGCCCACGAGGAACTCGGTCCGGCGGCGGGGAACGAAGACGCCGGGGTCCACGGCTATCCGCAGGCCGCAGAACTCCGCCCAGCCGAGAACGTGCTCGAGCGGCTCGCCGGCGGCTCGCCGGTCCACCATCGCGGCGAGGTCGGCCGGCGTCCGGGCCGCCGACATCAGCAGCCGCGCCTCGTCCTCGGCGAAGACGCAGCCGGCGGCGCGGAGCCTGGCGACGATGACGGATCGATGGCGAGCTGACGGGGAAACCGACATGGGAGCCTTCCGGATACCGCCCCGACCCGCAGCATCGCCGGCGCGTTGGTGTCGCCGGGGCAGCATCGCCGGCGCGTTGGTGTCGTTGTGGGGACGAGGCGCCGCCGCGTGGCACCCGATTGGGCAGCCTGAACGGTACGGCGCTCGCCTGGTCAGGCGCGCGAGGCTGACTCTTCCAGCGCGCGCGCCACCAGGACCCGGGCCAGGTGCTCGCGGTAGCCGCGGTCGGCGTTGAGGTCCTCGGGCGGGCTCGCGCCCTCGGCGGCGTGCGAGGCTGCCTCCCGCGGGTCGGCGCCCGCGGCCAGGGCCTGCTCGACCGCCCTGGCCCGGACCGGCGTCTGCCCCATGTTCACCAGCGCCACGCTGCCGCCCTGGACCGCGACGCCGACGATCGCCCAGTCGATGGCGCGCTTGGTGAACTTCTGGAACGACCAGCTGCTCGGCGCCTGCGGCTTGGGGACCCGGATCTCCGTCAGCAGCTCGCCGGGCTCCAGAGCCGACTCGAACAGGCTACGGAAGAACTCCGCCGCCGCGATCTCGCGGCGGCCGGACGGCCCGCGGGCGACCAGCACCCCGTCCAGCGCCAGGACCACCGCGGGCAGGTCGGCCGCGGAGTCGGCGTGCGCCAGGGAACCGCCGATGGTCCCGCAGTGCCGGACCTGGGGGTCACCCACCTGCCCGGCGGCGTGGGCGAGCAGCGGCAGCTCGCGGTCGAGCAGGCCGGAGGTGGCCAGGTCATGGTGGGTGGAGAGGGCGCCCACGGCGATATGGCCGTCGTCGTCGCGGACGTAGCGCAGCTCCCGGAGCCGTCCGATGTCGATCAGGATCTCGGGCACGGCCAGGCGCAGCTTCATGAGCGGCAGCAGCGAATGCCCGCCGGCCAGGAACTTCGCGTCCTCGCCGCCGTCGGCCGCCAGGTCCAGGGCCTCGTCAGCGGACCCGGCCCGCTGGTAGGTGAAAGGTGCCGGAATCACGCGGGCCGCCTCTCGGTCACTGTCACGCTCGCCGCCAAACCGGCCGCCTCGTCCCCGGCCGCGCTGTGCGCCGGGCCTGCCGTCGCCGCCGTCCTGTCCCGGGCCGCGGCGAGCACGGCCCGGACGATGTTGTGATAACCGGTGCACCGGCACAGGTTGCCCTCCAGGGCCGTCCTGACCTCGTCTTCGGTGGGCGAGGGATTCTCGGACAGCAGCGAGACCGCGGCCATCACCATGCCCGGCGTGCAGAACCCGCACTGCAGCGCGTGCTCGGCACGGAAGGCGCGCTGCATGGGGTGCATCTCGTCCGGGCCGCTGGCCAGCCCCTCGACCGTCACCACCTCACGCCCGTCCGCCTGGGCGGCCAGCAGGGTGCACGACTTCACCGACTGCCCGTCCAGCAGCACCGTGCACGCCCCGCAGGAACTGGTGTCGCAGCCGACGTGGCTCCCCCCGCTCTCTCGCGCTGCGCTGATCGCGGCCCAGACCCGGGCCGGCGTGGTCGGCATGTCGATGTGGCTGACGCCGAGGTGGCTGACCGCGTCGATGACGGCGTTCTGCGCGGCCGGGGTGGCGCCGATCGTTCCGGCCTCGCCGATCCCCTTGACCCCCAGCGGATTGATGGTCGTGGGGGTCTCGCTGGCCAGCAGCTCGAAGCTGGGCAGCTCGGCGGCAGTGATGATGGCGTAGTCCACCAGCGTGGCGGTGACCGGGTTGCCCTCGGCGTCGTACACCATCTCCTCAAGCAGCGCCTGCGCCACCCCCTGGGCGATGCCGCCGTGGCGCTGCCCCTCGGCCAGCAGCGGGCTGACCACGGTTCCGGCGTCGTCGACGGTGACATGCCGGATCAGCCGGGCCTTGCCGGTCTCGATGTCCACCTCGGCGACCGCGAGATGGGTGCCGAACGGGAAGGTCGGCTGCCCCTCGGTGAAATTGGCCGAGGCTTCCAGGCCGTCGGATCCCGCGTGCGCCGCCACCTCGGCCCAGGTCTGGCTGGTGGCCGGGTCGCCGCGGACCTGCCATACCCCGCGCTCGGTGTCCAGCTCGAGGTCCGCTTCGCTGGCTTCCATCAGGTCCGCTGCCACCCGGCGGGCCTGGTCCTTGACGTCGACGGCGGCTCGCTGCAGGGCGACCCCGCCCAGCTGCAAGGAACGCGACGCATACGTGCCGACACCGGCCGGGATGAGGTCGGTGTCGCCGTGGATCACCGTGACCTCCGCCATCGAGATGCCCAGCTCGGACTGGACGAGCATGGCCCAGGCGGTGTGGTGGCCCTGGCCGTGCGCGGAACTGCCGGTGTAGACCGTGGCCGTGCCGTCGCCGTGCACGATGAGCCGGGCGGTCTCGCCGCCGGCCGCGTCGGCCGCGGTGATCTCGACATAGCTCGCCAGCCCGACGCCCAGCTGCACCACGTCCCCGCGCTCGCGCCTTCGGGCCTGCTCCGCCCGCAGCTCCTGGTAGCCCGCCCCCTCCAGCACCTTGTCCAGCGCCGCCACGTAGTCTCCGGTGTCGTACACGGCCCCGCACGGGGAGCTGTACGGGAACGCGTCGCTCGGCACCAGGTTGATCCGGCGTACCAGGGCCGGGTCCATGCCGATCTCAGCGGCGAAAAGGTCGACGGCCCGCTCGATCGCGGCCGTCGCCTCGGGCCGCCCGGCGCCCCGGTAGGCGTTGATCGGCGTGGTGTTGGTGACCACGACCCGGTACGCGGTCTGCACCTGCGGGATCGCGTACGCACCCACCGCCATCAGGCTGGTCAGGAAGGGCAGGAAGCCGCCCAGCCGCGGGTAGGCCCCGGTGTCCTGCACTATGTCCAGCCGGTACGCCAGGATGCGCCCGTCCCTGGCCCCGCCGATCTTGACGGTATGCCGCTGGGCCCGGCCGTGCGTCATCGCGATCATGTTCTCGCTGCGGGTTTCCGCCCAGCGCAGCGCTCGCCCCGTGTGCTTCGCCGCCCAGGCGACGATGAGCCCGTCCCGGTCGATCCCGATCTTGGCGCCGAACCCGCCGCCGACATCCGGGGCGACCACCCGGATCGAGGCCGGGTCGAGGCCGAGCGCGCCCGCCAGGACGAACCGGGAGATCTGCGCGTTCTGCGTGCTCACCCACACGGTCAGCTTGCCGTTCGCCCAGCTTGCGGCGGCGGCGCGCCCCTCCATTGGCACCGGCGCGAGCCGCTGGTTCTCGATGGTGCGCTCGACCACGACGTCGCAGCCGTCGAAGGCGGCGGTGTTGCCGCTGCCGTCGCCGGCCGCGCCGATCGTCACGGCGACATTCGACTGGGTACCCGCGAACAGCAGCGTGTCGCCGGCCAATGCGTCGTCGGCGTGTGCCACCGCGGGCAGCGGGTCGTAGTCCACGCTGACCAGCTCGGCCGCATCCTCGCCCTGGTAGCGGTCATCGGTGATGACGACCGCGACTGGCTCGCCGACGAAGCGCACCCGGTCCACCGCCAGCAGCGGCTCCGCCCAGGGGCCGCCGAGCGGCAGCGGGGCGCCCTCGCCGCCGCCGGCGTCTCCGCCGTCCTCAGGCGGAGGCGGCAGGTCGTCCATATCGGCGACGGTCAGCACGGTGACCACGCCCTCGGCCTCGCGCGCCGCCGAGGCGTCGATCCCGGTGATCAGCGCGTGCGCGATCGGGCTGCGGACGAATGTGACCCGGGCCGCGGTCGCCAGTTCCGGGATGCGCAGGTCATCGACGTACGTGCCGCCGGCCGTCAGCAGGCGCGGGTCCTCGGTCCGCACCACCCGGGTACCCAGAATGCTCATGAGACCCTCCTGCCTTCCGAGGTCTGGCCGACGTGAGGACAATATCCTTCCGGGCGGCGGGTCTGTGGCTGGGTCAGTCAGTTCAGTTGACTCCGTACCGCGGTACGGCGGCTAATTTATGGAACATGGCTGGGCTGACGATCGGGAAGTTCGCCGCCGCCGAGGGGGTAGGCGTCGAGACCGTGCGTTTCTATCAGCGCCGGGGATTGCTGGCGCTGCCCGAACGCCGGAGCTCGAGCTTCCGGGAGTACTCCGAGGCTGATCAATGGCGGCTGGCTTTCATCCGCCGGGCCAGGCGGCTGGGCTTCACCCTCGGGGAGATCGGCGACCTGCTCGGGCCCGCCGAGGCTCATTCAACCGACGACATCGTCCAGGCGGCCCAGTCCAAGCTCGGGGCGATCAACGAGCAGATCGGGGAACTCACGCGACTCCGGTGCCTGCTGCGCCGCCTGGTCGAGGTATGCGAGCACGGTAGCGGCGACGATTGCGTGGCGCTTCACCTCGGGGAACCAGCCCAACGGAAGGAACGACCGTCGTGAGCACAACCAAGATCGTGACCGATGAGAGCTTTGAACGCGATGTCCTCCAGAACTCGAAGCCGGTCATCGTGGAGTACTGGGCCGCGTGGTGCGGGCCGTGCCGCATGGTAGCCCCGGTGCTTGAGGAAATCGCCAGGGAGCACGCCGACAAGATCGACGTGGTCAAGCTCAATACCGATGAGAACCCGAAGACAATGCAGAAGTACGGTGTCTTGGCCGTGCCGACCATGCACGCATTCTCTGGCGGCGAGGTCGTCAGGCAGGTGATTGGGGCCAAGTCCAAGTCCGCGCTGCTGCGCGACTTCGCCGAGTTCATCTAGGCCTGCCAGCCGGCCGCCTGCGTCTCGAACAGGGCCAGGAGTCCTAGACCTTTTGAAGTTGGGCGGAAGCCGGCCCGGCGGTGCGGCCGACCGGCGTCGGCGGGCGGAACGCGGCGAACGGGTTGGTGACCACCAGGGTCTGCGCCGCGAACCGGTAGAGCGTGGCCGGCCGTCCGCCCACCGCCGTCGGCCGTGCGGCCGCGGGGGTGGCCACGATGACGCCGCGGCGGGTCAGGATCCGCTGCAAGTTGGTCGCCGAGACCGGGTGGCCGAGTGAGGCGGCGTAGATGTCCCGCAACCGGGCGATCGTGAAGGTCTCGGGGGCCAGGGCGAAGCCGATGTTGGTATACGACAGCTTGGCCCGCAGCCGCTCGGTCGCCGATCCGACGATCGACCCGTGGTCGAACGCGGTCGGCGGCAGGTTCCCGACAGCGTGCCAGGCGGTGTCCGCGGGGATGCGCGGCTCGACGTCGGCGGAGACGAGCGCCAGGTAAGCCGTGGCGAGGACGCGGCTGCGGGGGTCCCGCTCGGGATCGCTGCGGGTCTCGAGCTGCTCGAGGTGCGCGATCACGGTGAGGTCGACCTTGGTGGCCAGGTGCCGTCCCGCGGACGTCCCGAGGCGCTCGCTCGCGCCGAGGGGGCCGCCAGGCAGCGACCACCGGCCCTCGAACGGCGGCGCGCCCCGCTGCCAGAGCAGAACCTCGAGGTTCTGGCCGCGGACCCGCAGGACCACGGCGAGCACCTCGTGGCGGAACGGCTCGCCCGGCTGGCCCGGCCGGGGTAGTTCGCCCGGCTGGGCTGGGCCGGGCAGTTCACTCGCCTGCCCCAGCTGGGCTGGGCCGGGCAGTTCGACCGCTTCGCCTGGCTGGCCCGGCCGGGGGAGATTACCCGGCTGACCCGGGTCGGCTCCGGCTGGAGCGGCTTGCGACTGACGTTCTGGCACGTACGTATGATAGCCTCCCTGTTCATAGGTTTTCGACTGTCAGGCGAAAACCACGACACGAAGACGGGAGCGGCTGATGACCAGCACAGCAGCCGCCGACAGCCAGGTCGGCAAGGACTGGGCAACGCAGGTCCGGCGGCTCGCGGAGCAGCGTGACGCCGTGATCCTCGCGCACAACTACCAGGCGCCGGAGATTCAGGATGTCGCCGATCACGTCGGCGACTCGCTGGCCCTGTCCCGCCTGGCCGTGGCGAGCACAGCGAGCACCATCGTGTTCGCCGGGGTGTACTTCATGGCGGAGACCGCCAAGATCCTGGCCCCCGACCGGACCGTGCTGATCCCGGACTCGCGGGCCGGCTGCTCCCTCGCTGACAGCATCACCGCGCAGCAGGTCCGGGAGTGGAAGGCCGAGCACCCCGGCGCCACCGTCGTCGCCTACGTCAACACGACCGCCGAGGTCAAGGCCGAGTCCGACGTGTGCTGCACCTCGTCCAACGCGGTCCAGATCGTCGAGTCCCTTCCGGCCGACCAGGAGGTGCTGTTCCTGCCCGACCAGTTCCTCGGCGCTCACGTGCAGCGCGCCACCGGCCGCGGCAACATCCGCGTCTGGCTCGGCGAGTGTCATGTGCACGCCGGCATCAGCCCGGCCGACCTCCGTCGTAAGGCCGAGGCGGACGCCGAGGCGGAACTGTTCATCCATCCCGAGTGCGGGTGCTCGACCGCCGCGCTCTGGCAGGCGGGCGAGGGTGACCTGCCGGCCGGCCGCACCCGGGTGCTGTCCACCGGGGGGATGCTGGACGCGGCCCGCAAGACCACGGCGCGTTCGGTGCTCGTGGCCACGGAGACCGGCATGCTGCATCAGCTGCGGCGGGCTAACCCCGCGGTGCGGTGGGAGCCGGTCAACCCGGCCGCCGTGTGCCGGTACATGAAGATGACGACCCCGGCCGCGCTGCTGCGCTGCCTGCGTGACGGCGTGGAGGAGGTGCACGTCGCTCCCGACGTGGCCGACCGGGCCCGCCGGGCCGTGACCGCGATGATCGCGGTCGGGTCGCCGTCGGGGGTGGGGGAGTGAGCGGGCCGAAGGGGGGCGTCTTCAGGCGCCCCGGAGGCGAGCGGCAAACACAGTGACCGGGCCGGAGCTTCGCTACCTGCCCAGGTCCGAGCCGGTATGGGCACGTGACGCCGACGTGGTGGTCGTCGGGTCCGGAGCAGCGGGAATCAGCTCGGCACTGGCCGCCGCGAGTCACGGCCTGAGGGTGCTGCTGATCACCAAGGAGGATCTCGGCGGGGGCGCGACGCCGCTGGCCCAGGGAGGCCTGGCCGCCGCGATCGGCCCGGGGGACGATGCGGCGGCGCACCAGCGGGACACGCTGGACGCGGGCGCCGGGCTGTGCGACCCGTCCGCCGTGGCGACACTGGTGTCCGAGGCCCCCGGCGAGATCGCCCGCCTGGCCGGGCTGGGTGCCCGGCTGGAGCGCACGGCGCTCCACCTCGAGGGAGGGCACAGCCGCAGCCGGATCGTGCACGCCGGAGGCGATGCGGCCGGCGCGGAGGTGCACCGGGTCCTGCGCGCCGCCCTGCTCGTCAGCCCGGTGGAGATCCTCGCCCGCGCCGTCGTCCTGGACGCCCTGACCGGCGACGGGGGGCCTGGCGATCGGGATCCTGGTGATCGGGGCGCGGGCGGCCGACGCACCGTCGGCGGGGTGCTGGCCGGCATCATCGACGACGACGGGACGCTGCGCCCGGGAACGGTGACGGCGCGGGCCGTGGTTCTGGCCGCAGGCGGGTTCGGCCAGGCGTTCGCGACGACCACCAACCCGGCCGGGCTGACCGGCGATGGCCTGGCGCTGGCCGCCCGCGCCGGGGCCGAGCTCCGGGATGTCGAGTTCGTGCAGTTCCACCCGACCGTGCTGTGGCAGGAAGCATCCCGCGGCCAGTGCCCGCTGATCACGGAGGCGCTGCGCGGGGCCGGCGCGGTGCTGGTGGACGTGGCGGGCCGGCCGGTCATGGCCGGCCGCCATCCGCGCGGTGACCTGGCCCCCCGGGACGTCGTGTCGGCGGTCATGCAGCAGCGGATGTTGTGCGGGGACGGGCCCGCTGATCACCTGTGGCTGGACGCCACCGGGCTCGGGCGGGCCGCGCTGGAGCGAGACTTCCCCACGGTGACCGCCCTGTGCCGGGCGCGCGGGATCGACCCGGTCACCGAGCCCATCCCGGTCGCGCCCGGCGCGCACTACGCCTGCGGCGGCGTCCGGGCCGGCATGGACGGGCGGACCTCGGTCGCGGGCCTATATGCCGTCGGGGAAGCCGCGTCGACCGGGGTGCACGGCGCTAACCGCCTGGCGTCCAACTCCCTGACCGAGGCCCTGATCGCGGGACGGCGCGCCGGCGCCCTGCTGGGGCGGAGCCTGCCAGGGCCGGCGGGCGGCCTGCGGCTCCCGGACGCGGGCCCGGGGGTGAGCCCGGCAGCCCGGCCGGTCCTCGCCTCGGCCATGTCACGGTACGCCGGGGTGGTCCGCGACCACGAGGGCCTGGAGCACCTGGCGGGGATGCTGGAGCAGGCCCCGCCAGGAGGCGGGGGCCACGGAGCTGATCACCGGTGGGGGCGGCGAGCGGCCGGGCCGGACCTCGCCACGGCGGAGGCGACCAGCCTGCATACGGTGTCGGTCCTGGTCGTGGCATCCGCACTGGCCCGGGCTGAAAGCCGGGGGTGCCACCGGTGGCGGGATGTTCCGGCCACCTCGGGCGAGCCGGCGCGCCACACGGTCCTGCGGGTGGACGACGGGCAGCTCCAACTGGCTGGCCCGGTGCTGGCTGGCTCCGTGGTGGCTGGCCCCGTGGTGGCTGGCCCAGTGGTGGCTGGCCCCGTGGTGGCTAGCCCCGTGGTGGCTAGCACTGCCGGGGCAGGCGTCGGGGCCGTGGCGTGAGCGAGCCAGAGGGGCGCGGCGCAGCCTGGACTGAGGAGCGAGGCACGAGCGACGAGGGAAGGCGGCAGTGGAGGGGGACGGGGAGGTGGGTGGGGCCCCGGAGGCGAGCGGGGAGACGCCGCATGAAGATGCATCCCAAAGTCGTCGAGGCACTGCTCGCTGTCGGGCTTGAGCCGGACGACACCGAGCGGGTCGTGCGCGGGGCTCTGCACGAGGACTTCCGTTATGGCCCTGATCTCACGTCGGCGGCGACAGTGGCGCCCGGCGCGCGGGCCACGGCCGGGGTTGTGGCCCGGCAGCCCGGCGTGCTGGCCGGCGTTCCGGTCGCCCTCGCCGTCCTCGACGCCGCCGGGGTGCCGCCCGAGGCGGCCGAGCCGCTGCGCGCCGACGGTGACCGGATCGACGGCGGCTGCGAGGTGCTGCGGGTCAGGGCTCCGCTGCGGGAAATGCTCGGGGCCGAGCGGACCATGCTGAACTTCCTCACGCACCTGTCGGGGATCGCCACGGCGACGAGGGCGTGGGCCGACGCCCTGGCGGGCACCGGGTGCACGGTGCGCGACACCCGCAAGACCACCCCGGGGCTGCGGCAGCTCGAGAAGTACGCCGTGCGCTGCGGCGGCGGCGTGAACCACCGCATGGGCCTCGGTGATGCCGCGCTGGTGAAGGACAACCACGTGGCCGCCGCGGGCGGGATCGCGGCCGCGATCCGGGCCGTGCGCGGCGCCGCTGCCGGCCTGCCGCTCGAGGTCGAGTGCGACGGCCTGGCGCAGGTCCGCGAGGCCCTCGACGCGGGCGCCGGGCTGATCCTGCTCGACAATATGGGGCTGGCTGACCTGCGCGCCGCCGTGGCCCTGGCCCGCCAGTACCCCGAGGTCCGGCTGGAGGCCAGCGGGGGCCTGCGGCTGGACATGGCCAGGGCCGTGGCGGAGACGGGCGTCGACTTCATCGCCGTCGGCGCCCTCACCCACTCCAGCCCCGCGCTCGACCTGGGGCTGGATCTCCTGGACTCCTGACCGGCAGGGCGAGATCTGAAGGCGGGCGCCGCCTAGGTCGGTGCCAGCTGGGTCTCGGCGAGACCACCGGCGTAGAAATGGCGGGCGGCGTCGATCAGCTCATCGAGAGGCGGCCACCACGGCCCGTGCTCCAGGGATCTGAGGGTGTCCAGGAGGCGGGCGGCCTGGCCCGGGCTGTCAGCGATGCCGGCGACGGCGACCCGGCGCGGGCGCACGGCGCGCAGCGGGCCCAGGTACAGGTCCGGGCCGGCAGGTTCCGGCCGCGCTGGAGCCACGACCAGATAGTAGTCAGGCAGCTCGAACCGCTTGTCCCGCCAGGCAGCCAGCGCGTCCGCCGCGCGCACTTCGAATCCGGCCGCTCCGCGCGACCCGCCAGGCACGTCCCACATCGCCCGCCACTCTGCGGCCACATCGGCCAGCGGGTCATCGGGCACGACCACGTACGTCGACCGCCGCCGGGCGGCCTCCCGCAGGGCCAGGGCTCCCGCCTCCCAGCCGGGCCGCCCCGCCGACGGCTCCTCCGCAGTCGGCTGGGCGGCCCTTGGAGCGCGCGCGACCGAGACGTTAGGAGATCGGCCGAGCCCGGCCAGGAGCTCGTCGCCTACCTCGCCGACCACGACAACCACAGTGGAGGACTCGCGCCGCATCGACTTGATCCTAAGGCCTCGCCCAGTCCGGCTATCGCTCAAGCGAGCGCGCAAGCGCGCCGCCCCGGATCTGGGCGTGTGCGGCCGCGGCTTCGGTCGTCAAGCCGGCCGGCCGGTCGCTGGGTCCCCCATCTCACTCCGCGTGCTGGGGCCGCCGCCGCGCTCGCCGGATCGCGAGGCCGCCTGCCAGCGCAAGCAGACCACCGGCACCCACGGTCACCAGCCACGGCGCGGGCGGAGCGGGAGGGCGGGGGGCCGTGCCACCCAGTCCGGTCTTTACGGCACCCATCGGCATGACCATGCTGCCTGCCGCGTCGAGGAGGTCATCGATCTTCAGGTGGCCGGGGGCGTCCAGGATGACGATCGTGTGGATGCAGTTGGGGGTCAGCTGGATCTTCTGGGAGGTGCGCTCGCTGTTGCCGAAGGCGCGGAAGGTCCATGTGCCCGGGTTCGCCACCCGGTAGCTGGTCAGCTGGCCAAAGACCAGCTTGCGCGCCAGCACCTCTCGGCCGGCCGTTACGGTCACCAGGGCTTGCCGCAACGAGGCCTGGATGACCCGGACGAGTATCTTCCCCTTAGGCGTGGTGAGCCGGTCCCGCAATACCTGCAGCCTCAGCCCGCTCGCCGGCCCCATGCCGGCCACCGTGTAGGCACCGCCGGCCATCACGTGGACCGTTGTGGACAGCACCGGCAGCGAACTGGTTGGAGCCCCCGCCCCGCGCATGGCGACCGTGTACTCGCCCGGGGCGACCTTCAGGTAAGGCGACACCGTGCCGTACGGAACGTGGTGCAAGACCAGCGTCGCGTGCGGGTCGCTGAGGGAGTACAGGTAAACATCGACCGCGGGGGTGTTCGGGGACAGGTGGGCCAGCCGCATCCAGCCCTCCATCATCGGCATGGGCTTGGCCGTTGTGGCTGACGCCGCTGGAGCGAGCAGGCCTGTCAGCCCGGCCGACAGCGCCAGCGCGGCCAGCAGTCGGCTCAACCGCGGATGGTTGGCGAGAACTCTCATGACAGCCTCACTTCTCAGGTATCCAATTCCCAGCCTCGGGGGCGGAGCGGGCGCGCTCCGAGGCTGTGCACGGGGCCTCGTGATCGAAGGCGGGCGCATGTCCCACAGTGACGGCGCGGGCGCGGAGCCGGCCTTAGGCACCACCTGCGGCGAGGCGGCCGTCTTTCCGGGAAGGGCCGGCAGAGCGCCGGCACGCGGAGTCCGGCGCAATGGTACGGCCCGCTTCTCCTCGCCCATGCGGCTGACCCCCCACATGCCCGATGGCAGGCACGAGGTGGGAATTACAGCACAGAATCGGAAGTACTTTTAGTAAAGTCATGGAATTCGTTATGGACTGCTACTTTCCGTGACCATGTGATCGGCGAGCGTCAAAGGCGGCCGCATGGGCAGCACGTGCGCCTCGGCTGCCCACCCGTAAATGGCTGTCTGCGCGCTCGTCGTCTCCGGGAGTGCCAGCATCTGGCGCTGCCACGCCGGGCTGGGTTACTCGCTGCCGGGGGCGGTGACGAAGTCGATCAGTTCCTCGACCCGGCCGAGGAATTCGGGTTCCAGGTCAGCGAAGGACGTTACGGAACGCAGAATGCGCTGCCAGGCTGCGGCGGTGTTCTCGGGCCACCCGATGGCCGCCAGCACGCCTTCCTTCCACGGCGAGCCGGGAGGTACCCGGGGCCAGCCGGGGATCCCTACCGCTGACGGCTTGACCGCCGCCCAGACGTCTATGAACGGATGCCCGACGATCAGCACGTGCGGTGAGCTCACCTCAGCGGCGATCCTGGTCTCCTTCGACCCGTCGACGAGATGATCGACAAGAACGCCGAGCCTGCGCGCGGGTGCCGGCGAGAATCCGGCGACGATCGCGGGCAGGTCGTCGATGCCCCCCAGGTACTCCACCACGACGCCGACATCGCGCAGGTCGTCGCCCCAGATCTTCTCCACGAGCTCGGCATCGTGGCGGCCCTCGACGTAGATCCGGCTCGCCCGCGCCACCTTGGCCCGGCTCGGCGGGGCGGCGATCGACCCCGAGGCCGTTCGCGCGGAAGCCCGGGCGGTCCGGCCCCGTGCGTCCTGACCCCGTGCGTCCTGACCCCGTGCGTCCTGACCCCGTGTGTCCTGACCCCGTGCGTCCTGACCCCGTGTGTCCTGACCCCGTGTGTCCTGACCCCGTGCGTCCCGGCCCGGCGCATCCGGCCCGACGGACGGGCTCGGCCTGACCAGCATCACCGGCTTGCCGTCCAGCAGGAACGGGGCCGGGGTAAGCGGGAACACCCTGCGCCTACCGCGCCGATCCTCCAGCGTGACCGCGTTCTTCTCGCAGAAGACCACGGCACCGCAGAACTCGGCGGCTGAGTCCTCGACGACCAGCCCGCGCTCGGCAGCCACCTGCGGAATCTGGCGCTGCCCGGGGCGCCGCGCTCTTGCCGCGAGCACGTCCGGGCCGTACTGCCTGCTCCGCACTACTTCCCTCCTCGC
>WNFI01605623.1_pt1 | contig 23062 bp, 21 predicted proteins | sample 5400471 | NCBI WGS metagenome assembly WNFI01 (sample SAMN13153348, study PRJNA577476) | soil metagenome | isolation source: 100 cm saprolite on Douglas fir-dominated hillslope | place: USA:California | collected 2013-09-17
GTTCGTGGTTATGGAAGTGGGAAGTCGCCGCATTCTGCAATGTAATGTCACGGCCCATCCGACTGCAGCCTGGACCTTGCAGCAGTTTCGAGAAGCCATCCCGAGCGATCACAGCTACCGATTCCTGATTCATGATCGGGATTCGATCTTTTCGACCGAAGTTGACGATGACTTGAGGGCATTCGGGCTGAAAGTTCTACGAACACCCGTGCGGGCGCCGAAGGCCAATGCTTACTGTGAACGGCTGATGGGAACGATCCGCCGTGAATGCCTAGATTACGTGATCCCGTTGAGCGAGAAGCATCTGCGGACGATCTTGCGGGAGTGGGTTGCCCACTACAATCAGGGACGACCACATGCGAGCTTGGGACCGGGAGTTCCGGATTCTCGTAGTAGAGCGCGGGCGCGCCCAAGCATCCATCGGCATAAGTTGCCTGCCGATTGTCGGATAAGAGCGAAAGATATTCTCGGCGGACTGCACCATGAATACTGGCTCGAAAAAATTGCAGCGTCAGGTCGGATCGACTTTCTGTGGAGCACAGGCAATGAGTCTCTGAGCGACGTTGTGAAGATCCAAAATGGGGTTCGTGATGCCTGTAGTGGAAGGCATCATGAGCAAGGAAAGTCTGCGCTATAGTTGGCTGCCGGGAGGTCCGTGGAACCGTCGGCCTAACCTAATCGCGTTGCCAAAGCGGCGGCGCGCTTCACTTGGGCACGACGATCCGTACCGTCCCAAGTCCATTGCAAAACCGGCAGCGCTCGCCCTCCATGAGCTTTCCCGAGCCAGCGCACTCCAAACATTGGGCTACGATTTGGAATTCGGCGTTGGTGGTGTCAGTCACCTTGCCGGGAGTTTCCTTGACGACTTCGGCCCGGTGGTACTTTCGCAACCACGATGCGAGTTTCCCTTCAGTCCGTTCTCGGTCCGTAACCCCGAGTCGTATCGACAGGGACGACCACCAATTTGGAATGCAGCCGTAACAGACAAGCTGGCCGTAGTCGAAGAGCGCGCCGGACTCAGCGCAACGGAAGAATTGCCTGCACTGGGAGCAGCGTTTAACACCGAGCAAAGCCAAGGCGCCAATCAAATCGTTCAGATCCTGCTCGACGCGTGCCACAGTCTCAAATAAAGAGTTTGCCGCCTGGTCATGCGTTCCCGCCTGTGAAAACCCATTCCCTGTTTCTGGTTGCATTTGATACCTCCTTCTAGCGTTGTCTCGCCGGTTAAGCTGCCTCGTGCTGCTTCCGCACCTTTCACTCACCGCAACAAAGTTCCGAGAGCGCAGGCCCTGTTTCAGACAGAATCTCTACCCGGTGCCCGGCTGCGGGCGATGCTCACAAAGCCGATAAACCTGCGCGCCAACTCGGCGATTCGGTCTGGTTGCCGCATGCGGATTGCCTCCCTGGGGATCAGCTCCGCGCCAATGCCCAGCGCGACCGCGCCCGCCAAAATAAAGCTGGACGCAGTCTGCTGATTTACTCCGCCTGCGGCGATCAGTGGCACATTTGGAAACATCGCCTTCAGCGCCCGGATGTAACTGTCACCGCCGACCGGTGCGCAGGGAACGACCTTGACGAAGTCGGGACCCATCTTCCACGCGCTCAGTACCTCGCTCGGCGTAAGTGTTCCCGGGATCACGACGGCATCTTCCTTCAGCGCGAAGTCGACCATCTCAGGATCAAATCCGTCGCTGGTCAGGAATTCGGCGCCATCGTCCAAACAGCGGCGCGCCGTTTCAACGTCCGAGATGCCTCCCGCGCCGACAATCACATCGGGGGCATTCTGTACAAGGTGGGAGATCACTTTGTGAGCTTCGGGCACGGTCAACGTGACCTCCACGATGGGAATCCCACCTCGGGATACGGCCTCCGCGGCGAAGAGAGCGTCCTCGGTCGAAGACACACGAACCGCCGGAATGATGCCAACCTCCTCGATGCGTCTTCGTGCCTCTTCTTTGTTCACAGATCCCACTCCTTCCGCGAACCATTACGACGGCTGAATCACGGCAGATTTCTCACGCCCACCGCTTCTCGAAGCTGCTCCAGCGCCAGCAGATAGGACGCGAGTGCCTGGCGATAAGCGAGCTGAGTCGCGCGGTAGCTGCGCTCCGCGTCGAGAAAATCCAGCAGGCTTGCGGCACCGCGCTTATAAGCGTATTCGCTGATGTCGCGGTCCTTCTGCGCAACGTCGAGATAACCAGAACGGTAGAGCGTAACCACCTTGTCGTTCGTCCGCAGACCTTCATAGGCGTCATGTACATCCGTGAGGGCTTGACCGTTTGTCGCTTTCTCTTGTTCTTGGGCCTGGGTAATGGCGAAGCGGGCCCGCGCGATTTCACCTTGGTTGCGGTTGAAGATCGGCAGCGGAATGCTTCCATAGAACGTAGCTGCATTGATCCCGTTGACATGGGAGTAGTTGCCTTGGACGGTGACATCAGGCTTGCCAATTGACCTTTGCAGTTCGTATTGGCTGTGGGCGGCGGTAACTCCTTGTCGAGCTGCGCGCAGGTCAGGCCGGTTCTGCAGCGCCTTCAACTGAAAGTCTTCAAGATTGCCCTTCAAGGGCTGATAATCGAAGGGCCCCACCACATCGTAATCTGGGGAAACAGATTCGTATCCGAGCAATTGTCGCAAGTCGGAGAGCGCCTGCACACGGGCGAGTTGCGCCTGCTGCAAATCGGTTTCGAACTGCAACAGCTGCAGCTTGATCTTTAGATAATCGTCCTCGCTGATCGCGCCTGCCTTATAGCGTGTCTCGCCCAGGTCCACTGTCTGCTGAAAACTCTTCAGGTCTTGCTCGGCGAGTTCGAGCGTCGATTCGGCAAGCTGTACGTTGACGAAGAGCGTAGCCACGCCGAAAGTAAGCCCGCGCTCGTTGTCGGCCACGAGCGATATTGTCTGCGCGGTAATGTCTTTCGCCGCCTGCAAGCGGTGCTGGCGCTTCTTGCCGCGCTCGAGCAGATAGCTAAGCCCCATGTCCCCTTCCGTATTGTTTTTCAGATAATCGCTGGTAGGCACATTCGGATACAGGGTCGGATTTTGTTTCGCAGGCGAGCCGATAGGCAGATACTCCCAATCGGCGAAGAGCGACGGGTTTGGGCGCATGTTGGCCGTTGTCTCCTCAGCCTGACTCTGCTGAATCGTGGTGCGGGCCGCCAGCAGGTTATGGTCATGCTGCAGCGCCAACTGGATGGCTTCGTCGAGCGTGATCCGGACCGGACCTTGAGTTTGTGCTGCCGCCGCTGGCGTGAGCAGGAACCTGAGCAGCATGATCGCCGCCAGCCTGTATGGGCGCCTTCTTTTTGACCGGGAGTGCAAGATGTTAGGCCTCAAAGGACGCCTCCGGTTCCGGAAGCTCATCACGTTCGCTCGCGAACCATACATAAAGCGTGGGCAACAGAATGATGCTCATGACCAAGTCAGATATGAGGCCACCGACGATCACGATGGCGAATGGCCGCTGCGAGTCGGAGCCGATGGCGTGCGAAAGAGCTGCTGGCAGCAGTCCGAGAGTTGCCACCAACATGGTCATCATGATGGGGCGAAGCCTCAGAACAGCGCCCTCAATCGCAGCATCCACGATCGTGTAGCCCCGCGCGCGGAGTTGGTTGATGTATTCGAGCATGATAACGCCGGTTTGAACCGAGACGCCGAACAACGCCAGGAAGCCAACGCCAGACGACACGCTGAAGTGCGTACCGGTAACCAGTAGCGCCACCAGCCCGCCGATCCGAGCCATGGCCACGTTGGTCAGGATGAGAAGCGCCCACTTCACCGACTTGAACATCGTGTAGAGGATGATGTAGATCACGAGGATGGTCAGGGGCACGACGAGCAGCAAACGTGCCTCGGCCCGTTTTTCGCTCTCGTATTCGCCCGACCAACCGACGTGATAGCCCGGCGGCATCTTCACTTTTTCACTAATCAGTTTGATCGCCTCTTCGACCGTGGTTCCCAGATCCCGTCCTCTCACGTTGAAGGTGATGGCCACGTAGCGGCTGTTGCCTTCCCGGTAGATGTCGTACGCTCCGTCCTTGACCTCGACTGAAGCTAACTGCGCCAGAGAGACCCGCTCACCGCTCGGAGAAAGCAGTCGCACTCTCGCAATGGCGTCTTGGGTTTTGCGGTAGGTCTCCTGATAACGCACCACCACGTCGTACCGCTGCTCACCAATCAACACTTGACTCACAGCGTTTCCGCCAACGGCCGTCGTGACAGCATCTTGTATGTCTGCCACATTGATTCCGAAGCGTGCAGCCTGCCGGCGGTCGATGGTTATGTCGAGATTGGGCTGGCCGAAATCACGCAAAAGCTTGACGTCATGCATGCCAGGGATGCTCGACAGGACGCCGGTGACCTCTTCGCCCTTCTGTTCGAGAGTTTTCAGGTCATCGCCAAAAATCTTGAGCGCGAGCCCTCCCTTGGTGCCCGTGAGGGTCTCGCCGACGTTGTCTTCGATAGGCTGCGAGAAGTTCCAGATCGCGCCAGGATACTTTTGCACTGCTCGTTCCATGGCGGCGATCAGTTCTTCTTTGTTCTTATGGAACACCGGACGCCATTCGTCGTGGGGCTTCAAGTCAACGAAATACTCTGTATTGCCGAATCCCCCGGTATCGGTTCCGTCATCCGGGCGGCCAACTTCCGATACGACCTTTTTCACCTCGGGAAAGGATGCGAAAACATAGCGCTCGTTGGTGGTGAACCTTTCGCCCTCCGAAAGACTGGTGCTATTCGCCAACGTTCCCCGTGCCCAGATGGCGCCTTCGTCAAGATGGGGCAAGAACTCCGAACCAATTATTCCGCTGAACCATAGGAATAGGCTCACTGCCAGCGCCGCCAGACCGATGCCGACCGTAATTCCACGATGCCCGACGCACCATCGCAGTCCCCAACGATATTTCTCGGTCAGGTAGGTCGTGACAGGGTTGTGCCACTCGCGCACTCCACCACGAAACAACACACTGGCCAGAACCGGTGCAATCAGAATCGAGAACGTCAGGGCGCCCAGCAGGGCAAAGGCGACGGTCAAGGCCATGGGCCTGAATAACCGGCCTTCGACTCGTTGCAGTGTGAAGATCGGCATGTAGGCGGTGATGATGATCGCGATCGCATAGAACACCGGCCGCTGCACCTCATGCGCCGCCTCGCGAATGGCCTGGGCGGGAGTCTTCACGATCATCGTGGTTCGACGGTTGGCCGAACCGTGTTGCAGACGGCCCATGTGCCGCACAATGTTCTCGACCATCACCACTGCGCCGTCCACCACCATTCCGAAATCCAGCGCGCCGAGCGACAAAAGATTTGCCGGGATTTTGCTCAGGTCAAGCCAGATGGACGCGAAAAGCAACGAGAAAGGAATCGTCAGAGCCACAATGAAGGCGGCGCGCGCATTACCCAGAAAGAGGAAAAGGACGATCGTTACCAGGATCATCCCTTCCGCCAGGTTATGCATCACGGTGTGCGTGGTGTAGCGAAGCAGATCGCTGCGGTCCAGCATGGGAACGACTTTCACGCCAGGAGGCAGAATGCCGTTATTAAGCTGGTCGACTTTCTTGTGAATGGCGTCGAGAGTGGTTTGCTCTTCGGCTCCTTTGCGCATCAGCACGATGCCCTGGATTACATCCGGCTCGTCGACGATTCGATCGTCTTCCATATGGTTCGCTCGAGCCATGTGGCCCAACCGAATTTTTGGGCCTTGGACTACGTCCGCGATGTCCTTAACCCTAAGAGCGGTGCCGGTCTGTGTTTTTAAGACGGTCTGCTCGATATCCTGGACTTTGCCAAAGAGCCCGAGGGCACGAACGTTCATCTGCTGGAGACCGACTTCTACAAAGCTGCCGCCAGCGTTGGTGTTGTTATTAGCGAGTTGCTGCTCGACCTGGCTGATGCTCAATCCGTAGGCGACGAGTTTGTTCGGATCGACCCGCACCTGGTACTCACGCACCATGCCCCCGAAGTCGGAAACGTCTACCACGTTGGGGACGGATTTGAATTGCTTGAGCAGAACAAAGTCTTCGAGCGACCTCAACTCCATCAGGTCGTACCGGGGATTTGTGCTTCTGAGTGTGTACCAATAGATCTGGCCCGTGGTGCTCCAGTCCGTACCGATTTGAGGCTGAAGGTTTTGTCCAGCCGGGAGATTGACCTGGGTGAGTCTTTCCAGGACCTTCTGACGGTTCCAGTCGTTCACGGAACTGTCATCGAAGATCATGATCACGAACGACAGGCCAAAAATCGACTCGGACCGCAGATAGGTCATGTGCGGCATGCCGGACATCTGACTCTCGATTGGAATGGTGACTTGCTGCTCAACCTCCTCCGCGGAGCGGCCTGGCCATTGAGTAATGATGGTCGTGTAGTTGTCGCCGATGTCGGGGTAGGCCTCCACCGGCAGGTTGTGAAACGAGATCGCTCCCCAGGCGAGCAACAAGGCGGCAATGGCCAGCACCACGAACTTGTTGTTCAGGGCGAAATCTACGAGGGCGCGGATCATCTCTTGTTTTCCGTTTTCCCTTCCACTTTTCTAGGCTGGCGGTTTGCTTCCAAGATCGCGGGCATCTGTTAGGTGTTAAGCGTCACTGCGCGAGCACGTGGTCCAGGACCAGGGCGTTCGTAACTACCTGTTGTCCTGGTTTCAGCCCGGACTTGATCTCTTGCAGATTCGTGTTATCCGACAACAGTTCTCCGCTAATAACTTCGAGGCGGCGAAACTTCTTATCGGGTGCGGGAACGAAGACAAAATCACGATCGTGCATGTGCAGAATGGCGGACGCAGGTACAACAGTGTGCGCCTCTTTGGTTTGACCGCGAAATGTCGCCCTCGCGAACATGCCCAGCCGCATCATTCCGGGGTTCTGAACTTCTATCCGAACCTTGGCGGTGCGAATACTCGGATCCAGAATCGAGCCAATGTTGCTGACCCTCCCCCCGAACGTGCGACCGGGATATGCATTGAGAGTGATTTCGGCTGTATCCCCAAGGCGGACGCTGGCCATGTCGTTCTCGTACACGTCGCAGACAATCCAGACCGATGAGAGATCTGAAATCGTGAACGGGCTCGGAGTACTAAACGCCTGCACAGCCGCTGCGTTGGTGACTTGTTGATCGGTAATCACTCCGGGTATCGGCGCGAAGATATCGACCATACCCATGGGCTTGTGCGGGTCGTTGCCCAGCAGGCGAAGATGCTCTTCTGTGGTCTCAAGATCGACCTTGGCCTTGTCTTCCATATCCTGCGCCACTTGAAGATCGTTTAACGCCATTGCGCCGTGCTTGTACAAATCGCTGGCACGTTCCAGCTGCGCGCGCGCCAAGACCTCGTCGGCCACAGCCTTACGGTAGTCGGAGAATCCTCCGGCAACATCATCGCTTCGAATGGTCAGCAACAGCTGGCCTTTCTTTACAGTGTCCCCAAGTCGGGCGCGAATGGCCATGACGCGCCCAGACGCGAGAGAGACGACCGGGACATTGCGAGAGACATCCGGTGTGACTGTTCCCGTGACGACTAGCTCGGAGGCGGTGGGGTGCGCACTAGCTGCAGCCAGGGGGAATTGCTCTGGATGATCGACAGTGAAAAGGCTGAGATCCACATCAGACACGACATTCGCAGGAGGCGGGGCTTCCGCCGCCGCGTCGACACGCCCGTTGCAACCGCCGAGCATCAGCGGCAAGAGCAAGGAGACTAAAAGACCGATTTCTAACCGTCTGCTTTTCATGGGAAAGTCCACTCTGCCAAAGCCCGCTGCTCATCTGGGCAGGCATCCACATTCCCAGCCCCGAGGCCACAGTCTCATCCACACTTTGTCCACTTTGGCCCCGGCGTCCCCTGCTACCCGGCGCCTAAGGAACTCGCTGGAACGGCGTTCCAAATGACTGAAGGCCGTGCCGTCGTCGGGCAGCGCGCCGTCGAGTAGTGCAAGGGGAGGGACTGCGGAGCAGCGCCAGAGTCGGAACCAGATCCGAAACGCTGCTCCTTTTTTGCGTCGCACGCATTGTTGTCTCATCACCAGGAAAACCCATAACCTCGCCTGAACTAGAACTTAACCATGACAGCCATTCTGATGCTGGGTTCATCCTTGCGCAGGTCTGGGCAGAAACCCGTGGTTCCTGCAACACAGGTGAAACCCGGCGTCGCCGACAAGAACGGGCCCGGTACGAAGGTAGTGTTTCCCACCACAGACCCGGCAGAAGGGTTGGGAATCGTGCTAGGAGAGCCATTGACGCCGGGTGTTATCCCGCCACGACCCGACCAATACGGCACGTTCGCGTGGCGATAGCCATACTCCCAGCGGAAGGTAATGTACTGTTTGGGCATCCAATCGAAGGTGGCTGAAGCGTCCCAGGCTTTGAACGGGTCCCCGGGATTCTGGGTGAAATAGGGCGAGCCAGAGACTGCATCCGCTCCGTTAATCGGGGGGAGCAGCACCAGGTAGCGCCCCGAATTGTTCAACACGCCGCCACCCAGCGTTATCCCGTAGGTGTCTTTCTTGAACCACCACCGGTTGTAGAGCATCCAGCCTAAGAATGCTTGCTTGTGAGAAATGATGTTGCCCGCTCCATCCTTTTTATTTCCGAAGCAAGAAACTCCGGCGCCGTATTCGCACCCCAGATCACCGGTGAGAGAGAATGCCATCTTGTCGAGCGTCTTTTCCGGATGGTCGTAGTACTTGATTTCGACACTGTCATCGGTGTGTATGCGCGAGCGGCCGAATTGGCCGTTACCAGAGCCCAGAGTATCTTCGCCCATCCCGTAGTTATTGAAGACCAGCGACAGCCAAGGCTTAGGGCGATACAAGATTTGCCCGCCGAGACCGGGCCTGCTTCCCAATCTGCCATAGGATTGCCATCCATTGATGATCCACGGCTCAATTTTCAATTTGTCGGTTGGAAACCACTGGATGCGCAGCCCATTGAAAAACCAGGGCGTGTTGGATGACACATATGAAGGCTGGTACGCCCAGTTGTCGAAGTTGTAATAACTGAAGAGACCAATGTACGACACGAAGATACCTGCATCGACGTTGAGCCCGTGATTTACATTGAAGTGGTAGCCGCCATAGGCCTCAGCAAAGTATTTGTAAGCGCCGCGTAGATCCCATTGGCCGCGTCCCGCGCTGGCATCATTCCTCGGCGTCGTGACTCCAAACATTCCGCCCAGGGTCAAGACCCTGCCGCGAACGTTCTGCCAGTGGAAGTCACCGCCGAAGCTGATCTGTTCCACTTGGAATTCGTTGGACCGGAAGATCTCGGTGGATCCGCCTAGCGAGTCGTCCTTGGGATGGTTGAAGCTGCTCACAAAGTTAGTATCAAATCTGATTTCCGGGGTGAAGAATTTCGAATCCCAGACCACGTCTTTGTTGCGGGCAGTACCGTTCAGCCACGTCCAGTCTGCGTAAGCAAAGGGCTCTGTAGGCGCAGGCTTTTCGGGTAACCCCGTACGCGCCTCTTGAGCCGCTGGGTCGACGCTTGCCGTCGGTGACACGGGTTGTGTTGCTTTTGTTTCTGATCCTGCGGCAGTAGAGTCCGGTCCTGCGACAGATGTCGATGATGCCGGTTCCGTGGATGGACGACTCTTCAGCTCGGATTTGAGTTGCTCGATTTCTGCCTCCATGGCGGCGAGCTTTCGGGCGACCGCAGGCGTAATTTCCGGATCTGGCGCGGTCGTCGGCTCGGCAGGCAACTCACTGCTCTTCGATCCCGCATCTGCAGAACCGTCGGATGAAGGCTTCCCTGGTTCGTCTAACTTCGCTATCTTCGTCTGAGCCTGTGGTTGGGCCTCGGCCTGCGCATAACAACGCGAGCCTTGAGCAAGTGTCAGGCATAAAGAAAACATCGCGAGGAACATCGCACTTGCCGCGGTTGTGCGCAGCAGAAGTTTCATCATCTTCACGTGTCCATCCCTTTCCTTTTCGAAATCGGCTCTTGGATTCGCCGCATGAACGCCGGGCACTGATAGCATCCATCATTACGTCCCCCTGCACTTAACTTCGTTCGACACCGATCTCATCCATCTCCGCGTTCTATCGACGTTTGAGACGTTATCAGAGTGCCCATAAACTAAGCGCACGAATCAGCACCGTCCAATAAATAATTCCTCTTGTGTCGATAACTTATTAGCCATAAGTTATAACTAATGGCCGCGTCGCATCTCATAAGGTGGCGCTTGGGGTGCCCGACTATCGAGCAGTGACATGCCTTACCTTAGGACCGTTATTCCCCTTGTTGCTTCTTTGCTCGCATTAGATACGCAAGCGTGCAAAGATCTTGTAAAGAGAGCATAAAATTTTCATAAAGAGTAGACGATCAAGTTGCGGGAGTGCCAACGCGAAAACTCGGTGATGCGACTCGATATCGAGAGTCACGCAGGCAGGACTTCCTGCATGAATGCACGAACGGAGCCCCACGCATGAACCCCTAATTCCATGCCCAAAGTAAAGCGAAATGTGTGCTATAGCCTACGGCAGTGCACCACTCAACTCCGGGAGACCCTTAGGGGTCCGAAGACTGTTGTCATCAGCTGGCCATGCCTGCTTTTCTGCGAAATGCGTCAGATAGTTGCCAGTTACCGCTTCGAGTGATGTTGCCAATGCCGTTTCCATCACAGCGCGGGCTCTCGTCGGCGCAGTTCGGCTGCGAAACATTCCGAATCGGACCTCGGGAAGCACCGGCAACCTGGCGTACTTGACCTCACTGATCCTCGAGTTCCGAACCGTTTCTGGTAGCAACGCTGATACTCCCATGCCGGAGTCGAGCGCTGCCAGGGTCGCATCCAAACTCGCGCTTTCAAATACCACACGCCACTCCCACCCGGCAGCGCGTAAAGAAGACAGGATTGCGTCGTGCCACCAGTTCGTGCTTTCACACAGTACGAGCGGCAGGACCTTGAATGGATCGATCGAAAGATCTGTGCTGGCGAGCCAGGCTAGACGGGATTTCCACTCTATGACGGGCGGGTCTGCGATCCGAGTGGGATCACCGATGACAAAGTCCAGTTTTCCTTGCCCAAGCAGAAATTCGAGCTTTGCCGGCGTAGCTACCATGAGCTTCAGCTCAACATCGGGATGACTTTTCTGGAACTGCTTCAGCGCCAGCGTCAATCCCGCGAGCGCTGTTTCCTCGCTCACCCCCAGGCACACAGGCCCCGAGGTGGATTCTTCGCGAAGCCGCGCCAGCACCTCGTCATTGAGATCGATAGCGCGAGTGGCGTACGCTACCAACAGTTCGCCGTGGCTCGTTAGTGACACGCCGCCCCGGCTTCGGTAGAAGAGCTTCCGGCCAACGATTTGTTCCAGCCGCTGCATCTGTTGGCTCACAGCGGGTTGAGTCTTAGCAACCGCTACTGCCGTCCGTCCCATACTTCCAATCCGAACTACGGCGAGAAACGTGCGCAGCAAACTAAGCTCCAGGTCGCTTCGATCAGTTGTTATTGACATAAGAGCCGCGTCGCGGTCACAGGCTCACCACTGCAAGTACAGCCTGCGTGCCAGTCAGGCTTGAACGGTATAGTGAGAGTCATAAAGAATCCATGAAGATCCCCCATCAAAACTTTGACTGGGACGCATAAAGACTTTGACTGGGAAGACGAACAAAGTTCTCTTTCCGCCTCAACTTTGTCCACTAAACTGGGTCAGTGGCCATGCTTCTGAAAGCCTTCCGTCAGGGTTCCGCACGGAAGCGTTGACTGTGGCATTGCTTCACCGGCTTTTTGTTTGCCGGTCACGGACCTCGTGGCCGATCGCCGTTACTTCAAGCGTGTCCTCAATTAGACGGCCGGTAACAGTGGCGTTGCCGCCAGCAAAATTCTGAATTGTGTTCTTGTCGCCTTTTAACGCATAGGTCTTGTCACCCGCCAACAACACATAATGCGCATCCTGACTCACACACAGCATCGTGCAGGAAAGACGGTTAGTCCCCTTGCGCGAGTGCAGTCCATGGCACCGGGAGCAACTTACCGCCCCGGTGACCGTCTCGCCAGCAGTCGCAGAACGGGCGGGCCGAATTGATAACGGCAAACACAAGGCGATGACGCTTGCAACGAGAACGACTCGGGAACTCAGCAGCTTGTTCATAGTCCGCTCCTTTGATCATCGAGTCTCGAGAGTTATTCAGGCGCGCTAGTCGGACAGCAGACTCCGCTTATGCCAGCAGCTGCAACTCTTCGCGAATCGATCTCGTTGTGGAACATAGAGTGCGAGCCATGGAGAAAGCGTGAAGATTCCCACGAACCTCCATAAAACTTTTGGTTCGGCCTAATTGAGTTTCTGATTCCGGGGTGGAATATCTCGCCTGAGCTGCGAGGCAGCACCAGCTGTTTTTCGAGGCGACTCCTCAGAGAGACTGATGTCCGGCGGGAAGCGAATCAGGATCGGAAGGATCACAAAATCGGTAACCCACCCAGGGTTCTGTCAGGATATACGTTGGTCGGGCGGGATCGTTTTCGATTTTCTTGCGGAGCGCTCTGACGTAGGATCGCAAGTAATCAAGTTCTGTGCCGTACTCTGGCCCCCACACAGTACGCAGCAGCTTTGCGTGGGTTACCGGGACTCCCGGATTCCGCATCAATAGTGCTAACAACTCGAATTCTGTCGGCGTGAGATGAACTATATCTCCGGCTTTTCGGACGAAGTGATGCCCTAGATCCATTTCCAGATCTGCCACTCGAATGACTGCCGGTTCGGTGGCACTATTTGCATCAAGCCTGCGCAGCACGGCTCGCATGCGGGCTACGAGCTCGCGAAAGCGGACGGGCTTGGTGATGTAGTCGTCCGCGCCGGCCTCCAACGCCCGTACCACGTCGAGCTCCGCGTCTCGCACCGTGACCATCAGGATCCCGATTGTCGGGGCAAGCGCGCGAATTTCGCGGCAGGCCTCCACTCCACCTATTCCCGGCATGTTAATGTCAAGCAGCGCCAGACTAAAAGGATACTGGGGCAGAATATCGACGGCTTCTTCTCCACTACGCGCTTCCTCGATCGTGAAGCCACTGGCCGTTAGAGACGTACGAAACACTCTCCGCAAAGCCGGCTCATCATCGACAACCAGTACATGAATTGGACGCGATGCTGTAGTCATCCTCGGCCCTGTTATTGCCTGCGCTGCATCCTTCGCCAGAGAATCGACTTCTGCTTCTTTTGAGCTGGCCCCTCCCTTCCGACGATAGAGCGACCGCCATGAAAAAGTCGTAAAGATTTCCTGAAAAGTTTGAACGGTAGCGACGGGCGAGCCAGTCGTCTAAAGCTTGTCGACATCGGTTGAGCGGAGGTTAACGACGCGGTCAGAATCGCTCTTTGCAATTGGAATGGTGAGGCGGAAAGACGTTCCTTCACGGTCAGTTGCGGCATCGCCCTCCAGGTCGAGACTTCCGCCGTGTGCCTGGACTATTTTTCGCGCAACATACAGACCAAGGCCAGACCCCGGCGCCACTTGACGCGCTTCTGTGCCCCGATAAAAGCGCTCGAAGATCCTGGCGCGTTCATTCGATGTAATAGGATTTCCGCTGTTCCATACTCGAACGGCCACGAAATCGTGCTGCAATTCGATGCCAATCTTGATGGCCGAGCCCGAATGCGAATATTTGCAGGCATTGTCGAGCAATTGGCGCAGAGCAAGCCGTAGTAATTCAGCGTCAGCAAGGACCTCCGCAGAGATTACGTCTTTCGTCAAAGATAGCTTTCGGTCGGTCCAGTGTTCTGCGTACTGACCGGCCAAATGTGTGACCAGTTCTGCAACATCCGTTGGCTCCAGTTGTGGCTTGACCTCGTCCCTGTCCAGCCGGGCGATGCGGAGCAGTCGCGAGGTTAGTAGACCTAACTGTGAAGCCTCCATTTCCGCAATCGCGGCCAGTTCCATCTGTTCTGGACGCAGACCGCCCGTTTCACGTAGACCACCGGCGGCAGTAACTATAGTCGCCAGGGGAGTCTTGAATTCGTGAGCCAGGGCATCCAGAATAGCCCCGCGGAATACTTCTGCTTGAGCTGCGGCAGTTGCATGGCTTACATCGCGAAAGACACGCGCTCTTTCCAGTACAGCTGCGGCAAGTGCCGCGAGCGAGCCGGCGGTCAGTTCGGCATCACGCAGGCCTTCGAATCCGATTGCCCCCATTGTGTCCCCGGCTGCGTGAAGAGAGCGCGTGAACACTCCGGAGAAGGCATCATCGCTGTCTTGCCGGGAGATGTAAGCCCCTCGAGTTCTGTCGGCAAGAACGGTCTGGGAATCGCCATCGCTGTGAAGTTCGGCGTTGATCCCGTCGTACAAACACACTGCCCGGAGTCCGAAGATCGCGCGAAACAACGCTACCGATTTCGCCAACATTTCATCTTGGGGATCCAATGCGAGTAACCGCTGTGTTAATTCGTACAACAGCTTCATCTCGTGCCGCTGAAACTCCGAGGTCTCTGCCTCCTGCCGCAATTGAGTCGTGAGACGAGTAATGACCAAACCCGTGACTAAGAAAGAGATCAGCGCCCAAATGTCCGAGGCATCGCTTACCCTGAACGAGAAAATCGGAGGAATAAAGAAGAAATTCAAGCAGAGATCCGCAATGATCGATACGATGACGGAGGAGACGAAGTCGCCCACGAGGGATTGCAAGACGACAACGATTAGATAAAGGAAGCCGGTTACGGTGAAACTTAGCCCTAACCCATAACAGATGAAAGTTACCAGTCCTACAAGACCAGTACCGGGGATAGCTCGAATGCCGGAACGCCAGAATCTGCGATTCTTGACTCTCTGCATACGGAATACCCTCCTGCCAACTTCCAACTTCGTCCATCACGTGCAAGCCGCGGCCTTGCCACTCTGATGGCGCACAGGGAATCAACCGCCGTCGCCGATTGTTCATCCCAAGGCTAACATCTGGCCTGCATCTCGATATCGGACTTCCCCGGGGTGCCATATACGGTGGCCGATCCTTGGGCCAAAAGGACGTTGCGCTGACGGATTTACGAATAGGTTTCGGTTTGCTAGATCAGGATGTAGAGTCCAACACCGACAAAGATGGTCGGCACGATCCAATGACCACAACGGTCCAAAGATCGCAAAATAACGTGGCGTCCTCCCAGCCATTTCCCAGCAAAGCACCAGATGGGCAATAGCGCCATATAGCTGGCCAGAATCACCCCGACATAGGCAGAATTGGCAGCAAAGAATGAGACGTACACGCCTACGTTGTCCCCGTTTGCCAACGTGATGGGCGCGATAGAGAGCGCATTGAGGTTGCTTGCTGCTGGTGCTCCCGTCTTCCGCATGTGAGGTAGGCGTTTGATTCCTATTGCGAGTGGCAGCAGTCCCAGGAATCGGAACCAAGGGGGCGGGATTACCAGTGCCGCCGAAAATCCGAGAAGACTGAAGAAGACAATAGCAGCAAGGCCAAGATATTGACCTGCCACAATCCGGCGCATGGGCTCACGTTTGGCAAAGAAAACGGACAACAGGAACAGGTCATCAACATTTGTGGCAGCGAACGTGGCCACGCTTGCTCCAATCGCAGCCAACACGGAAGGATTTCAACCATTGTCCACCGCCCTGAAAGGCCCTGACTACCTCGTAACTGCTTGCAGTCAACGGATGAAGTAGACCCTGTCCTGCCCTGTGCTTCTCTCCGCCTTTACGAAAGAACAAGGAATCTTTACGGCTTTTTTATTTTCTCTGTGTTTCAATCGATGATGTCCCCACTGGGCGGATCTATGGCTGTGTTTGCATTCGCCGCGGTTGCCATTAGCATAACCTTTCTTCTGTATTCTCTGCGCGGATTTACAAGAGAGATGGGACCTTGGAACAGGTACGCCGTGCGCCGCCACACCATGGTTTCGAGGGTAGTGCAAATTAGACCTTCTATCGAATCCACTCAGGGAATAGCCAGAACGGACAACGCAGAATCGATTCGAGCTAATGGGTCACTGCGTTCCGCCAGAAGCAATGTACGGAGCCACGGAAACCCTACGAGACGTGGATAACGGAGTCTCCGGTTGCGACGCTCTCCCCATGCTTCGGCAGCTTCCCAGTGGTTATCAACGATTTGTTGCAACGGCAGAACCGCTTCCATGCGGATTCAGGAAGCGTTCTACCAACAAAAGGGCTGACCTTCGTGAGAACGGGTTGAAACAAAACATCGTAGGAGCCAATTATGTTGAGGCGAACGAACATCGCATGCTTCATTGTGATCATCGCAGCGTTGGTTGCAACCTGGGCCATGCTAGGCACTGCGGTCGCGCAAAAGGCGGCAACTCCGAAGCCAGAAGATAAACTGGCACTCGGAGAGCCCGAGGTCAAGCAATTGCTGCTCCTTATGGATACCGACAAAGACGGCAAAATCTCCAAGCAAGAGTGGTTGAAGTTTATGGAAGCGGAATTCGACAGACTAGATAAGGACAAGAGCGGGGATCTGGACGCCAAGGACCTAACGCAATCGAAATTGCGTGTGAGCCACTTCGCAAGTGTGGGGAAGTAAACGCTGGGTGCTATGTGCTTGCTAGGACAACATGAGACTGTCCATCCCTGGTAATTGTTTTGAGACACTCGTAAGGGCTGCTGCTGAGTAGGGCTGGTGGATCTGTACAGCACAATTCAATACCTGCTGTTTGTTGCCATCGTCACCGTCCTGGTTAAGCCCTTAGGCGGGTACATGGAACGGGTTTTTTCCAGGAAACGAACCTTACTCGATCATTTATGCCTTCCGGTTGAGCGGCTTATCTATCGCATTGCTGCGGTTGATCCTAATGTGGAGATGACCGGCAAGGAGTATGCGACGTGCTTCGTTTTCTTTGGATTTGCCGGCACGCTCCTGTTGTACGGCATTCTCAGAGTGCAGCAGTTTCTTCCGTGGTTTTTTCCGCAGTACCATACAACGCCGTTATCTCCTGACCTGGCTTTGAATACGGCAATCAGCTTTTCGACGACCACTACCTGGCAGGCCTACGCTGGCGAGAACACGATGAGCTACTTCAGCCAGATGGTGGGGCTCTGCGCGCAGAACTTTTTGGCTGGCGCTGCGGGGCTAGCCGTTGGGGTTGCCTTCATCCGCGGTCTTGCCCGGCAACTCTCCGACACGCTGGGCAACTTTTGGGTTGATCTGACGCGCGCCCTGCTCTGGATCCTCCTGCCGGGAGCATTGCTTGGCGCCACGATGCTCGTCTGTCAGGGTGTTCCGATGAACTTCAACCGCTATGCGGTCGTCACTACCATGGAAGGTACACGCCAGGTCATACCGCAGGGTCCCGTAGCCGCGCTGGAAATCATCAAGAATCTCGGCACGAACGGCGGCGGTTTCTTTAACGCGAATGGGGCTCATCCCTATGAGAACCCCACTCCCCTGACAAACTTTGTCGAAATGATGGCCATCGTGCTCCTCCCTGCGGCATTGACGAACACCTTCGGCAGGATGGTTGGCCAACCCCGACAGGGATGGCTTCTCTACTGCGTGATGCTGCTTCTCTTCGGCTGCGGATTGGCGTTCGTGCATCACTTCGAACAACAGGGGATTCACCACATCGGAAATGTGGATCTGCGAAATAGCCGCCTCCAGTCTGGTGGGAACATGGAAGGAAAAGAGGTGCGCTTCGGCATCGGCGGTTCGACCCTTGCGGCTGTCGTTACATCAAACACGGCCACGGGATCAAACAACTCAATGCACGACAGCTACACCTCGCTCGGTGGCATGGTTTTGTTGGTAAACATGCTGCTGGGAGAGCTCGTATTCGGAGGTCTGGGGTCAGGTCTCTCCAGCATGGTCATGGCCGCTGCGATCGCCGTGTTTCTCGCGGGACTGATGGTTGGACGCACGCCTGAATACCTGGGGAAGAAGATAGGGCCCGCGGAGAACAAGATGATCATGCTCTACGCTCTGGCCGCGCCGCTGATCGTCCTCCCACTCACCGCGATTGCCGTGGGCACCAGAGCGGGACTTTCCGGATTGACGGTCAACGGCGGCCCGCATGGTTTTACGGAGATTCTGTTTGCCTATACTTCCTGCTTCGCCAACAATGGCCAAAGTTTTGCCGGTCTGAGTGCGAACACCCCCTTTTACAACCTCACCACAGCATCTGCGATGATGGTGGGTAGGTTCGGCTTGGCGATTCCCGCATTGACATTCGCAAATCTGTTTGGTCGTCAGAGAAGCACTCCCTCTTCGTCGGGAACTCTTCCGACCCATTCTTTTTCGTTCGGGGTCCTGCTCACAACCTGTTTGATAATAATGGTGGCCCTGAGCTATCTTCCTGCCTTGGCCCTCGGTCCTGTACTGGAACGATTGCTCTTGGGAAGATAGAGCGTTTGAAATCACGTCCCATGCTTGCCCAGCGTCCTACTAAGCTCCGTTCGCAACGCGACATTAACCTCTGGCGGATCCCGCTGCAGCTCTCGCTCATCGCGGTCGCGCTGTTCGGGATCACACTGATTCCGGACATTCTCGACAAGTATGGCGTCATTCACATCCCGTCGTGGTTGACGATGGGTAGCATCGATGATGCGCGCGCAATCCTGGCGGCGATGATGGGCGCGGTCGCGACCGTGCTCGCGCTGATTTTCTCGGTCGCGCTGCTCGTGCTGTCGATGGTCTCGACGCTGTTTGGCCCGCGCCTCCTCTATCGATTCTTGCAGGACTGGGTCACCCAGGTCACGATCGGCCTGTTCATGGGCACGTTCGTGTACATCTGCCTCGTGTTCCTCGTCACGCATCAGGATCCGCAGTCGAGTTTCATCCCACAGATCTCGTTGATCACGAGCTGGGTGCTCGTCGTGTGCAGCTTCGGATTCCTCGTCTATTACAGCCACCGGGTCGCGAGATCGATCCAGAACCCCGACATGATCGGAGCGATTGTCGACGATTTATACGTCGCGGCAGGCGGCGCGCACGTGTCCGGCCCTGGCGAGGGCACCGGCGCGGCCCCCGACGACGCCGCGATTCTGCGCCAGGCTGAAACGGGCGCGATCGTGTCGTGCCCGAAAAGCGGATACCTGCAGCATGTCGATCACGGCACGCTGGTCGCGGCCGCGCGCGGTGCCGATGCGCTGATCGTGCTGCGGTTCCGCCCAGGCCAGTTCGTGCTCCGCGGCGAGCCGCTCGCAGCAATCGTCCCGGCGGACAACGCCGGCACGCTTGAGAAAGCGATTGATCGGGGAGTTCGCATCGGCCGTCACCGCACGCTCACCCAAGATAGCGAGTTCGGCATCGCGCAGGTTGTTGAGATCGCGATCCGTGCGCTGTCGCCCGCGGTCAACGATACGTTCACCGGCGTTGCGTGCGTCGATTGGCTCGCCGACGCGCTGCTCACGCTGGCCGAGCGGCCCCCGCTCGAAGGGAACTGGTACGACACTGGCAGCCGGCTCCGGGTATGGATGCCGCCGGTGCGGCTCGAGCGCCTCGCCAAGCTCGCGTTCGATCAGATCCGTCAGGCCTCCGCGACGACGCCCGCTGTGCTGATCCGCCAGCTCGACGCGATCCGCCGGCTGGCACCGCGACTTCCCGCCGCCTGCCGTCAAACCTTATCGGATCAAGCGGACGCGATCCTCGAAACCGCGAGCGCGCTGGTCGCGCTTGATCGCCGCGATCTTGATGCGGCCTGGCGCCGTGCACACACCGCGCTCGACGCCCTGCCCCGGCCCTCCAGCAGCGAGCGAGAGCACGCCCGCGTAGCTCCCGCGCCCCCACGACCTGGCGACGACAGCCATTCGGTGACGCCAGGTCGGTGAGGGGCGTCCACGCACTACGCCGTTGAATCCTTACTTAAGCCCTCCCTGCGACCCTGAAATCGGCAAGGAGAAATCGCACTTGCACGCCAACAGGCATAACCGATTATGGGTGAATTATTTGCATACCGTACCAAACAATGGTCAACACTGTTAAACAAATTGCAGCATAACTGTGAGTCACGGCGGGTTCGGGCAAAGCGAAAGGGAGCAAGTTTCGACGAGGCGACTCTCAGGGCTTTCAAACACACCGAGGCAGCACTAGAATCTTTAAGCAGGGCAATAGAGCGCCTAGTGCGTTTCGGGGGCTCAGCTCATCTCATCCCGTGAAAGCTGGTGATCTCTCAACACATGGCACCGTATTCGGAGAGGGGCTGCATGCTCGTACCATGCACGGTTTTCATAAATCATCGCGATTCAGGGCGAATGGTTAAGTACGGCGTGACCATAGCGCGACCGGGTGAAAGCACGCCCAACGTAAGAGAATTCGCTGCGGATGCGGAACTCTCGTATTTGTTGCTTGATCTCGGCTATACGCAAACTGAGGCCGAACACATCCTGAAGGAACTTGAACGGAAGAAAGCATCTATCCAGCACACTCGGTCTATCGACGAGTTCGCACTAAACGATAACGGATTTTGATCCGTAAAGTAGTTCTCTTCTGCAGGCACTGTACAATAACGTCTCCTGGAACTCTGATAACGAAAATGCTGGTAAAAACGGGGTGGAGAACCCCCCATATACCAAGTTGTTCTCAAGCTAGCATTCCTGTTGGGAGACCCGAACAGTACCCACGTAACTATGCAGCACTAAGGCTCTAAGACTTTGGAGGCTGCGATTGCGCATTCCAATCGTCTGATGCTATGAGGAACTCAGGCACCTCGGCGCTGAAGGCCGTCATTCGGAGCAGAATATTCGTGGGAATGTAGCACAAGGAAGAGACCCAGCTCTCGGAGCTGAGAGCTGGGTCATGATCTCCTGTGGAGCGGAAACGCGACGGTTACCGAAGAGCAGCAAGCAATGTGTGCTCTTCAGGGCCACGCCCAGCACAGCACGAGGCAAGTTTGCCGTCAATCACAACGGCGGGTACGCTGCGAACGCCGTAGTTCTTGGCCTTGGTGGCCGTCTCGGACTTTTGCATATCGTGGACTGCGACTTCGTGCGAAGAGCCAGCAAGCCGTTGTCGTCCCCAGTGATTGTCCCCCGCTCCTGAACAGAACAACAGCTGCGGTGCGCGTCCCTAGATATCTAGGGAAGATCGCATGGAGCAGCGGCACACTTTCCCCTATATTGAATTTCTCATCCGTATTCATGTGGGTAGGTGCTGCGAAGTCAGAGCCCGGAGGTCTCGGTCATAACCGATGTGCCGCCGTTCTCCGTTCAACACTGGCAGGGAACCGGCGGACGTCATTTCTTGGCGGTGACCCGGTCTGCAATTTTGTCATATTCGACCTTGGTCATGATGCGCCGCGTCACCACTTCGCCGGGTTCGTTGTAGGGACGCCCCGCAATCACTCGGTCTGCTTCGGCAGCAGTCACGCCCGGCAGGCTCAGCAACTGCTCTCTTGTGGCAATGTTCAAATCGAGTGGCTTGTCGCGGCTCCAGCCTTCGATTATTCCCGCCGCCACCGCCTTGGCATCGCGCTTCACCTCCGCCGTTGCTTGCGCGGTTTGCTCCTTCAGGTCCTGCGAGTTTTGTTGTTGAGTGCAGCCCGCGAGGGCAGCCAGCAGCAAAATTGTGAAAACGTTCCGATATCTGAGAAAGGCCATTTTGATTGGCTTCTTTCCGCCGTCTTGTAATATCTCAGGCCTAATGAAGATGCCAACCCGATCGACACGAACTCATGCCTGCCCAAAGGGCTATCCGTCTTTTTAGAAGACGCCGCGCTAAGCAACCATCTAACACTAATGCCTCCACCATCGTGTGGCTGTACAAAATTGCTCATTTCCACAGATTGTCTTGACAAGCTACGCGGCCAATCGGAGCGTCGTGTCCGCGGCGTTGGCGTTTGGCTGACAAACTTTCTCCAACCCGCCAACCCTTGCCTGTCATTGGACCCTAGTTCGCTTTCGGTATTGCTCCTCAGTCATCGGCACGTTATCAACAACAAGGAACTCGCGTAGGCAGTGTTCACAGGTGAACCTGCCCACTTCAATAACATCAAATCCGCCAGGAACGCTGGTTTGCTCGTTGCAGTGGGGACATTTGAACATGAGAACAGTGTGCGATGGTTGGGTTGTCGAGCGCAAGGTGGCTCCCTAACGCATCCATCCCTGCGGACCACGCCCACCAGCAAGCCGCCTGACCGTGGCGTGCCCAACCTTCTTTTCGTCGAAATAGGTGTCGCACACCGGGCACTGTCTGCGAATGCCGCCTCGCCAATTTTCGGGAGGCAGCAGCGCAACTAGTCTCTTCGCCTTCTTGATTACCGTCATAGCAAGGTTGGCAATAAGGCTTTTCATCGTCATCGAGGAAATAGTAATTCGTGTCACCAACTTGCCTGATCTTTGGTTTCGCCGGCGCGTGTTGTTGCTGGTCAAGCTGACGGCGCAATTCCGTGTTCTCATCAGAGATGCGCGAAATAATTTCCTTCAGTGAAAGAACGCTGTCATAGAGCGTGTTTATCTGATCCTTGATGTCAACGTCCTTGGAACGTTGCGTCCGTCGTTCAAAGCATCGGTAGTCCTGATGAGAATTTGAATCGCGGTCGCAGTGAGGCTAAGAGGATCAGGCATGCTGTAATTATAACCAGGGTTGCAGCAAAGCATGTTTAACTTTGGGCAGAAGGAACGTGCGCCCTTATCAAATAGCAACATAACTTTCAGCAAATGATGGTTAACTTAAACAAGCCTTAGGTAATAGGCAGTAATACGTGCTTCGGTGCCATTGACCGGCGGAACGGCTTTGAGCGAAGCTAGCAGGCGATGGGTAATCAAATCGCAATTCAAGGAGCAGACCACCATGGAAAAGATCATTGATTTTCTCGCAGAGGAAGAGGCCCTGACGCCGCAACAAGCGAAGCACGTGAAGATGACCGATTTGCAGAAGCTCGAATACAGACTGTATCGCAAAGGGTGCCGGTTGGAGGGTGTGGAGCCTGTGCGTGCGGATTTCCTCACAGGTGAGATTGATGAATCCGTTATCCGCTATATGGAGTTGCAGCAGAACGAAGTTGAGTTTGAGATACGTGAATGTGCGATGGCAGCATCAGCAGGCGCGTAGGTTGAAAAGCCGATGGTGGTTCTGTGGTAGGAATCACCAAGGAGACGACACAATGCTAGTGGACTGTCGCAACGAAAGCGTTACCTCTCACGAATCGCGAACGCTGCAGAGTCGATTCATATACGCGCACCAGAACTCACTCTGCTTGCGGTA
>WNFI01660115.1_pt1 | contig 23056 bp, 24 predicted proteins | sample 5400471 | NCBI WGS metagenome assembly WNFI01 (sample SAMN13153348, study PRJNA577476) | soil metagenome | isolation source: 100 cm saprolite on Douglas fir-dominated hillslope | place: USA:California | collected 2013-09-17
AATCGACCCGGACACTTGGACTATTGACCAGGCGCTGCTGAGCAAACCTGGAGAGGAAGCCATCCAGCTGGCGCTCTTCTACTCCTACGGGTCAAATCCGGACGCGTATCCCAAGTGGCACGAGTTTTTCCGGAAATACCAACCCCCAACGCTGATTGTCTGGGGTAAGAACGATGAAATTTTTCCGGCGGCCGGAGCCCAGGCTTATCTCCGTGATCTACCGAAAGCAGAACTACATCTTCTGGATACCGGCCATTTCGCATTAGAGGAGGATGGCGATGTGATCGCCAGTCTGATGAGGACATTCCTACAGAAGCATGTGAAGGGAGCGTAACGTCGGGAGCGAGCGTGAGCGCCGGGAACGAGCGTGAGCGCCGGGAGCGGACTACCTGCTCCCGGCGTTTCCTTTGGTTTGCATCTGTTCGATCCGAAGCGAACAATACAATATGGCTACCGTAAAGAATCGCCGTATTTTGCTGGCACGCCGCCCGACGGGAGAACCTAGCGAAGCCGATTTTTCTTTTTCTGAGGCAGAGGTGGAAGATCCACAACCGGGCCAAATGTTGTTACGCACACTGTGGTTATCTCTCGATCCGTACATGCGTGGGCGCATGAAAACGGAAAAATCTTATGCACCGCCGGTTGGGATCGGCGATGTGATGGTCGGGGGTACGGTTGGCGAGGTAATTGCTTCGAAACTGGAGAACTATGCTCCGGGTGACATCGTGGAAGGACGAACGGGTTGGCAAGAGTACGCGTTGTCCGATGGAACTGGTATGCGAAAAGTCAACCCTGCGCTGGCCCCGATCACAACCGCGCTCGGGGTTCTCGGTATGCCCGGTAGAACTGCGTACTTTGGACTCTTGAGTGTCGGGCAGCCGAAGCCAGGCGAAACGGTGGTGGTATCAGCTGCGGCCGGCGCTGTCGGAGCTATCGTCGGCCAACTTGCTAAGTTGAAAGGATGCCACGTGGTAGGAATAGCCGGCGCCCCAGAGAAGTGTCATTACGTTGTGAACGAGTTGGGGTTCGATGCCTGTATCAGCCACTATGAATCCGATTTAGGTCATCAACTGGAGAAAGCTTGCCCGAAAGGAGTCGACGTCTATTTCGAGAATGTAGGAGGAAAGGTATTCGAAGCGGTATTACCTCTCCTGAACGACTTTGCCAGAATTCCCGTGTGCGGATTAATCGCTCACTATAATGATAGCCGGTTACCGGAGGGACCGAACCAGGTGCCGCCCTTTTTGCAGACCGTTCTAAAGAGACGCCTAACGGTACGCGGTTTCCTAAGCGGCGATTTTGCCGGTCAACAAGAGCGTTTTCTAGACGATATGAGCCGTTGGGTCCGAGAGGGTCACATCAAATATCGAGAAGACATTGTGGACGGACTGGAGAATGCGCCAAAAGCTTTTCAAAAGCTTTTTCGGGGAGAAAATTTCGGGAAGTTGCTGATTAAAGTCGCGAAACCGCTGAAGGAATAGCCGCAACAGACGTCGCCAAGGCTATGTCACTCAAGAAAGATCGCAGAGAACGCAAGAAATAACCGCCAGTCGCCTAGCCCAGGGCCAGACTTTACTGGGAGAGCCATTGCTACTTGCACGCGATATGCGTACATTTATGCGTTATGAGGACGGCATCCGTTTACGAAGTACAGCACAATTTCAGCAAGGTGCTTTCTTGGGTCAATTCAGGTGAACCCGTTATTATTCAACGCCGAAATGTGCCCGTAGCAAAACTGGTCCCGGTTGAGGAAAAAAACATCATTGCCCGACTTTCATAAACGCCTGCAGGAAACGTACAAGAAGCGGGTATTGCCGGACTCGTCAAGAATCTTAGATGACCTACGCGCCGACCGGTTTTGAACATCTACTTCGATACGGGGATTCTACTCAAGCTCTACTCTGCGGAACCAGATTCGCCGAAGGCAATTGCGCTGGTGCAAAGCCACGGCAGTCCAATCTTATTTGGTGACTTGCACGACGCGGAGCTTCGTAATGCCCTGCACCGTAAGTGCGCCCGTAAGGAGATCTCTCGCCAGGAATTGAGGCTGGCGTTGCGTCTTTTACAGGGGGACATTGACCAGGGAATTCTTCAGCCACCCTCGATCGACTGGACGGACGTTTTTGACGAGGCAAAGCGCTTAACCTCTAAGTATGCGGTTTCTACACAGTTCAGGACCTTAGATACTCTGCACATCGCGACAGCATTGAGCCTGGGAGTCACGTCGATGGGGTCGACGGACGAGCGTCAACGGTTGTTGGTACGCAAGGCTGGATTGAAGGTTATCGGCTACTGAGGCGACCATTAATCAACAATAACGCGCCTAGCGATTATCTACCTGTGCTTAAGTGCTTCGATCGATTGCCATATGCGCCCTACGCGCAATACCTAAGCTTTGCCCAAAGCCGTTTCGTCGTACCAGCTGGAGAATACTTTTTGTTACGCGACAATGTGAACGATTCTTTGGATAGCCGGTTCCATGGACCGGTGCCGCAAGCAGCGATTGTCGGAAAAGTCCTATTTATCTTTAAGTGATCCGACCGACAGCACCAGCCATCGTTAGCTTTGCTCTTGCTTGTCTGATTTGAATCTTTCCGTCTGCCGTGAGGCTTGACCGCAAAGTAACGAAGAGAACGGGCTTTATTCGCGTCGATTCGCGTGCATTCGCGGTTTCTTTTTTGCGATCTCTGCGATCTTTCGCGGCTATTCCTTCTCCTCCGGGCGCACGAGAATTTTCATCGCTTTTCCCTGACGCGCATCCTGAATTGCGTCCGGCATCTGACTAACGGAAATATCGTGCGATATCAGTGCGGAAAGATCTAGGATCCGGGATTCTAAGACGGCGATCTATCGGGGAAACATATTCCGACCAACAAAGCTTCCTACTATGGTCAATTCTTTCCGAGTAATGTCATATTGCGGGATCGCCGGCGCCGCATGACTATTCACCCCGAAAAGTGAGACCGTGCCAGTACGAGCGGCTACCTTGAGACAGGTAGCAAACTGGTTTCCCACCGCATCCACCACGGCATCGGCATACTCAGCGGAGGTCACATCCGCGACATAATCCGTAAGGTCTGTCTCCTGCGGACTAACCGTATGCGTGATGCCGGCTGAACGAGCGAAGTTCAAACGCTCAAGAGCAACATCCGCGACAATGACTTTGGCGCCCGCGGCTTTAAACAACATCGCGTGCAAGATACCCGCAGGGCCAGCTCCAATTACGACACCAACTTGTCCAGGTTGGATCCGGATCCGCTCGGTCGAGCCCAGAACGCACGACAATAGCTCGCCCCAGACTGCCTCTTTCAAAGGAACGTCTTCCCGGATCGGATGAAGGGCCTTTTGCGGCGCTTTAACAAACCGAGTGAATCCCCCATCCAAGGAAATGCCGATAGTGGATCCGTTCTCGCACTGATTAGGCTGGCCTTTTCGACAAGCCAAACAGACCCCACACTTCAAATTCGGGTCCACCACTACCCGGGTGCCAATATCGAACTGTTGCACCGCTAGTCCTTTGGCGATAATTCGGGCCACAATCTCATGTCCGAGAATGACTCCTTCGGCGGCCGGATGCCCAGGAGGATCGCTCAAAATATGAAGGTCCGTCCCACAAACTCCAGAACCTTCAACCTCAAGCAGTACTTCTTCTTCGCCCAACCCCTTGGGTTGTGGTCGATCTTCAATCTCCAAAACGCCTCTCCGTTTGAATACTGCTGCCAACATTGATTTTCTCCAGTTGATTGTCGGAACAAAGATCGCATTAGGCTAGCTTTACTTCACGCCCGTGCTCAGCAGATGACTCGTAGCAAGCGGCGATCAACTTCATTATATCGCGGGCATGAGTTGCCGAGATTTCCACTTGCCGATCGCCTTTCGCTGCGGCGATAAAACTATCTAACTCGCGACGGAAGTACTCAAGATTGCCAATCTCGGCCAGTTCCGGACTATAGGCCGTCTTTATCGACGCCCAAGGAACCGGGAAAGAAGTTTCGTTCCACGAGGTCCAACCCGCGCTAAAACGATCTCTCGCCTGGTTAAGAAACAGTTGGCAGGTTGCCGGAAGCGGTCGGGTGTGAAGGATGCCCTCTGTCCCGTAGAAAGAGATACCCCAGCTCTCAACCCACGGTAACGGATCCCATGAACTAAAGTCGAAACTCACGATCTTGTCTCCGTATTCGAAAATAGCACTACCGGCGTCCTCACGAGAGCTCGAACCAAACCCAGCGAGCTTCGAGATTTTGGCATTGACGGCGATAGGCATACCCAAGTGATGAACCAGCAGATCGATCAGATGACAACCGATCACGAAAAACGCACCGCCCATATCATCGGGTTGGTTGAGGTGCGAGCTTGCCGCTTCATTCAGAGAGCAACCACCATGAATTCGTACCTGGTGGATGCGCCCGAGGACACCGCGATCCAGTATTTCTTCCGTTATAGTGACAGCCGGCGAAAACCGGTACGAGTAACCCACCTGGCATATACCGTTGGTGTCACGCACAACTCGAACCACGGCCTCGAGGTCAGCTAGATTGCTGGCGCCCGGTTTTTCTGTCAACACTGCTTTCCCCGCCTGCAGGGCCATACACGCCAGCGATGCCATGGAGTGACTCTTGCTGTGAACCAGGACAACCTTCACGTCGCTGTCTGCCAAGATTGCCTTTAAAGAGCGATTCGGAATCTCGAATTTCTCCCTGAACGGTTCTATGACCGGATCGTCATCCCAGGCGCCCAGGATCGGAATCGATTTTTCAACGAGAGCACGAGTCCGGCCTGACGTATGTGGATGAGTTACGCCGAGCAGCGCCGCTCCAAACTTACCTATTGAGTCAGTCATGAGCTGAAGGCCGGTACAAACCGGGTTAATTAATATAATTTGGCTGGTCTATATAAGAGCAAGACCGCGTTCCTTTATAAAACGGATCGCCCTCCTGGCGTCATCCAGCGCAGAAGAGAAAGTGACTGGGCTGCGATCTTGTTCAATCACGGCCGGCCCACCGAACCCGATCTTGGTTAGCTCGCGACAGAATCCGTCAAAATCGACGGCCCCGTCGCCCAGACAACAGAACACACCCTGGTCGACAGCGGTCAAGAACGGCAGCGCTTTGTCTCTGGCCTGGGCTAGCACTGAAGCCGAGATATCTTTGAAGTTAACATAGGACGTTCTAGCTACGTACCGTGCTAACAAAGCAGCCGGATCAATCTCCGCATAAACGCTGTGTCCGGTATCGATTGCCAAGGTGACGTAAGTTGGATCCGTCGCCTCCATAAGTTGGTCGACCTCATCCTCAAACTCTAGATAGGAACCGGCGTGGGGATGCGCCGCAGCCGATATATTAAATTCGTGGTGACAGATCCTACCGATCTCATTGATCAAGGCGTGGAATTCCCTCCTCCCCTGTCCCTGCAACCTGCCAGCCGCCTTAGTCCGGCCCGCCGTCACGTGTCTCTCTGGGGTCCAGTCAACTAGGATAAGAAAACCTCCCCCAGTAGCGGAAACCAGACCAGCCAACCGTCGCGCTTCGTTCAACGTCCGCGACCTATTTTGAGCGTCTCCCAGCGGCGCTAGTAGCGCGGCTCCCACCACTTGAAGCTGTCGTTTTTGCATTTCTTCCCGAATCAGTCTCGCATCTTCGGGAAGATAGCCCAGTGGTCCGAGCTCAGTATAATTAAACCCGGCATGAACTATCTGGTCCAAAACCACCGACCATGGAGGCAGGTCCGGTCGACCCATATGATACACTCCCCATGAGACCGGCGCGGTTGCTAACTTGATTCCTTTGGGCATAGACCTCTCCAGCGATAACTTCCGGGCTCTGACAACAAATTACTATGTCTCCGTCGGAGCGACATCCTTCAGTTCCACGGGCGTATAGAACTCGCCACCCATCTTCTGGTAGCTTGCAGCGAAGCAGAGCGCCCGGATGTTGTCGGTGCCAGTCGGGTAAATAGTGTGGCGTTGGTTCGGTGGTATATAGATGAGATCCCCTGGCGCTACCCTCCGGGCTTCATCTTCGATTTGCACGATACCCCTGCCCTCCAGAATAAAGTACCATTCATGCGTGTTGTGGAAATGCGGCTCAGCTTTGCTGCCGGCATCGATCTCAAAATCATCGATAAACTCGAGATAAGTACCCTTTGTTTCTTCTGCCAGTGACCAGCGCGGAAGCAGCGGATAAACTCGGACGGTCTCGTGAACGACTAACTGGTTCGTACTTTCTCGGCGAGAAATTCTCATAAGTCTCGGTTCGAGGAATTCAAAAATTGCTCCAACTCAAGTGAACGGAGAGGAGGTGGATTCGGGACGAACTCGAACATCTCGTACTGTGAACAACCAAATATAACGAAGGGATCATCCAGGAATCGCTTTGCAAAGTCATCCTTTGACGCGGCACGTCCGATTAACATGCCGCCAACAGGAGGATTCCTTCGTCCCGAGGCTAATACCCAGCCAGCTTTGTACTGCTTTTCCAGCCATTCCTTATGCGCGGCATAGTGGGGTTCGATCTCTGAGAGTGGCTTTTGATAGCTGCTAATTGCAACGAATAGGTTCATAGCTTTCACCTCTCTACTCAATCACGCCGGTCTCCTTTCAGAGAAGCCTCCAGCCTTTGACCGCAACTCTGGTTCGGAGCGAGGGATCCCAGCCGCTTCCAATACCCGACCGAGCGACTCAGCGGACCGTTTCCCTGCAGCAGCTGGCGACAACTCGTCAGCCTCATCGGCAAACACCTCTGACCCAATATGACGGAGGTGTCCTTTCTCATGCAGGATCTTCAAGATCTCGACCACCGGTAATTGCCCTTCCCCAGGAAACTTTCTGAATCGCACGGTATCTTCAAAGAGAGTGGAACCGCGTTGATGTTTCATCGCATCAGCTACCTGAACGCTGACCAACCGATGTCCTGGCAGGGAACGCAACAACTCGAAGTCGGGAGTTCCTTTTGAAAAATGCCAAGTGTCAACCATGATGCCGCAGTTTTCGCGCTGGGCTCCATCTACTATTGCCCACGCAGCAGCAAGATCGGGCAAACCCCAGAAAGGCATAAATTCAAGATCAACCCAAAGACCAGATTGGGCAGCGCGGTCACATAACCGCCCGAAACCGTCGATCAAAACGTCCGATGAGATCACCCCTTTGTCGTATCCAGCTACCGCGAGAATCGTTTCGAGACCCAGCGCTTCACAAATCGCAAAGCACTCGTCGGCGCTGATATCAAATCGTTCCCTCAGCTCTGGATTGACTTCACTTGGCACCCTGATGGGCGCCCAGTCCGTGAGTGAGTCCAGGTGACGCAATTTCACGCCGTTATCGTCTGCAATCGTTCGCAGCTCAGCTACTGAGGAGCCCGACGAGATGGCTCTTCGATACGTCTCAGGAGCAACTGCCAAACTAGTAAAACCACCCGCAGCTGCCGCCTCGACATGTTCACGAAACGAATATCGACGGACGCTAGCGGGCCAGAATACATAGTCAATATTTGGTGGGTTCATTGATCCAAACGGGGGCAAACTTGCGATTTCAAAACTTGGTTGAGCCGAAAAAGGTGGGCTGTCGCCCTCTACCGCGGGAAGGGTTTTTTGAGAGCGCCCTTAGATCTGACATACCCCTTTCGAGGCGACACTTGGACTACAAGCCAGGGAGCGTCTAGCTTGGCGTTGCTCGCACGGTAACCAATAGCAACTCCATCTCCGCCTTCGCACGGAAATGCACCGTACTGTCCTTCAATAGCATTGCAGCCGATCCAGGCGTCAGTTCAAATACCCTGCCATTCACTTCAAGCTCGCCCTCTCCACTGATCACGTAGGTTGCCACTTCGATGTCAGTTTGCGTGAGGCAATCAGATTGATTAGAGGATATTACTTTTCGCTCTATGTTGCTCCAAGGCCCTGCAAAATATTGTGAAAGGTCTTCCTTCGCACCCAGCTCAAGATGTAGAAATTTTCCAGGCATGTTTTACTCCTTTTCGTCGGTTGGCCCGCGGGACGGCAATTTTTGCGAAATCGCCGGCGGGAATACTTCGATCACGATGTATTCCAAATTTTCACGTCCGTCGTTGATGACGCTTTGCCACGAATTCAGAGGAGTCACTACTAAGTCCCCAGGACCCACTCTTTGTTCGACTCCGTCCATCGTGACAAGCCCGGTACCAGCAAGAAAATAGAAGATCTCCTCGGTATGCGTGTGTGTATGCTTACCCACACGATCACCAGGTTCTAACGCGACCCACTCAAAGCCGTCCCAGTCCCCATGTAAATGGGATCCGGTCGCTAGACGCTTCCAGAGCAAGGTTCCGGTTCCTCCGTGCACGCCGAAAACAATCGACGGATTTTTGTTGTCCGAAATGATAGCGGTGCTGTGCTTCATATAAATTTCTTCGTTCGAATAACTGTTTTCAAAAAATGCCCCGAATCGTTCCGCCCGCGTCGAGTACGGCGCCGGATATCCAGCTCGCTTGGGGCGACAGCAGAAACGCAATGATTGATGCAATATCTTCGGGTTTACCCAAACCGAGTTTCAGTTGTCGTTCTTTGAGATATTTCTCAAGGGCTTCATCCGGACCTAGACCGTACGTCTTCTGAAGATTCGAGACTACGCCGCCCGGTTTCGTCCAGAGATCCGTCCATACGGGACCGGGACAAATCGCATTTACCCGAACAGCTGGAGAGTATTGAAGAGCGAGCGCCTTAGTGAGGTAGAGAAGCGCTGCTTTCATACAGCCGTAGTCTATCGGCATCGGCTCTGGTTGTTTGGCTAAGTCGGAGGAGATATTTACGATGCTCCCCGTTCTTTCTGCCATTCTGCCTATTAACCCGCGCGTGATGCGCACGTGGCTCATTAGATTAAGCTGAAAACATCTTTGCCAACCATCATTGGCCAGTGACTCGAACGGTGCAGGAGAAGCAGCGCCAACGTTGTTTACGAGGAAGTCCGGGGGGCCGCCAAATGCGGCCGTCACATGTTGAACTACCCTATCAATATCGTCAGCCTGCGTAAGGTCGGCACGAATAAAAGTCGCGGTGGTTTGAGAGGATTCCTTAAAAAGGGGTGGATCGAGATCTGCGATCGCAACCCTCACGCCTTCAGCGCAGAGTAGCTCGGCTGCTGCTCTCCCAATTCCTCTTGATCCACCCGAAATAAAAGCGGTTCGACCTTGAAGTTGATAGTCCATTGTTAAATCGCTTCTAGTCCGGATCTGCTGGCGTGTTCTGTTCCTCAAATGAGATCGCCAGTTTTGGTTTTGAGCGGTCCGGACGAATCAAATATTCGAATGCTGCGGGTGCTTCACTGTAAGGAAATACCCGATCAAGGAGCTGTATCGGGCGCAGCGAACCTTTGGCCGCCAAATCCAAGCTCTTATTCCAATAAGCTAGTCCGGATAGTACGCCATGCACCTCCACATCCTTAGTGACCAACGGAGAGACTGGAAAGTTGTCGACCAGGGCGGGAACGATTCCAACAAAGCCGATCCGCCCTCCCGGCGCGACCACCAGGGGACTGAGTCTGGCTGCGTCCGCGGATCCCGAAAACTCCAGGACTACGCTGTATGAATCTTGCGTCAATTCGTCCGGGCCTAGGACTCGATCGGCGCCCAGATCCCGCGCCAGCTTGAGTCCGGCTGGTTCTATGCCCACCGAATGCACAACCGCTCCCATGGATTTGATAATCTGAATGGCCGATAAGCCTAGATATCCCGTTCCCATCACTGCTACCGTGTCGTCTGGTCGAACGCGGACGCGATCGATCGCGTGAACCACGGTAGTAGCCGGTTCAATCAGTGAAGCTTCAAGAAGACTTAGTCCTTGCGGGATCCGAACGAGGGTATGTGACGGAGCTAGGTAATACTCTGCCGCGGCGCCATCGTAGTTTGATCCGAGAATCCCGATCTCCTCATGATTCGAACACAGCGTGGACCGACCGGCGCGGCACATTGCGCACTCGCCGCAGACAGCAAAGTTGTGACCGACAACACGGTCACCATTTGTGAATTCCACCACATCCTCAGCCAAGGCGACGATGGTGCCTGACCATTCATGCCCAAAGACGAATGGATAGGACTTATGTCCCTGTCCCAAATAAAAACTGTTACCTTTATAGAACGCACCATCAGCGCCGCAAATCCCGATATAGGCGACCCGAATGAGACAATGACCAGGGCGGATTGTCGGAATCGGACGATCCCGAACCTCTACATTTCGCTCAGCGGTGAAAAGCAACGCCTTCATTTCGCCGGGACCGCCCGCAGCGCTGACAGCCATCTTGCCGTTGCTGAGTTCCTCTTTCATCGTGCTGCCTCCTGTGCAAAAGAAACCATTTTCATGGCCGTACGAACCGCGGTTGGGTCATGGTCTGGGGCAAGTACACCAAGAAGTCCGAGGACAACCGAGGAATAGTGTCGTGCCAGTCGCTCTGCGGCGAGTGAAGGATTCCTCGTCAAACACGCCTCCAGAATGTCTCGATGCTCCTTTATTCCCTTCGACCAGGCACGGGGCGTTTCGGTGGTATACGCGTGCCGATATCGTTCGGCATGTTCAGAGAGCTCCACGATCTCTCTTAATTGCCGTTCACCGATATGTTGCACTAGAGATAGATGAAACTGGCGGTGGGGGGTTTCCCAACCGAGGTAATCCTCCTTCGCCGCATATTGTTCCATCTCATCGAGGTACCTTTTGATAACTTTTAGCTCACCATCGGAAAGGCGGGGGACACTCAAGCGAATCGCTAATCCTTCTAACAGAATCCGCATCGCATAGAGGTCTTCTAGCCCTGGCAGCGATAACGAAGAAACTCGAAGACGTTTATTGGACTCCCCTTCAATCAGTCCCTCTCGTTGCAGCATACGCATGGCCTCACGTAAAGGCGTGCGACTCACTCCCAAGCGTCTGGCAAGATGGACTTGATTCAGAATCATACCTGCGGGCAGGTCATTCTTTAGGATTGCCCTTCGCAGATCACTATGGATTTCCTCTGCGTTCTCCCATTCATTTTTGCGAGGAAGAGCATTTAACTCGGGTGAAGTCCTAATCATGCTTTCAATAGCTTTCTCATCCACAAGCGGAGGCGTTCTCCTCCATCATTCCAATATTCGTCCAGCGTTAGTTTCGACATTCAATCGGCAGTCTCCCCTAGCCCCGTCCGATTCGGTCGCTACCTATCTTGGCTCGCAAATCGTCTACTGGATTTGCGAGACGTCCGATCCTCTCCACTTCCACCTCTACAAGATCGCCGTCTTTCAACAGGATGGGCGGCTCCCGTTTGAATCCCACACCGGCCGGCGTTCCCGTGGCGATAATGTCTCCAGGAACTAATGTCATGAGTTGGCTGAGATAAGAGACAATGTAGCTAACCCGAAAGATCATATTGCCAGTATTACTATCCTGAACGACGCGACCATTTACCCGAGCTTGAATCCGGAGGTTCTGAATGTCTCCCAATTCGTCAAGCGACACTAATGCTGGTCCGCAAGGGGCAAAAGTGTCAATCGCCTTGCCTGCCATCCATTGACTCGTCGCTAGCTGCACGTCCCTCGCACTGACATCATTCATCGCCATTGCCCCAAAAACGTACTCGAGCGCATTCTCCTCACTAACATTCTTGGCTGTCTGACCGATTACGACTGCAAGCTCAGCTTCGTAGTCGACACTTTCGCTGGCGTCGGGCAGCTCGATCTCGTCAACTGGCCCAGTTAGGGAATTACGAAACTTCGCGAATAACAGCGGTACTTTCGGGACCGGTAGGTTCGCTTCTTCGGCATGATCGCGGTAGTTTAAGCCGAGGCAAATGATTTTATCCGGATCCGGCACCGGGGGCCCGAGTCGCGCGTTTTTTGGCGCTAGTTTGATTCCAGAGTTTAGCCGCGATTCTTTTACGCCTTTGGCGGTACTCTCTAGTAGTCGTAGAACTCGATCTCCAGCGCCGATCACCTCTTTCGTCTTAGTCCAATCGACGGTATCATAATCAAGTGACAGCCCGGCAGCGTGCGCAATTGCCGAGGTATCATAAATCGAGTTGTCGATCTCGATCCCGCAACGCAGAGCGGAATCATCACCGTAGGAAACGAGTCGCATAGAGCCTGTCTAAAAAATTTAACCGATTAAGTGTATACACCTCTCACGAATCTGGTCAATGCCTCAATTAGCCTTGCGTGTTTCTTTTCTCCCCAGGTGCTGCTACAGGCTAGTCCTTAGCGCTTGCGTTTGCCCGGTCGAGCTTGCCCGGTAAGCGGATTCGATAATATCGATGACGTGCGCGGCATGTTCTGGAGTTACGAGCGACGCTTTTCCTTCGGTAATCCAATCGACTAACTGCATAATATCCTCAAACACATGCTGCTCAGGAAGATCCCGATGCAATTCATTGATGTGCGGAAGAAGCCACTGGTTGCCGACGTTCTGATACTGCCATTCTACTCCGGAACCGCCGGGCGCCTGGCGGGCAAGCTCCGCCCCGGGATAGTCCAGAGGTTTTCCGTTCAGTGTCAATCCGATGATAGCTCCACCTGTTCCAAAATAACTGCCGTTGAACCCGTGAGTAAGCGAACCGCTGGCCGTTCCATAGGCGAAAGCAAAAAGGTTGTCCCCAAAATCTAGCAGCATGACGGTGTTGTCGTCGGCATCGCATGGAACAAGCTCGCCGCGAAACTCGCGCTCCTTCACTCGCGCACCCGAGAGTGCTGTTACCCGAAGCACCGGCCCGAGGATTCCGGTTAGGGCGGTTAGCGCGTATACTGTCATGTCGTAGAGCGGACCACCTCCCGGCTTGCGAAAATACCACGACGGATCAACGTTTGACAGGACATCACCGCCCTGTCGTTCGGCTTCGTCCTGATGATAGGTCCCGAAGGCTGCGCCACAAGCGGCCCAGCAAAGGGTTCCGATTTTGCCAGAGCTAATAATTTCTTTAATGTATTGGTTGTGTGGCCGAAGCATTTCGCCGGGTGACGGGACCAGGCGAAGATTGCGTTCCCTGGCCAATCTGATCAACTCTTCCGCCTCACGAACGGTAGTCGCCAATGTCTTGTTACAATGAACGTGCTTTCCAGCCAGGAGCGCTTGACGCACCTGTTCGTAGTGAAAACTGATCGGCGAAGCAATCGTTACGGCATCCACTTCATTACACTCAAGAATCTCGTTGTATTCTGTGGACCAACGGCCAACGCCAAATTTATGGGCCACTCCTTGAGCCCTACCCGGAACCGGGTCACAGATTGCTGCCAACGATACTCGTTCGGCCACGTCTGGTTGCACGAGATGCCGCAATATCCGAAGCGAGATCGTTCCGGCGCCAACTATTCCTAATCTAACTTTGTTCATTTTAAGTATCCTCGTCAGGCAATCGCTGTCGGTCCCATTGTCTTAAGCGGATAACTCCGTCCAGCTTTCTACTGCCAGCAAACCTGATTCAGCGTTCGCTCTACTTCAGATTTGCCTCTATCTCTTGAGCATCCGGGCAGATATCTAGGTAGAATGTGTCCGGCTCCTTCGTGTTTTCAGCCAGGACTGTGTCGAGGTTATTGTCGTCCACCTTCACTGGGAACTTCACATAGATCCGGCTGACGTCGCCGTGCTTAGATACTTTAATTGGCTGCTTGCCCTGTAGAATATTCACTAACACGCGCAGCCCTCCAGAGGCAAACGGGCACGGCGAATCCGCGATGGCAAAAGACCGGTAATTGGGATACTTCTGCTTAGTGTTCTTCCAAAGTCGCAGGTAACCCAGGCTGACATCTCCGACTACAAACGGAAGTTTGGCGGGATTGGATGCTAGGAGTGCGCGTAGAACGCCCTCTGACATCGCTCCACAAACCCAAACACCATCGATATTTGGTTGTGATGCCACGACGCTCGCCATCACCTGTTGAGCCTTTGCCACGTCCCAGTCACCATAGACCGAATTGAGGACCTTGATTCCTGGGTTCCGATCAAACACGGTCTTCACCGCAGCATAACGAACTTCGCTAACGGGCGCGCCCGCCACACCGTTAACTATCACGACGTTCCCTTTTCCGTTCAGAGATTTTACCAGCCATTCGGCGGTCTCTGTCGCCCAATCTTCCTGGTCGTAGACCACCGAATACGTACCAGGCAGCGCCAATTCGTTGTCCCATCCTATGACTTTGATTCCGCCATCCATCGCCTCTTTGAGTACCGCATTGAGTGCCGTCGGGGACGCTGCATTGATCACGATCCCGTCCACCCCCTTGTTCATCAGGTTGCGGATTTGCGCAATCTGACCTTGTACGTCGGTATTCGAGCTCGCGATGATCAGATCTTTTATGGCTCCTTTTGACTTATATTCTTTGGCCGTTGCCTGGATATCAGCGATCTGCTCGACTCGATGCGGATTGATGAAAGCGTTTGAGACTCCGATGACAAAACCACCGGCCTTATCGGCCGCTCTTGCCGAACCTAAGATGGTCCATGTCGCAAGCAAGAGAATCGAGAGAAGTGTGTTCGCGCGGTTGACATTTCTTTGTCGTGAGTGTGTGCACTTATCACGAAGCGCCGATTGGGGACTGCGGGAGATCTTGTTCATGGATTGGGAGGAATTGTTCGCTCAGCTCGCTGCCTAAGCTGCTGTCAGTTGCTTAAACATGCCGGGAAGTGACGACTTCCTTAACGGTGGCAGCATCAATATTTCATCGAAAGTGTATGCACTTTAGTTGTGACTGTCAAAACGAATTCTCACTCTTTTTTCTGATTACCTAATAGTGGCTCTCGATTCCGTCACTGGACGCCATAAGCTCTTTGCTTTTCCAAGTGCTCGCGTCCGACCGACGTTCTTGCCTTTGTGCGGGTTCTACATTCACCCTTGAAGAAACGATATTTGCTCAGCGGCAAGGGTTGTTTCTTTTGCCTCCAGCAATTCTTGCAAATCTTCGATTTTCTTTGGACCAAGAATAGGAAAAACAGGAAACGGGTGCCCCAACAGATAGCCAAGCATAACCTGAGAAAGACTCAAACCGGTCTCCTTTCGAAGCGACTTGATGCGCTCATATACACGCTCATTGGCGGCAACATGAAAGAGGTCTTTCACCAATGAAGGAGCACGGTCGATTGTCCCCGTTTCCAGGCGCCTAAAATAGCCCAATGCCTGCGTACTGTACGGAAAAAGAGGAAATCCGTTTCGTTTGTGCCACTCGACGTAAAACTGATCTATCTGAACCAAGGTAGGATCACCTTTATTAAGATCTGACTTAGCGAGGCTCCACTGGCTCTGACTGGCTACAAAGCCTTTTATGTTTAGCTTCTGAGCGGCGATTCTGGCAGCCTCTGCCCTACCCTGCGCCCAGTTAGAGAATCCAGCGTAACGAATTTTCCCCACTCGTCGGAAATCATCTACCATCATCAAGAATTCTTCGACAGGCCGGCGTGGGTCATCTCTATGGAGCCAGTAGATATCGATACAGTCTACCCCTAGCCGGCGAAGACTAGAATCTAAATCGCCCTCCACTTCCGTTCGAGACATTCTCGGAATGTGCATCGACTCAAAGCGCGAATGTCCGCCTTTCGTCGAAATAATCAGTTGTGCTGGTCGCCTGCGCTTCCTTAGCCACGAGCCCAAGAATTTCTCACTGCAATGACTTCCACCAGGGAGCCAGGCAGCGTAAGCCTCAGCCGTATCGATGACATTACCGCCTTGGTCGATGTACCGATCGAGGATGGCTTTCGATCTCGAATCATCGACTGCAGAACCAAAATCTGCCGTGCCTAAACAGAGAATGGACGCATTAAGGTTCGTCCCGGGGACAATCCTTCGCTTCATCTTTTCTACGCAGGCTTTGCTTGACCTAACCAAGAGCCGGACGACTTCGCCCGTAAGCTGAAATGAGGACTAACAAAATCAACCCATAGACGATCTGGCGGCCGAACTCCGGCAGCCCGAGTGTGATAAGAAGACTCTGCACGATTGTCAGCAGAACCGCCCCGGCCATTGTGCCTGCGTATCCTCCGACGCCACCTGAAATCAGGGTCCCACCGACGACTACCGCTGCGATCGAGGGAAGGGTGTAACTGTCGCCCAGAGTGAGGAAGACCGAGGACGTATACCCAAGAATAACGAATCCACCAAATGCAGCCAACAGGCCTGAAAGGGCATACGTCAGTACAACCATCCGTTCCACAGGCACCCCAGAAAACCGAGCAACTCGATCGCTGCCGCCAATGGCGTAAAGACGTTTGCCGTACACAGTTCGCCGTAGCAACAACCAAAGCCCGCCCCCCAAGAGAACCCACAAGAAAACCACGCCGGGGATTCCAAAAAACCAGGGATCGGAAACAAATGACTTCATCACTGGGGCAACGTTACCCTCAGGATGGCCACCAGTGGTCCCGAGGATCAACCCATTGATAACGCCGGTCATTCCGAGGGTCATAACAAGCGGCGGAATGCGCAATTTGCTGATAGCGAACCCATTGATGGTACCAACCACCGCGCCACAAAGCAGCGCTAATGCCAACATCGGCAGAACCATGCTATCGCTCCCGTTCACAAAGCCGTGAATAATCACCGCACTCATGGTCACGACGGCTCCCACTGACAGATCAATCCCTTCGTTGCCGCCGATGATCACGACTGTCTGTCCAGCCGCGACAATGCCGAGAAAAGACGCTAAGCGTAAGATGTTTAGCACTTGGTTGTAGTCGGCGAATCCCGGACGGATCATACCTCCACAGATAAATAGCAGGACTGAAATCAATATTGCTGCCCCAGGAGCACTGATGGCCGCGGCGGCTCTTGTTGGCTTAGAAATCGCACTCATGCCGGAGCCCCCTCTTTCCGGAAGAGCGTGCTCACTCCGGGTCCAACTAACGCCAACAAAACGATCGATCCATCGATCAGCGGCTGCCAAAGATAAGGAATATTCAGATCGAACACGAGGTTCCGTAAGAGAACGAGCGAAAGCACACCAAAAATGGATCCGATGATTCCGCCTTGACCGCCAGAAAGCCGGGTACCGCCAATTACAAGGGCTACTACTGAAAACAGAGTGTAGGGCGAGCCAATCAATGGGTCGCCCGTACCAATATCCGCAACCAGCAAAATGGCCGCAATCCCCGTGAGACCACCTGCTAAGATAAATGCGATGAATTTAACCTTGGCCACTGGGATCCCGGATAGGTGCGCCGCACCAGGATTACCCCCAACGGCGTAAATATAACGACAGATTCGGAGATGGTTAAAGAACAGCCAAACCAGTGTTAAGCAAAGGAGCACCGCGACGCCAAAAGGGATAAAGAAATTATACCGAACTATCTTAGACAATTCACTTGGGACGCTGCCTCCAGCAACTGGCAACACCCAAAGAGCTAGTCCGCTCCATAAAAACGATGTTGCGAACGTGGCAACGATCGGCTGCAGCCTCAAGAACGCTACCGCATAGCCATTCAGCGCCCCAGCCGCCAGAGCAATCCCCAGCGCAGCCGGAATTGCTGCCCAACCGCCAATGATCGGATTCCCCACGCTGAATAATTGCACGGCGGTAACGCTGGCAAGCGTCAAAAGTGGCCCAACGGACAAGTCGATACCTCCGCTGATTACGACAATAGTCTGTGCGATCGTTACAAAAACTAACGGCAAGATGGACCTCAGATTGTTGACAAGATTAAATGGCCGGAAGTAGGTCGGCTGGAAATAAGCTATCAGGACCAAACTCGTAAGAAACAGCAACAGGGAGAGCAAGTAAGGTGCTCCTCGAAACAAATTCGCGATTCTTCGTGCCATTGGAGCTAACCTCGTATTGCTGCCGCAATCAGCCTTTTACGGTCAAGTTGAGCGTGGGTTAGCTCAGAGCTGGCCTGACCCTCGTACATTACCAACACACGGTCACACAACGTAGTGAGTTCATCGTCGTCACTGGAGAAGAATAGGACAGCTAATCCTTGAGATCTTAACTCCATCAACAGACTGTAAAATTCTTTCTTGGCGTTGACATCAACGCCCTTTGTTGGGTCGTCCAGCAAGAGTATTTTAGGGGCCGCCATTAACCATTTTCCGATTACGACCTTTTGTGCGTTTCCCCCCGAGAGCGACGACACCGGGTCTTCGAGTGAGCCAGCCTTGAGCCTCAGGCGTTTCATTAGGGCGTCAGCGGCTTGTCTAGCAGCATCTACACGAAGGAATGGCCCGAATCTGAATTTTTGCCAGGTTGTGAGTAAGGCGTTATCCAAGATTGAATGAACAGCAATATTTCCTTCTCTATTCCGGTCTCCCGGCACGAGAGCAATTCCTGCTGCGACTGCGTCGCCAACATTTCGGAGTCGCACCGATCTTTCGCCCAGTTGAAGTCTGGCAGTTTGCCCTCGTAATCCAAACACGGAGAGAAGAACTTCACGCTGACCGTGGCCTTGGAGCCCGCCGAGCCCCAATACTTCGCCGGCATGCAAAGTAAATCGGATCGGGGGCAGTTTGTCCCAAACCGCTACCTCTGCCTCGAGGACCGGCATTGCGCTGTTATTGGCATTGGAGGTTTGCTGGTAAAAACTCGCCGCCATCTCCACCGCGTCACCAACCATCAAATGAACCAGATCGTCCGATTTGGCGCTCTTAGTCTCCCGGTTGCCAACAATCGAGCCATTGCGAAGCACCACTGCGCGGTCGCATAGCTGAAAAATTTCTGCCAGCCGATGGGTGATCATCACAACGCTAAGACCAGATGCCTTCAAAGACCGAGCGAGTTCGAATACCTTTTCGACTTGGCGGGCATCGAGACTAGCCGTGACCTCGTCCAGGATAAGAACTTTGGGTTTGGCACTAAACGCCTTAAGAAATTCGATGATTTGCCGCTCGTCCGGGGTCAGCTTTTTGACGAGGGTGCCAGTGTCAACTCCAGGCCGCATCAATCCTTGAAAATGAGCAAGAAGAGCTCTCGTCTCTTTTCGCATCGCATCGAAATCCAGGTCATGATTGGTCCTGCCTACCTCGTGTCCCATCCAGATATTGGCCTCGATGGACAGTTCGCCGAAGAGACTCAGTTCTTGATAGGCCGCCCTGATTCCGACGTCGTGAGCCTGGCAAGGCGACAGAAAGGTCGTTTGCGCGCCCTGTATCTGGATCCGTCCTTCATCCGGCCTGATCACCCCTGTGATAATTTTGGTCAGGGTGGATTTACCTGAGCCATTGGCGCCAACCAGGGACACGATTTCACCTGGCCAGACCTTGAACTCGACACCGTTCAGAGCGGTGGTCGGGCCATATCGCTTAACGACGCCGGATACCGATAACCAAGGCGGCATACTTTCTTTCTCGGACGGCGGTAATTCAACTATTTGCGTTGGTTGGAGCACTTTTATTGCGACGACTGGAAGGATTTGCAGACAAGATGTTAAGCGCTGAATGACGGCCACTAGATCAATCTACTGCGATACATTTCGCCTTCTCCTCACCTCGCCAGCAACGGAATCCCGTAGTCGCGAAAGTTAGCCGGGGGCAGCGGACCCCAAATGTTGTTCCATTCGGGGATGTTGCTCCAGTCCCGCCATTGATAACTCTCTTCGTGCTCAACGCGCAGTATGTCCGCGAAGTATTCCACCAAAGCCCCGTTTAGATCGGCGTGATAGGTAAAGAGATTGTTGCCGGGTCCGTGCCGGCCAGGGCCCCACACCAGTTGTCGACCGTGCCCGTGCAGGATGTCACCCAATCGCTTGAAGACCGGCCAATCGTCCACTTCCCAGGCATAGTGATGGAGACCGGGAATCCCCTTCATCAAATTGATCGAGTGATGGATCTCGCTGCAGCGAAGCCAGACGATTTCGCCGTTCAAGGCGCGGTCGGATACACGGAAGTTCAAAACGCGGACGAGGAACTCCTCGACAGGCTCAATCTCTTCCACTTTTAATAAGGCGTGGCCAAGGCGCCTCGGACGAACGCCGTTCGTACCGTAAAACAGACTTTCCGCCTGTCTTGCCCCATCCGCCAATTCAAAGACATGTCCTGAGGGACCGGAAAACCGAATTATTCTTTCGACTCCGGGATACGGCGTCGACGATTCACCGAACGAGATATTCTCCGCCTTGAGCCTGGCAGCCAGTAAATCGAAAGATAATTCATTGGTTGCTTCGAGGCCGATGCGTTCCAAACCAAAACTAGATCCAGCCTTTAATATGAGCTCCGGGCCGCGGCCATCAGAGCTCAGGTAGGCCATATCGCTGTCTCGTTGAATCAAATAGAGACCGTTGATTTCCTCAGCTACTCTCACGGCCGCGGCGAGATCGCGGACGACAATACTGACATAGGCAAGAGCTCGGGTGATTGGATAGTAATCGGCTTTATTCATGAGCGCGGCTCTGGTTTGAGACAGTGATGCAACAAAGACGGGCGTTTAGTTAAAGGGGGGCTAGATCTCCAATAGTGTGCACACTTTTTCTTTGACCGTCAAACCGATTCTAATCTATTTTCCAAGAAAATAGCCTATCGATCAACTCCAGAAAACAATAGAATAAGACTTGGTTTTGACTTGAAGTGCATACAGATCGCGTCAAAGCTTCAGTTGCCTTTGTCTTCTTACAGAGACGCGCCCAGCCGATATTGAACCCGAAACGCCTTAGCGCATCAGCCTTGCGAATGAAACCTTAGTAGCTGTTTTTTAGTGAGATCATCAGCCATGAATCAGAACGCGCACGAGAACACCCTCAGCGACCGCTCTAGATTGGAGGGGCGGACCGCAATTGTCACCGGAGCCGGCCACGGAATCGGATTGGCGTGTGCTCGAGCTCTGGCGGCTAAAGGCTGCGAAGTCATTCTGGTGAGCCGGACCGCTCACACGCTGAATGCGGTCGAAGCCGATCTCTCGTCCCGAAACTTGAAAGCGCGGGCGATAGCATGTGATGTCTGTGACCTGGATGCGTTCGCAGCGATCGTTCGTGACCTCCCTCGTTTGGATATCCTCGTCAATAACGCCGGTGGTAACCGGCCGGGACCGTTCTTAGAGGTCACGCGTAAAGACTTCGACTGGCTCCTGGATTTAAATCTGCGTTCACTGTTTTTCGCGAGTCAAGCCGCCGTACGCAAGATGGTGGAGCTAGATACCAAGGGCTCAATCATTAATATGTCCTCCCAGATGGGCCATGTGGGCCTACCAAGACGGACGGCTTACTGCCTCACCAAGCACGCCGTCGAAGGCTTAACGAAAGCACTCGCTCTGGAAGCGGCACCCTTCGATATTCGGGTCAACACAGTTGCCCCCACCTTTGTGCTCACGCCGATGACCGAAGGCTATTTTGCAGACCCTGATTTCTCCGAATTTGTCCACTCGCGCATCCCACTTGGTCGTTGTGCTACCCCGGAAGACGTTGCTGATGCTGTCGCCTTTCTCGCCTCCGATGCAGCATCCTCGATCACCGGGACCAGCCTCCGCGTCGATGGCGGATGGACCGCGCAATGAACAGCGAAACGGCGAATGGGCGAATGGGCGACACGGCGCAAGAGAACAACGGATCGAACAAAACGACAAACTAACCGCGAATGAACGCGAATATATAAAACGAATTTCACCACAGAGAGACAGAGAACACAGAATTTTTCTAAAATCTTTTTTCGGTCTCACTCCGTGTTCTCTGTGTCTCTGTGATGAATTTTAGATTTCTATTCGCGTCTATTCGCGTGCATTCGCGGTTAGGATAAATGTTATGATTAAAGCGATTAAAGCTGGTGTGGCCAGCACGGAAAAGCGGAAGATCGATACCGAGATTCAAAACACGGTCAGCAATATTATCGATCAGATTGATGCGGAAGGAGATGACGCGCTTCGCCGGCTCTCGGCAAAGTTCGATAAATGGGATCGGCCTAATTATAGATTGAGCGAATCCGAGATCGCACAAATCGTGGATTCAGTTCCTGAATCCGTTAAAGACGATATCAAATTCGCTCAGAAACAGATCAGAACGTTTGCCGAAGCGCAGCGCTCGGCGCTACGGGATATCGAAGTTGAGACGTTGCCGGGGGTACATCTTGGACACAAGAACATACCGGTGAATAGCGTGGGCGCGTATGTCCCTGGCGGACGCTATCCTATGGTGGCATCGGCACACATGAGTATTGTGACCGCGAAAGTAGCCGGTGTGCCGCGCGTCGCGGCGGCTACTCCGCCGATGAATTACTCAGACCATCAAAGCCGTCGATATGCTGGTGGGACCGGGCAACGCTTATGTGGCAGATGCCAAACGGCAGCTTTTTGGCCGGGTGGGGATCGATCTGTTAGCGGGTCCGACGGAGACGTTAATTATTGCGGATGAGACCGCGGATGCTGAAATGGTGGCGACGGATCTTCTCGGTCAAGCCGAGCATGGACCAAGTTCGCCGGCGACCCTCTTGACTACGAGTCCAAAGCTGGCTGCTGAAATCGAGGATGAAATCCAGCGCCAACTAAAAACTTTACCTACAGCCGATGTCGCTGGGCTGGCTTGGAAAAACTGCGGCAGTGTTATTCTGGTCGATTCCGAAGAAGAATTGATTTCTGAAGCTAACAAAATTGCGTCGGAACATGTACAAGTGCTAACGAAGAATCCCGATCTGTTTCTGAATCGCCTCACTAATTATGGAGCTCTGTTTCTGGGACCTGAAACCAACGTGGCCTATGGAGATAAAGTCATCGGCACCAATCACACTCTGCCGACTAACCGGGCCGCGCGGTACACAGGCGGCCTATGGGTCGGCAAGTTCTTAAAGACCGTTACTTACCAACGCTGCACACCGGAAGCGAGCGCCGTGATCGGTGAATATTGTTCGAGGCTCTGTGAAATCGAGAATTTTGCTGGGCACAAGGCTCAGGCAGACTTGCGGGTAAAACGGTATGGCTAGGCTACGTCGGCTCCGTAATGGAGCGCTTCTCGCGGTTGCTGCTGCTGAGACGTTTTCCGGAGAAGCCCAATGAGTGAATAAGAGTGGATGAGGAATGCCCGTGGCACTGCGTAGATCGGTATTAACACCAAGGGGAATATGAGGCCGGGTCCCCCGGTAGTCACGCCGATCGCCACTGCATCAACCAGGTCGGCCATACCAAACAGGTTCCAAACGATGGCAGCGCCGCGCCCGTAGCTCTTTCCGGAATACAAC
>WNFI01162896.1_pt1 | contig 23053 bp, 21 predicted proteins | sample 5400471 | NCBI WGS metagenome assembly WNFI01 (sample SAMN13153348, study PRJNA577476) | soil metagenome | isolation source: 100 cm saprolite on Douglas fir-dominated hillslope | place: USA:California | collected 2013-09-17
CACGGCACCGGGATGCGCACGGCTTCGACGAGCGCGCCGTCGTGCAGCTCGAAGAGGTATTTGACGAAACCGTCGGGGGCTGGCTCGCGCTGCACGATGTGGAGCGGCGCAGCGCTCGTGGCCGACTCGATCTGCTCGAGCACAGCCCGCTTTACGCCGCGCACGCCCCCCAGGTCGGTCTCCCCGCGCTGCACGGCCGCCGCCAGCACCTTGCGTCCGACGGCGACCTCGATGTCAAAGTGCGCGGCCAGGTCCTCGGGCAACACGCCGCAGCGATGCATCATGCCGGCAGCATAGCAGCTGCCGGCGCCAAGGTCCGCCCGATCCCGACCAAGTTCAGTAGCAGTTCCCTACCTGAACGCCTTCGTCATCCCGGCAGCGGTCAAGGACGGTCGAGGGTGTACGTGACCGTCACGCCCGAGTACCGGCAATTCGTTTCAGCAAAAGCGGCAGCGGCCTGGAGTTGGATGAACGCGTTCACCCAAAAGAGGGTCGAGGAGGTCACTGTGAACGGCGTGAACGCGGGGAAGGGCTTCGACGCCGGCAGGGGGACGGTGAACGCGAAGTCGGTGCTGTTCGCGCCGTCGTACTGCGTGGCAATGATGGTGCCGACGTCGTTTGCGCCCAGCACTTTCGTCCGCAGTTGCGCGGCAACGAGACAGTTGGTCGAGCCGTCAAAGAAAAGGAGGGTCGCTCCGGTGATCGTGAGTGTCGCGCCCGGCGGGGCCTGCAGGTTCACCGGACACAACATCTCGTACACTCCGGCGGCGAGGTTGCTGATGACGATCGAGGGTCCATACGGGTTAGCGGGCGGATGCACCACCTGCATGTCCTGGTAGGGCGCCGCCGGGCTGAGACCACGCTGGCACTCGGCCGGATTCGCGAAGTACGAGCCCGCAACCGGCGCTGTGAACGCGAAGCCGCTCGCCGTGATCGTCGTCGCCGGGTCGATGTTCGCTCCTGTCACTGAACTGCTGGCGATCTGCGCGGATCCGACTGCACCCGCCGCGATGTTGGCGCTCGCCACCCCGCCGGCGGCGATCTGCGTCGGGCCGACCGCACCCGGCACGATCGCTGTGCTCCTGACTGCGTTGTCTCCGATGGCCGCGCTCGTCACCGCGCCGGGAGCGATCGCAGGCGCGGTAACTGCGCCCACCGCCAGCGCAGGTGCCGTGACGCCGCCGTCGGCGATCTGCAGCTTGCCCACCGCGCCGGGCGCGATCGAGGCCGAGGTCACGCATCCCGCACAAGGAACGCCTGGCGCACCCGTGGCGCCCGTGGGTCCCGTTGGGCCCACTGGGCCCTGAGGACCGGCGTCGCCGGGAACCGTGCTCTGCACGGTGCAGCCCATGAGAAGCGCAACGAGCGACAGGATCCCCATCGCTCTACCGCTGACACACCTATCGCTCTTCGACGGTTTCATTTTCCCCCCAAAGGGTCGGAACATCAGAAGGGTCGGAACATCAGAATTCGAAGACGAAAAGCGCGGCGGAAGCGATGGCCAACGCCGCGCCCACGCCGTACAGCGCGTTCGCGGTGTGCGCATCCGACGGATTGGCGCTGTTGATGCTCTTGGCGCCGAACACGGCGCCGCCTCCCAGGGCGAGGGCGCTGGCGCCGGCCGCGACCCAGGTCCAGGTTCGCTGCCGATGTGGCGGCTCCGGAGTCGGCGACCCCCTGAAAGTCGATACCGGCCTGCCTGCGGCAAGGCTGGGATCGCTGCGCACCGGTGCGGGTGCGACCGTTCCCGGAGAAGACGTGGATCCGCTCGAGGCACCCTTGCCTGCGGGGCTGGTCTGCGCCGCAGCATCGCCCTTGGGCGAGGCCGCCCAAGGGGAGACCGGATTTGCCACCGCCTGCCCCGAAGAAGCGACCTTGGAAGTTTCCTTCGCTGGCGGAGGCGTCGGCGTCGCGACTTGCGCGGGAGGCGGCGCCACTTGCGCAGGAGGCGTCGCCACTTGCGCGGGAGGCGTCTTGATCGGCAGCGCGGCCTCCGGCGCCTCCTTCACCCCGTTGGGCGGCTTCTCCCGCGCGTGCTTCTCGTTGGCGAGGAGGTCGTCCATGTCCTTGATGGCCTGCTCGATCGTCGCCTTGTTCTTCGCCTCAGGGCTCTCACGCAGGTAGCTCTTGTAGAACTGCCGCGCCTTCTCGTAGAGCCCGGCCTGCCGGTACGCCTGCGCGACGTTGAAGAGCAGCGCCGGGATCGGCCGCAGCCGATAGACGATGATGTACTCCTCGGCCGCTTCCTTGAACTCGCCCAGGTCGTAGTGCACCTTGGCCTTGGCGTTGTGCTGGCGCGCCTCGTCCAGCACCGCCGCCTTCTTTGCGTCGTCTGCGGATTCCTGCGCGCGCACCGCCCCCGAAGACATCAGCGAGACCAGCGCCACCAGCACCACGCGATTGATCACGGCATCCCCCACATCCTGGAACTGGAACTATGCCTAGAATTCGACCGGAATGGTATCGTCCGGGTTCTTGCTGTCCGGGATCGCCGCCTGCCTCGCCCCTCTTCCCGACTCGTCGTCCCGGGACTTTACCACCCGCTGCAGCTGCGCCGCCCTGGGCCCTGCCTGCAGCGTAGCCTTCACCACCTGCGGCGTATCGGCGATCACGTCGGTGGCGTAGGAGAAATAATCCCTTTTCGAGAAGGCGAAGTGCACCTTGGTGTTCTTCGGCACCGAGAGGTCGAAGGGCGTGGCGGCGGCCTTGGCGCCGTCCTTCCAGGTGACTTCCGCCAGCGCGCCCAGGGGCTCGGAGACCACCGAGAGGAAGACCTTCTCGTTCTCCTGGGCCTTGGCGACTTCCTCCGCCTTCTTGGCGGCGTCGCGCGCCTCCTGCGCCACGCGCTCGGCCGCGATGTGCGCCGCGCGATCGGCGGCCTTGCGGTTCTCCTCGCCCTGCTGCTGCACGACGAAGAAGATGACGCCGACGGCCGCCGCCAGTCCGGCGAAGCCCAGCCCTGCGATGAGGCCGGTCCGCGATCTGGGCGACGGCGGCGGCTGATAGGTGGTGGCCTGCTGCGCCTGCGGCGTCGCGCGCCCGACCTGTCCCGGCCCCGAGGGCCTCTTCTGCAGCGCCGGCCTGGGCGAGGGCCTCGGCGGCGTCCTGGCGGTGGTGCCGGGAGGGTTCGACTTGGTCCTGGTCCCCGAAAAGGCGGCAGCGACCTCGGCGGCGTCGGCCACGGGCAGCTCGCGCGAGATGCCGAGCTGCTCCATGGCGCCGAGGAGGGCGTCGTGCAACTGCTTCATCGACTGGTAGCGGTTCTCCTGCCGCTTCTCGAGGCACTTCATGATCACCGCTTCGTACGCCTCGGGGATCTCCGGATTCACCTCGCGCAAGGAGGGCGGCGGCAACTGCAGGTGGCCGATGAGCACCTCGCCGAAGCTCGACCCCGGGAAGGGCAGCTTGCCGCAGGCCATCTGGTACATCATGCAGCCCAGCGAGTAGATGTCGCTGCGCGCGTCGATGCGAGTGGTCATGCCGCCCGCCTGCTCCGGCGACATGTACGCCGGCGTGCCCATCACCATGCCGGTCTGCGTCTTGCCGGTCGACTGGCCCTGGTCGTCGGTGAGCTTGGCGATGCCGAAGTCCACCACCTTGACGAAGTTCTTCTTCCCCTTGTGGACGATGAGGTAGACGTTGTCGGGCTTCAGGTCGCGGTGGATGATCTTGTGATCGTGCGCGGCCTGCAGCGCCTCGCAGATCTGGGTGAGGATGGGGCCCGCCACCTCCAGCGGAATGGCCGCGTCGGGCTTCACCAGTTCCTGGAGCGACTTGCCGTGCAGGAACTCCATGATGAAGTAGTGCCGGTTGTCGTCGGTGACGTTGAGGTCGAGGATCTTGAGGATGTTGTCGTGGCCGATGACGTTCACGGCCCGCGCTTCGTTGAAGAAGCGGTCGACGATCTTACCCGGTAGGAGCCGATGCTGCGGCCGATCAGCTCGTCATCCGCCTCGACGGACGAGAGGTCGAGGCCATCCTCCGGACAGTGCAGGATCTCGTCGTCGTATTGAGTCTGGCACTCGGGGCAGGTCCGGGACACGCTCTCTCCGCGCAAAGGCCGTCCCGACGAACGCGCGAGCTCCCGCTTGGTTCTGCGGGGGAGCAGCCTCGTTGTTCGGCCGACGCGGTCACAGTTGACGCTTTGCGAGCCGGTGCTGTCAAGCGATCGAAAGCACAGCGGCATCGCGGGAGTGCGGGCGAAAGGAGATCTGGAAGGGGGCGCAGCCGGCGCCTACTTCAGAGCGTCATCGACGTCGATCACGCCGTCCTTGGTAGCGGGCGCCTCGGTCTTTTTCCCGCCGCCGGTCTTCCTCCCATGCTGCTGCTTCTTTCCCGAATGGGTCTCCGCAGCTACCGGCGTGGGATTGAGCACCGCGTGGACGGTCTGCGCCCTGTCGCCGATCACGTCCATGGAGTAGTCGGTGAACCCGGCCTTGCTGAACTCGAGGTGCACTTTGGTGTTGTGCGGCACGTCGAAGCTGAGCGGCGTCTGGCCCTTCTTCTCGCCCTCTTTCCAGGTGGCGGTGAGCTCCGCTTTCTCCGGCTCGGAGATGACGGAGAGGAAGACGGGGCTCTGTTCTTCGTCAGCCTCCTTCTCGGCGGCCTGCTTCTCGGTGGCCGCCAGCCTGTCGGCGGTCTGCTGCTCGGCCAACTTCTCCGCACGCTTCGCTTCCTGGGTTGCGATGTTCACGCGCTGGTTGGCGTTGCGCACGATCACGAAGGCGCCCGCGGCGATGAGCACCACCGCCGCCCCGGCGAGGCCCGCGTAGCGCCCGGCGCGGCTGGGCGCTTCCTGCGCAGCAGACCGCACGGGCGGAAACTGTGGGCGCGAGCCCGGCCGGGCTCCCTGATTCGACGAGCGCAGGTTGGGGTTCGACGAGCGCGCGTTGGGATTCGAGGTCCCCGGCCTGGAGCTGCGCGCACCAGGGTTGGAGATCCGCCCCTTCGCGCCCGACCCCGCTCCCGGCCCGGTGGCCCGGCCCGGCGTGCGCTGGCCGGGGTTGGAGTGAGGGCGCGCGTCGACCGGCTGCAACTCTGGATCGGTCTGGTCGGCGGCGGGCAGCTCCTTGGAGACGCCGAGCCGATCCATGCAGGCTTCCAGCGCCTCCTTCAGCTCATGCATCGATTGGTAGCGATCCTCCTGCCTCTTCTCCAGGCACTTGAGGACGATGGCCTCGTACTCTTCGGGCGTCTCGGGCTTCAACTCGCGCAGCGGCGGCGGCCGCTGCTGCAGGTGCCCCATCAGCACCTCGCCGAAGTTGGAGCCGGGAAAGGGCAGCCTTCCGGCGGCCATCTGGTACATCATGCAGCCCAGCGAGTAGATGTCGCTGCGCCCGTCGATCTTGTTGGTCTGCCCCGAGCCCTGCTCCGGCGACATGTACGCCGGCGTGCCCATCACCATGCCGGTCTGCGTCTTGCCGGTGGACTCGCCCGAGTCGTCGGTGACGCGCGCGATGCCGAAGTCCACCACCTTGACGAAGTTCTTCTTGCCCTTCATCGAGATGAGATAGACGTTGTCGGGCTTCAGGTCGCGGTGGACGATGCCCTTGCGGTGCGCGGCCTCGAGCGCGTCGCAGACTTGCAGCAAAATGGGCCCCGCCACCTCCAGCGGGACGGGCACGTTGGGCTTGAGCAAGTTCTGCACGACCTTGCCCTGCAGGAACTCCATCACGAAGTAGTGGCGGTTGTCCTCGGTGACGTCGAGGTCGAGGATCTTGAGGATGTTGTCGTGCCCGATGACGTTGACGGCGCGGGCCTCGTTGAAGAAGCGGTCGACGATCTTGTCGTCGTGGTTGTATTGCGGGTGCAGGAATTTGATGGCGACCCTGCTTCCGATCATCGGATGGATGCCCATGTACACGGCGCCCATGCCGCCCTTGCCCAGCTGCCTCTCGACGCGGTAGCTGCCGATGGTGCGGCCGATCAAGTCGTCGATGACGGGCACGTCGCCGAGGCCGCGACCGTCCTCGGGGCAGTGGAGGACGTCGTCGTCGTAGCTGTTGTGGCAGTCGGGACAGGTCCGGGACATGGCATTTCGAGTTGAAGCGCGCCCCTGCGGTACTGTCAAGCAACTCGTCGTCCCCGGGTTACACTGTGGCGCGATGCGTTTCGCCAAGCTGCACGGCCTCGGCAACGACTTCGTCCTCTTCGATCTGCGCGCCGGCGGAGCGCCGCTGCCCTCTGCCCGCGCCGTCGAGCTGTGCGACCGCCACCGCGGAATCGGCGCGGACGGCGTCCTGACGCTGCTGCCCGGCGATCGGATGCTGGTGCAGAACGCCGACGGCTCGGTGCCGGAGATGTGCGGCAACGGCGCACGCTGTGCGGCGCTCTGGATCGCGACGGAAGGCTGCACGCGGCCCGGCTCGGGCAGCATGATGCTGCTCACCGACGCCGGACCCCGGCCGTGCACGGTGGAGGCGGCCGAGGCGCGGCGCGGGCTGGTCGAGGTGGACATGGGCATCGCGGTCCTCTCGGCGCCGCGGCGCATCGGCGGGAGGGCAGCAGCGCTACGAAGTGGGCGTCTACGAGCGCGGCGCCGGGCTCACGCAGGCCTGCGGCACCGGGGCGTGCGCGGTCGCGGCAGCGGCGGTCGCGCGCGGCGAAGCGCCCCGCGGAGAGCCCATCGCGGTCCGTCTCCCCGGCGGCGAATTGATCCTGCGCCTCGACGCGGACAACCGCGTCCGCATGCGCGGCCCCGCCGAGCTCGCGTTCACGGGCGAGGTGTAAGGAGTTCCGGGGACACCATACGCAACTCATGCCAACTGGGAATCTGGCACGCGGAGTTGCGTATGGTGTCCTCCGAAACTACTCGTCGAGGATCTCTTTCAGCACTTCCTTCTCGGAAGCGGTGATGTGCACCGTCTTGACGACGTCCTTCTGCAAGTCCGAATTGATCAGTCGCACCTTGTGATCCCCCGCGGCGAGCATGAGCGGTTCGTCGAGCGGGGTGATGCCGATCTCGAGGCCGTCGACTTCGACCCTGGCCCAGGGGCGGATGAGCAGCACCAGCTCGCCTTTGGCCGTGACGGTGGGCATCGGCTGCTCGGGCTTGGGCGCCTCCTTCACGATCACGATCGGCGCATGCGGATCGGCCCGCGCCACGCGGTGCGGGCGCGGCTTCGGCGTTTCTTTCACGTCCTGCTGCTCAGGCTGCTTTGCCTCCGGCTCCGGCTTCGACTCCGGCTTTGCCTCCAGAATCGGCTCCGGCTTTGCCTCCGGCTTCGGCTCCGGCTTTGCCTCCGGCATCGGCTCCGGCTTCACCTCCGGCATCGGTTCCGGCTTCGGCTCCGCTTGCGGCGCGCCCTGTTCGACGAGCGCGGCGCGCTCCACCGTCACGGGCGCGGTCGCGGGCTCCTGGTGGAAGAAGAACCAGTAGCCGCCGAGGCCGCCGCCGACGGCGATGAGCAGGAAGGCGGCCACCCCGTAGAGCAGCCCGCGGTAGTTGCCCTCGGCCTGCACCGGCTGCTTCAACGCCACGGTGCGCGAGTCGCGCTCCTGCCCCTTGCCGCGGCCTTTGACCAGCGCGGGCGCCGCGCCGGTGCCGTTCATCTCGTCTTCGATCTGCTGGATCTGCGCCGAGCTTTGATCGGGAGCAGCGGCCCGCGCGCCGGGCGCCGCCGAATACGCCTTGACGAAGTCGGCGATGCGCGCGGGCGTCAGCGACTGGCCCATCTGCGTGACCAGGGACTCCAGATCTGCCTGCAGCTCGTGGCAGCTCTGGTAGCGCTGCGCCCGATCCTTGGCCAGCGCCTTCTCGACGATGGCGCAGAGCTCCGGCGGCGCATCCGGGCGCAGCTCGGCGAGCGGCTGCGGCTTCTCGGTCATGATCTTGCCGATCAGCGCCACGTCGCTTACGCCTTCCCACGGCCGCCTGCCCGCGAGCAGCTCGTAGAGCACCACGCCGAGGGCGAAGACGTCGGTGCGCCGATCGAGCTCCTCGCCGCGGAGCTGCTCCGGCGGCATGTACGCAACCTTGCCCTTGAGCGTGCCGGTGCGCGTCTGCGAGGAGGAGTTCGCGGCCTTGGCGATGCCGAAGTCCACCACCTTCGCTGCGCCGTTCCGGTGCACGAGGATGTTGTCGGGCGAGATGTCGCGGTGGACGAGCCCGAGCGGCCTGCCGTCGCTGCCGGCGAGATCGTGGGCGTACTGCAGGCCGCCCGCCGCCATGGAAACGATCTTGCAGGTCTCCGGCACCGGCAGGAGCTCGCCGCGATCGGCCGCGGTCTTGTGGATGGCGCGCAGCGAAGGGCCGTCGATGAACTCCATGGCGATGAAGTAGTTCCCGTTGACCTCGCCGAGGTCGAAGATGGAGACGATGTTGGGGTGGTCGAGGCGCGCCGCCAGCCGGGCCTCGTTGAGGAACATCTCCACGAACTGCTTGTCGCGCGCGAGGTGCGGGACGATGCGCTTCAGGCAGACCAGCTTCTCGAACCCGGCCGCGCCCGCCACCCGCAGGGCTGCCAACAATGCGCTACTTCGCAGGTGGAGCAGGCGAGGGAGCAGGCGCTGGCGCCTTTGCCGCAGGCGAGGGAGCAGGCGCTGGAGCGGTTGCAGCAGGCGGCGGAGCAGGCGCTTGCGGAGGCTTGGTGGCGCCGGGCGTGGCCGTGCGCAGCCCGGCCGCGACCGCGTGCAGGCCCACGATCTCGAGCGAAGCGTCGAACGCATGCGCGCCGTTCATCGACTCCACCAGCTTGAGCTTGCGCGCGGCCGCCTCGAGCAGGTCCGCCGCGTGCAGGACGTCGGCGCGCGCGTCCTCCCAGGCGAGGTCGGCCTTCATCGCCGTCAGCTCCGCGAGTTGCGCGGCGGTGAGGCCCGGAAGCTGGCTCGCGCGATCGACGAACGCGGCAGCGCCATGCATGTCGCCCTTCTTCGCCGCTTCCTTCGCCCAGGCTACCAGCACGCCGAAGAGGTAGCGGTCGAGCGCGTTCTGGTCGTCGAACTCCATCTCGCCTGGCGGCTTCTCTCCCTGCGGGAGCGGCACCGGCGCGTAGGTCTTCTCGCCGGAGGGCGCCGTCCCCATGGGGAAGAAGCGCCCGCGCTCGATGACCAGCTGCCCGTTCTCCGCCACCGTGCGGAAGTGCCGCTGGTTGCGCTCGGAGGCGAGGAACCAGACCGTGCCGAGCAGCGCCGCGATCACGAACCACAGCACCAGCCGCTGCAGCACGCCTCCGCCGCGCTTCTCCTCCTCCGCCATCAAGTCCCTTTCTTTACGCCGATGAACGGCACGTTGCGGTACTTCTCCGCCGCGTCGAGGCCGTAGCCGACGACGAAGCGGTCCTCGATCTGGAAGCCGAGGTAGTCGATGGGGATGCGGGTGCGCGATCGCGACGGCTTGTGCAGGAGCGTGCACAGCTTCACCGACGACGGGTGGCGGGTGGCGAGGTTGTCGAGCAGGTAGCGCATGGTCAACCCGGTGTCGACGATGTCCTCGACGATGACCACGTGCTTGCCTTCGATGGGCCTGGTGACGTCGCTGGTGATCTTGACCACGCCGGAGCTCTCGGTCGCCTCGCCGTAGCTGGAGAGGCCGATGAAGTCGATGGAGAGCGGCAGGTCGACCGCCCGCGCCAGGTCGGAGATGAAGAGGAACGACCCCTTGAGCACGCCCAGCAGGAGCAGATCCTTCCCCTGGTAGTCGCGCTCGATCTGCTTGCCCAGCTCGCGCACGCGCGCAGCGATCTGGTCTGCGGAGATGAGCACTTCGAGGTCGCCTGCCAGCTTCATCCACATCTCCTTGCGGCCTCAGGCCTCGGGCCTCGGGAAACTGCCGCTTGCCTGAAGCCTGAGGCCCGAAGCCTGAGGCCCGCTTCTCTACACATAGGCGTTGTTCATGATCTCGCCGAACCCGCCGCCGCCCGGCACGATGTACTGGCGGTCGTCCAGGCCGCGCTCGCGGTCCCACTGGGTGCCGGGCACGGTGTCGAAGATCTCCTCGGCCGAGAGGCCGCGGTCGAGCCGCAGCGCATAGACGATGGCCTCGGGGTGCGTGCTGGTGACGCGCTTCAGATACTCGGGCGTCACGATGAGGTTGGCGGCGACGATCTTGCGCGGCTTGCCGACCACTTGCTGCTTGTAGGCGTCGATGGCGGTGCAGATGCTGCCGCCGGTCGCGCCCATCGGATCGGGGAAGAGCAGGATGGCGTCGTCCACGTCGCCGCCGATCTTGCTGCCCGAGATGCGCGCGCCGACCACCTTCTCGGCCTCGTCCAGCACCCGCGCCATCACGAAGTGGTCCTGCCGCACCAGCCGCGGGTCGAGCAGCGTGTTGAGGAAGTCGTAAGTGATCTGCGACGGCAAGGTCCCCGCGCGGGCGATGTTGACGGTGACCGCGCGCACCTCGGGATCGATGGTCTCGCCGTGGAACACCGCCTGCGGCGTCGAGTCGATCATCCGCGTCGGGGTGGCGGTCTGCCGCCGCGGGAACTCGGTGTTGACGATGGCGCGCAGCATGTCGCGGTAGAGCACGCCGACCAGGGTGTTGATCTCGGGCTGGTAGGTCCCCTTGGCGCAGAGCTTCGCCAGCTGGGTCAAGGCCAGCGGGTCGGCGAGGATGTGCACGCTCGGCCCGTAGCGGTGCTCGAGCTGCGGGGCGCGGAACTGCACGCGGTCGTAGGTATGGTCGCGCATGGAGAGTCAGCCTCCGTTGCGGAGGAAGGGAAGCAATTCCTGCTGCGGCGGCGTGCTGGCCGGCCGCGGCTCGGGCGAGAAGTCCTTGCGGCAGCGCGGCTCGTAGGCGTCGCCCGCGCCGACGTGCACCCTCTCCTCCGAGGAGATGATCCGCTGGCTGCGGCCCGCCGGCTGCCCGCAGACGACGCAGATGGCCAGCTCCTTGGTGATGTACTCGGCCTCGGCGAGAAGCTCGGGCATCGGGTCGAAGGGCGCGCCGCGGAAGTCCTGGTCGAGGCCCGCAACGATCACGCGCAGCCCGCGGCCGGCGAGGTCCTTGACGATGGGGACGATCTCCTTGCCGAGGAACTGCACCTCGTCGATGCCCACCACCTCGACGTCCTGCACCAGCTTGTCCAGCACCTCGCGCGCGCTGGCCACCACCGTCGAGAGCATCGTCTGCTGCGAGTGGCTGACCAGCGCCTCCGGGTGGTAGCGGCTGTCGGCGCGCGGCTTGAAGACCTGCACCTTGCGCTGCGCGATCACTGCGCGCCTGAGGCGGCGGATCAGCTCCTCGGTCTTGCCCGAGAACATCGGACCGCAGATGACCTCGATGTGCCCCATCAGACCCATCGCTCACCGGCGCGTGCGCGGCGACCTCGCGGTCGATGCAGCGCTGGTCGCTCCCGCGCGGCCGTCATCATTTTGCCCCGGCGCCGTTGTGCGGGGACTTGAGGAAGCGCAGCCAGAGCTCGGCTTCGACGCCCTCCTTGCCCGGCCGCGCCTCGAAGAGCGCGTCGCGCAGGGCGGCGGCGCGCTCGGCGAAGAGGCGCGCGCCCGCGGACGCCATGCCGCCCTGCTCCACCCCGGCGCGCTCGATGGAGCGCACCAGGCCCGCGATGTTGACCCAGAGGTTCTCCTGCCCCGGCGTCTGGAAGCCCTGCACGCCGATGCGCTTGAACTCCTGGCCGAGCGACTGCGCGTTCGGCGGCGGCTGCAGGACGCGGCCGAGGATGCCCAGGTCCTCGAGCGTCAGCTCCTTCTTCTCCGGGACGGGCGCTGCTTTCTTCTTCTTCGAGCCCTTCTTCGGCGCCGGCTCGGGAGGCGGCGGAGGCGGCGCGCCACCCAGCGCGAGGAAGAGCACGTTGTCCTTGATCGCCGCCTGCGCCGCCTCGCCGAGGCGGAACACGCTGGCGCCGGCGAGCTGCGCGCGATCGCCGGGGGGGCGCGTCTTCATGGCGCGGTCGAGCGCCGCCTGCACCGTCGCCGGGTTCGCGAGCTGCGCCGCCATCACGAAGGCCGAGCGGTCGAACGAGCCCACCTCCTCGCCCATGATGGCCTCGATCAGCGAGGTGGCGTCGAGGTAGACGGCGACGCCGACGTTGCCGGCGAAGGAGGGGATCAGGTCCTTCTCCAGATCGAGGCCGGTCGTCTCCTGCACCCGGTCGCGCAGGCGGGCGGCGTCGGCGCCGGACATGCGCGACAGCTCGCGCCAGAGCGCATCGGGCGCGGCCGAGAGCCGCAGGTAGGCAGAGGCGCCCGCGGGCAGCTTGCCGGCGAGGTCGGGCGGATTCTGCAGCGGCTTGAAGGCAGCGACCAGCTGGTCGCCGGTCAGGTTGCGCAGCTGCGAGAAGATGCGGATCTGCAGGACGTCGGGGTTCTCCTGCACCGCGAAGGCCGTTGCGCCCAGCTCGCCCGAGTAGCGCATGCCGCCCGCGCCGTCGGCAGCGCGCGTAAAGAAGATGGCGTCGCCGTTTCCGACGTGGCGGCTGGCGATGCGGAAACCCGGGTCGGCGGCGAGCCCCTGGTCGGGCGGGAGCGCGGCGACGCTGCGCAGGGCGATGAGCGGATCGCTCGCGCCGGCGGTGCGCAGGTAGAGGTAGCCGTAGCGCTGCACCACGCCGACCTGGTCGCCGGCGGCGTTCTGGCCGAGGAGGATCGGCGTACCGTCCGGAAGCTTTGCATCGGAGAGCTGGAAAGCGCCGCCGCCGTAGCGGCCGACGGTGTGCTGGCTGGTGAGCAGCCGGCGCGCTGCAGCGAGCGAAAGCGCGTCGTCGAGCGTGCCGGCCGCCATCAACAGCGCCTCCGGATCCTGCGGCAGGGTGAAGAAGGCGGCGCCCTTCGCCGGATCGAAGCCGTTCGCCTCGGCGGCCTTGGGATCGAGCGCGTCGAAGCCGGCCGCGGCGCTGACGGTGCGCGCGAGCTCGTCGAAGAAGCCGCCCAGCGCGAGCTTGCCGGCGATCTCGCGATGCAGCGCCACCTTCACCCACGGCGCGGGCAGAAGCAGCGCAGCGCGGACGTCGGCCGGCACCGCCAAGGGCAGCGTGCGCAGCAGGGCGGCGACGTGGGTGCGCGCGCTTCGGCTGGTGCCGTCCTTGTCCTCGATGCTCTCGATCACGGTGTAGATGCCCGCGCGCGCGAAGACGTGGGTCACGTGCGCGCCGCTGGCCTTGGGAGTGCCGTCGCCGAAGTCCCAGATCACCTGCGAGCCCGGCGGAATCTCGGCCCTCTCGTCGAAGGGCACCGGCACGCCGGAGACGGTGGTGCGATCGTTGGGCGGGCTGGGGGAAACGCGCTTGATGCACGAGATGGCGGCGACGGCCGCTACGCAACAGAGCAGGCGGGTTCCCATGGCCGCTGTCGTTTATCACAGGGCGCGGCGGCCGGGGCGCCTCCACGGCGACCCGCATGCGGCGACTTGGCGCGTCCTGGACTGTTGACAGGGGCGTGGCCGGTCGTTAGTAGTTTCAGAAGCTTTTGAAAGTTCAGATGCGAGGAGAGCATGGCGGCGATGGCATCGGCGGGGCTCGTCGAGCTGCACGAGGCGGCCGCCCGGCCCGAGGCGCGACCCACCGCCGCCCAGCTGCTGCCGACCGCGCAGGCCCTGGAGGGCATCCCGCGGTTGGAGCGGATGCTGCTCGCCGCCGCGCTGCGGGCGCCCCACCAGCTGTCGGGCGCGGCGGCGCACCTGGTGCGCGCCGGCGGAAAGCGGGTGCGGCCGCTCCTCGTCCTGCTCTCCGCGCGCGCGGCAGCGCCCGGCAGGCGGTCGCGCGGAAGGGTCGCGCTGGCGCTGGTGGCTGAGCTGGTGCACTCGGCGACGCTGCTCCACGACGACGTGATCGACGACGGCCTCACCCGCCGCGGCCTGCCGGCGCCCCGGACCGCATACGGCAATGCCGTCTCGGTGCTGGCGGGCGACTGGCTGCTCGCTGCGTCGCTGGAGCTGGCGCTTCGCTCGCGGGCGCCCGGTGCGGTCGAGGCGCTGGTGGGCACGCTGCGGCGCCTGGTGGAGGGAGAGGCGCAGCAGCTGGCGCTGCGCGGGTCGACCGATTTCACCTCGGAAGACGCGCTGCAGATCGCTTTCTTGAAGACCGGATCGCTCTTCGCCTTCTGCGGGGAGGCGGGCGCGCTTGCGGCCAAAGCGCCGGAGCCGGTGCGCGCGGCGCTGCGCGACTTCGGCCTGCGCGCGGGGTCGGCGTTCCAGATCGCAGACGACCTGCTCGACTTCGAGTCCGACGCGACCACGATGGGGAAGGCGGTGCTCGCGGACGTGGCGGAAGGAAAACCGTCGTTGCCGCTGGCCATCGCCTTGAAGCGCCTGCCGCCCCTGCGCGAAGAGATGGCGGCGCTCCTGCGCGGGCTGCCCGAGGACGAGCTGCGCGTTCGCACGCGGACCTTCGCGCAGCGCCTCTCGCGCACGGGCGCCCTGGGCGCGGCCCGGCGCATCGCCGAAAAGGAGCGCGACGCCGCCCTCGCCGCGCTCGAGCGCGTGCCGGAAAGCCCCACCCGCGACTTGCTCGCCCAGGTCGCCCGCATGCTTCTCTCCCGGTCGCACTGAGCACTCTTTGCCTTTTACTTTTGAACCTCGCAGTCCGTGCTGGAGTCGAGGATGGCGTCGAAGGAGATGGAGCTCTTGCACGAGGTGGCGGACGCCGTCGGTTCGCTGATGGAGTTCTGGGGATTCAAGCGCGTCATGGGCCGCGTCTGGACGCTTCTCTACCTGCGCGGCGAGCCGCTCTCCGCCGCAGAGCTGTGCGATCAGCTCGAGATCTCGAGCGGCCTCGCCTCGATGACGCTGGCCGAGCTGGAGCATTGGGCGGTCGTGCGCCGCTCCCGCAAGCCCGGCGACCGGCGCGAGTACTTCGAGGCTGAGATAGACATGTGGAAGATGATCTCCCGCGTCTTCCGCGAGCGGGAGCTGCGGCAGATCGAGCACGCGCTGGAGATCTTCGATCGCGCCCGCGAGCAGCTCGCGCGGGGCGGCGCGCCGGGCGAGCAGGCGCGGCTCTCGCAGATCTCCGAGCGCATCGGGCGGCTCGCCGATCTGGCGCGCCTCGGGCGGGCGCTGCTCGTCGCCATCGTGCAGCAGGGCAAAGCCGATCTGGCGCCGCTGATGCGCTTCGCGGGCGCCGCCGCCGGCCGCGCGCGAAAAGCGTAGACGCCGCGACTAAAACTCCATCGCCAGGCCGAAGCGCCAGGCGCGGTCGCTGAGGATGAGCGCGCCGGCCTTGTGAAAGCCGTCGAGCTGCGTCCAGCCGTATTCGGCGAAGAGCGACGTGCGCTGGATGCCGGTGTCCAGGTACGCCTCGCGCGCCAGATCCGGATCGATCGCGTCGAGGTTGAGCGCAAACCCCAGCGCGGCGGTGTAGCCGGAGGTCCACCCCGAACCGCGCCCGCCGCGCTGGATGTCCTTGGAGACGGCGCCGGTGCCGGAGAACGACGCCCACAGCGCGCGCATCAGACCTGCCTGCGCGTAAGGGATGAAAGGAAAGCGCGGCCACCGGTCGGCGAACCAGTCGAACCGCCAGGTCGCGATCACGCCGAACGGAATCACGTCGAGCAGCGCCGTGTCGCCGGAGGGCTGCCGGGTGTCGGCGGTGAGCCCCTTGCCGAGGTTCTGCCAGTACCCCGCGGTCGCGCCGACGAGCACCGATCCGAACGGATGCGCGACCTCCCAGTCCACCTCGAGCTGGTAGCGCAGCGGCGCGCGGCCGCGGAAGATCTGGAAGTAGGGGCGATTGCTCGGGGCCAGCCCTGCAAAGGCCGGCTCCGAATCGATCCTGGGATCGTAGCGATCGAGCTTGAAGGCGACGAGCAGCTTGCGCGGCGGCCGCTCCGGCGCCCGCCACTCCGCCCGCGCCGCTGGAGCGACGACTGCAAAGGCGACCAAGAGCGCCGCGCCGCCTGATTTCTTCGCGGCGGCGAAAAGCCGGCGGCGCCGCGCCAGGAGTCCGACGGCGATGACGAGCGTCGCGATCCAGGTCGCCGCGCCCGTCGACGAGCAGCCGCCACCGCCGCCCGCGCTGCCGCCTTCGTCGCGGTAGAGGCTGTAGAAGTCGAGGATGTGCTTGGGCGTGCCGGTGGCGGGTGCCGATGGATCCGAGGTGTTGCCATAGCTGTCGTTGGCGACCACCTCCACCGTGTACGGTACGTCGTCCTGGAGCGGGGCGCCGTCGTCGGTCTTCTGCACGTCCGCGTTGGTGGTGGCGCTGACGCGTTGGGCGTACTTCGCCAGGGTTAGCCCCGCGTCGGCCGCGAGCACGTGCACGTCGTAGGTGGCGATGTTGTCCGCCGGGTCGCCCGCACTCCAGTTCACCTTGAGGTGCTGGTCGCCCGCCGTGATGGCGAGGCCCTGGGGCGGCGTCGGATTCGCCATCGCGAAATTCACCGGGATGCTGGCGAACGCCGGTGTAGCGCCGGTGGTCGGCCTGAGCTCGATGCAGTAATAGGTGGTGTAGGGATTCGACGACTTGCGATCGGTGTTGTCGCAGCCGCCCGGGAAGCCGCCGTCGCCCGGGTCGAGGATCATCGCGCTGGCCTTCACCTGATCGGTGCCGGTCTGCGCCTGGCTCGGGGCGACGTTGTCGGTGTCGGGCGCGCTGACGTTGCTCGGGCTGGTCGCGGCACAGGTCCCGGTGCTGCGGGCGTGGATGATGTCGATCTCTTCCGCCGCAGTCGGGTGGCCGGAGCCGACGTCCCAGCGGAAGTTGATCACCTGCGTCTTGCAGGCGGCGCGTCCGATGTAGATCTGCGGCGAGGTGCCGCTGCTCAGGTCGCTGGTGAGCGACACCTGCGCGCTGGCGGCGAGCGGCAACAGGAGCGCGGCGAAGGCGAGAGCAGTGCGCATGTGGCCGCGCTGTATAGCAAGACGAAGGCCAGAAGAGCAGGCTGCAGGCTTCAGGCTTCAGGCCTCAGGCCAGAGGCCCAGCAGGGGAGCGGCGCGACAAATTGTCAACGGCGCTCACGACGGCCTCGACAAGCTGTCAGGGTAGTCCCTGGCGAGCAGCTCGGCGATCTGCACCGCATTGGTGGCGGCGCCCTTGCGCAGGTTGTCCGAGACCACGAAGAGCGCGAGCGTATTCGGCCCCGACAAATCCGTGCGGATGCGGCCGACCAGCGTGTCGTCGTCGCCCGCGCCGAGGAGGGGCATCGGATAGATGTGCTCTTTCAAGTCGTCGATCACTTTCACGCCCGGCGCCTTGCGCAGGATCTCGCGCGCCTGGTCGGGCGAGAGAGGTTTCTTGAACGAGAGGTGCGCCGCCTCCGAGTGGCAGAAGAAGACGGGCACGCGCACGCAGGTGGCCGAGACCAGAAGGCCCGGCAGGTGCATGATCTTGCGGCTCTCGTTCACCAGCTTCATCTCCTCGTCGGTGTAGCCGTTGCCGGAGTCCTTGCCGATCTCGGGCAGCACGTTGAAGGCGATGCGGTGGGCGAACTTCCGCGAGACGATCTCCGCCATGTTGAAGAGCGCGCGCGACTGCTCTTCCAGCTCGTCGATGCCCTTCTGCCCCGCGCCCGACACGCTCTGGTAGGTGGAGACGATCACCTTCTCGAGGCCGGCCACCTCGTGCAGCGGCTTCATCACCACCACCAGCTGGATGGTGCTGCAGTTGGGGTTCGCGATGATGCGCCGCCCGCCGGGCTTCACCGCCAGCTCGACGTCGCGGGGGTTCACCTCCGGCACCACCAGCGGGCAGTCGGGCTCCATGCGGAAGGCGCTGGAGTTGTCGATCACCACCGCGCCCGCGCGCGCGGCCTGCGGAGCGAACTCGCGCGAGACGGCGGCGCCCGGCGAGAAGAGCGCGATGTGCACGCGCGCGAAGGAATCCGGCTTGAGGCGGCGGACGGTGAGCTCCTCGCCCCTGAACTCGAGCTTGTGCCCTTCGCTGCGCTCGGAGGCGAGCGGGATCAGCTCCTCGACGGGAAACTCGCGCTCCTCCAGCACCTTCATCATCTCGCGGCCGACGGCGCCGGTCGCGCCCGCGATCGCCACCCTGAACTTCTTCATCGCCTTCCTCTCCAAGGAACTCCCTGCAACGGGAACCCTTGCAGGTAGTTCGGCGCAAGGGCAAAGCAGACCTGCGCATCGTAGTCCGCCCCGCGCAGCCGCGCGAGGCAAAGTCGCGCGACGTTGCGCGCCGGCGGGGCTCCGCGGAGCACTGCATCGTGGAAGTCTTCGGCCATCACGATGCGGATCTCCGAGGCCGGTTCGCCGCGCCGGAAGGACTGCACGAACAGCTCGCCTTTGCGCGCCTCGGTGGCGGCGTGGACGAGCGCGGGCTGGTCGAGCGCGAGCGCCTGCAGGCTCGAGGCGCCGGCGATGGGGAGGCGGCGCGCATAGGCCAGCGCCTTCGCCGCCGCCAGCCCGACGCGCAGCCCGGTAAACGACCCCGGCCCGACGCCGACCGCGATGCCCTGCACGCCGTCGAGATCGCCGAGCGCTGTGGGGAGCACGTCGCCCGCCTTGAGCGGCGGCTCGATCGCCTTCTCCCAGACGACGCGAGCGCCCTCTTCCCATGCTGCGGCGCCGCGCGGCCCGGCCGGTCCGCCGGTGAAGTCGAGGAGCGCGCAGGTGGTCGTCGGAGTCGAGGTGTCGAGGGCGAGGACCCTCACTCGAACCACTTCCGCATGGCGTCGTTGCGGAACGCGTAGAGCATGAGCGTGAGCAGGAGCGCGATGCCGACCATGTTGGCGACTTCGCGGAAGCGCACCGAGAGCGGGCGGCGGCGCACGGCTTCGATCAGCGCCGTCAGCACGTGGAAGCCGTCGAGCACCGGCACCGGGATGAGGTTCATCAGCCCGAGCACCACGCTGATCGCGCCCATGGTGACGACCAGATCGCGCCAGCCGGACTCGGCAGCCTTGCGGGCGACGTCGGCGATCATCAGCGGCCCGCCGATGGCGCGGCTGGAGATGTGCCCGGTGACGATGCGCGCGATGCCGAGCGTCTGCGCGCGGACGAAGCCCGCGGTGTTGAGCACTGCGCGCCGGGCGGCGTCGGGGATGCTGTAGCGCACCCGGATGTACTTGCCGTCGGCGAAGCTGTTCAGGTCGGGAGAGGCGCCGAGGTCGGGCAGGTCGACTTGCACGCCGGTCTCGTCGCGATCCTTGCGCAAGTGCTGGATGACGGTGACGGTGAGCGGCTTGCCGTCGCGGCGCACTTCGATCTTGACCGGCAGCGTGCCGGCCGCCTTCAGGGCGCCGTCGACCTCGTCGCCCCAGGAGAGCGCGGGCGTGCCGTTGACCGCGAGCACGCGGTCGCCGCGCTTGAGGCCCGCCTGGTCGGCGGCGCCGCCGGGCTGGACCGCGAAGAGCGTCAGGTCGCTGGCCTCGATGCCGTAGTCGCCGGGTTTGGCGGGAGCGGGCACCTCGAGCTGCAGCCGCTTCTCGGTCCACAGGGTGCCGCCGGGCGCAGGCTGTTCCAATGGCCGCAGCACTTCGAGCCGCAAGGCATCGCTGCGCGCGGCCAGCTTCTCCGCCAGCTCCTCGTAGTTGGCGATGGGCTGCCCGTCGAGAGTCACCACCTTGTCGAAGGTCTTGAGCCCCGTCCGCCCCGCCGGCGAGTCGGGCGAGACGACGGTGATCTCCGCCGTCCGCGGCACCGCCGAGATGCCGATGCGGCCGTGCTTGACCGTCTCGATGGGGCTGGTCACCTCGTGGACTGCCGGGACGATGCGCAGGTCCTCGGTGCGTCCCTCGCGCGACACTTGCAATTGCAACGGTTCGCCGCCGTGGGCGCGGATCGCCTCCTGCAAGTCGCTCCAGCCCTGGATGGGCTGGCCATCGATGGCGGTGATGCGGTCGCCGTAGCGCAGGCCCGCGACCGCGGCGGGCGACTGCGGCTTCACGTACCCGACCTGCGCCGCCAATTCTTGATGGGGCGCGGCGAAGACGATGAAGTAGAGGACGACCGCGAGGATGAGGTTCGCCGCCGGCCCCGCGAAAGCGATGAGGCCCTTCTTCCACGGCTGCTGCTCGAGGAACCCGCGCCCGCGATCTTCCGGCGCCAACTCTTCATAGGGGTTGTCGCCGGCGAACTTGACGTAGCCTCCCAGCGGCAAGAGCGAGATGCGGTACTCGGTCTCGCCGCGCTGGAACGAGATCAGCCGGGGCCCGAAGCCGATGGAAAAGCGCACGGCCTTGACGCCGACCGCCTTGCCGACGAGCAGGTGCCCCAGCTCGTGGAAGAAGACGACGACGGTGATGACCAGCGCGAAGGAGAGGAGCGTGAAACCGGCGGACTGGAGGAAGGCGCCCATGGATTTGCGAGTCTAAGTGCGCATCGGCGCTCGCGCTAGCGAGGTCAGACGAACAGGCGTGCACACAAGAGGACAAAGGGGGCGTTGAAGAGCAGCGCGTCGATGCGGTCGAGCATGCCTCCGTGGCCCGGCAACAGGCGTCCCGAGTCCTTGGCGCCGAAGGAGCGCTTGAGCATCGATTCGGACAGATCGCCGATCGGCCCGATCACCGCCGCACCCGCGCCGATCAGCGCCGCGCCCCAGAACGGCAGCTGCGGGATCCAGAAGTGCTGCACGACGAGGGCGCCCGCGATGCTGCCGAGCGCTCCGCCGATCGCTCCCTCCCAGGTCTTGGTCGGCGAGATTCGCTCGTAGAGCTTGTGCCTGCCGAAGGCGCGCCCGACAAAGTAGGCCCAGGTGTCGTTCATCCAGGTGACGGTGATGGTGAGGATGATCCACCACCCGCCCCGGTCGAGCTGGCGCAGCGGCACCAGCGCCGAGATGAGAAGCCCGGGATAGATCGTGCCCAAGAGCGCGAGGCCGATGCGGCGGGGAGCGTTCTCGATCTGCTCTTCGAAGAAGAGCGTGTGGGTGAAGGCGATCATCAGCCCCCCCACCAGCACCGCCGTGGGCGTGACGAACCAGAAGTGGATCTCGGCGAGCAGCGGCATGAGGAAAGCTCCGCCCACCGAGACGAGGGCCGCGCCGGAGAGGACCGCGCCCTCCAGCTCCAGCTCCTCGATCTCCTCCTCGATCGCGTTGCGCACCTTCTTGGGTGCCGGCACAGGCGGCGGCAGCCCCGTGGGCAGGAGGTTGAGCTCCAGCGCGCTGAGCGCCGCAGCGACGCCCAGCAAGAGCGCGAAGGGCAGGCCGCCCAACCAGATGAGCCAGAGGACGAGCGGCAGCAGGACCACCGCGGTGGCGATGCGGACGGCCAGGTTGCGTTTGTCGTCGCTCATGTCACGCGGAGGTCCGCACCTGCGCGGAGGTCTTGCCGAAGCGGCGCTCGCGGCGCTGGAAGTCGTCCAGGGCGATGAGGAGGTCGAGCTCGCCGAAGTCGGGCCACAAGGTCTCGGTCAGGTGGATCTCCGAGTAAGCGAGCTGCCAGAGGAGGAAATTGGAGACGCGCACCTCGCCGCTGGTGCGCACCACCAGCTCCAGGGGCGGCAGGCCCGCGGTCCAGAGCCGCTCCTCGACGGCCTTGGCGTCGATCTGCGAAGGCTCGAGCCGATCCTCGGCGATGCGGCGAGCCATGGCGATGATCTCCTCGCGGCCGCCGTAGCTGAGCGCGAGCGTCAGGATCATCTTGTCGTTCTGCGCGCTGTCGAGCCGCAGCTCCTCCAGCGGATCGCGCACCCGCGCGGGCAGCCGGTCCAGCTCGCCGATGGCGTGCAGGCGGATGCCGTTGTCCATGATCTCGGGCCGCTCGCGCTGCAGATAGTCGCGCAGCAGGTCCATCAGCCCCGCGACTTCCTCCGGCGGGCGCAACCAGTTCTGGGCGGAGAACGCATAGAGCGTCAGCGCCGGCAGATCGAGCCGGCGGGCGGCGCGGGTCCCCTCGCGCACCGAGTCGCTGCCCTTCCGGTGGCCCTCCAGGCGCGGGAGCAGAAGCTGGGGCGGGAAGGGATTGAGGGATGCGCGGCTGGTTCGGACCATTCCGGCTCGAGCGGCAGGTCGGGCGCGGCGGCCTCGGAGCCGTCTACCGCGCCGTCGACACCCGCACGGGCGCGACGGTGGCGCTCAAGATGCTTCCGCCCGGCACCGACCCTTCGGCCACCCGGCGTCTCGAGCGGGAATTCGATGCCCTGCGCCACCTGCGCCATCCCAACATCGTGCGCGTGCTCGACCTCGGCGATGCGGACGGCGTGCCGTGGCTTTCGATGGAGTTCGTCGACGGCATGGTGCTGCGCGAGTGGCTTTCGGTCGTCACCGAGCCGCAGCCGCTGGAGCCGGAGCCCGAGTCGGATGCGCCGGAGGGCGTCGACCTCGACGTGCTCTTCGAGGAGCCGGACTCGGGCGCGCTCTTGGCGGCGGCGCGCGCGCGGCGGTTCATGCTCACCACCGGCGTGGAGGCGATGCTCACCGAGGAGGAGCAGGTCGAGCAGAACCATCCCGAGCGGCTGGTGGCGTCGTGCGAGGCGCTGGCGCAGATCGCGGACGGGCTCTCCTTCATCCACGCGCACGGGCTGCTCCACCGCGACGTGAAGCCGTCCAACGTCCTGGTGACGCCCGCGCGCAAGGCCATCCTGTTGGACTTCGGGTTGGCGAAGCGCTTCTCGGACGATCAGATCACCGATCACGGCCGGGTGGTGGGGACCTATCGCTACATGTCTCCGGAGCAGGCGCGGGGCGAGCCGCTGGACCGGCGGAGCGATCTCTATTCGCTGGGCGCGACGCTCTATGAGCTGCTCGCGGGCCGGCCGCCGTTCGCGCACTCGAACCAGTACGATCTGCTGGAGGCCATCGTCACGCGCGAGCCGCCGGATCTGCTGCGCATCAACCCGGGCGCGCCGCGGCCGCTGGTCAACCTCGCGGAGCGGCTGCTCGCGAAGCGCCCCCCCGACCGGCCGGAGCATGCGGCGGAAGTCAGCGTGCTGCTCCGCGCCGTCGGCCGCGGCGTCGCCGGCTTCTCGCAGCCGATCTTCGTCCGGCCCGCGCGCGAAGAGGGCCGCTAGTCCCAATGTCCATAAGTTCGCGCCGATCGTCCGTGCTCGTGCTGGTGCTCGTGCTCGGTGTCTCAAGCGAGCACGAGGACGTTCACGAGCACGAGCACGGCTTATCGGAGCAGCATGGGGGCTAGGTTTTCCGGCGGTGTCGTGCTCGCGCACGCCCGGTCGACGGTCGCGGTCGCTGCACTCGCGGTTTACGCCAACACCTTCGGCAACGATCCGGTCCTCGATGACGGCTGGGTCATCTTCGAAAACAGC
>WNFI01659497.1_pt1 | contig 23042 bp, 18 predicted proteins | sample 5400471 | NCBI WGS metagenome assembly WNFI01 (sample SAMN13153348, study PRJNA577476) | soil metagenome | isolation source: 100 cm saprolite on Douglas fir-dominated hillslope | place: USA:California | collected 2013-09-17
AGCCGAGATCAGTAAAAGGGCAATTAATATCGGGCGAGGCTAACCTAGCTTCGGAAAAGATCGTCCATGTCTCTCCTCTCCTCAAATACCGAAATGTAATCGAAGTCACGCGTTCCACTGGGAGTGGTGAAACTACCGAGTGGCGCAGCAATGTCATATCATCAAAAAATGGGGGCTATTGGAAATTTGAAACATCAGGGGAGTTAGGCAAATCAGGAGGGTCTTTGCAGTTGGTTTCAGCGCAAACGGGATTATCTCTCGCAGATATTGCACCGTCTAAGGCGGCAGGAAATACTTGGAGAGCCGCTTATGTTAAGGCTCCGCGGGAGCCCGCAGTTATCGTCGCGAAAGTGGAAGATCCAAATTTTTGGTTCGCGTTTAGCGAACCCATCGAAATGCCTACCCTATCTTATATCGTAATGCGGCTGAACCATTTGGATTCGTTTTTGATGTTTGGAGGATTCGTCATTGCGATTGCCTTTACGCTTTCAGGCATTCGAACTCTACCTCCACGCGAACAACGGAAAGCTCTTGCGACCGCCGCAGTGAGATAAGCACATTCAGAACGGCATGAAGCATCCATTCACTTTTGCGGTACTGATGGTCGCCGCATTTTTTAGCTTCGTAGTCGTTATTCCGTTTTACCCTCCTTCGCAGTCGAACAAGGACGCTTATTTTTTTGAGGCCACACTTACATCTACTGCGAGAGGCTCAGTCCAAGTTTTTTTTGATATAGGACGCGGATTCAATGAGGCGGATTCAAGCTCCGTTGCCATACAAGCCGGCGTAACGCCTAAGCTCCTAAAATTTCCCCTCCCTGCAGGAAGCTATCGGGCTTTGCGTTTCGATCCCTTGAATTGTCCCGGAACAGTCACTGTCACCAATGCTCGAATAAGGGACTATACAGGGGCTGCTGTAACGGAATTTCCTCCGTCCATGTTTGTTGCTTTCCAACAGATAAAGCAGATGTCACTGGCAGAACAGAGACTGGTCATCGAGACGGCTGCAGATGGATACGATCCCATAGTATTATTAAAGCTAGAAAAGCCCTTGGAACTGATCATACGCCCATTTGCAAACTGGCGAAAAACGGTGGAGTCGGCGTTCCTTGTTTTCGCCTCACTCCTCTTGGCGATTTGGACCTTTTCACGCATTCCTTCTGAGCGCTTTGCGCTTATAAGAGGACGTATCAGAGAACGGCCTTTTATATGGCTCGCCGGCGTCGCCGTCTCCGGACTGATGTTAAACAGTTATCCCATCATTTTTTTCGGCAAGAGCTTTATTTCGCCCAATAACGGAGTGCTATTGCTTTACGAGACGATGCCTACCGTTCCCGGTTATGAGGATACTGCAATCGAAGATGGAAAAGGATCCGATGTGGGAGCAGCGATGTGGTGGCATGTTCCGATTTCTCGAATTCAGCATAAAGCCCTATTGATAGATCATGAACTTCCACTTTGGAATAGATACGATCTCTGCGGCCAACCTCTCTTAGGCCAAGGGCAAAGCATGATTGGAGACCCTCTTCACCTTTTAACTGCCGTACTTTTTGATGGAAGTTCTGCGGCTTGGGATGCGAAGTATCTAATTTCAAAATGGATTTTTGCTTTCGGCATCGGAATGACGATTTTTGCTCTCACGGGACGGTTCTCCATTGCCTCTATCCTGTCGGTTTCGTCTCTGTTCATCGGTTTCTTCACCTTCCGACTTAACCATCCCGCCTTTTTTAGCCTCTGCTACAGTCCTTGGATCTTATTTTTTTGGTTACGTATTATCGCTGCGACCACATCGAGGGGAACCATCCGCTTCACAATCTTTCTCCTGATCGCCAATTGGTGTGAACTTAACAGTGGCACCGTTAAAGAGGCCTACATGCTCATCGCATGTCTCAATGGCGCCGGAATAGTGATGATCATTTTGGATTCCGAAGATTTCTTCACCAAACTGAAGAAGGGCGCGATCGTCCTCTGGGGTTACATGCTCCTCTTTCTAATCTCGGCACCAATCTGGATGGTTTTCTTAGATACCCTAAAAAAATCTTTTACCAGTTATAATACCCCCGATGCGCAACAACTATCTCCCACTTTTTTAATAGGACTCTTTGAAGATCTGTTCTACAGTCAAATGAGTGCCCAAGAGATCCGTTTTGATCCTTCAGCCAATTTTTTGATATTACTCGGCTTACTGTGGTCGCTGATAAATCTCAGGGTGTTAGTTGGAAATCGCCGATTTCTCTCAATAGCAATCGTTGCTGCGATTTCATTATCACTCGTGTACGGGTTCGTACCCAAGGCGCTAGTTATCAAAATACCATTCGTTTCGAATATTCTACACATCGATAATACGTTTTCATGCGTGTTGATTGTGCTTATGTTCCCCCTCTCCGGCTTTGGATTGGCGGCCTGCTGGGATAGCTTTTCCAAAACTACTTGGTTCGGTGATCTCGGACTGACACTCCTGTTGTTCGCAGCGCTGCTCGGTCTCTATTTTGGCGCAAATCAGAATCTGGCCGAGAGCTCTTTCTTTAAAATGTATGCTCCATCGCTAGCACTAGCGTTCATCGTCCTGCCATTTGCTCTGCGTAAAGCGGTCATCGGATCTTCATCACGGTTGAGTTTCGGCCTCGTAGCTTTGCTCTGCCTACTGATGCTGCATTGGAGACATGGACAGTATCTTCGAACAGCGTTTGACAGCTACGTATTCAATCCGCAACAGCGAGTGGATCTTCGAACGAGTTCGCCGGCAATTCGTGAAATCGAAAAACGTACCGATAACGAACCGATCCGGATCCTTGGCCTCGGACTTAACCTATTCCCCGGTTTTAACCAAATGCTTCTTCTAGAGTCGATCTACGGCGTGGACGCGCTCCGTAGCCGCGAATTCGAGGATTTCGCTCAAGCTCTAGGACTCAGTAGGGTTCTCGCTTTCACGAGCGCCCAGCCGAGCGAAACCTCCGAACAGATCAGAGCGGCCTATAATGCTTTCAACGTTGGACATTACCTAGCGTCTGCGAGTCCATCCGAACAGTCTGTACCGGGTTGGAACCACATTGGTAAATTCGACTTATCAGTCTACGCTAGTCCCACAGTATGGCCACGTGCATTTCTTGTCGGTCGAACGACAACCTATCTGAATCTCGCCGATCTCGTGGGATTAGTTCGATCAGCGAACGGACATCCATTTGCTGCGATAAATCAGGTCGATTTGACCCGGTTACCTGAAATATCGCCTCTCGCCACTCAGAAAGACGACACCTTTGTGCGGGCAACAAATTACAAGCTCACTGCCAATGCTACGTCGTTTAAAATCGATACACCGACCGCCGGATTAGTTGTGTTGTCAGAAACTTGGTTGAACGGTGATTTCAAAGCCAGCATCAACGATCATCCTGCTGGTTATTTTCGGGTAAACCATGCGTTTAAAGGGCTCTATCTAAATGCCCCAGGTACCTACAACATACGCTTCGAGTATTGGCCCAGGCACTTTACTTTGGCTCTATGGTTAGCCGGCTTGGGATTGTTTCTGCTGACCATGTCTTTTCTCTTCACGCTACGGCGTTCAGCCTTTTGATCATTGGGCCAACCACAACCCACGATATTCATAAACTAGAATGCACCAAAAGCAGTCGAACTCTCTGAACAACTTATCGAATGAGCTTCGCTACTGCCGCGTTTAGGAGAATTTGATGAGTCGGCTGAAAGTGCGCTCCGCTAGTCACTAATTGCCTTACTTTGTCTAGGTACCTCACGAAATGCTTTGATTTACCGGATGATATACGGCACCTGTCACCAATTATTCATGCCTTCGTCGACTCCTTTTAAACCGCTAGCTTCATTACGCTCCCTTTCGGTTGTTGTTCCAGTTTACAACGAGATTTCCACCGTTAAGGCATCATTGGATGCAATTACTTCGAAGGCTATTCCTGGGTGGAATATCGAAATTATAGTGGTTGAGAGCAATTCCCGAGACGGAACGCGTGATATTGCACTTAGATATCGCGAGCATCCGAGAGTAAAACTTGTACTGGAAGACGCGCCCCGAGGAAAAGGCCATGCGGTTAGGGCCGGATTTGCCTACGCAACTGGAGATGTCATTCTTATCCAAGACGCCGATCTAGAATATGACCTGAATGACTACGAAGTGCTACTCGCTCCAATTGCGGAAGGCAGGCAGAGTTTTGTATTAGGATCGCGGCATGGAAATGGTGGATGGGCGATCCGAAAATTCAATGACCAACCATTGCAGGCAATTGTTTTAAATTTAGCGCATTGGTTTTTTACCTTTAGTATCAACATAGCCCTTGGACTCTCACTCAAAGATCCATTCACCATGTACAAGGTGTTCAGGCGAGATTGTCTTAAAGGTCTTACGTTCGAATGCAACCGATTCGATTTCGATTGGGAACTACTTATAAAGTTGGTCCGTAAAGGACACCGCCCAATCGAGATACCCATTACGTATCAGTCCAGGTCTTTTAAAGAGGGAAAAAAGATTTCCATGTTCCGAGATCCGCTAACTTGGATGCGGGCATTAGTTAAATATCGCTTCGTCAAGCTTTGACATAAAGGTCAAGGCTCAGTCGGTCCTATGAACACGCTGATTTTGGCCTATCGCAAAAAACCATATTTGTTCGTTTTACCTGCGATCACCCTTCTGCTGTTTCTAAGACGACCCGATGCGTTCTTAAATCCGCAGTTCTGGGCTGAGGACGGCATGTTTTATGTCGACGCTCTGATTTCAGGAGTTGGAAATTTGGCAACGCCTTACAATGGCTACCTGCATTTAGCACCTCGTCTGACAGCGCTCGGCAGCACTCTTTTGGATCCGATATTTGCTCCGACATTTTACATTCAGGCGACTACTCTGCTGACGCTGCTAGTGATAGGCCGTATCTTTTCCCCACGATTCAACCTACCATTCAAACCCCTTTTAGCTTTTGTCGTGGTACTTCTACCGGATGCACGCGAAATACTTTTAACGGTGACTAATATCCAATGGATCCTGGCCATTGGCCTGATCATTTTGCTGCTTTCAAATGATGCTGCTCGACCAGTTCAGTGGAGTTACGATCTTGGCTTAACCTTCCTAGGTGGATTGTCCGGTCCCTTTTCGATTTTGCTGGCCCCTCTATTCATCGTCCGGGCCCTTACCAAACGGTCACAAGCCAGTTGGGTCCTCGCGGCCGCAATTTGTACGACAGCGTTGATACAGCTCTGGTTCGTTTTCTATAGCGTTGAACAAATGCCTGATAAAATAACCGCATTTCGTTGGAGCCTGATACCTGCAATTTTGGGTTTGCGACTGGGCACCCTACTGTTCGCTGGTGGAATTAGTGTCTCAAATATCCTTTGGTTAAGTGCTATAGGCTTTGTCGGCATCGTGATTTTGGTGATCGCAGCATTGTGGAATGGTGAACGGAAAATTCACCGCTTCATTATTCTAGTTAGCCTCGCCTTGTTTCTTGCGGCATCTTTTTACAGGTATCGTCTCATCCAATACCTCTATCTCGAGCCTCACATTAGCCCTAGATATTTCTTTGTTCCGCAGGTTCTTGTGCTTTGGCTCTTGATCCAGAGCTGTGCATCAAAACGACCATTTGCTTACTTAAGCGCGGCTCTCTTAACAGCCTTCTTACTGACTAATCTAAGATACTTTAGGCTCGAACCGTTCGTGGATCTTCATTGGAAAGATTATGCTGACAAAATACGGGACGGAAAGTCTTGTGAGTTTCCGGTAAATCCGTCGCCAATAATAATTTCGTGTCCACCTATCCATCGGCGATGATAGGAATGCAATAATGTGCAGATCGGATCTGCTAATTTAGCTTTTTCGGTTTACAAATGGAGATTTATTCTAATTGTGAGAAAACTTTTTAAAGCATGATGCAAACTATGAGGAAATTGACCTACATTGCCTGCGCCTGGGCGATATTTCTAGCCGCCGCAAAAGCAGCTTCAGTCGTTCCGCCGACATTCGACCAACTCGTCACCGAAGCTGATACCATTATCACTGGCCAAGTAACCGGCATGCATTCGGAGTACGTTGCTGCAGGCGTAGGACAGGTCATCAAAACTTATATTACGCTCAAGGTCCTCCGAACAATGAAAGGAGACACCACTGACACAATCACCCTAGAATTGTTAGGTGGGCAGGTTAATGACGAAGTTCTCGAGATCTCAGATATGCCCAAATTCGTCGCAGGGGATCGGGAAATATTATTTGTGCAAAACAACGGACAACAATTTTGCCCCCTAGTAGGAATGGTGCACGGCCGATATCGTGTGAGACACGATCAACAGAACCATCGCGACTATGTCGCACGTGAAAATGGTGTTCCATTAAAAAATGTCGCGGAAGTGAGCAGTCCGATCTCGCACACTCAGATGAGCAACAGTCTTTCCGCCCCAAGCGCGCTGACACCGTCCGAGTTCGAACAACAAATCCTGAATCAAGCTGCTCAAACTACTTCGTCCACTCATGCCCTCAAAGAGTAGCATCCGATCCCTGGGTTTCGCATTAAGACTTTTATCAGTCTTCGGCGCCGTTTTCCAACTATCTGTACACGCGTACGTGATCAATCAGCACGTATGGGCGAACGGCACGGTGATAATGCAGCTGCAACTCGGCGCAGCACCTTCCCCACTTACTGACGGTTCTGCATCGTTTAATACGCCTGCTCAACGCGCACTAACGACGTGGAACCAGTATATGGTTCGAACTCAGTTAGCATCGGTTTTTGATTCGAACGCCGGCAAGGTAAACGGAAACGGATTAAACAACGTGTTCTTTAGCGATACAGTTTATGGTACTGCTTGGGGTACCCGAATTTTAGGGATCACTCTTACCAGGTACAACACGGCAACTAATCTACGTAGCGAAACAGATGTGTTAATTAACACGTCATACACGTGGGACTCATATAGCGGTGTCCTGCGACACGGGACGAACGCCGCTTATGATATCGCAAGAGTGCTTTTACATGAGTTCGGACACGTCATCGGTCTTCAACACCCGGATGACGCGGGACAGTCGGTCGACGCTGTGATGAATAGTGTCACAAGCGATACCGACCATCTCACCAGCGACGATATTTCCGGTGTAACCTCGATCTATGGAACTACCGTTGTTGCACCGGTGATCACGACACAGCCGGTAGCTCAAACTGCCTTAGAAACGGACAAGATTACATTATCTGTAGCAGCCCAAAGCAGCGCTGTACCCAGCTACTCTTGGGTTTATGGCGGACCGGACGGATCTTTCACCACGATTAAGGGAGCAACTTCATCGGCCTACACGATTAATCTAGCTGAATCGAGTGACAGTGGCCTGTATTACGCATTCGTATCCAATCAAGCTGGATATGTGACGAGCCAAGGCGCAGCCGTAAGTGTGAAGCCGCTAACTACGTCCCCAGACACGCGCCTCTTGAGTTTGTCCACCCGCGGAAATGTGGGCACAGGCCCGAACGTCCTTATTGCGGGCTTTGTGGTTACTGGATCGCCAAAAAAAATGCTCATTCGCGCGATTGGCCCCACCCTCAGCACGTACAACGTGCCCGGTGTCCTCGCAAACCCGGTTCTCGATATTTACGATAGCTCTAACAAGGTCATCGCCCACAACGACAACTGGGGAGATAACTCGAACGCCGATCAAATAGTTAGCACGGCTGCGCGTGTCGCCGCCGCGGCTCTTACGAAGGGAAGTTTAGATTCAGCTTTGCTTCTTCAACTTCAGCCCGGTGCATACACTGCGATCGTTAGCGGTTCCGGCGACACAACCGGAGTTGCACTGGTTGAAGCTTATGACGCCGACGATGCGATCACGAGTACTTCCGGCCGGGTTATTAGTCTATCGACGCGCGGCACCGTGACAGGCGATGCCGGAGCTCTTATTGCTGGCTTCAGTGTAAACGGGCCCGGACCCAAAACGCTTCTCATTCGCGCCGTAGGCCCCACACTTGCACAAGCACCCTTCACGTTGTCAGGCGCGATCGACGATCCTTTTCTTACGCTATATCAAGGTCAAACATCACTCCGAACCGACGACGATTGGGATACGCCGATCAGCAGTCAGCCCGCATTAAACACGGCAGCAGCTCGAGTTGGCGCATTCCCTTTGGCAATCAGGCGCGATTCCGCAATGCTAGTAACTCTTCAGCCGGGAACTTACACGGCGCAAGTAACGGGATTCAACGGCTCAACCGGAGTAGCGCTAATCGAAGTCTACGAGATGCCGTAGAACGTGTGTTTCAGATAGTAGGCAGACAACCCATTCTTTTTGAGAACGTTTCTGACTGTAATCGACCGGATCAGGGTTTGACCGCAGGTCGCGTCAGCGATAGACGTTATCAGTCATGAATCGGCGTTACATCAGTTTGGTTTTGGTTCTGCTTCTCGAGCAAAAAGTGAGTGCTCAAGCATCCACGGAGGCTGTCTCTGGATTTTCGAACACGGCTGTTAAAGATTTCGGAACGTCGACGCAGAGTTCAGAGCTCTATCGTTTTACTGGTATCACGGCCTTCGGCGCCGAGACGCTTGTGAGCATCTACGACGTTCGGAAACAAGCAGGACGCTGGATTTCAGTGGGATCAAGTTTCGACGGCCTCACTGTGCAGCGCTATGACCCTGCGCACGACACCGTAACTGTCCAAGTAGACGGCAAGGCCTATACCCTCACGCTTCAACAAGCGTCGATCATCAAAAACGCACCTCCCCCGCTGACTCTGACTTATACCACCGCAATTCCTACGGTCGGTTCCCCCGTAGTGGCGACCACCAAAGAAGAGAAAGAAGCCCAAGACGCACGCCTGCTCGTTCAAGATCTTTTGGAAATTAGCATTCAGCAACGGGCAGCCTACGAAGCAGCTCGTCAAAAAGCAGCAACCGAGACCAAAAACAATAAGCCTTAAAATTCGCTTTTCGCTCATGCCGAGATCGGTCTTTAGTGGTCCGACATGAAGATATTAATTACTGGCATCTGTGGTTTCGTCGGAAGCACGCTGGCAAAACAGCTGCTCAAAACCAGTTCCGGTCATGAACTCTTCGGCTTGGATAATTTCATCCGGCCTGGAAGCGATATCAATCGGGATGAGCTGAAGAAACTCGGGGTAAAACTTTTCCATGCCGACATCCGCTCTGCAAGTGATTTGGAAGCCTTACCGTCTCCCGAGTGGGTTATAGACGCTGCCGCAAACCCGAGCGTACTCGCCGGAGTTGATGGCAAAACGAGCAGCCGCCAACTTATAGAACACAATCTGGTCGGCACGATTAATCTTTTGGAGTTCTGTAAAGCCCGTCGGGCCGGCTTCACGCTGCTAAGTACAAGCCGCGTTTACAGCATAGCTCCGCTGACGAATCTTGCAGTTGTCGTTGAGAATAACGCATTCAAGCCGGCGGACCCAGACGACCTACCTCCGGGACTTTCCCCAGCAGGTTTGGATGAGAGTTTTCCCACCATTGCGCCCATTTCTCTTTACGGCTCGAGCAAATTGGCGTCCGAAGCACTCGCGCTTGAGTACGGCGAGACATTTGGTTTCCCCGTATTCATTAATCGTTGCGGAGTGTTGGCGGGCGCCGGCCAATTCGGTCGGCCAGACCAAGGAATCTTTGCCTACTGGATCAATGCATGGCTACAACGCCGTACCCTGAAGTACATCGGTTTCGGAGGTCACGGTCACCAGGTCCGCGACTGTCTGCATCCAAGGGATCTGATTACTCTCTTAGAAAAACAATTCACCTCGCCTAAAATCGACGTCCAAAAGCGAATTATAAACGTTTCCGGCGGCATGCTATCCGCCATGTCTCTGCGTCAGCTGAGCGACTGGTGCACAGTACACCTCGGCCCACATTCTGTAACTTCCGACTCCGCTCCGCGACCATTCGATATTCCCTGGATCGTTTTGGACTTCAATAAGGCGTCAGAACTGTGGGATTGGTGCCCTATTACACCCACCCATACGATTTTGGAAGAGATCGCAGACCACGCAAAGGCCAACCCGCACTGGCTTGACCTCTCGGCCCCGTTGTAAGCTGTTTTCCCTCTTCACGGATAATGATACTTTCGCCCAACGCCCCAAAGAACGATCTCAAGCTGTATTCCATCGTAATACCTGCTCGTGATGAAGAAGCCTCCTTACCTTCAACGTTGGCAGATATCTATCAAATCTTTAGCGCCGAGAATATCGTCCACGAGATCGTTGTAGTTGATGACGGTAGCAAGGACAAGACGTGGCAAACCCTGCTCGGTCTGAAGAAAACTATTCCGACGCTCGCTCCAACCCAAAACACCGGGGCTCATGGATTTGGCCGGGCGGTCGTTTGGGGATTAGATCACAGCAAAGGTGACGCAGTCGTCATCATGATGGCTGATGCATCGGACTCGCCTGCGGATGCAGTCCGCTATTGGCGCCTCCTCAACGAAGGCTGGGATTGTGCTTTTGGTAGCCGTTTCATCAAGGGCGGCAAAGTCATCGACTATCCCCGCCTGAAGCTTTTCGTGAACCGATTAGCGAATGCTCTAGTTAAATTCGGCTTCAATATCCCATTAAACGATACGACCAACGCATTCAAAGCATACCGTCGCACGGTGATCGACGGATGTCGTCCGTTCATCGCACCGCACTTCAACCTAACCGTCGAAATCCCGCTTAAAGCCATCGTCCGCGGGTTTTCCTTCACGATCACACCCATTTCTTGGCAAAATCGGAAATACGGAGAAGCCAAATTAAAGATTAAGGAGATGGGTAGCCGCTATTTTTTCATCTGCACTTATGTATGGTTGGAAAAATACTTTAGTCGCGGCGACTACAAGAAACGCTAAGGGCGTGGTTTTTGAAATAAATCAGCGGCTCCGGAATCTATTTCAAAGGCGTACCCTCGCTCGCTGATTCGATGCATCCGAGGTATCTATCCCGCTCTCTATCGAACGGCTGTAAATTGAAAAATTAGCAGAATTTCAAGTCAAGGCCGTTCAAGATGCCGCGTCCGAAATGGAAGGACACCTTCGGGAATCAGCCTCCTAAAGGCACGAAAATGACCGGTGAAGAACGAGGTCTGGATGCCGGTAAAGCGTTCGACTAAACTAAAACGTTACTTAGTTCCCCACCCATAAACCCACATAGGACGGGTCTTAACCTGGCAATCGCGGAAACCGGCTTTGGAGAGAAACATCTCGAACTCGGGCACCGACGAACACTTAGAAGCGTGTGCGGGGCGATTTGCTGCCGTAAAACTTTTGCGCGTTTCTTCGAAAACGGTCCAACCCTCAGGAGAAGCAATATTCGCGTTATCAATATAGATACGACCTCCGGGTTTCAGCACTCGGTACGCCTCTAGTACGTAATTATAGCGATCCCACTCGTCGAGGTGCATGAAAACAACGGTACAGTAGACCACGTCGATCGAATTATCTGCAATGGGTTGGAGGTCATAACCTGAGATCTCTTGGAAACGGACGTTGGGGAGCCCCAGAAGCCTTCGTTGAGCGATCTTCAGCATATGATCTGAGACATCGCAGCCGATCCACTCCTTTATAAACGCAGACAATCCGCGTCCAACCCGCCCCACCCCACAGCCAATTTCCAGGAAAACATCATCGGGGCGAATTCCTACCGTCTCGCGCAAAATGAAAAGGGTGTCCTCCATGTCGGCATGAAGTTTCTCTTCATCGGTATAGCCCGAAACATAAAAGACCGCTTCCTCCAGTGGACTACTCGCCAAAGTATTCCATACCGTTTTATAATTGCTTCGAGGTTCTGCCATTGCCCGCTATCCCAAATCCACCCGCCCTACTCGTCAAAAGCAATCGATCAACAGAATTTCTCAAATAGAGAACGCTTAAGACGAAACTGGGAGAGATAAAAAAGAGGATTGTTACTCATTTTTCTTCTTTCCTGCATTCTTCATTCAAGCCGCCCCCAGCTTAAAGGGGAATAGAGCCCCTAAAAATATCTTGTTACCCGCAACTCATGCTTCTTACCATAAGCCCTTTATCATGATTTATCTGCTCGGTGGTTCAGGCTATGTCGGTCAAGCGTATCAAACCTTGCTCCAGCGCAAGGGGCTTATTTTTCGCAACGTGCGACGTTCAGAAGTCGACTATACGCGTCCAGACATCCTGCGCGATCTTCTCCGTCGAGAGAAACCGGAGTTTCTAATCAACGCGGCAGGCTATACCGGCAAACCCAATGTAGATGCCTGCGAGCTTCACAAGGCCGAATGCCTTTTCGGCAACGCCGTATTACCCGGACAGATTGCGGAGATTTGCGCTGCGGAAAATATTCCTTGGGGGCACGTCTCTTCGGGATGCATTTACACCGGTTCACACCCCGACGGTTCTGGCTTCAAAGAAGAAGACGCTCCCAATTTCACGTTTCGGCAGAATAATTGCAGTTTCTATTCGGGCACAAAAGCCCTGGGCGAAGAAGTGCTGGCTAAATACGACAATGTTTACATTTGGCGGCTCCGGATTCCCTTCGATAACTTCGAAAATCCCCGAAACTATCTCACGAAACTCATGTGTTATCAGCGGCTCCTGGAAGCAACAAATTCCATTTCGGAGCTCAGTGAGTTTGTCGCTAGCACGTTTGCTTGCTGGGAAAAGCATGTGCCCTTTGGCGCTTACAACGTAACGAATCCAGGGAAAATAACCACGCACGAGGTTGTGGAAGCGATCGCCCGCAACGGGATTTGCAAGAAAGAGTACTCATTCTTTAAATCCGAGGACGAGTTTATGCATGTCGCAGCGAAGACACCTCGGTCGAATTGCGTATTGGATTCAACGAAGTTGGAACGCGTAGGCATCCACCTCACCGAGGTTCATGAATCCGTCGAGCTCTCTCTGCGCAATTGGGTAAAGGCAGCTGCTTAATTTGCCATGAATCTCCTCGTTACCGGGGGCTGCGGCTTCATCGGTTCAAATTTTATCCGTCAGCGGCTAACCGATAAAAATTCTTCATTTGGAAAGCTTGTTAACCTCGACCTACTGACCTATGCGGGCAATCCCGCCAACCTGATCGATTTGGCGAGCGATCCGCGTTACGTTTTTGTTCATGGCGATATCGGCGATACACAACTGGTCGGTGATCTGTTGAAAAAGCATCAAATCGACGGTATCCTCAATTTCGCCGCTGAATCCCACGTAGACCGTTCGATTGATTCGCCAGAGCCCTTTGTCCAAACGAACGTCGTCGGCACGCTTCGTCTCCTCAATTCGGTCCGATTTTATTGGAACGCGCTCCCGGAACCGAAGAAAAGCGCTTTTCGCTTTCTGCATGTCTCGACCGACGAAGTGTACGGGACGCTGGCGCAGAATGATCCTGCGTTCACAGAAGAGACTCCGTTCGCCCCGAACAGTCCCTACGCTGCGTCTAAGGCCGCTAGCGATCACCTCGTGCGCTCCTATCAGCATACCTATAAGCTGCCCACGCTTACGACTAACTGCTCAAATAACTACGGTCCGTTTCATTTTCCTGAAAAACTGATTCCATTGATGATTTTGAACGCTCTCGAGGGCAAATCTTTGCCCGTGTACGGCGACGGCCTTCAGATTCGTGATTGGTTGTACGTTGAAGATCACACTGCAGCGATCTGGCGCGTTCTGCAGAAAGGGCGCGTTGGCGAGACCTACAACATCGGGGGGCTTAACGAGAAACCTAATATCGAAATCGTTAAGACGATCTGTGGCTTGCTCGATAGCCTGTCACCTCGAACGGACGGTAACAGCTACTCGACCCAAATTACGTATGTGGCCGACCGGCCCGGCCATGATCGCCGATATGCCATCGATTGCTCGAAACTGCAAAGCGAGCTTGGCTGGACGCCCAAAGAGTCTTTTGCCACCGGCATTAAAAAGACAGTCGAATGGTACCTAGCCCATCGCGGTTGGGCCGCAGACATCACCGCGAAAAAATACGCCCGCGAACGTCTTGGTGTTACCTCTTAACCGCATGAACCGCAAAGGCATCATTCTCGCCGGAGGATCGGGAACGCGGCTTTATCCCCTCACTGTCGCGGTCAGCAAGCAGCTGATGCCGGTGTACGACAAGCCGATGATCTACTATCCGCTTTCCGTACTGATGCTTTCGGACATCCGGGAGATCCTGATCATTTCAACCCCCCAGGATTTGCCTCTTTTCGAACGGCTTCTCGGAGACGGTTCCCAATTTGGACTCTCCTTTGCCTATGCGGCACAGCCGAAACCCGAGGGACTGGCACAAGCTTTCCACATTGGCGCTGACTTTGTCGGAAAAAATCCATCCGCATTGGTTTTGGGCGACAACCTTTTTTACGGCCATGACTTCGTAAAGTCTCTTGGAGCGGCAGACGGCCGTTCGCAGGGAGCAACGATTTTTGGATACCACGTCGCCAACCCATCTGACTACGGCGTAGTAGAATTTGCGCCTGACGGCCGCGTGCTTTCTCTCGAAGAAAAACCGACGAAACCAAGGTCGAATTACGCTATACCTGGTATTTATTTCTACGATGATCAGGTCGTAGCGATGGCACGATCACTGAAGCCGTCAAAACGGGGAGAATTGGAGATCACAGATCTCAATCGTCTCTATTTAGAGGCCGGTAAACTACATGTAGAGCTTTTGGGGCGCGGTACAGCCTGGCTCGATACCGGCACACACGATTCACTGCTCGACGCTGCCCAATTCGTTCACGTGGTTGAAAACCGGCAAGGATTGAAAATCGCGTGCCTCGAAGAAATCGCCTGGCGTAAAGACTGGATTTCTCGCGATCAAATGGAGACCCAAGTTTCTAAAATGGGAAAATCGGCGTACGCACGTTATTTGAGGCAATTGCTTGAGACCGACCGCTAGCTTTGGCTTTGCACGAGCCTCACGATTACCCACGATAACGCCGTGAAGGTCTCTTTCGTTGTCCCACTTTTTAACTGTCTCGAAATTACACAGACCTGCATCGAGACTCTACGGGCTACCTTACCACGCGACCTTAGCTACGAGATCATCTTGGTGGATGACGGAAGCACGGATGGCACCCGCGCGTGGCTGGCCACGCTAGGCGCACCTTTCAAAGTCGTCTTAAATGAACGCAATCTCGGTTATGCGGGCGCGAACAACCGTGGCGCTCAGAAGGCCACGGGCGAATTTCTAGCTCTTGCTAATAACGACCTACGCTTCGATGTACCTTGGATTGAACCTATGCTTGGTTGCTTTTCGAAAAAGCAAGATGCCGGTTTAGTCGGGAATGTTCAATATAACCTACGCACACTCGAATGGGATCACACCGGGATTTATTTCAATCTCAAGGGAAAGCCAGAGCATGATCATTCCCTACCCTCTCGGTTTTCCCTATGTTTGAAGCCGTATAAATCGGTCGATGCCGTGACCGGCGCATGTATGCTTGTTCGCCGACAAACGTACGTGGAGCTCGGCGGTTTCGATGAGGGCTATCTCAACGGGTGCGAAGACGTAGATCTTTGTTTACGCGGTCGTCAGAAAGGGCTGATGAGTTATGTCGCACTTCGCAGCGTCGTGGCTCACCACATCAGTGCATCTCCAGGCCGCAAGCATCGCGACGAACAAAATACACGACGCCTTGTTTCAATTTGGCGTGGAACGATCGCTCGGCTCGCGGCGCGAAATTGGTGCAGGCACTACCTCGATCTTCATCGACTGAATCCTTCACGAGGTGATCCTGTGCTTTTGCGCAAATGCCGCCGTCATCTTCGCAACATCAGCCCAAACCCTCCCGGCGTTTCCGTTCAAGCGATTGAAGCCGCGCTCGCAGTGGAAGAAGAACGCTGGCAACAGCTTTTAGGCGCGCCATGACGTGCAAAGCCATTTTTTAGCGGTCGCTCTTGATTACCTCACGGACAACCGCTTGGGGCCTCCGATTGATGGTCAGAAACATGCGGCCAAGGTATTCGCCGATCACACCTAACATCAGGAGCTGCACGCCTGAGAAAAGAAGCAACGCCGCCATCAGTGATCCCCAGCCGAAAGCAGGGCCCTGATTGGTCATGCGCCAATAGAGAACCAGGACAATTCCAAGCAGACCTCCGAGTGCGAGGAGTGATCCGATAATAGAAGCGATCCGCAAAGGTAAAACGGAGAAATTGACCACGGTGCTCAACCACAGGCGCAGCAGTTTTTTCAAAGTATAACTACTCTGGCCGTCGGCCCGCGCTTTATGCTGCACCTCGATGGAACCGATGTTTTGCGTAATTTGAAGCAGCAGACCGTCGATATAAGGAAACGGTCCATCGTAACGCGCCGCTTCTCTCGCGATGCTGCCGCGAACGCAGCGGAAGCTTGAGAGATAGAAACCCGCGGGTTTATCCAATAACCGGTCGGTTATCCAATTCGTAAAGCGACTGCCGACATTCCGCCACGCAGCATGCTGTTTGCTCGCGTAGTCCCCATAAATCACGTCCAGCTCCGTCGTCTTTGCGTGTTGAAAGAGACGCAATGCTTCCGCCGGAGGATTTTGACCGTCGTCGTCTAGGTTAACTATCCACTCACCCTGAGCATAACGCCAGCCGGTCAACACGGCATTGTGCTCGCCGAAATTGCGCGCGTGTTGCACATAGATCATGGGAACCAAGGCTTCGCGTATCAGTTCGCGACAAACGCTTGCGGTCGCGTCTGGGCTTCCGTCGTTAACCAAAATGATCTCGTGCCCGCCGTCTACCAATAGCCGCTCCAATTCCTTAACGACAGTTCGAATGGGGCCAGCGCTCTGATAGAGCGGAATGACAAAACTAAGCGCGTACTTTGGCGTCGAAAGTGGAGGCTTCAAGCAAGGGCCCAAGCAAGAATATGGCGGCAAATGCTGTCAACGTCCGCGGCGTTTAGCCCTGGATGCACGGGTAAACTCAAAACTTGAGCACAGGCTAGTTCCGTTTCCGGCAAATGAGCCTCGCGTTGTAGGTGTCCAGGCTGTCGATGCAGAGGCACCGGATAGAGCACACCGCATGCGATTCCTTTCTCCGCGAGGAAGCTTTTCAATTCGTCACGTCTCGGTGTACGGATCACGAACTGATGCCAAGAGTGCTTCGCCCCTCGGGCAACCTCGGGCAACGTGGCGCGAAAGGCAGTTAGTTTGGCAAGATAGTGCATCGCCAAGGCTTCCCGCTTGGCATTTTCGGAGTCAAGATGATGCAGCTTAACCCGGAGGATCGCGGCCTGCATTTCGTCCAAGCGGCTATTTCTGCCGGGTATCTGACTCACGTATCGTTCCTGCCAGCCGTACTGGCGAAGGGCGCGAACTTTGTCGGCAACATCTTTATCATTCGTTGAAATCGCACCTCCATCGCCGAGAGCTCCCAGGTTCTTGGTCGGATAAAAGCTAAACGCCGCCGCATCACCCCATGTACCGGCTAGACGCTGGTGTAGAGCTGCTCCATGAGCTTGCGCGCAATCCTCGACTACCTTGGCCCCATGTGCTCGAGCTACTGCCATGATGGCCGGCATGTCCGCGACTTGGCCATAGAGATGAACGGGCACCACCGCCTTTATCGATTTAGTTTTGTCAGCGTTCAAAACCTGCGAAAGCTTCCCAGCATCGATGAGCATGGTAATCGGGTCGATATCGACGTACACCGGTTCTGCGCCGAGGGCCACGATCGCCGCAGCAGTTGCGGTTACCGTATTTGCGACCGTCGCAACTTTGTCGCCTGTCCCCGCTCCAACCGCACGCAGGGCCAGTTCAAGGGCGTCGGTACCATTCGCTACCGTCACGACGTGCTCGACTCCAAGATACGCTAAGAATTCTTCTTCGAATGCCTCACACTCTTTTCCCAAGATGTAGTGTCCGCTCCTGAGCACACGATCAATCGCGGCACAAATTTCTTTATCGTGAGCTAGGAAGTTTGCGTACGGATCAGCGTTAGCGAGAGGTGGACTCATCGGATATAGTGTGATAATTCTTTTCGGTAGTAATCGAGCGTTTTAACCAGCGCGTCTCTAATCGTGGTACGTGGACGCCATCCCAACTTCAGTTCGATTTTACTCCAATCAGCGTAGAAATCTCCGATATCGATTTTCTTCCGATTCTGCGGAAATGACTTCATCACAAATTTGCCGCTTCCGTTGATTTCTACCATGAGTTTCGCGAGCGATTTTAAGGTCACTGTTTCAAGTCCACCCAGGTTAAACGCCTCTCCATCGGCTTGGCTACGGGCCGCGGCGAGGAGCAAGGCTTCCACCGCATCGTCAACATAAGTGAAATCGCGTAGCTGCTGTCCGCCCCATACATCAATGGGTTTTTCTTCGATCAAATTCTTAATCCATACACCAACGAATGTTTGGCGCGCATCTTTGATGCGCATCGCTGGACCGATCGTATTGGTGAGGCGTAGCACACTTGCCCGCAAGCCGTGCACACGACTGTAAAGCAGGTGATAATTTTCTCCCGCAAGTTTGTTGATACCGTTCACGTCCACCGGGCGGAGTGGATGTTTTTCGTCAACCGGAAGATAGTCCGGACGTCCATAGAGCTGGCGGGTGCTGGCAAATACTATCTTCGTTTCAGGATTATGATTCCGACATGCCTCCAAAATTGACAACTGCGAGCGACAATTGATTTCAAGATCCGTCATTGGATCTATCATTGAGTCCAAATGGCTCGTCTGCCCCGCAAGGTTGAAGAGAAAATGCTGACCACGCACGAGGCGCGGAAGTTTTACCGTATCTCTTACATCGGTCAGGCTGACTTTTACTTTTTTCTCGAGTCCAGCCAAGTTCCGCCAGTTTCCTCCATAGTTTGGCAGAAGGCAGTCAATAATCGTAACTCGAGACCCTAGCTCGACAAGTGATCGAGCCAGATTTGAGCCAATAAAGCCGAGCCCTCCGGTAATGAGGACATTTTTACCGGAAAAGCATCTGCTAAAAAGCGCGTTGTTCGGCATGAATCAGGATGATTTACGCGCAACTACGAGGAGAGAGCATCCGAATGGCAATCTAAAGCCCGCCTGCATCCAAGCATGTTCCATGTTCATAAGTCTTCGAAAGACGAACTCCAGCGGTGCAGGATAACGCTGCACATCGCTGATTTCCGTGGGGTTTGAAAAAAGCTTCCGACGCGCAATGACCAACGGTAAGGGCAGCGAGTTCCAATACGTGTGGGCTAGCGGAGTAAACCCTGACGCACGAAGCGTCCGCAACAACGGCCGCCTACTATATCGCCGCAGATTACCCACCGCTTTGTCATGGTATGAGTAAAGCCATTCGTAAGCCGGAAGATTCAAGAGCAATAGACCGTCCTTTTTCAGGACACGTTGGATTTCCAGAAGAGCTAACTGAGGTTCTGCGATTTGGCAGATGACATCGGCTGACACAACTGCGTCAAACGTCTCCGTTGCAAAGCGAAGAGCGGCAATATCACTCACTGCAAATTTCTGCGGGCCAGCGCGTTCGCGCGCCAACTCAATAGCCAGTGGCGAGAAATCGACACCGGTTAGATCTAAAGAAGAAGCTTTTCGCGCAAGATGTCTCAAAAAACCGCCCGTGCCGCAGCCAGCATCCAAAACCGCCGCGTTTTGAACACGAAGATGTCTGATAAGTGCTCCAGCGAGATTTACATGCAGCGCTCGGTAGTACCACATCGTGTCCTCTACCTCGGCCATCTTCCGATATTCGATCGACTCCATAGATGCTCGCCTCAGGGGGGCGGCAACGAATCGGGAAGCACTTTAAACTCAAAATTATCGATCGCAAATGCTCTCAACCGGGAGCGCTCCTGGCTAATCCGCACAGCATCTTCCTGCGTGGATAGATCGAATCGATTAACGCCAGGCTTCAACTCGACCTTGGCGAATTTCACTTCCGACGGATCGTCATCAATTGATTTAGCGAGTAAAGAATGCCCATTTAGACTCAGATCAAAATGACGTTGCCCGACTCCAACGACTTGGAATCGCAAATACGCTCCAATGGGTTTCGAAAAAGGATTATAGTACGAGAGTGCCGCCGGTCCACGAGCCCAGCGAATTTTCTCGTCGTCTCCACTCTCTCGAGAATTCCATCCTTCACCAAAGGTGACAGAATAGGCCAGCGGAGGACGCGGTTTGGGGACGGGATGTAACCTAACGACGACAAGTTCGTGGGCACTGTCTTCGATTAATTCTGTGCACCCAGCTGAGCCGATAGCCTTCAACAATTCTTCGCCTTGGTCGTCATAGGCGCGTCGATTGATAAAAAGCCCGGCAAATCCAGCCTCTTCCAACGCCGCTACGAGTCGTGAGGGCTCCAATTGCTCGTAGTCGCGTTGCCATCGCGCCGGTGAGCGTCCCTTCAAAGTGGCGTAAGTAAAACGCAGTGTCTTTGTGACCAAGTAAGGGCGGAAATGCTCGTAGTCTGCAAAGTGACGTAACGGCCGGCCTTCAGGGAAGTCCAGTAGCGGCAACTGGAAAAGCATTGCTCGACGAGGAAGGTTGGACTCCAGGGATCGACCAAAAGCCTCATCCGATTTTGCACGCGCCGCCATTTCAGCCAATTCGGTGGCGGGAATGGGCCGAGGCAATTGATCGTAGAGACCAAAAAGAACAAGTCCCACAGCCAGCAACAATCGGCTCGTTTTTGACCAGTTCGCAGTAAGCCGTGAGATTCGCGAAACCAAAAAAAGCAGCACGATCGCTGAAATAAAAATACTAAAGCGATTCGTCGCCCGAAAAATATGGAGACCAAAGTAAAGCGACAGCGCGCTATTAAGCCCACCTACCCCAGAATAAAAAAGAATCCATCCGATCTGCAGGCCGTAGCCCTGCAAGCGCCCCTCACCTTTCACCATAAGTTTTCTCAGCAATTCGGCAAAGATCCAAAGGACGCCGAGCCAACCGATTATCCCAAGATACGGGGTGAAAGTTTCGCCTTTAATATCCGACCAACGGAGGTATCGATATCCCACGTCGGCAAACAATTTCAAATGATGTGTGCTCGGTGTGAGAAAAAGTTCGATGGGCTTGAGCGCATAACGCTCCGTTCCACCATAATTGCGCGTCATCAGTGGAGCTGCGCCTTCATCAACGGGATAAACCCAATTATCTATCTGCAAGCTAAAGAAAGCGGCAAACGCCACGAATAGACAACCGAAGCCGAGCCAAAGATTACCCGCCCGCCTGTCACCCAAAAGCTGAACGAGCAGAGCAAGCGTGAGGAGCTGCAGAAAGAAAAAAAGATTGTACGGGTTGCTCACTCCCAGCACAACTGAGGTTCCTAAGCAGAACCACGTTGTTGCGTTTCGAATTCCAACGCGTCGGCTCGAAGAAACCAGCCAGCACACTAATACGGCGCACGGTACTGTGTATGCGAAGGTTAGCCAAAGATGCGGCAGGCCGCGGCTCGTAATTTGATAGGTAAACGCAAAAAGCAAAGCTCCTGCAAAACTCCAGATCCGCTGACAGCGAAGAAATCGCGCACAACCATAAAAGGCCAGTGCCGCCGAGATGTGCGCCAACATCAAAGCGAAATTACTTGTCTGAATAACTCCAATAAGTCGCGCCATTCCTCCCAAAAAAAGGATCATAGGTTTGTCTGAAACCGGATACTCGCTCCAATCAGCTCCAAAAGGCGCGCCTAACCGGGTTATCTTTTGTGGAGAAAAGGGCATCAATTCCCCTTCGGTCACGGCCTTGAACCGCGCCAGAATTTCCATCGAATCTCCTACGTAATTGAGTGGATATGCCCAATGGGACGGAGCTAGGCGGTCGTTTTGCCAGGCCCAGATAAAGGCGGTGACGAAAACAAGCAGCAACATAGGCAGCCACGATTTGGCTGGGGATGGTCGAGGATATGTAGTAACCGGGGCCACGAAAACAGGCTCAAATAACAATTAAGTTATGCCAGCGCCCGCCAAGCAGCGACGCAAGTTTTTACCAATGAAACGTGCGGCTGACGGCGTTCTCTTCTCGTTGCCAAAGCGGAATTTTTGTTACTAGCTGGCGTTTTCGTTTTGGAAAACCTTAAGAAAATTTTCTCCCGTCCTCCTGTTTGGATTTTTGTCCTCGTAGGTCTATCCGCCTTTGCCCAGCTACTCACCGTCTATGTACGAGTATGGTCGCCTGAATATGGACTAACCAAGTTGATCAGTATCGGGAAGATTTTCGACCGTCGGGGCATCGCGGCTTACCGGGCGACACCGAAGTACATGGACCCTGCTGGGTGGATTGGGAAAGCCGTTCTGGGTTTTGAATGCCTACGCGGCGATGAACCTGGTGTTTTGGCTCGGCTTTGCGGTCATGATGGTCGTTCTTTTCAAGCCCTACGGCTGGGCCGGCTTGTTCGGCTTTGCTGCCATGTTGCTCACTTGCGGGATTATCGAAAGCGCGCAGCGGTCGCTCACTGATTTTCCCGGCTTCGTCCTGATGACGCTGTCCGTGATGATTACGGGAACAGGCGGCGCCGGCGTCATGGCGCTCGCGATTCTCGCACGAGAGACCAGTGTGCTGGGCATGTTTGGGCTGTTTGAAATTCCCCCACCCTGGGGAGAAGCAATCCGGAAAAACATCCGTTACTCGCTCATTGCAATTGTCCCCATGGTACTTTGGTTCCTTTACATCGGGTGGAGATTCGGCCATCAAGCCGCAGTCGATGGCGACAACATGGATCTGCCTCTTCGCGGGATCATGGGCAAACTCGGAGAGTTCACCGTTGTGGCGAAACATGGCAACATCCGCTGGCACCGGTTGTTTTTCGAACTCTACAAGAGTCCGCAGCTCCACGCGTTTCTTACCATTGTCGCAACTGTAACGCAGTGCATCTACCTGCTCACTCATCGTGAATGGAAAAATCGGATTTGGCGCATGGCGATCGTCTACGTTCCCTTTTTCTTGTGTATTGGAACGCCCGCGTGGGATGCGTATTTCACGATGACCCGGCATGCTCTGCCCATCACGCTCGCTTTCAATTTGTTGCTGGCAATGCGACCCGGCCGCGGCTGGATAATATGGTTCCTACTCGGAAACTGCTTTGTGCCGTATGGCGTGTATTCGTTTTCAGACCTCTACAAAGAAAACCCTCGTCGCCCGGCCGAGTTTTCCATTGTTGCTCCTGCATTCGCTACACAGACGAAGCTGAC
>WNFI01049272.1_pt2 | contig 23037 bp, 21 predicted proteins | sample 5400471 | NCBI WGS metagenome assembly WNFI01 (sample SAMN13153348, study PRJNA577476) | soil metagenome | isolation source: 100 cm saprolite on Douglas fir-dominated hillslope | place: USA:California | collected 2013-09-17
CATGCGATCCTTTCCGAACTCGCCTCTGTGTGAACACATTCGCCGCCGTTCTTCTTGCCGCCGGACAAAGCCGCCGCATGCAAGGCGCGGTCAGCGATAAAATCCTGACCTCGCTGAGCGGACGATCGGTCTTTTTCTATTCAGTCGAAGCGTTTCTCCGCAGCGAGGTAACGAATCATTTCGTCGTCGTTCATCGCAATTCGGAGCAACGGCGCGAAATGGAATCATCTCTCAATTACCTAAGCTTCTCCGAGTTCGGCGCAGCAGCCACATTCGACTGGGTCACGGGTGGCGCGGAACGACAGGATTCGGTGTTCAACGGTATCGCCGCGCTCCCGCTTACCATCGATTATGTTTATATTCACGATTGCGCCCGTCCTCTCATCGCTCCCGCAATGTTGGCCGAGTTGCGTGCTGCTGTCATGAGCGACAAAGCGGTGGTACTCGCTCACCGTGTGACCGATACCATCAAAGAACTGCCCGGCGACGCCAAGGACACACGCCGTCTTCATCTATCCACGCTTGATCGCTCGCGACTTTGGGCCATGGAAACTCCGCAAGTGTTCGATCGGGAACTCATCATCGAAGCGTACCGCAAGGTACGGCTGAACTCGTTGCGTGTAACCGACGATGCCGCCGCCGCCGAGCTTTCGGGGCATCCCGTGTCGTTGCTGGAAAACCGGTTTCCTAATCCCAAAATCACAACTCCCGGCGATCTCGCCTACCTGGAATTCCTCCTCAAAAGCCGCGCGCAAAGTTAAGATCTGAAAACACCTCTGGGGGTCGATTGCTCACCCAACATTTATTTTTTTACCGGCAGTCCCGATTGCACCGTTCGAGTTTGTAACTCGTCACTTATCACTCGTCACTCATCACTTCCCTCATGAATCTCCGCATCGGTCACGGCTACGACATCCATCGTTTGGTTCCTGGACGTCCCCTTGTTCTGGGCGGTGTGCGCTTTGCGACCGACTACGGTCTCGAAGGCCACTCCGATGCGGATTGTCTGACTCACGCAATTTGCGATGCGCTCCTCGGCGCCGCGGGACTTCCCGATATCGGTCATTTTTTCCCAAATACCGATCCGGTCTACAAGAATATCGACTCCCAGGTGTTACTTCGGCGCGTCATCGAAGAGATCGGGCGCCAAGGATTCAAAGCGGTCAACATCGACGCCAGCATTATCGCGGAACGTCCCAAAATCTATCCGCAGATCGCCGCCATGAAAACCGCTCTCGCCAAATCTACCGGCCTCTATGCCGATGAGATTGGAATTAAAGCCACCACCAACGAAGGCATTGATGACATCGGTCAAGGCTTGGCGATTGCCGCTCACGCCGTCTGTCTGCTCGCTAAGTCGTAGTAATGCGGATGGAAGTCATCACGAAATAAACGAAACCCACGAAATCGACCCCCTCCATCTCTTAAAGATACTTCATTTCGTATTACTGTTGTTTCGGAAAGGACTTTTTGAACACAGAGGCAATCCCACCGAAATCTTTGAAAAATCCTCCACGCCCCTTGTCCCCTCAGCGGCCTCTGCGTTCCATTTTTCCGCCCTCTCTCCAACTCGCCACATGTCACACGCCACATGCTTATGCTTTGGCAGCGGCGCAGCCGCTCTAGGTATTTCATGGTTGCTCGCTTCTGAATGTTACTCACGAAATTCTAATTCGTAATGACGTGTCTCTGGTCACTTTTCCGCTACCGCTTGTCGCTTCCCTTAATCCTGGTAGCAATCACATCGTGCGTCTGGGCCGTGGGCTGCGCGCGTCGCGAGACCGTAGTTCAGCGAGGAAACCGCGAACAAATCCTTCACCGCGGCTCCATCGTCGATGTCTCTGAACTTGATCCGCAACTGATCACGGGTGCCGACGAAGCCGACGTGGTCATCGCGCTGTTCGAAGGTCTCGTTACGGAGGATCCGCAAGACCTTCATCCCGTGCCAGGCGTAGCTGAATCCTGGGACGTCTCGCCCGATGGTTTGACGTACACGTTCCATCTGCGAGCCAACGCAAAATGGTCCAACGGCGACTCCGTCACTGCGTCCGACTTTGTTCATTCCTATCAGCGGCTTCTCACACCATCGCTCGCGGCTAACTACGCGTACCTGCTCTATATCATCCGCAACGCAGAAGCCTTCAACAAAGGTCAGCTGACAGATTTTTCCCAAGTCGGACTCGAATCTTCGGACCCTCGCACCTTCCGCATCACCCTCGAACACCCGTGTACCTATTTCCTTTCGCTCCTTAACCACTGGGCCTGGCTGCCCGTGCCGATCTCCACCATACAAAAATATGGACCGATTGCACAGCGCGGTAATCCCTGGACACGCCCCGGACAAATCGTGAGCAACGGCGCGTTCGTGCTAAAGGAATGGCGTCACAACCAAGTCGTTATTGTGGAAAAAAATTCCAATTATTGGGATGCTCGCCACGTCCGTCTTAAGGCGATTCGTTTTCACGCCATCGAGAGCCTCGACACCGAGGAGCGCTCTTTCCGAGCCGGACAAATTCATCTGACCGACGCGATTCCCGTCAGTAAAATCGATAACTATCGTCAGCAGCAGCCCACTGTTCTCCGCATCGATCCGTACGTCGGCGTCTACTTCTATCGTTTCAACGTCAACCGCCCGTTCCTTAACGACTCCAAGGTTCGCCGCGCCCTCGCGCTAGCCGTCGACCGCGAGCGAATCGTCACCGATATCTTCCGCGGCGCCGAATACCCGTCTCACGCGTTCACCCCGCCGGACACTGGCGGCTACACCCCCACCAGTAGCATTGCGACGGACTTTGCTGAAGCGCGCAAACTTCTCGCCGATGCCGGTTATCCGGGCGGCAAGGGCCTCCCCCCTCTGGAGTTAGCCTTTAACTCATCCGAAAATCACAAGCTCGTCGCCGAGGCGATTCAAGAGATGTGGCGCCACGAACTCGGCGTTGAAACTCATCTCGTAAACCAAGAAAACAAAGTGCTCCAAGACGCTCGACGCTCAGGGAATTACCAAATCCTACGTTCGTCCTGGATCGCTGATTACGCCGACCCGAGCTCCTTCCTGGGTATTTGGACCTCCGACAGCGGTAACAACTACACCGGCTGGAAGAACGCCGATTATGACCGAATCGTCTACGAAGCCGCTCGCACCACGTCCCCCGACGCGCGCAACGCGCTTTACCAAAAAGCCGAAGCCATCCTGCTCAATGAAGCCCCGATGGTTCCGATCTACTTCTATACCCACACTTTCCTCATTACTCCCTCGGTCAAAGGCTGGTACCCCAACAACCTCGATCACCACCCCTACAAGTACGTGTGGCTCGAACCCTGAGCTCGAGGTCGACCGCTCAAAAGTTGTCATCCTTGATGGGTCGGCGCGTTCCTGCGACGGAATCGAAAGTAGGACCAACGTTAAACCCGCGAAATGCCGTCGCAGGGAGCTTCTACGCCAAAGGCTTCGAAGTCCACGGACGCGCCGGCCCACCATGAAGACGTTATTATAATTAACCCGTCTCAGCCTCTTTATACCCTCCTTGGGAGCGCAGGCCGCTGGCCTGCATCGTCCTCGATTTGCAGGCCAGCGGCCTGCGCCCCCACAAGCCTTAGAGGATAGTTCTAGGCGCGATTTTAACACGAAAAAAAAGCGCATGATGACGTGAAAAACAGCGATAAAAAGGTCTCTTTTGGAGACCCTTTCGAGGCCAGATTTTAATCCAAAAATAGATCTGAAAAGTGGCTTAAAGAGCTCCTTTTTTGAGGCGTTTTTGGGCGCTAAAAAGGACGTGAACAGGACTTCATTTCATTCATAAAATGGGTGCAAAATAGGTCTAAAAAATGGGGTTGTAAGAGGCTAAAAGAGTGGGGAAAATAGGCGAAAATCATACCCCAAAGAAGCATCGAAAGACTCTTTTTTTTGCGGCAAAAACGAGGTTTGAAAAGTGCAATTTAAGGGCTCGATTTCAACGCGAAATGAAGGCGTCGAAGAGGTTCGAAAAAGGGCTCAAAGCGAGCTCTTTTTAGGTACTTTCAAAGGACCATTCGAGATCCAAAATAGGCTCAAAAAGCGAGGTTTAAAAGTCTGTTTTTCAGCAGTTTTATCGACAGAAAAAGCCGCATGAAACGAGACTCTTTTGGGGTCCAAAGGCGTGCAAAAGCTGGTCCAAAACAGGACGTTTCATGTGCGAAAAAATGCTCGAAAGAGGGCTTCAAAGCGGGAGTTTGGGGGACGTTTTTGGGGTCTAAAAGGGAGGTCAAAGCGGACAAAATCAGCCTCCTTTGGGGGTACTTTTGGCGACAATTTGAGACTCGAAATTGAGGTCGAAATTGATTCAAAGATGGGGTTAAAAATGGAGCAAAACCAAGGCCCCAAAACGTCCTAAAAAGGGTGCCCAAAACCTCGTTTAAAAGCGCTCAAAATACCCCATTTGGGAGCCAAATTTTGGGCAAAAAAAGGTCTAAAACAGACCCATTTTAGGCCCCAAAAAGAGCCTTAAAATGGGCTCCAAAGCGGACTCGAAAAGCGAGCAAAAAGGGTGGTTTTAAAAGCAGTTGAGTTCCTGATGAAGAATGACTTCCATTACTGGAAATCTTTGATCAAGCCAGAGACCAGGAAACCCTGAATGGACTTGAGCACAGAGATTGCCGAGGGGAAGACAGGTCACGGAGGAATTTTGGAGGGGCGTTTAAGCAGGAAGCCAGGAAACGAATCCAGTTCAACAAACCGGTTAGCACAAAAGGGCTGTCCTCAAAGCGAGCATCGTCCGAGCGCCTATCGGCGCCTTGCGAGTTTTATTCGCAAAAGATTCTTTGTACATATTTGTGGCCAATCCGTCCGAGGGTTACCGGGCTTCTAGCTGAAATCAATGGATCGATCTTGGGTTCGTGGCTTCCTGCTTAATTTTAACTGGGTGATCTAAACGCTTCGAAGCCGGACGCGGCCTGAAGCGCAGCGCTCCTTTCCTAAGGCTGTTCATGGCTTCCGGGTTTCCGGCTCAAACAGACTCACGAATATATTCTCCGATCCGACCTCCATGCCTCTGTGGTTCAATCCCCTTCCAAGTTCCGACTTCCGACCTCCGATTTGACGTCTCGGACGCCAGCCGGCAACTTCGCCGGCCATGCTCACCCGCAGGTCCAAGTCCGTTCTCGAAGTCACTCGTTTACACGTCGAGCGGGGTTCGACCGTGATCCTCAAGGAAATCTCCTGGCAGGTCGACCCTGGGCAGCACTGGGTGATCCTCGGCCCTAACGGTTGCGGGAAGACATCCTTGCTCAAAACGCTCACGGCTTACTTGACGCCCACGTCCGGAGAGATCCGCGTCTTCGGAAAAAAATTCGGTGAAACGGACTGGCGCGAATTACGGACCAAAATCGGCATCGTGACGTCGGCCCTCCATTCGATGATTCCCGGTGAAGAGGTGGCGCTGGACACCGTGATCAGCGGTAAGTTTGCCATGCTCGATCTCTGGGGAAAAATCTCGCGTTCCGATCGCGCGCGCTCGCTGCGCATACTCGCGGATATCGGCTGCGTTCATCTGACCGAGCGTCCCTGGCAATTTCTCTCTCAGGGCGAACGTCAGCGCATTCTCGTGGCTCGCGCGCTCATGGCCCGTCCGCATCTTCTGATCCTCGATGAAGCATGCGCCGGCCTCGACCCGCTCGCCCGGGAACATTTTCTCCAGTTCATCGATCGCCTCGCTCATCGCCCCGACGCACCTGCTCTCGTATTCGTCACCCACCACGTCGAGGAAATCACGCCCGCCTTCTCGCACGTCTTGATGCTCCGGGCGGGCAGTGTCTTCGCTGCAGGTCCAAAACAAAAAATCCTTACGACAGAAAACTTGGGCAAAACGTTCAACGCCCACGTGCAGCTCAAAAAAAATCGCGGACGCTATGCCCTCAGCGTGAAAATTCGCGACAAAAGAGCATTCTAAAACTGCTCGTGGTTTCTAACCTGCAAGCGCTTGCACCTCTGTTGAACGCCACCTACCCTTCATCCTTATGAGCAAAGTCACGCTTACGATTCTCGGTGTTTTGGCTTTCATGCTTTTTGTGGCCCTAGCCGTTGTGGCTTGGGGCACGAGCACTTACAACGGCCTCGTCCGCCGCGAGCAAGGCGTCGACGCCCAATGGGCCCAGGTGCAAAACGTCTATCAGCGCCGTGCCGATCTCGTACCTAACCTCGTCAACACCGTGTCGGGTGCCGCGAATTTCGAAAAATCCACGCTGGTGGAAGTCACGCAGGCTCGTGCCTCCGTCGGCAAGGTGCAGATTAACGCCCAGAATGCTCCGACCGATGCGGCCCAGCTAGCCGAGTTCGAACGCGCTCAAGGTCAGTTGTCATCTGCGTTATCCCGCCTGTTGGTCGTTTCCGAGCGCTATCCCGAACTCAAATCGAACACGAACTTCCGCGATCTTCAGGCGCAATTGGAAGGCACAGAAAACCGGATCAGCGTCGAACGCGGCCGCTTCAATGAAGCGGTGCAGTCCTATAACACCGCAGTAAAGACTTTTCCTGCCGCGTTGATCGCGGGTATGTTCGGTCATCATCCTCGTCCCTACTTCAATGCGACTCCGGGATCGGACGTCGCGCCCAAGGTACAGTTCGATTTCGGCGGAAAGCCCGCAACAACTGGTGGCAAGCCTTAGCCAAAGCCCGCCATGTTAAAGAGGGGCTTCCTCTTTCTTTGTCTCTTCGTCTCCGCTGCCCTTTTCGCAGCGGACGAGCTCCCGCCGAAGCCAGCCCGCTACTTTAACGACTACGCGGGCATGGTTTCGCCCGCCACCGCTTCGGCCCTGAATGAACAGCTCGCACAGTTTGAGCGAGCCACCTCGAACCAAATTCTCGTCGCGATCTTCAATCGGCTGCCCGAGAGCGCGGCACTGGAGGATTTTACCACTCGGACTTTTCACGCATGGGAGGTCGGACAAAAAGGAAAGAGCAACGGCGCGGTCCTTTTCATCTTTAAGGATAACCGAAAGCTTTTCATTCAGACCGGTTACGGTCTCGAAGGCGCGCTGCCTGATGCCGTGTGCAAGCGCATCGTCGAGGAGGAAATTACACCAAGGTTTAAGCAAGGCGACTTCAATGGCGGCGTGCGTGCAGGTGTAAACGCCATGCTGGCTGCAGCCAAGGGAGAGTACAAAGGCACCGGACGCACCGTTGCGGAACAGCATGGAAGCCGCTCCCACGGTTTCGGTCTGTTCCCCTGGTTGCTAGGCTTCTTCTTCCTTATCATTTTCCTTCGCGGTCTGCGGAACCGCGGTCGGTCGATGTACACCGGTGATGGATACCGCTCCCCCGGGTGGTTTGGTCCGATGGGAGGTGGCGGCTGGAGCAGTGGCGATTCCGGCGGAAGCTCAAGCAGCGGCGGTGGCGACAGTGGTTTTTCGTCTGGCGGAGGCGACTCAGGCGGCGGTGGCGCAGGAGGAAGCTGGTGATGAAATCCTTGTTTTCCTTTTTCTTCCATCCGCCTTCAATCGACCACAAAAAGGTCGTGGCCGCCATTGCTGCCGCAGAGGCCAAGACGTCCGGTGAAATCCGAGTCGTCCTGGTGCACCATGTAGTGAATGATCCTGTCGCAGAAGCGCAGCGAGAGTTTGTTAAATTGGGCATGACCCAAACGAAGCATCGCAACGGCATCCTGATCCTGCTGGCGCCGCGCTCACGCAAGTTCGCCGTCGTAGGAGACACAGGAATACATGCGCAGTGCGGCGAAGGTTTTTGGACCGAACTCGCCGCATCGATGAGCAGCTATTTCCGCTCAGGAAAGTTCACTTACGGACTCGAGCACGGGATCAAATGGGCAGGCGAATCGCTGGCCAAATTTTTCCCAGCCGAACCCGACGATCGCGATGAACTTCCCAACGACATCGTCGAGCGCCCTTAGGCCACGAAGCGGCCTGTTCTCGGTTACGGTTCGCGGTTAACTGTTCGAAGACCTGCGGAAAATCATATCCGGGTTTTCAACCAAGAACGATAAACTATGAACAGCGAACTTCGTTACCTTACGACGGATATCCACCCGCAATATACTGTTTCAATTGCTCGGCTTCCATACGGTAGACACCGGCCAGATGGCGAGAAATGTCACCGATCGAAATCAGGCCACGCAATTGACCATTGTCCATCACGGGCAAGTGCCGACACCGTCTTTCGGCAAACATGATCATGACTTCCTCGGCGCTGGCGTCAGACGAAACCGTAATAACTCGCTTGGACATAACTTGAGCCACCGGCGTCGCCTTCGGATCAAGTTCTGCAGACACGACGCGAGTAAGCACGTCGCGTTCGGTGAAGATGCCAGCCAGATTCGAACCGTCCATAATGAGGACGCATCCGACTTTGTGCTTATTCATTTCGCGAACCGCTTCACAAACGGTCGCAGTGGATTGAACGCTATAAACCAAGGAGCCTTTTTGCTCCAGCAAGATATCGATGGAGGTATTCATAGGGTAGCTGATGAGGGGGTTAGCCCAAGCTACCACAGACCCTCGGAAGAACAACCCCAAACCCCAAAACGACGTTAGGATCTTTTGAGCCGGGCGAGATCAGCCAAGCTCGAAAATACAACCTTCTTTCCCGGAGTCGCGGGAGCGATAGGCAAAGGTACCGGTGTGGCGGGCTTCGCCGTTTTTTCCGTGGACGCGGTTCCTCGAAGACCTTCAAGAAACCGGTTCAGCTTCGTCGCTGATACTGGCTCGGCCGTGCCCAGCTCCTGCGCAAACAAGCTCACGCGAAACTCCTCCAACAACCAACGGAAATCGGCAACGGTCCCATGGTCCACTGTGGGATCTTTTTTCAATTCAACCCACGTGCGGACAAAGGGCGCGAGCTCGTTGGCGCGCTGGTCGTCCTTGGCGATGTTCTGACGGCGGCGCTCGCAACGCAGAACCCGAGCTTTCAGATAACGGGGAAAGTTGCGGAGCTGAGGAAACGGCGTATCGCGCAGAAAATGCGCGGAAATCAATTCGGCTAGATCGGTCTCCATTCCTGGATACGGCGATGTATGCGTCAACAGGGTCTGCCGCGTATTCAAAATCTCTCGAAGCAAATCGATCAACTTCGGCACGATGCCGCGCAGATCCGTTTGCGCGGTAGCGATCGCCTGGTTGAAGGCCGACTCGGTGAGTGGGTTAACCCGACGTTGGCACAACCAGCGCCGAATCGACTCGAAGGCATCCGCCTGCAGCTCTGCCATCGGCACAAGCGTGGCGGTAAGCGCGCCCAGATTTCGCAGATCGCGAAGATCCTTTTCCAACCAGGTCAGATCACGGCTCAACTGAAGTTCGCTCAGATGAGCCAGTCCACGATTCGTTGCGGCTTGCGCGTCTTCGGGCGATTTGAACATGCGCAACGCGACGCCGTGCGCCTCTGTTTTGAGGCCAAGATAAGCGTGCACAGGCATCCCGGCTCGCTCTTCGATCGTGACCCGATCGGGAATATCGCTGAAAGTCCACGCGGTTTGCGGTGGCCGTTCATACTTCACACGGGCCGCTCGCCACGCGGGAGAGTCACTCGCGGAAAGCCGGGCCGAGATTTCTCGCTGATGCTGCTCCAGAATTTTCCGCAGTTCCGTGAGATTGCGGCTGGCACCCAACGGTTTCCCCGAATCATCGAGCACCTCAACCCGCACGCGAAGATGATCCGGCAACGGACTCTCCGCCCACACGCGTCGGTCCACGGGCAGGTTGTGACGCAGTCGCAGTTCCTCCGCCAACGCATCGATGAGATACGCCGCAGGCTTGGTGGAACCATCGTTGCTTCTATTCTTCTGCTGCTTCTCTTTCAGTGCGTCCGCGATTTCTTTCGCCGCTTTGCCGACTGGCACCACGGAGCGTCGCAGCTCCTTGGGAAGCGCTTCGAGGTAGTGCAAGATCTTAGATTCAACGTGCCCCGGCACGGCCCAGTCTAGCGACTCAGCCGTAAGCGTCTCGGCGTCAGCAAGTGACACCTGCAACGTAACTCCGTCCTCATCTTTACCGGGACGATAAGAGTAATTGAGCGGAATGATACTGTTTTCCAAAGGCAGGGCATCCGGAAATGCCGCTGGATCGATCGCTGCTTCTTCCGGCAACAGGTCGCCCTCTTGCATAAAAAGAAACTGAGAATCCTCCACCCGTTTTTTACGAACAAAGTCCACCAACTCAGGAACAGCAGAGATTCCCTGCCCCGGGTCTTTCAGACGTGCCGCGTAGAAACGATAGGCCGATTCTTCGAGGTTGATATAACCTCGGTCGCGCATCCGCGTTTGAACGTTTTCAATCTTCTCCCGCAGTCGGCGGTTATGCGCAAGAAAATCGAAGGGCCATGTGATCGTATCGTTGACCAAGCCTTCGCGAATAAAGATTTCCGTGGCGTCATCCGGATTGATTTTTCCATAGCCCACCGATTTCACCTCAACCTCCAAGCCGAAAAGGCGCGTGCGTTGTTTCACCAACACCCGGCCTGCTTCGGGATTCCAAAACGGTTCGCTGTGTGAAATGCGCAGTACGTGCGCAGCCAGCTCCAGTATCCATGGCGGCTCGACGCGTGCGGCTGTGCGGGCGTACACCCGCGCAGTTTCAACAATTTCTCCCGCAACAATCCATCGGGGCGCTTTCGATTTCTTTTCCGTCGAGGACGGCCGGTTGCCGGGCGAATCTTTTTTTCCTCCTGACTTCTCGAACAACGTCGAACCCGGAAACAACGAAGCCTTTCGGTCGTGCGCCGCTTTGTACAGATTGCCTTCGTCGCGGGTGGCAACGTTACCAAGGAGTCCCGACAAAATGGCCCGATGAATGGAACGATAACCCGGCGAGCCTGATAGCAGTTGAGAACCGGGCTCGGCGGATGAGGAGATTTTGACGCCATCGAACGCGGACGTGAGTTGGAAATCCTTTCGCTCCTCAAGCACATCGAGCAATTGCCCGTGAAGATCACGCCACTCGCGCATCCGCACGTAACTGAGAAAATGGTCGCGACAGAATTTGCGGAGTCGGCTCTGAGTCAGGCGTTCGACTTCGTCGTGGAAGGCATCCCAAATATTCAGGAGTGTCAGGAAATCCGAATCAGGATGAATGAAGCGTCGATGCGCCGCGTCCGCCTGGCTTTGCTGATCGAGCGGCCGTTCACGAGGGTCTTGCACGCTCAAACCCGACGCGATAATCAGCACCTCGTGCACACAACGGATCGCGCCCAACTCCTCGAGGAGCGCGTAACCGGCGCGGATCGCCTTCCCGGCTGGCGGATGAATAAACGGAAACGTTTCGATATCACCTAGCCCAAATGCCTTCATGCGCAGGATGACTTCGGCGAGGTTGCAGCGCTGAATTTCCGGTTGGGCAAAGCGGGGCCGGGCCAAAAAATCCTGCTCCGAGTACAGCCGAATGCACACGCCGTCGCTCACGCGCCCGCTGCGACCCTTGCGCTGGTCTGCACTGCTCCGCGAGATTTCCTCAATTGGAAGACGGCGCGTCCGCGCCGAGGGAGCATAGCGGCTGACGCGAACAAGGCCCGTATCCACGACGAAACGTATGCCCGGAATTGTGAGCGACGTTTCAGCGATATTGGTCGCAACGATTATTTTCCGGAAATTTGACGGCGCGAAAACGCGTTGCTGCTCTGCATTCGAGAGTCGACCGAAAAGAGGCACGACTTCGATCCGGGCCAACCGGCGTCCTTCTAGAAGATCGCGCATTTCCCTGATATCTCGCTCGGTCGGCATAAACACCAAGATATCGCCGGCCGACGATTCGTGCAGCACGCGCTCGACCGCGGTAACCGCAGCGTCGACGTAGGTGAAATCCGTCAAATCTTCTCCCAGTTCTTCCGGCGGAGCATAGATCACTTCGACCGGATACATCCGACCCGATACCTCAATGATCGGCGCTCCTTCGAAGGCGTCGGAAAACGCCTGCGTGTCGATCGTAGCGGACGTGATGACAATCTTCAACTCGGGCCGCCGCTTTCGCAACCGACGCAGATGACCGAGCAGAAAATCGATATTCAGCGAGCGCTCATGCGCCTCGTCGATGATGACGGTATCGTACTCACGCAAATCCGGATCGCCCTGCACTTCGGCAAGCAGCATACCGTCGGTCATGAATTTGATGACCGTTTCGCGCGAGGTTCGGTCGTCGAAACGCACCTTGCATCCCACTTCACGTCCCCAGGTTACGCCGAGTTCGTCCGCCACGCGTCGGGAAATTGAAAGCGCGGCCACGCGCCGCGGTTGCGTACAGGCAATCTTACCCGTCACGCCTCGTTCCGCAGCGAGGCAGAACTTGGGGATTTGCGTCGTTTTCCCTGAACCGGTTTCACCAGCCAAAATCAGGACTTGATTAGCCAGGATTGCATCCACGATCTCTCCCGCCCGAGCGCTGATGGGCAGCTCGGGAGGAAAATCCAGACGCAAACGCGAAGGTTCTTTGGGCGGTCGGTTCACTGAAGTTTAGGCAGGAAACAAAAAGTAATGGATGAGTTGGCAGCACAAGTGCGAGCGCGGAAATACTTAAAAAAGAGCGAGTCGAAAATCGAACGTCGAGATGCGTCGAAGGCAAATCGATCCGAAGGTAGGGCGGGATTGAGCCCGCCATTGGAGTTATAGCGATGAAGAACTCATATTCCCCGTAAGCAGATTGCGTCGATCAACGACTAGGTTTGCCTCTTCCGCGCGACGGCGGGCCAGCGGTCCCGCCCCACCCCGCGGAGCTCCGCGTGTTTAGCTCTTTCAGCGTTTCTTCCAGATGTGCGCGATCACGTACGCCCAAAACAGAGCGAAGAAACACAGGACGATATTGAACAACGGAATCTGCAGCGGAAGCGGAAGTGAATAGATCAGACACACCGCAGGAATCCAAACGCCCCAGTTCGAGATGAGCCCCGGCAGCACTCTGCGAGAATAATATGACCCACGTTGTATGTCGGTGAACACCGGCCTAAATCGATAACCCGCATCTTTCCATGCATAGGCTACCACGCTTTCAGGTACCGCCCAAAGGGGACAGTAGATGAACATATCGAATACCACTTTCTTTGCAACCGTCGCGGCGTCGGCATTTGAGCCAAAAAGCCAAGCCTGGAACCGGTAAAACGCATCCACCTCGAAACCCTTAAAAGCCCAGAACAGGGTATAAAATAGCACATGGTGCCACGGAGTGGTGTCCCGCGTGGCCGGATCCAAGCGCATATACAATGAAGGAATTACCCCGCCGAAAAGCGCGGTCGCAACGATGCTATATACGAAGCCCGTCTCACCTCGGAAATGCGCTAAACGTTCGAGGAATCCACGCGTCGGTGTATGCCAGAAATAAGCTAGCACAAGAACAAGGGCGAAGACCTGCAGCGCAAGACCGGGCAGTAGGTTGGCCCGCGCGCCGCGCAGCCCAATTTTCCAGGGCGAATCGAAAGTGATGTTAGATGAAGACATGGAGACGGCTCAACTCAGCAAGATTCAACAAGCGAGCCATGGACTCCAGCTTTCTTCAACGCACACCACGCAATGTCGTCTCCTATTTTTAGTTGCGGCAGAGAGAGGCATCGCAAGCGTGGGCGGACATGTCAGCTGATTCTTCCATTCCTTCGAGTACGATTGCGAGCGTGAGCCTCATCGGAACCTCGACGGGACTCGTCAAACAATTGAGTGGATTTAAAAAGGGTCATCACACCTTGCCGGATGCCGCGAACGACACGACAAACGCGTTCTTAGCCAAAATCTGTAGCGACGAATTGGCCACAGAGGCGGAAAAATTCTTTCAGAAGGCAAAGGCGTCTTTGGATTACAAGCGCAAGGATAGCACGCTGGTCGTCGGCAGTCCCTTGGCGCTTTTAACCGCGCGCGACTTTACCTTGGAAATCAGCTTCAGTTTGGACGCCGAAAATCCTGCCAGCTACGTGGTAAACCGCACGTTGCGCGATGTACATGAGGCTGAACTCTTCTTTAACCCGGCTTTCAACGAAGTCTTCTCGCGACAATTCCAAATCCTCTCCTTCGCCCTGCGCAGCGGCACCCGCGTTGAAGCCGTGATCGACGCAGTGGAAGACGGTGCCTTCGAGGGACTCACGGTCACTTATCCCTCGGATTGTCGTGAATGCACCCTTTCAATTCCAGGCGTCAACGCCGAGATTCGGTGCACCGCAACCGCACTTGAACTTGTTTTTCCTCGCCCCTGTTCCCCACTCGAGCTCATTGAAGGCTTCCAGAAAGTTTGCGCAACATTCCAAACGAGCCCGGAATTGCGTGCTATTCTGATCTCATGAGCACGCCACCCCTCATCGTTCACACCCGCGCCCGCGTTCTGAGGGTCGCGCATATCAACGGATTGTCTGTGACGATCTTATCCAGCCTGGCGAGCGTGGTCTCCTTGTTATTCGGCGACTGGTCTGGATTCGCCATCGGCCTTTTTGCAATCGCGTCCGGGGTGATGGAGCTGCATGGGCGCAAACGTTTGGTCAAAGGCGATAATATCGGGGCGGCGAAATGGCTGCCGCGCAGCCAACTTTGGCTACTCTCGGTCATCACCGTCTACGCCGTCACCCGCTTGGCGAGCTTCGCCAGCGATACGATTCTGGACAATCTTTCGCCCGACATGAAGGCGTTGCTGGATCAAATCGGCATGGATGCGAACGCACTTGTCCCGCTCGTCCGAAAGATTTTCTACGCATTTTACGGCAGTGTGCTTCTGGTAACATGGCTCTACCAGGGCCTGATGTGGCGATTTTATCGGAAGAGTTTGGCGAAAATCGAAACGGCCTCATCGTCGTCGGCGCAGTAGGCCTGAGGCATCTGTTGGTTGGCCGGATTGAGGAGGAGGTATCCACGAATTACACGAATGAGCACGAATAAGTCAGTGCCTCTGTGGTTCAACTGCGGTTTTTCAGTTCATTCGTGGCGATTCGTGTAATTCGTGGACACCCTGCATCGCTCCGAGTCGTTAAGGAAAGAAAATCGATAATCCACGGCCCGGCTTGCACCCGTAATGTCGCCTCTTAACGTAAGTGACATGTCGAAAGAGCGTTATATCGAAGCGAAGCAAAAGTGGGCGGAGAAACAAAAGGCACGCGGTTTCACATCTCGCGCCGTTGCGTCTTCCGACCGGCTTCCCCCAGGCCAAAAATTGACCACAGGCTTTCCCGTGCTCGACCTCGGCGTGCAGCCGGAAATTCCTCTCGATCAATGGACGCTCACACTGGACGGGGCGGTCGAAAAGCCCACCAAGCTCACCTGGGCCCAGTTCGATGCGCTGCCTCAAGTTGAGGATGTCAGCGATTTCCACTGCGTGACGACATGGAGCAAGTACGACTGCCCGTGGGGCGGTGTGGCGTTCACGACCCTCTACGAATTGGTTCAACCGAGACCCGAGGCCAGGTACGTGTATTTCACGGGTTATGACGGCTACTCCACCAACGTGTCACTCGAGCAATGCCTTGACGACGATGTTCTCATCGCCACGCGATTCGACGGCAAGCCGGTGTCACGCGAACACGGCGGTCCGGCTCGCGTGATCATTCCATTGTGAAAGGCATTCATTTTTTGGAAAAAGACCGCCTCGGTTTTTGGGAGGTTCGCGGATACTCCAACACCGCCGATCCTTTTAAAGAAGAACGTTACGCTTAGATTATCGTTTGGCTCAGGATTTGCTAAAAGGGGTAATACCGCTCCGATGAAGCCAATTTTAGACAGCCGTAAGCTTCTCGCCTTCACAACCTTGGCTAGACTAGGCAGCTTTACTCTAGCAGCCCGAGAACTCTTTTTGACCCAATCTGCGGTCAGCCACGCGATCCGAGCGCTGGAAGAAGAGCTCAATTGCCGTCTTTTCGAACGGCTTGGACGCAAGGTGCGCCTCACATACGCCGGTCGGCAGCTCTTGCTTCACGCCGATCGTATCCTCCTTGCAATGCAGGACGCCCGCTCCGAACTCGAGGGGCTTCGCCGACGACGCGACAAGCGCCTTCAGGCTGCCGGTGGTGCAAAGTCGGATACTGAATTCCAATTGGTGAACAAGTCGGCCTCCGCTGCCTCGACACCAAGTCCCTCCATCAAGCCTCCGTCGATCGCTTCGCCCACCAAGCTCTGAAGCGAGAGCTTTCGCTGCGCTAAAGCGCGCGCCACGAAGTCAGCTATTTCACGGGGATAGACCGCCACAAGCGGTTCGTACTGTCCATTAAGGGTTGGAACGACGCCCTTCGCGGGCTTCCGCTGGCCAAGCAATCGCCGCAAAAAGTCCAAACGCATCAACGGCAAATCCACCGCCAGCACCAGCAAATAAGGCGATTCACTGCGCTTGAGTGCGGCTGCGAGTCCCCCCAACGGACCCGAATCGGGGGCTGCGTCGATCACGCGCGTTGCGTCTGCTGGCAACCAAGCCTGATCCGGCCTGACCGAAAAGAAAATCTCAACTGCGCCGGTCTCTCGCAGCAACTCCGCCTGCCTCCGCCAAAGCGGTTGCCCCGACACATCGAGCAGCGCCTTATCGCGCCCCATCCGCGTCGAACGTCCTCCTGCCAAAAGAACGGCACTAAAGGAGCCAGGTGAAACCATGGATCCAAGATTAGTTTCCTTGAATTCGAACGACAACCAAATCCAAAGAAACGGAGCACTTAATAGGAGAGCCTGAACTGAAATGGGCCGGCGCGTCCCTGCGACGGCATGGCAAGCAGCACCAGTGTCTTAATCGCGAAATGCCGTCGCAGGGACGCGCCGGCCCATCTTCAGTTCATTTCTCTGCTTGGCGCGTTTGCACGAGCTTTTCAGAATCTTATGCTGTTTTGGACAGCATCGGTAGAAGTATTTATTTCAATCCAGGACCAACTACGTCCTCCAGAATTTTTGAGCGGTAACGCAGCGTTACATCCGCGGAGAGTCGGTTGTGATCGACATGGAGAGTTAGGTTTCCCTAGTGCTTCGCCTGGTCAAAGAGCGGGAAAATTTCTCCTGGACGGTCCTGGAACTGTGTTCTGCTCCCGAGAAAAGTGTAATTCAAATTTACGGACCCTCAGCCTAGATCCGCAGGCAAATCCACCTCGGCGCGTATGAATCAGAGGGGCTCCGGGAACGCTCGCGATCTTTTTTCGCAGAGTGCAGATAGCAGAATCCACCACGTTGCTCATCGGATTCTTTTCTTCGCTGTAAATATGTGCTTCGATTTCTGAACGCGAAATCACTTCGCCCTGGCGTCGCGCCAGATAAAGAAGCAGGCCGAATTCATGGGCCGTCAGCTCCAGCACCTTCCCGCTTCGTTCGACACTCTTCGCCGTCGTATCGAGCGCAAGATCGCCAATCGTGATCACGGAATCCTTTTTTCCGTAGGCACGTCGACAGAGTGCTTCGATCCGGGCGAAGAGTTCTTCCAGGTCGAAGACTTGACCAGATAGTCGTCGGCTCCGGCGCGAAAACCGGTCACGCGGTCCTTTACAGAATCCTTGGCGGTCAGGAGTAATATGTGCAGGTTTCGCCCCTGCTTTCTTAAGCGTCGCAAAAGAGATAACCCATCGAGCTTGGGGAGCATGATGTCGACAATCGCAACATCGTACTCGTTGGCTTCTGAGAACCAAAGGCCTTCCTCTCCGTCACCGGCGGAATCAACCGCGTATCCGTTCTTTCGGAACGCAATTTCCAATCCGTGGCGTAAGCGGGATGAATCCTCAATCAGCAACAGGCGCATGAACGGTTAGTGAACTTTATTTTCGAGCTTTGTACACTAGTACCTTGGCCGGTTGTTCGCCATTTTGTGGGACGGTGACGCAGAACTCCCCAGTTTCTGGCAGGAAGATACAATTGCGAGCGCCCTGGGCGGTCGGCACGTTGGCGATATTGCGGTAATGATCAGGCCCCTCCTGTTGGATTACACTGATAACGCCCTCGCCGCAGGCGACGTAAACACGTTTATTCGCGGAGTCGAAAGACAGGTCATCGGTATCCTTTCCGATCTCCGCACTGGCCACTTGTTTCCCGGTATTGGTGTCGAAAACGAGCAACTTGGCTGGTCGGCGACAACCGACAAATAATCGGTGTGTCTTCGAATCATACGCGACCGAATAGTCTACTCGTACATCGGAAAGTTTCCACGGCTCTAATTGCACCGGCTTCTTGCGATCAACCACGCTGATTTGGTCGGCGCCGGGAGTGCAGACAAAAACTCGGTCGCCATCGTCCTCCAAAGTGAATCCCTGCGGGTGCGGAGTTTTGATTTTTTCGAGCACTATCCGTTTTACGAGATTGACGGCCGCTATGCCCTTAGAGGGCGCACTCATGCAACCGACCAAGAGCTCTTGATTCCTAGAGTCGTAGTGCATTTCGTCTATACTGGTCGATAGATCGAGCGCACCGGCGTCTTCGAAGGTATCTGCGTTATAAAGCCGAATTCCCTTGCTGTGGGAAACGCAGAGCAAATTGAGCTCGGGAGCAAAGCATGTCGCCGAAGGTTTCTCGCCCGAAATGGTCTTAATAACCTTTCCGCTATCTAGATCGATAACTTCGACGGTTTTGTTGGTCGTAGCACAAACAAATAGGTGATGTCGTTTGGCGTCCGCGGAGTGATGATTAAACCCTCCCACTACTTTGGGAAGAAGAATGGTCTGCGAAAGTTCGAGTGGCGCCTGCCCGTGGGCGATCTGAGCCAAACCGAGCAGGAGTACGGGGAGGGACGCCAAGATTCGCTTCATGGCAACTAGAGGTTTATTTTGTAACTGAGGATTTTTGCGGCTTGTTCGCTTTTGAGTGGCACCGCTAGGTAAATTCGGTCGCCGTCGAAGTAACACGTACGCGCTTTGCTTTCAGTCTTAAAGGCTTCCTTCAGCGAGTAGTGGTCAGCGTCTGCCTGAGCAAAAACGTCGAGATATCCTTCGCCGCAAGAAGCATAGATTTGCTTTCGCTCTCCGTCGTAAAAGAGGTCATCGCAATCTCCGTGCAGATCTAACTTCGCAACTTCTTTACCGGATTGAGTATCAAAAATAAGGAGGCGCGAAGGCGTGCGGCATCCGACAAAAAGACGGTGATTCGATCCATCGAGCGCCATTGGGAAGTTGGCTCCGGCCAACCCAATGGACCATTCGTCGATTACCTTATTTTGGGCCCGATCTATGACGGCGATCTTATGGGCCTTGGGTATGTTCACATATGCCCGCGATCCTCCGGGTTCCAATTGAAAGGACTCTGGATGCACGGGAAGCTTAACATCGCTTACGATTTTTCCAGACTTGATGTCGATCGTCGCCAGGCTTCCGCCTCCATATCCGACCAACACTTGTTTTGCTTCTGCATCGTATCTCACATTGTCGGCGTCGTCGCCGAGCGAAATGGAATCCGTCTGCACGCAATTCGCACCGTCGAAAAGTTTAACGGTGCCGTCTCCTCCATTGGCAACATAGATGCGATTGGTCTCCGTTACGAAAAAAATCCCCTGCGGTTCGGCAAGACCTTTAATCGAATGGATCACCTCTTTGTCCTTTAGGCTTACGACCTCCACTGTGTTGTTACCCAGCGCGGCAACAAATAATCGGCAGCCCTCCCGATCAATGCCGAAGTGGTCGATGCGGCCTTTAACCCCGGGGAGAGAAATGGTGTCCTCCAAAGTGAAACTGGCGGCACGGACAGCGTCTAGTATAAGAAGCAAGAGCGAGCAAAAAATCAGTTTTTTCATAGGATTACGAACCGTCGTAGGTGAAATCGTCGAACAAGGTGACACTGTCGGCCTTGGTCCAAAGGCCAACTTTACCGGCGTCCTTGAAGATGTCGTCGTTCCATTCGAGCGCCTTCTTTCCATCGAAAGTAACCGTGAAGTGATTGTCGTGGAAATCGACTCGCAGCGTATGCCATTCCTTGGCACTGACTTTCACGTCCGTTCGCTTCTTTTCTGTCCGCCTGCCGTTGACCGTGTGATAAATCGTCACGCAGTCTTCAAGCGCGTTGGCGCGTGCGACGTAATAATTGTTTTCATCCTTGCAGCGCCAAATAAGACCCGCTGCCTGATCTTCTTCGCCTGAAATGGACTTAAATTTTACCTCGACGAAACCGTCCTTGAGATGGCTGTCGTTCTTGATGCATACGGGGTAAGTGGCGACACCGGATTGCTTGAGCACATTCGGTTTGCTGGGTGCGGAGTCGTCCGCCGCGACGGTCCATTTTCCTTCGCCGCTGCCGGTCTGGGTTGCAATCCATCCGGGTGGCGGCGCGCCGACGACAAAGCTGTCGAAGTTGACTGTTTCAGCGGCCATAGAGTTGGACGCCAGCGCAGTCCCAATGATCGCGAATGCTAGGGGTTTCATTTGTTAGGGATTTTAAGTGAACCGCTCGCAGTGGAAGCGGGAGCCTGCCAAGTGCTGATTTTGCCATTTTATAGATTAGCCGAACATTAATGAATCGCTGTTTTCACGGTAAATTATCCGATCCTGATCAACGTTCTTCCGGAGGCTTGATGGATCGAAACATGAACCACAGACAGAGATCGTAGATTATTTTTATCCCACCGGAGATCCAGAAGGTGAAACTTGAAAATTCAAAATGGGCCATAAGCGGGCCCACGGCCAACGGTGCTAACATGACCCCCGCCTGCCGGGCGGTGCTGGTTACCCCATTCGCCGCGGAGCGTTCTGACGGAGACACCACCGCGTTCACGTAAGAGAGGCGCGTGGGAACGTCCATTTGAGAGATCACATTCCTCAGCAAGAGCACAATGACGGCTCCGGTGAGCGTTGGCATCGCGGGCACAAGGAGTAGGAGCAGGTTCGAAGGCAAATGAGTCCAAACCATTGTGTTCACCAAGCCGATGCGCCTCGCCAGAGGCACCGCAGCAAGAGCTGAAAAACCCGAAAGCAAATTCGTGCCGAAGAAAATGGCTCCTAACGTGCCGATGGTCGTTCCGAATTTTCGGTAGAACCAATACGCAACGAAACTTTGTACGATGAATCCTCCGGCGAAAGAATCGGCCGCGAAAAGAAAACTAAGTTTGGTTACGATCGATTTGGATTCTCCCAATCCCATCCATCCCAGGCTCCGGGTCACTTCATCTCCGTTACGGGCTTCCACCGAATGGTCCAGTTGCAGATTTAGCAGCAGGAGAACGCCGCCCAGAAATGCGTATAGCCAACAGAGGGCGCGGTAACTTGTAGTTGACGACCAGCCCTTGTGCTGGAGGAATCCGACGATGTACCCGCCTGCGGCTGCGCCGCGCGCCCCGGCTGTGAATCCCACCACATGGTACCATGCGAACAGACGCGTTCGCTCGCGATCCTCTACAATCTGGGCGAGGCAGGCCTGCTCGACCGCGATGAAAGGCCCGACCTCGTTCCCGCTCGGACTGATAACGCCGATAGTGGCCGCAGCGACGAGCAACCAGAAGTTTCCGCTAAGGGCAAAGACGACCCCGCCAAGTATCATCAACCCTAGGCCTACTCTGAGAGTCTTGCGTCGACCCCAGCGGTCTGCCCGCGTCGTAAGCCAGAGTGAAATAATCGCGTCGCCCAGATAAGTGAGCGCGATCAACAGTCCCACGCGCGTTTCGTTAAAACCAAGTTCTGATAAATACAAGACCAGGACCACCGAGATAAATCCGTACGCAAAGAGCCGGATGGCTCGCATGAAAAAGAGCATCCGGAAATCCTGCGCCGGTCCGCCGTGGCGGCTCATAATGAATCTCTATTTCGCCGGTACCTCGCCCGCTTTAGCTGCCAGGGCGACCGCGTCCAGACCTGCCTTCAGCGACTTCGCAAGATCAGCGGCAGAGCCCCGGCCCCAATAGTGAAAAAAGAGGATGCGTGGAGTTTCGCCGGTCATGTGATGGTGAATCGCCACGATATTGATTCCACCGGCTCGCAGGGCCTTGAGTGCAGGCTGCAATTCCTTCTCAGCCACTGCAAAGTCTCCATCAACCAGGGCATTGTCGTCCGCACCGGCAAACGCCGCCCAGGTATTCACGCCCATTTCCCCTGCCGCTGGGCATCCGCACTCCATTGTGACCTCCCGGCCGATGACGAACTTTACCATTCCTGAATTCTGCTGCGGCTTACCGCCCAAGATCGCCTGCAACGGCTCGACGCTAATGGCATTCTTGTCAGGCATGGCCTGGGCAGAAAACTGCTTTTGCGGTTCAGGATGGGCTGCGCGGATTTTTCCTTCCGTGTCCAACATAGCCTTTACGCCCACAGCCAGGTCTTCTGCCGTGCCCTCGCCCTCGATATGCATGAAGAAAACCTTGGGCTGATCGAAGAAAAAGTGGTTGTGCAGGGCGGTGACCGACAAACCTTTTTCCTGAGCGGTGCTGATAACGGAATTCACTTCGTCCTCAAAAAGAACGAAGTCGCCCATCACCATGGCGGGCGCACTTCCGCCCGATTTGAAAGCGGCCCAACTGGTTAGACCCATGAAGGGCGGCATTTTCCATCCGTCAACCTGGATGGAAACATCTTTGCGCGGAGCTGAGACTTTAAAGACGCCTTCATCCTTATTCATCGCTCCTTTCAGGCCTGTGATCGCCTCAATGCGCGCGGTATCGATTTCTGCTCCGCGTGCGATAAACACACACGCGCTGACGAATAGGGTGACGCAAATATGGCGCGTAACGCGCACAAACGAATTCATAAGGCTAAGCATAAGAAACTGCTTTCGTTAATGGTTATTGGAAATATCCGCTAGGTTGACTCAGAGAATTGCGCTTACGATTGCAATTTTGCACGAAGTTCGAGCTTGCTGTTACAAGTATTACATGAAACGTCAATATTTCAAAATGAAAACCTCGGGCTGGCTTCTTTTTCTTTATGCTCTTCCATCCCGCCGCAGCAGCCAGCGGGTCGGCCTTTGGCGCACGCTTAAAAAACTGGGAGCTGTCTCCCTTAATACCTCCGCTTACCTGCTCCCGGATACCCCAGCGCAATACGAACGCTTTCAATGGCTGGGGAAACAAATTCGCGACGAGGGAGGACAAGCGTCGATTGTGCGTACGCCGGAGATCGAAGGGATGAATGAGCGGCGGATTCATGCTGTGTTTAACGAAGCGCGAGCGGAGGACTACACTACGTTGATCTTGGAACTGACCACGCTGCTGCAAGCCAACCGCCGCAAAGTAAGTGAA
>WNFI01102413.1_pt1 | contig 23034 bp, 21 predicted proteins | sample 5400471 | NCBI WGS metagenome assembly WNFI01 (sample SAMN13153348, study PRJNA577476) | soil metagenome | isolation source: 100 cm saprolite on Douglas fir-dominated hillslope | place: USA:California | collected 2013-09-17
CGGCATCGCCTGCGGAAGGTACTTCGCGCCCATTCACTTGCAACCCGCCTATCGCTCGCAGCCGCATCGCTGCATGCCCCTCGCCCACACGGAGTCCATAGCCCCGCGCACGCTCGCGCTCCCCTTTTTCAACAAGATTACACTCGAACAGATCGAAGAGGTCTGCCAAACACTTGCGGAAGCGCTCCGCAATATGCAGCGGTAGTTTCAAGCTACTCGCCAGTCACTAGTCACCATTCACCAGTCACCGATTCCGATTTCAGTTAAACCGCACCTTGATATCCGGCCGCTTTTCCAGGTGTACCGAATCGATGAAGCGCACCTGCCGCTCATCCAGCGTCAGAATCATGGAGCTGGTCCGCACGCCTTCCCCGAAAAACCGCACGCCCTTCAGCAAGTTTCCGTCCGTCACTCCCGTGCACGCGAAAATCATTTTCTTGCCCGGCGCCAGGTCTTCGGTGTCGTAAATGCGCTTCAGATCCTTCACGCCCATTTTTGCCAGGCGTTCCGCGTGCTCCGGTTTGCTGACCACCAGCCGCGCAAGAATCTGCCCGTTCAAGCAGCGCAACGCCGCCGCCGTCAGCACGCCCTCCGGCGCACCGCCTGTGCCCATCACCGCATGTACGCCAGTTCCGATCACCGCGGCGGAAATCCCGGCAGAGAGGTCGCCATCGCCAATCAGCCGGATGCGCGCACCCGCGGTGCGTATCTCTTCAATGAGCTTTTCGTGCCTCGGCCGGTCCAGCACGATCACCACAAGATCCTCCACGTCGCGGTCCAGCCGCTTGGCAATCGCCTTCAAGTTGTCGGCTACCGGTGCATCCAGGTCCACCGCGCCCTTGCACGACGGCCCCACTACCAGTTTTTCCATGTACAGGTCGGGCGCGTGCAGCAACCCGCCGCGCTCGCTCGCCGCCAGCACTGCGATGGCGTTCGCCGCCCCGGTCGCGCAAAGATTCGTTCCTTCCAGCGGATCCACGGCGATGTCCACTTGCGGAAACAATGCCTTCGGAGCGTGCGTCCCCAGTCCTACCTTTTCGCCGATGTACAGCATCGGCGCTTCATCACGCTCGCCTTCACCAATCACAATCGTTCCGTCGATCTCCACCGAGTCCATCGTCTTGCGCATCGCTTCCACGGCCACTTCATCGGCATGGTGCCGGTCCCCGAATCCCATCGTGCGCGCCGCCGCAATCGCGGCGTTCTCCACCACGCGCAGAAAATCCAGGCTCAGTTGTTCTTCCATGTTCGTATCCCCTCCAGAGACGGCGGGAATTCAGAAGTTGTAGCGCCGGCATCCTTGCCGGCGATTTTCTTTTGGTCTCACCCTGCCAACGCGGGGGCCATCATAAGCCAAAGCGCGGTTTCCCGTCGACCATTTACGCTTGGCCAGCCCGCCCGGAAGGAAAAGGGGCTTCCTGCTTTCTGATTGCAGGACTCGGTTACAATGCTGCCCGGAGGACCAATGTCCAAATCGCGCAGGCATTTCTTGACCCAGACTTCGCTCGGCCTCATCGGTGCAGCCGTCGCCTCAAGCACCAGCGTGCAGGCCCACGCAAACGAACTCGCGCAGGAGCCCACGCAACTCCCGCCTGGAGCGCCGCCCGCATTCGGCACGGGCCCTGCCGTCGGACCCGATGTGTTGCCTGCGACCTTCGCCGAAGCAGAAAAACTCGTGCAAGTGAACTTAACAAGCGCAGATCGCACGCTGGCAGCAGAATCCTGGCGAGTAAACCTGGCTTCGGTCTACGAGCGCCGCACCGGTCCCCGCACGATCGCGCTCCAACCTGCGCTCGCGCCCTTCTCGCGCTACCATTCCGTTCTCCCCGGCCAGCCCTCCGGACCCCAGCGCGATCAGTTTATCCGCAGCAAAACCGATCCCGGCCCGCTTCCTTCCAACGATGCGGACATCGCCTTCTCCTCGGTCACTCAGCTCTCGCGCTGGATCGAGCAGCGCAAACTCACCTCCGAGCGCCTCACCCAAATCTACCTCCACCGCATTGAGCAATTCGATCCCAAGCTCCGCTGCATCATCACCCTCACCCGCGATCTCGCGCTCGCGCAAGCCAAGAAGGCCGACGAAGAAATCGCCGCCGGCAAGTATCGCGGACCGCTTCACGGCATTCCGTGGGGCGGCAAAGATCTTCTGGACACCGCCGGTATTCCGACCACCTATGGCGCCGAGCCTTTCCGCAACCGTATTCCCAAAGACGACGCCGCAGTCGTGACGCGCCTCCACGCGGCGGGCGCGGTGCTCCTCGCAAAGCTCAGCCTCGGCGCTCTCGCGCTCAACGATATTTGGTTCGGCGGACAAACCGTGAACCCGTGGCTCCTCGAGGAAGGTGCCTCCGGTTCCAGCGCCGGCCCGGGCGCGGCCACCGCTGCAGGTCTTGTCGGCTTCTCGATTGGCAGCGAAACCGGCGGCAGCATCATCAGCCCCAGCATGCGTTGCGGCGTCACCGGACTCCGGCCTACCTACGGCCGCGTCCCGCGCACCGGCGCCATGACCCTCTGCTGGTCACTCGATAAGCTCGGCCCCATGACGCGCAGCGTCGAAGACGCGTTGCTGGTGTTGCAAGCCATCTCCGGGCCGGATGCTGGCGATCTTTCCAGCGTCCCTAGCCGGCTGGACTTCGACAGCGGTGCGAGCATCAAGGGCCTCCGCGTCGGCTATTTCCCCGCCTGGATGAAGGAAGATCCCGCTACCGCCGTGGACCGCGCCGCGCTCGATACGCTTCCCAAGCTCGGCCTGGTTCCCGTGGAGGTCGGGCTTCCCAATTGGCCGTATAACTCGCTCAACCTGATTCTATTCGCTGAAGGCGCCGCCGCTTTCGAGGAGCTCACCCTGAGCCACGGCGTGGACCAGCTCAAAGTGCAAACGCCGGACGCCTGGCCCAACCTTTTCCGCCAGGCGCGCTTCCTCTCCGCCGTGGATTTCGTCCAGGCCGACCGCTTCCGCCGCAAAGTAGCGCAGGAAATGGCCCGCATCTTCTCGCAGGTGGATCTGCTGCTCGTACCTTCCCTCCGCGACGAAATGCTAACCATCAGCAACCATACCGGGCATCCCTCGCTCACTCTCCGCGCCGGCTTCGTCGAAGTTTCCGAAGCGCGTTCGGACTGGGCGCCCGATCCGAAAAATCCGCTGCCGAAGTTTTCTCCCCCGCGCCGCGTACCCCACGGCATCACCCTCATCGGCCGCCTCTTCGAAGAAGGCACCCTCGGCCGCGTCGGCATCGCCCTCGAGCGCGCCTTCGCCGTCTCCAACCAGCGCCCGCCCTCCTTCTGATCCGCCCGCGCCAGGCGAGAAGACTTTGGCTGGCAATGCCGCCATGGCCGTCCTGAAAAGCACCGCACATGGGGTGCTCGAGGAAAAACCAAAAGGGACGGCTGAAACACGAATTGAGTTTCTCTGACGACTGGTCAACGCGCGATCTGCGCTTGCTATCTTGCGATGGAAGATGTAAGAGAAAAATGAAAGCGGGCAGAATTTTTCAGTTCAGTTCACGAAGCGTGGGAAAATCGTGCCAAAGATCGCTGCCTGCCTTCCGGCAAAAGCTCCGAACCACCGAATGGTAGCGGCGATCTTTAGCAATCGTAATTCGCGGTACTGGAATGCTGATAAGGTTGACACCGCCCGGCGATGTCAATTCCCGCAACACACTTTCGCGCTGGAACTTCACTATGGTTCATGCCGCTGCCGATCAGCCGGAATGCTGGCCCGATCTCCCTCTAAGTTCGTGGAAAGACACATATGCAACACTCCACCTGTGGACTCAAATAGTTGGTAAGGTCCGGCTGCGTCTGACCCCGGTCGTGAACCACTGGTGGAATGTCCCGCTGTACGTGACGGCTCGCGGTTTGACGACCTCTCGTATCCCCTATGGCGAAAGAGCATTCGAACTATGGTTTGACTTCATACGCCATCAGCTTCTGCTCGAGACGAGTGACGGACTACTGAAGACACTCCCGCTAGAGCCGCGCTCTGTGGCCGGGTTCTACCAGGAATTCATGGAATTGCTTCGATCGGCGCAAATTGAACTCAATATCTGGAGGATGCCGGTCGAGATCCCCGATCCGATCGCCTTTGATCGCGATCGCGTGCACGCCTCATACGACCGCGCATCAGTCGAGAAATTCTGGCGCATCCTGTTATCCGTGGATACGGCATTCAACCGGTTCAGGGCTGGATTCATCGGCAAGTCCAGCCCGGTGCACTTTTTCTGGGGTAGCTTCGATCTTGCGGTCACCAGGTTTTCTGGCCGCCGAGCGCCCGAACGCCCCGGCGTCGACGCCATGACTCGAGAAGCCTATTCCCACGAAGTAAGCAGTGTGGGCTTCTGGCCCGGCAGCGGCAACGTCCAGGGTGCGGCGTTCTATTCGTACGCGGCTCCCGAGCCGCACGGATTCAAAGAAAAGCGTGTCCGTCCGGATGCCGCCTTTTATGACCGGCAACTCAGCGAATTCCTCCTGATGTATGACGATGTGCGGAAGGCGGAGTCGCCCACCGCCTCATTACTCGAGTTTTGCCAAAGCACGTACGAAGCCGCGGCAACGCTTGGCAATTGGGACCGGAGTGCGCTGGAGAGGTAGCTGCACCGGCCGCTAGCGCTCCATCGGAGGAGAAGATATGTAGGTTAAATTTACACATCTCGATCGGATCAGATTCGCCACTACCGATAAGCAGGTTTGCGAAGACTACATCAAAACCGGCGACACATGGATGCATCTGCGCCTCTGTCTGCAGTGCGGTCACGTCGGCTGTTGCGATTCGTCGAAGAATAAGCACGCCACCAAGCACTTCCATCGCACAAAGCACCCGCTTGTGCGCTCCATTGAACCCGGGGAAGCATGGGTCTGGTGCTATGTAGATGCGATCGTTCCGGGAGAGTTAAAGGGACACACCTTCATCGCCGCTCAAACCTGAAGCTGGAATTGACATCTATTATCTTTTCGCAAGGTTTTCCTTGACTTTTGTTATCTCTTTGGTACAATCTAAGTCAGAGAAGACTCTATTCGGAGTGCGGGAGCTTGCTCCCGTTTTTCTTTTGTCTACAGCCTTTCCTGGTCCTGCTCTTGTTCCCGTACAACCGAAAAGCGCGCCCTTTAGAATCAATCATTTACGAATTGCCCATTTTGCAAATCTTGTTTTTTATATTCATGCATGTAATGGGGGGTATGGGGGCATCTCAGTTCAAAACCTCGATCATCTGTTCTCCTAACCCCTATTCCTTGTCCCCTATCCCCTTTATTTTCATACTCTTGCGCACTCTTTTGCGCAACGGGAATTTGTAAGTGTTTTTGATTCAAGCGCTTCCGCACTCTTTACGTCACGACGGGGGTATAGGGGGTGACCCGTAGCCGTTTTGGCGGTCCGAATTTACCGTCATCGAAGTCCTTTAAAATCCATCGCTTACGAAATGCAAATTGCGTAAGTTCTTTATTTTGATATTCATCCATCATTGATGGGGGTAGGGGGTACCACCGTACCTGGGATCTTAAGTCTTACTTGAACTCCGCCTCGAACCCACACATAACCAAGATCTTACGACTCAACTCGGCAGCAACGGTCACATTCTCGCTAGCTCGCACGCAGGCGCACCCTGTTTTTTCACTAGTCACCAGTCACGAGTCACGCGAACTCATGTCAGAGCGTCTTTCTTCTCCTCTCACTAAGAACTTACAACTTAAAACTTACAACTGAAAACGTCACTTGATGTCCAACGACTGCAGCTTCGCATTCACTAGGAACGGGTCGTCGAACTCGGTCATTTCGCCCCAGCCTTTGCCAAGAACCGGGAGCAGCCGCGCGGAAAGCGGTTTGTGCCACTTGTACGCCAGGCTGGCCATGTCTCCGATGATGAGGGAAAGCTGCTCGGCGCTGACGTCGCCGGGCAGCGGAACGGTGTCGAGGCCAGTGCCGCACACGGCCGAGTAACTGAGCAGCGCATCGATGGAAATGTGTCCTTCGCTCCAGCGCTGCGCCAGCCGTGAATCTTCCAGGATCGGCAGCATCAAGCCGGAATATCCGGTTTGCTTCACTTTGACGTCTTTGACGGCTGCTGTAATCGTCGCTGCCGCCGTCAGCGTTCCACTCATGCCGGCCGGCTGCGTGGTCAGATTTTCGATGGCCGCGCCGATGGAAACATCTCCCGACGGCGCTGGCGAAAGATCGATTCCCATGTAAGCCCAGCCGGTCTCCTGATCGATGCGTCCCGCGTGATGTTCGACGTCAAACGCCACGCTCGCCAGCATGTCCGTCAGCCGCTGCCTGGCCGTCGCGAGGTCCGGAGCATCCTTGAACGCCGCGGCAACCACGTTCGCTGATTCCAGCGCAATCGCAAATTGATGGCCGAAGCCGGTGTGGTACGCGGCCGGAAAGAACGGCGTTAGCGGCGGCACCATGGCAATCGCGGCAAAACGAAAATTGCCTTGGCTGTGCTCCGTCTCCTCGAGTTTCTTCATCACGCGAGCCGCGGCACCCACCGCGCCCCAGCGCACGCCGTCCTCGCCCGCCACCACGAGGCTGGCATTCAGTTTTGTCGTATTGCTCAAAATTTCCGTGAGCAGCTCCGCTTGCGAATCGCTGTCCCCCGCGTTCAACATCGCCGGGCCAATGGATGCCGCAAAATTTTCCTTCACGGCCAACGCGTCGTACTCCTTGAAAAACGCGATGGCCTGTTCCTTCGTCAGCCCCTTGGTGTACTCCGGAAACGGCTGCGTCGCGATCCGGATCGTTTGGACTTGGTATCCGCGCGATTCAAAAATCGTCTGCCCGCGCCTGAGCATCTTTAATGCGTCCGCTACCTGCTCCTTGTACTGCGCCCGATCCAGATTGATAAACGCCGTGATCGCCCGGATCTTCGGCTTCTCCTGCGCCGCCGCAGTTTTCTGCTGCGCGCGAACGATTCCGCAGTTGCCAGCGAGAGCTATGAGCAGTGCTGCAAGCGAACAGCGGAGGAATCGAATCAGGGTGATGGCAGGTGAACGCATGGGACAGTGCTCCTGTAGGGGCGCCCGCCGCGGCGGGCTGCCCCACTAGAATACAAGATTCACCGAACGTCAGGATTGGTTGGATAGCGGATGTAGGGGCGGACCTTGGCCCGCCCGCGCTCGGCTCTGGGTTTTCACCAGTCACGAGTCACCAGTCACGTCGTGCTCTACACAAACGCTGCGATGCCCGTGATGCGCTCGCCGATCACCAGCTTATGAATGTCGTTCGTTCCCTCGTAGGTGTACACGCTCTCAAGATTGTTCATGTGCCGCATGATGCAGTAATCGTCCACGATGCCGTTCGCGCCGAGAATGTCGCGCGCCTTGCGCGCCGTTTCCAGCGCAATCGCCACGTTGTTCATCTTCAACATCGAAATATGCGCCGGATCAACTTTTCCGTTGTCCTTCAAACGGCCGACGTGCAGCGCCAGCAATTGCCCTTTCACGATCTCCGTGATCATCCACGCCAGCTTTTCCTGCACCAGTTGGTGTGAAGCGATGGGCTTGTTGGCGAATTGCTTGCGCGTCTTGGCGTATTGCAGCGCCGTGTCATAACACGCCATCGCCGCCCCCAGCGCCCCCCATCCGATTCCATAGCGCGCCTGGTTCAGGCAACTCAGCGGGCCTTTCAAGCCCACGACACCGGGCAAAAGATTTTCTTCCGGGATTTCGCAATCGGTGAAAGACAATCCGGACGTCACCGAAGCGCGCAGCGACCATTTTCCGTGAACGTCCCACGTCTTGAATCCCGGCGCGCCTTTTTCAACAAGAAATCCGCGGACTTTATCATCCTCCGCTTTGGCCCACACCACCGCTACGTCCGCGATCGACCCGCTCGTGATCCACATCTTTTCGCCGTTCAGGATGTACTTGTTGCCCTTTTTCACCGCGCGCGCCAGCATTCCGCCCGGATTCGATCCGAACTGCGGCTCCGTCAAGCCGAAGCAGCCGATCGCTTTGCCTTGCTGCAAAAGCGGCAGCCACTTGTTCTTCTGCGCGTCGCTCCCATACGAATAAATCGGATACATCACCAGCGCGCCCTGCACCGAAACAAAACTGCGCAGTCCCGAATCCCCGCGCTCCAATTCCTGCGTCATCAATCCATAAGCAACGTTGGACATTCCCGCGCAACCGTAACCGTGCAAATTCGCGCCAAAAAATCCCAGCTCGCCGAGCTGCGGCACGAGATGCTTCGGGAAAACGCCCTCGCGGCTTTGTTTTTCAATGATCGGGATGATTTCGTTTTCGACGAATTGCCGCGCCGTCTGCCGCACCAGTTTTTCTTCGTCGTTCAGTTGCGAATCAAAATCGAGGGAAATGATTTGCTGCGGGCGCCGTTCCCCGGATGCGTCTCGTTCTGCCGCAACTCCAACACTGCAATTGTAGCAAGCCTCCGAAAGAGGCAGCAACAAACCGGCTGGCTGCCTGCCTCTCGTGCATCATCCTTGTTTCGCGTGCCACGGCCCCGCGAAACGCAAGTTGTCTACCCGCTTAGGTTCGAGCGATTCCGTTTGCCTCTTCTGCCGCCCCCTGCGGATAGGTTGAAATCGCGACCCCTCCACGGCGAAGAACGAAGAATAAGGATAGTTGAGAACAGGTACTCCATGCGTCCCAACTTGTAACGTTTTCACCCATTAGATCTTGAGTGCTAGCTGACCCTCGGCCGAGAATCTCTTTAAGAGCTACGGTTTCAATGTCTTACGTGACCTCAAAGGTTGGTCTTCGAGGTGCACTCTTTAGCAGAGAACATCACCTGATACCTGTTCGGGGGCGCACTCCGAACGGACCTGGTGAGGAAGAAGCCGACTAACGATGAATATCAATCCAAGAAAAAGATTCTCCCGGCAACTCGCACGGATGAGGGGCTTCACGATCCTGGAGTTGCTTGTGGTTCTCGCAATCACGGGGATCGTGACCGCCATCGCTGTGCCCAACTATCAAAAGATTACGCAAAACCTTCGTATTGCAGGTGATCTGCGCGATTTGAACGGCATCGTGGCGCAGGCGAAGATGCAAGCGGCGGCCAATTTTACTCACGCGCGCGCACGTGCCAATCTTGCGCCGAATACATTTCAACTGGAAATCTGGAGCAAAACCGGTGGTGCAGGCGGCGCCGGCTGCTGGCAGACCGTGGGAGATGCCGCGAACCCATGCACGGTAGCCGCCAGTTCCGTTCAGCCGCTCTCCTCAGGTGTCACATTTGGTTTCGACCAGGTAGCAGCCCCTCCGCCAAACACGCAGGCGGCGATAGCCCAAGCGGGCCTTTGCGGCAACGGCGCGGCGGGCACGATCTCCAACACCGCCACGATAGCCAATACCGCGTGTATTGAGTTCAATTCGCGCGGTATTCCCATCAACGCTGCAGGCAATCCCACTGGAACCGGTGCGCTGTACGTGAACAATGGAATCATAGTTTACGGCCTGACACTTGCGGCGACGGGCAACTCTGTTAACTGGTCTTCTATCGACAACTCAAGTAATACTAGCTGGCGCCATCAATAAGGACCAAAAATGAGACGGCAAAGCCAATTGCATAAGCTGAAGGATCGAAATTCCCAGGCGGGCATGAGCCTGATTGAGACGATGATTGCGTTAGCCATCCTCCTGGTGGTCGCGGCGGGAGTGATGAGTGTAGCCGCCATCGCGCTTTCGACCACGGAGACCCAGGGACACCTGACGGCGCGATCGGCTGAGTATGCCCAAGACAAGATGGAGCAACTCCTCGCCCTGAGATTCTGCGATGGACCGGCTCCCAACGGTACGAACACCACTGTGTTTCCTGCTGTGGCCGACGGCAGAAATAGCGCTACCGGCCTCGCCGGCTGTAACAATCCTGGCAACACCCCCACCACCCCTACCAACCCCCTAACTGCCCTTGCCGGCGGCAATCTGAGCACCACGGCGCCGGCGGCGGGCTACGTGGACTATCTCGACAGCAACGGCAGCCCTGTTGGAGCTCAAGCAAACTGGCAATACATCCGCGTCTGGCAAATCTCGGTTCCCGCAGGAAGCACCGGCCTGAAGCAGATCACTGTCAAGGCCCAAGTAAAAGCAGCGGTTGGAAACATTGGGCTATTACCACAAACCACAGTCGTGGCTTTGAAAACGTGGCCCTTCTAAACGAGGTTTCTATGGCGCACAAACACCAAGCTGGATTCACGTTGATGGAAACAATGGTGTCGCTGGCGGTGCTCTTAGCTGTGTCCGCTATCGTGATGACCGGCATGAACCAGATGATGATTACACAAGGAACGGTCGCGAACCGCACGGAGATGCACACCAGTGTGCGCGGCGTGACGGAGTTGCTCCAGCAGGAGGTCGGTCAGGCTGGAAGGGTCTCTCTCTCTGCTCCTAATGCGAACGTAACGCTAACAGCCGCAGTGGCCGCTGGCGCCGGCCAGGCAGTTTCCCTCACTTCCTCCACTCTCCCGGCCCCTTTTGTATATCCGACCGAAGTGCTGACGGTCGACGTGGGAGCCAATCAAGAAACGGTTACCCTTACGGGGACATCGTTAGCGCCGACGGCCACATTTGCGTTCGCTCATCCGGCCGGTGCGGCGGTCGCCGTTTTAGGAGCGTTCTCGACTGGAGTGGTACCGCCGGCTGGCGCTCCCTCTAACTTCCCTTCAGGCTCGACGGGAACGGTTCTTAAGTTGTATGGAGACATCAACGGCGACGGTAATATGGTCTACATTGAATATACCTGTAACCAGGGTCTGCCCACCGCCCCCGGGACGCTCTTCCGTAACCAGATGCCTATCACCGCCGGAGCGAAGCCGGCAAACGACAGCACCATGATTCTGCTGTCCAATGTTCTGCAGAACCCCAACGATGTCAACGGCAACGCGGCTCCTTGTTTCAATTACCAGGTTCGGACCCTCGGGGCAAACTTCTGCGTGACGGACGTTCAGATTACGTTGACCGTGCAAACGCAGAATAGGGATCCCCAGACGGGCCAATTTCAGCAGGAAACCAAGGCCCTATTGAACGTTTCCCCGCGGAACGTCTTCGAGGTATTCGATACCTCCAATCTCGTGGATCGCACCCGCGATCAGCCCATGCCTGCCACGGTCGCGAATTTATTGCCGTAAGGATTAGAAGGAGAGATTCACCATGAAACGAACCAACGAAAAAGGCGTCGCCCTGATATTTGCCATCATCCTGGTGCTGGTTCTTTCGGTCATGGCGGCTTCCCTCATGTTCCTCTCGCAATCGGAAACCTGGGGCAGCATGAACTACCGCCAGATGACCCAGTCGCGCTATGGGGCTGAAGCAGGTCTCCACGCGGCTGCGAACTACATAATGAACACCTATAAGTCGCCAGGAAACGGAGGGGCAGACCCGATTACCGCCTATAATCTCAACGTCAGCCCGGTCACCGCGGCCGGCCAAGCCGTCGTGTTGTCCTCACTCAAGGGCGTGAGCGCCACTTACCCTGTCCCTGCCGTGCAGACCGCCTTCTCGAATTCTTCCAATAACAGCCTGACCGCGGGACCAAATACAGTGAACTACACATCCTCCGCTCAACTGCTCTCCATGAGACAGGTGATTCAGTGCGGATCAAATCAGCCGCTCACCGCCCAACTCTGGAAGCTCACTTCGCATGGGGACATGACGGGTGTGCGTAACGCGGAAGTGGAAGTTTCCGCGCTTCTCGAATCGCACATAACACCTTGCTACAACTACGGGGCGTTTGCCACAGGCAGCGGATGCGGCTCCATCCAGTTTACTGGCGGTGGCGCCATCGACAGCTACGATTCCTCGAACATGACCCTGTCTGGCGGAAGCCCGGTGGTGCAGACTTATGATGGCAATCTTGGTTCCAACGGAAACGTGAACACCGCGGCTAATACCGTAATCAATGGCACTTTCTCCAGTCCGGACACGGGTGTCGGCGCCTGCTCGGCTGGAGGCGTGGATGCTTTGTCGGGTAACACAACCTCAGTGACCGGCTGCATTAACTCTACAACTTGTGTTCCTGCGCCAGGACTGGTTAAGTTGCCCCAGGCGGTTGTCTACACGCCACCCGTCACCGATTATCCTGGTTGTTCAGGCGCGGGAGTGGCCGCGTGCGACGCATCAATTGTCACCGGCCTCAACGGAACGCCTCCGCCGAACCCCCTCACTCCTGGTAACTATGGAGACATAAGCCAATCGGGAAATGGCACAGTAACTTTGAATCCTGCCGGAGCGAATGCTGCGACTTGCACCACGGGTATTTATTACATCAATAGTATCTCGCTTAATGGTAACGCGAGTATTAAAATCAATCCGTGTCCTGGCACTGGCGGCAATGGCGGCAATGCGCCTGCCCAATGGGCGCCCGTGATCATAAACATCGTGGGCAGCAACCAGGGTACGCCACTCGACCTCGGTGGTAACGGCATCGCCAACACCACCTTTAATTCTTCCTTGCTCCAATTTCAGTATGGCGGCACCGGGGCAATCAAAATCGATGGCAACGGTAACTCATCCGCGGTAGTCTATGCACCGGGTGCGTCGGTCACTCTAAGCGGCAACGGCACCATATACGGGGCAGTTATCGGAGCGCAGTTGACGGCGAACGGAAACCCCGTGAGAATCCACTACGATCGTGCCTTGTCAAACAACTTGTTCACTCTCACCAACTGGACGCTGGACACGTTTACGTGGAGCAAGTTCTGATCTTGGTAAGTAGCGCGGGGTACAGCTCGCGCCTTGCTCTGTCTGAAACTTGAATGAGGGCCGGGAGTTCCACGGCCCTCGTTTCCTTTTGCGTCCGGCGCTGCGGGCCGTGTCAAGTTGTCCTGGCCGCGTTGGTTGCGGACGACTCTCCGGGCGCGGTCCTTTTACTTCCCTTGCGACCTCCATGAACTTCCTATAGCTCGTTCCTGATGGAATCTTCTCCTCTCGGCCTTCGTGATATCCTGTTTCTTACATTTTTCTGCGGTTCCCGCGTGCCTTCCTGCCGCGCTGACGGGAAAACCCGCAGTTCCAGGTAAAACTTCGGACCACCATGAAAACGAAGCTGCGGCCGCAAATCCTGATCTTTGACGTGGACGGCGTGCTGGTGGACGTGCGCCAGACGTATTGGCGCTCGGCGCTCGAGACGGTGCGCTATATTACCGGCAAGCGCGTCACGTATGCCGAGTTGCATCGCTGGAAGAGCAAGCCCGGTTTCAACGACGACTGGAGCATGGTTTCCGCGTGGGTGAGTGCGCTCGGGCACCCCACTTCGTACGAAGAAGCGCGCGCGGCATTCGAAAAATTCTACTGGGGCAGCGACGGGAGGCCCGGGAACGTTCGAAACGAAAAACTGGTCGTGACGCCGCGGCAGATCGAGCGCTGGTCGCGGCGCTACGAGCTGAATCTCTTCACCGGGCGCACGCGCCAGGAATTTTCTTTTACGTTCGAACGCTGGACGGCCACGAAACATTTCCGCACCATCGTCACCATGGATGACGCGAAGAAAAAGCCGCATCCCGAAGGATTGCAGAAGATTCTCAGAGAGCGCGATCCGGCGACGGCGCTCTATTTCGGCGACAACATTGACGATGCGCTGGCCGCTCGCGACGCGGGCGTCCCATTTATGGCCATTATCGCTGCGGGCGAACACGGCTACCGCCAGCGCGCCGCGCGCTTCCGCGAACTTGGCGCTCTCGCTCTTCTTCCGCGAGTGACCGGATTATTCCGGATTTTGAAATAAATTCCTTAGGAGGGCGGGGCAAGCCCGGCCCCTGCGAGCTCGAGCCAAGATTCCGGCAAAAGCATGTAGAGAGCACTAGCCGACAAGATAGCGGCTTGCATAGAAGGCGCGTTCTTCGGCGTCGTCCTGGCTGCGGAGCCGCCAATCGGGGAATGCGGCAAGATCGTCGGCGATGGCTTCGATGGTGGAGCGCAATTCGAGCTGGGCGAGCCAGCGATCGGGGATCGCTGCGGCTCCGGCGGCAGCGCCGAGAAGATTGCCGGTGATCGAGCCTGTCGAATCGCTGTCTCCGCTGTGATTTACAGCGAGAATGATTCCGTCTTCAAAATCGTTTGCGCCGAGCGCGCAATAGAGCCCTATCGCCAGAGCTTCCTCGGCCACGAACCCTTTTCCAAGCTCGCGCAAGGCGCTGCGCTCGCGAGGGCGAGACTTCGCCAGGCATTCCGCTTTCTCGATGGCGGCCAGGGTCTCCTTATGGGCTGGATGTTTGCAGAGCTCTTCCTTCGCCGCGTTAATGGCGTCCGGGAGTGAGCTGCCCGCCAGCAGAAGGCTAACCATGACGGCAAGCGCGCCGGCGCTGAGGCGGCCGCTCGGATGTCCATGGGTGATCGCGGCGAGATCGTTGCCGGTTGCAAAAATGCTCGAAAGCAAGCGGTCTGGTTTGCGCTCGCCGCACACGGAATGCGCGAAATACATGCCCACGGGAGCCATGCGCATCACTCCGCCGCAGCCTTTGCTGTCGTTCGTGGCCCGCGTCACTTTGCCGCGGCTGGTTTGCAAGGCAGAGAGGCAGGTGGTTCCCGGGGCGCGGCGGCTAAAAAGTTTTTTCTGTTGGAGCAGCCAGCTCGCTTTCGCGCTTCCAGAAGATACCAGCCGGGAATTCTCCTGGGTCATCAGCCAGCGCGCATAAGAACGGGCGGCGGCACGGAAAAAGTCCGGTTCCTGGCTTTGCAGAACGGCCGCGACATGCGCGGAGAGCACGGCCTCGGCGGTGAAGAGCGTCATCTGGGTGTCATCGGTGATGGCGCCCAGTTTTCCATACGCAGGGGCGTAGTCGCGGATTCCTTGTTCACCGTAGGCGCGGACAATTTCGTCCAGGTCCAGAAATTCAACGGGAGCGCCGAGGGCGTCGCCGACCGCGCCGCCGAGCAGGCATCCGCCGAAGCGGCTGCGCAGCTGCGAGTCGGACGGAATCCGAGGAAGGGACATTTATCCATGGAGCCGCGGGAGCGACTCTCTCTCGCAGGACAGGATACCGCCATTCGGCAAATCTCAGCCAATCAAATCGAGAGTCTCCGGCATCCTATGGAGGGAACTCTTTCCTCTCTTGGGAGGAATCCATTAAGGGGCAGTCTTGCGAAATAAGGGATCGAATATGAAGGCCATCTGTTTTTTCAAAACGACCGTACTGACTGGGTTTGCGGCGCTTGGCCTCCTGGGCGCTGAGGCGACGCCTGCGCAAGCTCCATCGGGGCCTATAACGGCAGCGCCGTCGCAGCCCGTTCCAGTTGCGGCGAATGGATCGAATCCGGCGCCTGCGCCGCGCACAACCATTCTTGGCGCCTGGAAGTTCAACCCGGATGATAGCGACGACCCGCGCAAGAGGAGGCAAGACGCCAGAGGCTCGAATGGTGGAAACAGCGGAGGCGGACATGGCCGCATGGGTGGCGGGTATCCCGGTGGTGGCCACGGGGGCTACGGCAGACGGGGCGGAGAAAGCGATGAAGAACGGCAGAAAATGCGCGAATTTTTCACGCCGTCGAAAGCGATTACGCTCTCGATGACGGGCGCGGAAGTCGATCTTGTGGATGACCGGGACCGCAAACGGGCCTTCATGACCGACGGACGGAAATTGCAAAAATCCAAAGATGAAAACTATCAGGAGATCGCCGCCAAGTTTGCCGGGAACCGCCTGGTCAGTGATGAAAAAGATCCTCGCGGCAACAAGATGAGCCGCACGTTTGAACTTTCTTCTGATGGCCGGCAACTTTACGAAACGCTGCAAATGACCACTGGCCGCAACAACACGCCGCTCATAATTCGCTACGTGTACGACATACCGCTGCAAACCCGGCAGTAAGACAGCTCTCCAATCCTTCTTTGGTCCCTGCGCGTCACGTTGACGGAACGGCTCTGTGAATGCTATAAAATAAAGTTTCGAGACGGCAGCGTTAAGCCCACCGTGTGCTCCTACGGGGTTGGAGCGCGGCTGCCAACCTGGTGGCTGGTTGGCGGCCACACTTGACAGAGTTTAGGCGATCCAATTTCGATGCAAACGATTGTTCACCAGTTAGGCGAACTCCTCCTTCAGGCTGTGCCCACAGTCCTGATTATCCTCCTTTTTTACTTCATCTTACGGGCACTTTTCTTTAAGCCGCTGCTGGCGGTGATGGCCGAGCGGGATTCCCGCACCGTGGGTGCGCAGAAGGCGTCGGAAGCCGCCCAGGCTGCTGCTGCCCAGAAGGTCAAGCAGTACCAAGATGCCCTCAAACAGGCGCGCGGGCAGGTGTATGCCGAGCAGGAAGCCGCGCGCAAGAAGCTTCTGGACGAGCGCGCCGCGCAGATCAAAGAGGCGCGCACGAAAGCCGCGGGCGAAGTCAGCGGCGCGAAAGAGCGCGTGGCGGTTGAGCTTGCGGCTGCCCGGCGCGACGTCGAAGCCACTGTCTCGCCACTTTCCGCCGAAATCGCGCGCCGCATCCTGCAAACAGCGCCGCGTCCCGGCGTTCCCGCTGGAGAGGCTCGATGACGCGAAATCGCCGGGTTCTCTTTGCCGTGGGTGTTCTAGTTGTGTCGTTTTTCGCGGCCGTCAGCGTGCGGGCCGCGGAGGAAGGCGGCAACGCTGCTGCCGAACGCGCCACGGAAATCTTCAAGTGGATCAACTTTGCCATCGTTGCCGGCGTGATCGTCTGGGTCTTCGGCAAATTGCTTCCGCCGGTATTCCGAAAGAAAGCGGAAGCCATCAGCACAGCGATCACAAATGCCACCAACGCCAAGGCCGCCGCTGATGCGCAGCTTCGCGAAGCGGAAACTCGGCTCGCGAATCTTCAGAAGGAAGTCGCGGAGCTCCGCGCCTTCGCCGAACGCGAATCCGCCGCGGAAGTGGAGCGCCTCCGCGCCGCCACGCGGACCGATGCGCAGAAAATCGCCGCCGCCGCAAAGGCTGAAATCGAAGCTGCGGAACGGGCGGCGCGCTTGGAGCTGAAAGCGCTGGCCGCGAATCTTGCGGTGGATGGCGCCGAATTACTGCTCGCCAAGCAGCTCACTCCAAAGGCGCAGGAATCGCTCATCAACAACTTCGTGAAAAGTCTGGAAGAGAGGCCGAATTGAAGTCTGCGAGCCTCCAGTACGCGAATGCGATGGCGGACATCGCGCTCGATCAGGGCGCTGCGGAGCCGGCTGCCAAGCAGCTCCACGATTTTGGCGCGGCGTACGTGGAATCCGCGGAGCTGCGCACGTTTCTGGCAAGCCCGGCGGTGGGCGTTGAAGACAAGCACGCGGTGATCGAGAAAATCGCGGCCCGGCTGGGCGCGAGCAAAATCATCCGCAATTTTCTCTTTGTGATCGCCGACCACCGGCGCACGCATCTGATTCCGGAGGTTATCGCCGCGTTTTATGAGGTCATTCGGCAGCGGCAGGGAGTCGCCGAAGCGGAAGTTTCTTCCGCGGTAGAATTGAGCGCGGCGCAAAAGAAAGAAATGGCGGCGACGCTGGCGCGGCTGACGGGCAAGAAAATTGAAACAAAGTACGCGCTTGATCCGGCGTTATTGGGCGGCGCGGTCGTGCGGATTGGGGACACGATTTACGATGGCTCGTTGCGCAGCCGGTTGAATGAGATGCGCACGCGACTCGCGGCCGAATAAGCAAGAATTTGCAGGGGCGCCCGCCGCGGCGGGCGTCCTTCTCGAAAGATTCCAGGGTTCAGCGACGGAGCAGGCATGGCGAACATTAAAGCGGACGAAATCAGCAAGATTCTGCGCGAGCAGATCGAGAACTACGAGCAGACCGTTTCGGTCGACGAGGTCGGGGCGGTCATCAGCGTCGGTGACGGCATTGCGCGCGTCCATGGCCTCGAGAAGGTTATGGCCGGCGAAATGCTTGCCTTCCCGCACAACGTGTTCGGCATCGCGCTCAACCTCGAAGAGGAAGAAGTCGGCGTGGTGCTCCTCGGAGAATCGCAGGAGCTGAAGGAAGGCGACGTCGTCAAGCGCACGAACACGATTATGTCCGTGCCGGTGGGCGAAGCGCTGGTTGGGCGCGTGGTCAATCCACTTGGCCAGCCCGTGGATGACAAGGGCCCCATCGCCACGAAGCAGCGCAACGCGCTCGAGCGCATTGCGCCAGGCGTGCTGGACCGGCTGCCGGTGCGTGAGCCGCTGCAGACGGGCATCAAAGCAATTGACAGTATGATCCCGATTGGACGCGGACAGCGCGAGCTGATCATCGGCGACCGCCAGACGGGGAAGACCGCGGTCATCCTGGACACGATCATCAATCAAAAGGGCGGCGACCTGATTTGCATCTACTGCGCCATCGGCCAGAAGCGCTCGACGATTGCGCAGGTGATAAAGACGCTGACCGACGCGGGCGCGATGGACTACACCATCGTGGTGGCGTCATCGGCGGCGGAGCCGGCTTCGCTGCAGTACATCGCGCCGTACGCGGCTTGCGCGATGGGCGAATATTTCCGCGACAACAAGCGGCACGCCGTCACGTTTTACGACGATCTTTCCAAGCACGCGCAGGCTTACCGTGAAATTTCGTTGCTGCTCCGCCGCCCTCCGGGACGCGAAGCGTTCCCCGGCGACGTGTTCTATCTCCACTCCCGCTTGCTGGAGCGCGCTGCGAAGTTGAACGACAAGCTTGGCGGTGGTTCGTTGACCTCACTGCCGGTCATCGAAACGCAGGCCGGCGACGTCTCCGCCTACATTCCTACGAATGTGATTTCGATCACCGACGGCCAGATTTATCTCGAAGCGGACCTCTTCAACGCGGGCATACGCCCCGCGATCAACGTCGGTATTTCCGTCAGCCGCGTCGGCGGCAACGCGCAGATCAAGGCCATGCGGCAGGTGGCCGGTTCGCTGCGTCTCGATATGGCGCAGTACCGCGAGCTCGCGGCCTTCGCCCAGTTTGGCTCCGATCAACTCGACAAGGTGACGCAGGGCCAGCTCGCCCGCGGCCAGCGGCTCACGGAAGTCCTGAAGCAGGATCAGTATGTGCCGCTGCCGGTTGAAAAGCAGGTGTTGATTCTTTACGTCGCAACGAGTGGCTCGCTGGACGCGGTGCCGGTCCCGGAAGTCCGCCGCTTTGAGCGCGAATTCCTGCAGTTCGTCGAAACCAATTATCCCTCGATTCTGAAGAACATCGCGGCAAAAAAGGCTCTCGACGACGCCATCAAGGCGGAAATCAAGACCGCCGTCGATGCTTTCAAGGAACGTTTCACGGCTGCGGTTGCCGCGGCTGCGCAGTGAAGATAGGCGCTTAACGACTAACGATGGCCACACTTCTCGATTTCCGGCGCCGCATCCGCTCGGTGAAGAACACCCAGCAGATTACCCGCGCGATGAAATTCGTCGCCGCGGCCCGGCTGCGCCGCGCGCAGGAAGCCGCTATCGCGGCACGCCCCTACGCCAAAGAGCTTGCGCGGATGCTGCGTTCGATTATGTCGCGCATCGCTGAACCTCAGCACCCGCTGCTGGCAAAGCGCTCCGAGGAGCGGATTCTGGCACTCGTCCTGACGGGAGAGCGCGGCCTGGCCGGAGCTTTCAACGCTAATATCCTGCGCAAGGCGCAGGATTTCTTCCGCGCCAACAAGGGCAAGAAGATTTCGATGATTCCCGTCGGCAAGAAGGGCCGCGACTCGCTGAAAAAAGCGGGATTTAGCATCATTGCGGAATATGTGAATGTCCTCGCGCGCGTCGACTTTGCGACGGCGCGGGAGATTGCTTCGCTCGTCACGGAACTTTATGCGAAGGAAGAGGTCGATTCGGTGTACATCGTTTTCAGCGAATTCAAGACGGTGATGACGCCGAATCTGGTGGTCACAAAACTTCTGCCGGTCGAGGCCATTCATGCGGACGAAGAATCCGCCGCCGAAAGCGCGAGTGCGCAAATTGATTACATCTATGAACAACCCGAAGAGCAGCTCCTCGGCAAGTTGCTCCCGCGCTATATTGAGACGCAAATTCTCCGCGCGATGCTGGAATCTTCCGCGGCGGAGCACGCCGCGCGCATGACCGCGATGGAATCGGCAACGAAGAATGCCGGCGACGTCATCGAGGCCCTGACGCTGCATATGAACAAAGTGCGCCAGGCGGCGATCACCAAAGAAATTATCGAAATTGTCAGCGGCGCTTCTTACGGCGCTTAGGAGAAAGCAGCATGGCAGAGAAATACGCAGGGGTGGGGCACGTCGTACAGGTCATCGGACCTGTGATGGACATTCAATTCGAGGCGGGGCACCTCCCGGCGATTTATAACGCTGTGCGCATTACGAGCGACGGCTACTCGATACCGGAGCCACTCGACGTCACGGCGGAAGTCCAGCAGCACCTCGGCGAAGGACGCGTCCGCGCCATCGCGATGGAGCCTGTCGAGGGCATGGTGCGCGGTATGAAAGCCTACGATCTCGGAAAAGGGATTGAAGTTCCCGTGGGCCGGCCGACCCTTGGCCGCGTGATGAATGTTCTTGGGAAACCCGTAGATCAGCTCGGCCCCATCGTTAGTGATACTCACTACCCGATTCACCGCCCGGCACCGTCGCTTGAAGATCAATCCACCACGCTCGAAATGTTTGAAACTGGAATCAAGGTCGTCGATCTGATCGAACCCTATTTGAAGGGCGGAAAAATTGGTCTGTTCGGCGGCGCGGGTGTCGGTAAGACCGTTCTCATCATGGAGCTGATTCACAACGTCGCGATGAAGCACGGCGGCGTTTCCGTATTCGCGGGCGTGGGCGAGCGCACTCGCGAAGGCAACGACCTGTGGATCGAAATGTCCGAGGGCGGCGTCATCGTCCCCGGCAATTCGGAGAAGTCGCGTGCAGCGCTGATCTACGGCCAGATGACGGAGCCGCCCGGCTCGCGTCTCCGCGTGGGCCTCACCGGCCTCACGGTTGCCGAATATTTCCGCGACCAGGAGCATCTCGACGTGCTCCTCTTCATCGATAACATTTTCCGTTTCGTGCAGGCGGGCTCGGAAGTTTCCGCGCTACTCGGACGCATGCCTTCTGCCGTCGGCTACCAGCCGAACCTCAACACCGAAATCGGCGAATTGCAGGAGCGCATCACTTCGACGAAGAGCGGGTCGATTACTTCTGTACAGGCCATCTACGTGCCCGCCGACGACTACACGGACCCCGCTCCAGCCGCCACGTTTGCGCACCTGGACGCGACGACCAACCTCAGCCGCCAGATCGTCGAGCGCGGCATCTACCCGGCGGTTGATCCGCTGGCGAGCTCCTCGCGCATTCTCGACCCGCGCATTGTCGGTGCGGAGCACTACGCCGTGGCGCGCGGCGTGAAATCCATTTTGCAACGCTACAAAGACCTGCAGGACATCATCGCCATTCTCGGTATCGAAGAACTTTCCGACGAAGACAAGCGCACCGTGGCGCGCGCCCGCAAGATCGAAAAGTTCCTTTCTCAGCCGATGTTCGTCGCCGCGCAGTTCACCGGACTCGAAGGCAAGTACGTCAAGATCGAAGACACCGTCCGCAGCTTCAAGGAAATCGTAGAAGGGAAGTACGACGATGTTCCGGAACAGGCGTTTTATATGGTCGGCACGATTGAGGAAGCGCTTGAGAAGGCCGAAAAAATGAAGGCGAGCGCGTAAGGGAAAAATGTTGCCCGACGCCATCGAGCTGGTGATCGTCACGCCGGAGAAGCAATTGTTCCGCGACAAGGTCGTCGAGGTACAGATGCCCGGCGAGAACGGCTATCTGGGCATTTTACCCGGGCACGCGCCGCTTATGACGGAGCTGGGGATCGGCGAACTCAGCTACCACGATAGAGGTGGAAAGGAATCCTCGCATATCGCGATTGTTCGCGGATTTGCCGAGGTTCTGCCGGACCGCGTCACCGTTCTTGCGGAAACCGCCGAGCGCGCGGAAGAGATCGACCTGCAGCGCGCCAAGGATGCACTGGCCCGCGCGGAGAAGCGGCTGGCCTCGAACGATCCAAATATTGATTGGGACCGCGCCAGCATCGCACTGCAGCGCGCGCTGATCCGCATCCAGGTGGCCACCAAGCGGCGCAGCGCCCTCGTTTCAGGCTCCTGAGGCATCCTCTGCCGCTTCTCGCATAGAGCTTCGTGCGACTTCGCTTCGCCGGCCTCATCTAATGGAATGGAGCAGAGCCGAAGATGGAACCCATCACCATGTACAGCACCGCCTGGTGCCCCGATTGCCGCCGCGCCAAATCCTTCTTGAAGGAACGCGGCGTGGATTTTCGCGAGGTGAATATCGAAGAAGATCCGTCCGGGGAAGAGATCGTCATTAAGGCGAACAATGGCAAGCGTAAAGTTCCTACGCTGGAAGTTGGCGGGCGCTATTTTGCGTGCAGTCCCTTCGACGCGGAACGGCTTGCCGAGGAACTCAACATTCCGCTGAATCCCTAATTCAACACAATACCTCTAGCCCAAACACCCGCAACATGCAATCCTTCATCGAGAAGCACAATATCCGCATCGGCTCCCACACGCAGCGAACCTTTCTTGAATTCGATCCCAAGCAGTAAGGCGGGATTCAGCGTCAGCATTCGCACGGCGTCCGGCAAAGATATGCCGAGGGCTACGATATTTCGCAGCGCGCGATCAAGGGTTAGCGTGCTGCCCGCCAGCGTTCCTTCGGCATTGCGGCAGACGCCGCCGGTCACGGTCACTTCAAATCCACCCAGCGTGTATTTTCCGTCCGGCATGCCGGTTGCGGAGAGGCTGTCGCTCACCAGGGTAACGTGCGCGGCTCCCTTGGCGAGGAGAAGCAGCTTCATGGCGGCTTCTTCGACGTGCACGCCGTCGGCGATCAGCTCCGCATTGACCTCCGGCGAAGTAAGCACGGCGCCGATGACACCCGGATCGCGATGCGAAAATGGACGCATGGCGTTGTAGACGTGAGTCGCGCTGCGCGCTCCCCGGGCCATGGCCGCACGAGCCTGCTCGTAGGTTGCGTCGGTGTGCCCTATCGAAACGACCAGACCGGCTTCTCGCGCGGCATCAATGCAGGGAGCGGCCCCGAGCACTTCTGGCGCAATCGTCAGAATTCTGGCGTTCCCCGCGGCGGCTTTGAGGAAGCGGCTAAGCGTCTCCGCCGACGGCAGCTGAATCCATTCGGAGGGATGAACTCCGCGGCGCTCTTTGCTGAT
>WNFI01560754.1_pt1 | contig 23012 bp, 21 predicted proteins | sample 5400471 | NCBI WGS metagenome assembly WNFI01 (sample SAMN13153348, study PRJNA577476) | soil metagenome | isolation source: 100 cm saprolite on Douglas fir-dominated hillslope | place: USA:California | collected 2013-09-17
ACAAGACGTCAATCAGAAGCTGGCGCAGAGCTTCGGCCTGGGCACGCCGCATGGCGCGCTCATCAGTTCCGTGGAGCCCAAGAGTCCCAGCGAGCGCGCAGGGCTGAAGCCGGGCGACGTGATTACCAGCGTCAACGGTCACTACATCGACCATTCCTTCGATTTGCCGACGATCATCGCGGATATTCCGCCGGGCAGTGTGGCGCACATCGGCATCTGGCACGACCACAAGGCCGACACGGTGGATGTCAAAACCGTGCTGCTGGACGAAGAGCCTGCGCGGACGGCGCACAACGAGAGCGATGAGGGCGGGGGTAAGTTAGGGCTTGCCGTCCGGCCGCTCGACCCCAAGGAGCAGCAGCAGCTCCACACGCGCGGCCGGTTGCTGGTCGAAGAGGTTTCCGGTCCGGCCCTGGCCGCCGGGCTGCAGGCGGGTGATGTGGTGCTGGGGGTCAACGGAACGGGCGTCTCCTCGGTGGCCGACCTCAAGCGTGAGGTGGCGCGGGCGGGCCACAGCGTCGCCCTGCTGATTCAGCGCGACGAGGCCCAGATTTATGTTCCCGTCGACATAGGGTGACGGATCAGGCCTAATCGCGGGCGTGCAAACCGCAACCCCCGTGTTTTCCAGCGTTGAGCAGAACCCCGCCGGCGCGCCGCCGGCGGGGTTCCTGCCGGCCAGCCGTGCCGAAATGGACGTTCTCGGCTGGGACCGTTGCGACATCATCATCGTCACCGGCGATGCCTACGTGGATCATCCAAGCTTCGGCATGGCCATCATCGGCCGGGTGCTGGAGGCGCAGGGGTTCAAGGTGGGCATCATTGCCCAGCCGGATTGGCACAGCACGCGGGATTTCGAGGCCTTAGGGAAGCCGCGCCTGTTTTTCGGCGTGACCGCGGGCAACATGGACTCGATGGTGAATCGCTACACCTCGGATCGCCGGGTGCGCAGCGACGATGCCTACACGCCCGGAGGGCAGGGCGGCAAGCGCCCGGACCGCTGCGTCATCGTCTATTCACAGCGAATTCGCGAATCCTACAAAACCGTGCCCATCGTGGTCGGCGGCATCGAGGCGAGCTTGCGGCGTATTGCGCATTTCGACTATTGGTCGGAGCAGGTGCGCCGCTCGGTATTGGTGGACTCGAAAGCGGATCTTCTGGTGTATGGCAACGCGGAGCGCCAAATCGGCGCGATTGCGCAGCGTTTGGATGCCGGCGAGGGCATAGGCGACATCACTGATTTGCGCGGTACGGCGTATCTGCGCCGCGGCATGCCGGCGGGCTGGGTGGAAATCGATTCGAGCGAACTGGACGCCCCGGGCCCCCTGAATCCGCCCGTCGACCCGTATGCGAGCGAGGAGGAGCGGCGGGCGACGAATGCCCCCGTTGCCGCCGCGCCCATCACAGCGGCTGCGCACGCTGCCGCGCAGGCTGTGGCGGCACCGGCTGCCGCAGCGGCGCCCGCTGCTGCGTTCGCGGCTGCGCCCGCGGAAAAAGTCGTCAAGTTCTACCGCAAGGTTCCGAACGCGCAGCGTGACCACAGCGTCATCCGCCTGCCGTCCTTCGAACAAGTGAGCGCGGACGCCGTCCTGTACGCGCATGCATCGCGCATTTTGCACCTGGAGTCGAACCCCGGAAACGCACGCGCTCTCGTGCAACGCCACGGTAACTTGGAGCTGTGGCTGAATCCTCCGCCGATCCCGTTGAGCACCTCCGACATGGACGCGATTTACGAACTGCCGTACGCGCGCCGTCCGCACCCCTCATATGGCGCGGCGAAAATTCCCGCCTATCACATGATTCGATTTTCAGTGGCGATTCAACGCGGCTGCTTCGGCGGTTGTACCTTCTGCTCGATTACCGAGCACGAGGGCCGGATCATCCAGAGTCGCTCCGAAGATTCGGTCCTCCGGGAAATCGAAACCATTCGCGATCAGGTGCCGGGTTTCACGGGAGTGATTTCCGACCTCGGCGGACCGACCGCGAATATGTACCGCCTCCACTGCAAGAGCGCCGCCATCGAGTCTGCGTGTCGCCGGCCGTCCTGTGTGTTTCCCGGCGTGTGCCCCAATCTCAATACGGATCACGCGCCGCTCATCAGTCTCTATCGCCGGGCGCGGGCGTTGAAGGGCGTCAAGAAGGTGCTGATCGCCTCCGGCGTGCGCTACGATCTTGCGATCGAATCGCCCGAGTATGTCCGGGAGCTCGCCACCCATCATACCGGCGGGTATCTCAAGATCGCGCCCGAGGCCATCAGCGAGGGCCCGCTGTCGAAGATGATGAAGCCCGGCGTCGGCGCGTACTACCGGTTCAAGGAGTTGTTCGACAAGTACTCGAAGGAAGCGGGCAAGGAGCAGTACTTGATTCCCTACTTCATCGCGGCTCACCCGGGCACCCGCGATCAAGACATGCTCGAGCTCGCACTGTGGCTGAAAAAGAACGGCTTTCGCGCCGATCAGGTGCAGGCCTTCCTGCCCTCGCCGATGGCCACCGCCACCGCGATGTATCACTCGGGGAAGAATCCGCTCAAGCGAATCACTCGTGCGAGCGAGGAGGTAGTGATACCGAAGGGGATCAAAGTGCGCCGCCTGCACAAGGCCTTCCTGCGATATCACGACCCGGACAATTGGCCCGTGCTGCGCGACGCGCTGAAGCGCATGGGCCGCGCAGACTTGATCGGCAACGGGCGGCACCATCTGATCCCGGCGTACCAACCCTTGGGGTCGGGAGTCCGCGGCGGGGCGAAGCGTCCGGCGCCCGCGCTGCCGTTTCGAACCCAGCACACGGGCCTGCCTAAATCGGGGCGCGGTTACGGCGGCAAGCCCGGCGGCAGCGCGGGCGCGGGGAGGCGGCGGGGCGGGGCCTAGGAGCCTGTCTGACGGGCTGCTGGCGAACGGAATTGCTTGCTAGCCTCCCTGCGGTGCGATTAGAGTTCTGGGCTGTCTAGCGGTTTCCCGCCGCAATTCATCAACTTATATGGTTAGGGAGCGATAAGAACGCCCGGAGAGGGCGCGTGTGAAGCATGGACAAGTGGATCGTACAGCTGGCGGAAACGCCCGACGCCTATTTCCCCTCGGCCATCGAGGCGCTCAAGAAGCGCCACGTGGAACTGGCCCGCAGCCTGGTCTCCAAGGCGGCGTGCGATACCTACCGCGAGCAGCTGGAGCGCGATTGCCGCGACATCGCCGGCATGCTGCAGACCGTCCGTCTCATCCGCTCGTCGACGTACTCGATGCGCGATGTGATTTCCGGCTACGGCGAAATTTGGTCCACGCGGCTGTTTGCCCCGTTCCTCCGCGAGCGGGGCCGCATCAAGGGCGATGTGCTGTGGGTCGACGCGCGCGAAGTCGTCATCGTCGAATGGGGATCGCTGGGGCCTGCGGTTCAATGGGCGGCGAGCGAGGCGAATATTCAGCGCCTGGTGCCGCCGGGATTCACCGGCCGTCTGATCGTGACCGGTTTCGTGGCGACCACGATCAAGGGGATTCAGACGACCCTGGGCCGCAACGGCAGCGATTTTTCCGGCTCCATCTTCGGCGCCTTGCTCAACGCCGCGGAGATCATCATCTGGACCGACGTCGACGGCGTGCTGTCGGCCGATCCGCGGTTGGTGCCGAATGCGGAGGTCATCGATCAGCTGTCCTACAACGAGGCCATGGAGCTCGCGTACTTCGGCGCCAAGGTGATTCACCCGCAGACCATGGAGCCGGCGGTCGCGCGCGATATTCCCATCTACATCCGCAATACTTTCGCACCGCAAAAGCGCGGCACTCTGATTTGCGCGAACCCCGTCTCGGCGCTCAAGGTCAAGGGCATCACGACCATCGACCCCGTCGCGCTGGTGAACCTCGAGGGCGCCGGCATGATCGGGGTTCCGGGTACGGCGAACCGCCTATTTGGTGCGCTGCGTGATTCGGGCATCTCGGTGATCTTGATCTCCCAAGGCAGCTCGGAGCATTCCATTTGCTTCGCCATTCCGGAGGCGCAGGCGGTGCGTGCCGAGGAGGCCGTGCGGCGCGCCTTCGATGCGGAACTGCGCGACGGGCAAATTCAGCATGTGGAAGTCGGCTTGGGGATGAGCATTCTGGCGGTGGTCGGCGACGGCATGGCCGGCGCGCACGGCGTGGCGGCGAAGGTATTCAACTCGCTGGGCGACGCGGCCATCAGCGTGCGCGCGATCGCTCAGGGTGCCTCGGAACGCAATATCTCGGTGGTCGTGGACGGCAAGGTGGGCGCCAAGGCGCTGCGCGCCGTGCATGCCGCCTTTTACCTGTCGCCGAACACGCTGTCGATCGGCTTGATCGGACCCGGCACCGTGGGCCGCGTGCTGCTGGCGCAGATCGAGACCCAGGTCGAACGTTTGCGCGCGCTCAATCTGGATTTGCGGGTGCGCGGAATCGCGACTTCCAAACGCATGTTGTTGGAAGAGACGGCGGTCGATCTCGATCGTTGGGCGGAACGGCTGGCCGAGGCGGGAGAACCGCTGGATCTCGAGAAATTCGCCGATCACGTGCAAGCGGACTACATACCGCACACGGTCATCATCGATTGCACGGCAAGCGCCGATGTAGGAATGAACTACGTGACCTGGCTGAAACGCGGCATTCATATCGCGACACCCAACAAGAAAGCGAACAGCGGCGCGCTGCCGTACTACCGTGCTCTGCAGGAGGCGGGCCGCGCGGCGGGCACGCATTATTTGTACGAAGCCACGGTGGGCGCGGGCTTGCCCATCATCCAGACCCTGCGCGACCTGCGCGAAACCGGCGATGAGATCACCCGCATCGAGGGCATATTCTCCGGCACGCTGGCATACCTCTTCAATGTGTTCGACGGCCGTGAGGCGTTTTCATCGATCGTGCGGGCCGCCAAGGCGAGAGGGTATACCGAACCCGATCCGCGCGACGACCTGTCGGGCATGGACGTCGCCCGCAAGCTCATCATCCTGGCCCGCGAAATGGGCTTGACCTTGGAGATGGCGGACGTGCAGGTGGAAGGGCTGGTGCCGAAGGAGCTCGAGAAGTGCAGCGTCGATGAATTCATGGCGCGCCTTCCGGAATTCGATGCGGCGATGGCGACGATGTTGAGGAGTGCACGCGAGAAAAACGAAGTGCTGCGCTATGTCGGCCGGGTCGATGAGGACGGCAGGGCCACGGTGGGATTGATGCGCCTCGACGCAAAGCACGCCTTCGCCAATATTGCGCTGACGGACAACGTCGTGCGGTTCGCGACTCGCCGGTACTGCGACAATCCGTTGATCGTGCAAGGTCCCGGAGCGGGTCCCGAGGTGACGGCGGCGGGCGTCTTCTCGGATCTATTGCGATTATCCGCCTATCTGGGGGCACACCTCTAATGCTGACCGATGTCACCGCTTTTGCGCCGGCCACCGTTGCCAACGTGGGCATAGGCTTCGATATTCTCGGACACACGGTCGAGGCTCTCGGCGACAAAGTGCGCCTGCGCCGGATCGACGAGCCGGTGGTGCGCATTTGCTCGATCACCGGGGTCGCCGGCGATCTGCCGGTGGACCCCAAGCATAATACCGCGGGCCGCGCGGCCCAGGCCATGCATGCGGAGCTTGGGCTGGATTTCGGCTTTGAAATGGATATCGAAAAGGGAATTCCGCTCGGGTCCGGTTTGGGGGGGTCGGCGGCTTCAGCGGTGGCCGCCGTGGTGGCCGCGAATGCCCTGCTGCGCGCGCCGCTGCCGCGGCTGCAGCTGCTCAAGTACGCGATGGAGGGCGAAATTGTGGCGAGCGGTTCCGCCCACATCGACAATATCGCCCCCTGCCTGTTCGGCGGATTGACTCTCACGGTCGGCATCGATCATCCGCGCGTGAAACAGATTCCCGTTCCGCCCTCGCTGCGCTGTGTTCTGGCGCATCCGCACATGTATCTCGGAACCCGCGAGGCGCGCGCCATCCTCAAGACCGATGTCACTCGCTCGGATTTCGTTTGGGCCAGCGCCAATCTGGCCGGATTCATCAGCGGTTGCTATTCCAACGACCTGGACATGATCCGCGATTCCTTCAACGACGTGATTATCGAGCCGCAGCGGCACTCGTTGATTCCGGGGTTCAAGGACGTGCAGCGCGCCGCCATGTCGGCCGGAGCGCTGGGGTGTTCCATCTCCGGCGCGGGGCCGACGGTGTTTGCCTGGGCCGAGATCCAATATGCCGAGGCGGTGCGCGGCGCGATGGTTGCCGCCTTCGCCGCCCATGGCTTGCAGTCGGATTACTGGATTTCCGGAATGGAAAATTACGGGGCCAGAGTGGTGAAGGCCTGATGTCGGATCTGAGTTTCGTGAGCACTCGCGGGGCGGCGCCGAGCGTTTCCTTGAGCGACGCCATCGCGAGAGGGTTGGCGCCCGACGGCGGCTTGTATGTTCCTGCACACTTGCCGGCGGCGGATCCGGCCGGTATCGCCGGGGTCTCGAGATTGCCGGACATTGCGCGCGCGGCGCTCGCCGGGTTCTTTGCCGGGGACCGATTGCAGCCGGCGCTCGGGGAGATTGCGGACGCCGCGCTGGATCTTGCCGCTCCGACGACCGCCGTCCCGGCCTGTCCGGATCCCCTGTTCGCGCTCGAGCTCTATCATGGGCCGACCGCGGCGTTCAAGGACTTTGGCGCACGCTTCCTGGCCGAGAGCCTGCAGCGCCTGGAAGGTCGGGCGCCGCAACCCCTGACCATATTGGTGGCGACCTCCGGCGACACGGGAGGCGCAGTGGCCGCAGCCTTCCACAGGCGGCCCTGGGTCCGCATAGTGATCCTGTACCCTGCGGGCCTGGTGAGTCCGCGGCAGGAACAGCAGCTGACATGCTGGGGGGAGAATGTCACTTCGCTGCGGATTGCCGGCACCTTCGACGATTGTCAGCGATTGGTGAAAGAGGCATTTGGGTGTTCGGCGTTGGCTCGCAGGCATCGGTTCAGTTCCGCCAACAGCATCAATATCGGCCGCTTGTTGCCACAGATGGTCTACTACGCGGCATCGAGTCTCGACGTCGAACGTCGCACGGGCTCCAAGGCGTCCTACATCATTCCGGCGGGCAACCTCGGCAATGCCTTCGCCGCGGTGTGGGCTCGCGCCCTCGGGTTCCCCATCGCGCGCATCGTTCTCGCGCACAATATCAATCGCACCGTGCCTGACTTTCTGAAAACCGGAATCTGGCAGCCGCGGCCCAGTGTCGCGACGCTGGCCTCGGCCATGGATGTCGGCAACCCCAGCAACATGGAGCGCATGCGGGCGCTGTATCCCACGTTGCGCGAAATACGCGAACAATTGAGCGCCGACAGTGTCGATGACGCTACAATCCGAACTCGCATCGGAGAGGATTTCATGCGGTATGGACGGGAATGGTGCCCGCACACGGCGACCGCGGCGGAAGTCTATAGCCGCTTGAGTGAAACCGAACGCCGCTCGCCGTGGGTAGTGGTCGCCACGGCGCACCCCGCGAAGTTCAATGAAATCGTGGAGCCCATCATCGGCAAACCGGTAATGGTTCCCGAAAGCCTGAATCGGTTGCTGAGTTTACCGCAGCACGCCGTGGATCTGCCGCCAACGCTCGAGGCTCTGGCCGCGGCGCTCGAATGACCAGCATTGGAATAGACCCGGAATGGATCGCGATAGGCTTGGGTCTATTGCTGCTGCTCGCCGGCGGTTACTGGGGCGTGCGCGCGTACCAGCGCCGGGCGCGCCGCCGTGCCTTGCTGGCGCGCTTGGAGCGTGTTGCGTTCGAGGCGGCGCACCAGGTGCTCGTTCCCGACGGCATGGGCGGGTTCATCCATATCGATCATTTGCTGCTCACGCCGCGAGGAGTATTGGTGTTGGACACACGCCGCGTCGCCGGACTCATCTTCGGCGGAGACCAGATGAGCGATTGGACCGTCATGGGCCGGGGCCGCCGCTATACCTTCGATAACCCCCAGCCGGCGCTGTACGACCGGATCGCCGCGGTGAAAGCGCTGGTCGGCGATGTGCCGGTCGAAGGACGCCTGCTGTTTTCGAACGCGGGAAAATTCACCAAGGGCTTTCCGAAGTGGGTACTGATGCTGGACGGCATCGAGGTGGAGTTTCCGGCCGTCGATCGCGGCATGCGGCCATCGCCGGCTTTTGCCCACTTCGCGGAGGCTTGGGAGCGGCTGGTCAGGCAATTGCGGCCGAGCCCGCATCTGTTCACCAATCTTTGACGTGACTATTCCCGAACCTAGCTTGCTCGTACACGGAGGCCGGATCGGGCAGGCATTTTCCGGACCGCCGTGAATCCGTCCATGGAGGCTGCGGGCAAAACATCCTGTTTTGCACGCTCCGGAAAATGCCTGCCCGATCCGGCCTCCTTGGAGCTGTCCCTAGTTCCTGATTAAGCTGGACCTAACCCGAAGAACAGGGTGGCGTTGCGCGTAGTCGATTCGGCAACGCTCTCCGGAGTTTCGCCGCGCAAATGCGCGACGGCGCGCGCTATGTGCGGAAGAAAGCAGGGCTCGTTGCGGCGCGATTTGGGGTGTGGGAGGAGATCGCGGGGCAATAGATAAGGAGAGTCGGTTTCCACCATCAGCCGATCGGCCGGGATATGGGGGACGGATTCTCGCAGGAGCTGCCCGCGGCGCTCGTCGCTCACCCAGCCCGTCACTCCGATATGGAGATCGAGCGCCAGGTAATCCTCGAGTTCGGATCTGCCTCCCGTGAAGCAATGCGCAACGCCGCCGGTCAGGCCGCCGCGAAAATCCTTGAGAATGGCCGTAAAATCATGGTGTGCATCGCGTTGATGGAGGAAGACCGGCTTGCGCGCCGCGGCCGCGAGCTCCAACTGCGCGACAAAGGCTGCGCGCTGCGCATCCGGCGGCGAGAAGTTACGGTAATAGTCCAGGCCGCATTCGCCGACCGCGACCACCTGTGGCCGGTGGTGCAGGAGGTCGGACAACTCCTCGCGCCGCGCCGCGTCGAAGCTCTGCGCATGATGGGGGTGCACGCCGGCGGTACTCGACAGACGAGCCGGGTGTGCGGCCGCCAGCGCCGCCGCCCGGATCGAACTTGCCACATCGGCGCCGGTGACGACCTGATGGCGGACGCCGGCCTCGAGCGCGCGTGCCATCACCGCGTCACGATCGTGTGCAAAGCTGTCGTGGGTGAGATTCGACCCAATATCGATTAGTGATATCTTCATGCCGCCATTGTAATCGCGGGCGCCGGCGTCCAAGGGCGAGTGGGAGCTGATAAATGTTCGTTGCCAGACATCTCATGGTGTGGGCCCTGCTGCCGTGGGCGCCGGCGGCGTGGGCGCAACAAGGCGGCGACTACCAAGCGCAAATCCTCTACGCATATCAGACCGAGGATACCAACGGCCTGGCGAATTTGATTCAGGATTTGACCACGCGGGTCAAGGAGGACGCGGGCGACGCGTCGCTGCGGTATCACCTGGCGCATGCGGAGTACCGCCGGGGGCTGCTCGCCGGTACCGCACGGGCTCATGAAGCCGAGACCGCATTCGCGGACTGCGTCGACCAGCTCAAGCCGCTGGTGGCGCAAGATGTCAAGTCAGTCGAGACCCTGGTCCTGCAGTCCGCCTGCTACGCTGGCCTCGCCGACCATAGAAAGCTCGAGTCGGTCCTGCTGCGATCGCGGTCGGACGAGCGGCTCAACGCCGCGCTCAATCTCGCGCCGCGCAATCCGCGCGCGGTGTTTCTGTCGAGCTTGTACGGCTTGGCCTACGCGAAACCCGGCACCGCTCAGCTGCAGCGCGCATTCGCGCAGCTGCAGCTTGCCGTGCAATTGTTCGACGCGTCCTCGGCCACGAGCATCGACACTCCCGGCTGGGGACATGCCGAGGCGTACTTGGCCCTTGGACGGGAGCTGCAGGCGCGTGGCGATCAATTGGGGGCCCGCAATTGGATCGAGAAATCCTTGATCGCCGCGCCCGAGTACAAGGCCGCGCAGCGGCAGTTGGCGCTGCTGGTGCGCCATTGAGCGCGAGCGCCGCCGGCCGCGAACCTGGTATGATTCGGCGCGATGAAGCCACAAGGCACGCAGTTATCGCTGTTCGAGACTCGTAGCTCCAGCGACCCATTCGCCGTCCGGGTCAGTCCGCGCGCGCGGCGACTGACGGCGCGCGTGCACGTGGGTGGCCGCGTGGAAATCGTGGTGCCCATCGGTGTCAACGCCCATACGGTGCGCGATTTCGTGCAGCGATTCACACCGTGGATCGATCGAAAGGTCGCCGCCATGCAGTGTTTTGCCGCGCCCAGCGAGCCGGTGCCGGGGACCGTCGAGTTCGCGCTCACGGATGAGAAGTTCGCGGTGGATTGGCGCAGGGGATCGAAACGCGGCCTCAACCAAACGGAAGACCGGATCGAGGTCCACGCCTCCGATGAACGCGGAGCGCGCGAGCTGCTCCAGGGTTGGCTCAAGCGGGCCGCCTACGATCGATTGGCCCCGCGGTTGCTGCAATTGGCGAATGAACTGAATTATCCGGTGGCGCGCGTGTCCATTCGATGTCAACGAACCCGCTGGGGCAGTTGCTCGACGCGCGGCACGGTCACCTTGAATTGCTCCCTGCTTTTCCTGAGTTTAGAGGTAGTGCGCTATTTGTTCGTCCATGAGCTGGCGCATACCAAGCATATGAATCATTCACCCAATTTCTGGCGGCTGGTGGAAAGGATCGAACCGGACTACCGGCGCTTGGACCGTACCTTGCTCGCGGGCTGGCGCACGGTGCCCGGCTGGGTCTTCAAGTCCTGAATATGGAAAAATCCAACCCTACGCCCAAGCCGTTCGTCGATCTGAGCGACGAACAGGTGCATTGGGACTTGAGCGAGTCCCTGAGCTATTCGCAGTACCTCAATCTCGACAAGTTGCTGGACGCGCAGCATCCGCTGTCCTACCAGCACGACGAAATGCTGTTCATCGTCATTCATCAGGTCTCCGAGTTGTGGATGAAATTGTGTCTCCATGAGCTCAACGCGACCGTGGACTGCGTGCGGCGCGATGACTTGGGCCCGACATTCAAGATGCTGGCGCGCGTGTCGACCATTCAGCAACAATTGCTGCAGTCCTGGGATGTGTTGGCCACGATTACCCCCTACGACTATTCGGCTTTCCGCAATACCTTGGGGAAGTCTTCGGGCTTTCAATCGCCCCAATACCGGATGTTGGAATTCCTCATCGGCAATAAGAATGCCGATACCATCAAGGTGTTCCGCGGCGAGCCCTTAGCGTACGAGATGCTCGAGCGGGCGTTGCGCTCGCCCAGCCTGTACGACGAGGTTCTGCGCCTGCTGAGCCGCCGCGGCCTCGACGTGCCGCCGGAGGCCATCGACCGCGATTTCACGCTGCCCTACCAGGCCAGCAAACAGGTGGCGGCGGCGTGGCTCAGCGTGTACCACAACTCCGTCAAGGAATGGGATTTATACGAGCTGGCGGAACGCTTGGTGGACCTGGATTACAAGTTTCAGCTGTGGCGATTCGCCCACGTCAAAACGGTCGAGCGCATCATCGGCTACAAGCGCGGCACGGGCGGAACGGGCGGCGTGTCGTATTTGACCAAGGCCCTGGAGCTCAAGTTCTTTCCCGAGCTTTGGACCATCAGAACGTCCATGTAGGCCATCAGTGACCAATATTCAGGATCAACTGCAGAACGTCAATGTCGCGTCCAGCGAGCTCTTAGCGACGCCCGAAGAGGTCAAACGGCGGCTGCCGCTCACGACGAGGGCGGCGGAGACGGTGTTCAAGTCCCGCGAAATCGTGCGGGCGATCTTGGAGCGGCGCGATCCGCGCCTGTTCGTGGTGGTCGGACCGTGTTCGATACACGACGTGGCCGCGGCCCGGGAATATGCGGTGCGGCTCAAGGGGTTGGCGGCTCAGGTCGAATCCACACTGTTGCCCGTCATGCGCGTGTACTTCGAAAAGCCGCGCACCACCGTGGGTTGGAAGGGATTGATCAACGATCCAGACTTGGACGATTCCTTTCATATCGAAAAGGGCATTCTCATGGCGCGCGAGCTGCTGCTCTACGTCGCCGAGCTGGGGTTGCCCGCGGGCACCGAAGCTCTCGACCCCATCATGCCGCAGTATCTATCCGAGCTCATTACCTGGACGGCCATCGGCGCCCGCACCACCGAGTCGCAGACGCATCGGGAAATGGCGAGCGGCCTGGTACGCGCGGCAATGCGCATGCACACCTCGTGCTGCGTGGCGGCGGCGGCCGAGTCAACTACGACGCCGTGAGCATCGCCGTGGCGGAACGCGAGCTGGCCGCGGCCGATCTACCGGCCAACGTGGTCGTCGACTGCAGCCACGGCAACTCCAACAAGGACCCGAGCCTGCAGCCCCAGGTGGCCGAAAACTGCATCACTCAAATAGTCGACGGTAACCGCTCGATTGTCGGGCTCATGCTCGAGAGTCATTTGAAAGCGGGGAAGCAGACCATTCCGAAGGACTTGAGCACGCTCGAATACGGCATGTCCATCACCGATCCCTGCATCGACTGGCAAACCACCGAGAACTTGTTGCTCAAGGCACACCGGTCCTTGCAAGGCGTGCGACGCTGACGCGCGCCAGCGACTGGCGATGTTTCCACAGGCGGTATCCGAGCAGAAGCGTGAGACCGCAGACATAGAGCAGGGGCTCGCGTATGTCCTTTTTTACCTGCCACCAGAAGTGCCAGACGCCGAGGATGGCGATCAGGTAGACCAGGCGGTGCAAGCGCGTCCAGCGCCGCCCCAATCGACGCTGTGCCTTGTTGGTGGACGTGACCGCCAACGGAATCAACAACAGCAATCCCAGCATGCCGATGGTGATGTAGGGCCGTTTGACGATGTCCTGCCATAGCGCGCCAAGCTTGCCGCTCTGATCGAGCAGTAGGTACACCGAGAAATGCAGTAGCACGTAGAAGAACGCGAATAGCCCGAACATCCGCCGAAACCGCAGCCAGATGCTCCAGTGCGTCAGGTCCTTGAGCGGCGTCATGCACAGGGTGATCATCAGGAAGTTGAGCGTCCACCGGCCGCAGGTGTGCAGCATGAGTTTGACCGGGTCGGCGCCCAGCGAGATGTCGCCGATGTGCGCCATGCCCGTGGCATTCAGCGCTCCTGCTATCAAGTGCAGAGCCGGGATCAAGCATGCCAGAAACACCAGCGGCTTCAGCACCCAGCGAATCTGCCACATCAAAAGTATTTCCGCAGATCGATTCCGGTGTAGAGACTGGCTACCTGCGCGGCGTAGCCGTTGAAGGGAAGGGTGGGCTGTCGCGGCCCGAATGCACTCGAGCCGATGTGCCGTTCGCTTGCCTGGCTCCATCGAGGATGATCGACGGCCGGATTGACGTTGGCAAAAAAACCGTACTCATTCGACGCCGCGCCCGCCCAGGTGGTACGCGGCGCGCGCTCCGTGAACTTGATGCTGACGATGGCCTTGATGCCCTTGAAGCCGTACTTCCAGGGAACGATCAGCCGCAGCGGCGCGCCGTTCTGGTTCGGCAGCACCTTGCCGTACAGCCCGACGGCCATGAGCGTGAGGGGATGCATGGCCTCATCCATGCGCAGTCCCTCGACGTAGGGCCATTCGAGCACGGAGGTATGTTGACCGGGCATTTGCCTCGGGTCGTACAGGGTCTTGAACTCGACGAACTTCGCCTTGGATGTGGGCTTGAAGCGCTTGAGCAAATCGCCCAATGGGAAGCCGATCCAAGGCACGACCATCGACCAGGCTTCCACGCAGCGCAGCCTGTAGACTCGCTCTTCCAAGGGATGCGGTTTGAGTATGTCTTCCAGGCTGAAGGTTCCCGTTACTTCGGCCTCGCCGCCGATGGTGACGTTCCACGGCTGGGTGCGAAATTTCTGAGCGTTCTCCGATGGATCGGATTTATCGGTGCCGAATTCATAATAATTATTGTAGGTGCTGATGTCGCGGTACGAGTTGGGCGCGTCCGAAACGCTCAAAGCGGGATTGCGCACGTAGGTGAGCGCGCCTCCCGCTGGCTGCGCGAAAGCGGCACGGCCGAATCCGCCAATGCTTTGCACGGCGGCCACGCCCAAGCCGCCGGCGAGCAGGGCACGCCGCGACAGGTACCGGTCGTACGGAGTGATGTCGGACGGCGGGATCTTGGCCGAATCTGTCGATCGCTTGCGCATGGTTTCTCTCAAGTATGCAAAGTATGCATCTAGATCAATAGACCGGTCGACAGCGGCGATTGTTTCGGGTACCGCGACTTTACGTCCAGTCCGAGGCGGGTATGCCCCATCGCACCGCCAGGGCGCGTGCGGCGGCATTGGCGTTCACCAGCAGGGCGCGATCGGCATGCCGCATGTGATCCAAGTCGGAGGCGCTGTTGCCATAGGCCACTATCGGCAGACCGGGGTATTGCGTGCGCAGCCAGGTCAGGCAGCGGAGTTTTTCGGCGCCGCGGCGATTAGCCGTTTTCAACGTACCCGCCAGGCGGTCTCCCTGCCATTCGATCTCGGTACACAACGTGCGTTCGAAGCCCAGTGCCCGGCCGATGCGGGGCACGTATATATCCGGGCTTGCCGACAGCAGGACCAGGTGATCGCCCGCCGCCCGATGGGCTTCGAGCATGGCGAGCCCGGCACGTCTCAGCCGGTGGCGAGGCTTCAAAGTGTCCACGAATGAGTCGGCGCAGGCGTCGATGACGGTTCGTGTGGCGCCGCCCATGACCATGCGGATGACTCGGGATTTCAGCAAGCCGCGATCGCGATTTTGCACGAGGAAGCTGCACAGGGCGAACGGCAGGCGCCATAGCCGAGGCAGTCGCCGCGGATGCCGGCGCAAGAAGCTCATCAAGAACGGGAACAGCGTATCTCGCCAGGTCAACGTGCCATCCAGATCGAATACGGCGACCCAGCGCGGCGCGGCAGTCTCCGGGGACGCCATGGATGTAACGATCGTCATGAGTGAAATATATATTAATTAATACAATTAGTTAGGAGAATTATCTCGAATTATTATCATCGCCTGCCTGCCATAGTTGATCACAATCCTGCCACAGCGTGGGCACTCGGCCTCCGGACACTCGAAGCCACTCAATCTGGGAGGCGCCTATGTCCGGTCTGAATCGTATGAATCCTTTGCTGATAAAAATGCTGATCATCGTACTGCTCACGCTGGTGCTGTTGGTCCCACTCGGTCGAGTGGAGTCCTTGATCGCGGAGCGCGCTGCGTTGCGCGATACGGCGGTGGAACGCGTGGCCAATGGCGTCGGCCATGCGGCGATCATCGGCGCCGTGATGATGGTCGTGCCCGTGACCCGGACCTGGGTGGATGACGGCAGGGAATACTCGGAAACCAAGCGCCATCACGTGCTGGCAAGTTCGGTCGACGTGGCCGGCACCGTCGGTGGCGAGCTGCGCAGGTCCGGCATCTACACCGTTCCGACATTCAAAGCGACTATGCACATCGCCGGCTCGATTTCCGACGAGGGCCTGATGGGGGTGTTGGCGCCGGAGCGTGGAGTGACCAAGAAGGTCGGCGACCCGATATTGTTTCTGGCCGTGTCCGATCCGAGTGGAATCCGCGTCCTGGACGGGATTCGCATCGACGACACGCTCGAGCCGGTTTCCGCCGCCACGGACGCCGGGCTCCAGGGAGTGTCCGCTCCGGTCGCTTCCATTGTTTCAGGCGCACCGCGGCGCCTGAGCTTTGCGGTGGATCTGGTGATTTCGGGCACGCGGCGCCTGCAGTTCCTGCCTTTTGCAGAGTCCTTGCATGTGCACCTGATATCTCCCTGGCCTAGCCCAAGTTTCAGCGGGGCGTTTTCACCGAGTGCGGCGCCGCAGGTCGGCCCCGACGGATTCACCGCCGATTGGCGCGTGCTGCAAATCAATCGCGACTATCCAGGGCTTTGGGCCGACACCGGGGTGAGCGACGCGCAGATAGCAAAATCCGCGTTCGGCGTGGATTTCTACCAACCGGTGGATTCGTATCAGCGCGACTATCGGGCCACCCACTACGCGGTGCTGTTCATCGCGCTCACCTTCATGGCGCTGTTTCTGTGGGAGCACACGCTCGGTGCTCCGGTTCACGCCATGCAGTACGCCATGACCGGTGCGGCATTGTCGGTCTTCTACCTGGTATTGACGGCAGTCAGCGAACACCTGGATTTCGCGGCGTCCTATACGCTGGCCGCTTCTTCCATGACCGCCTTGCTATCGGTTTATTTCAGCGGAGTTTTGAAGTCGCGTGCGGCGGGGCTGATAACCGGCGCGCTCGCCGGAGTCTGCTATTCTTTGCTGTACCTTCTCGTGCTATCGGAGGACTACGCCTTGTTGTTCGGCGCACTCGCGATATTTTTTCTGCTGGCGACCATCATGATCGGTACCCGAAAACTCGACTGGTATCGGATTGCCGAATCCCAGAGGCCTGAGGGTTGAGTCCATCGGCCGCCATCGTGGGGGCGGGCGCCATCGGCGCCTGGATCGGCGACGCTCTCGACCGCGCCGGATGGACCGTGTCGATGCTGGCGCGCGGGCCGACCCTGGCGGCGCTGCGTTCCGGCGGCCTCATCGTCGAGCGGGGAGGTGAGGCGCGGCAGAGCAGGCCGCGCGCCGGATCGCCGCCCGACCTCGGCATTCATGACTATGTGTTCCTCACCGTGAAGGCGCAGGTCTTGCCGGATCTCGCGCCTTCCCTGGGTCCTCTCATCGGTCCCGACACCGTGGTCATCAGCGGCACCAACGGCATCCCATGGTGGTTCTTCCATGATTTCGGCGGTGCATTGGCGAATCAGCCGCTTCAGTCGGTCGACCCGGATCAATCGCAGGAGCGTACGTTTCCGCGGAAACGCATACTGGGTTCGGTCGTGCATGCGTCGGCGCGGGTCCTGGCGCCCGGGCGTGTCCAGGTGGTGGCCGCCGACCGCCTGCTTCTGGGTGAACCCGGCGGTGAGGTCACGGACCGGCTTCAGGCCGTGGTGAGCGGATTGCGCAGCGGCGGCGTCAACGCAGAAATATCGCGGCGTATTCGCCATGAGGTGTGGGCCAAACTCTGGGGCAACATGAACATGAATCCGTTGAGCGCCCTGACACGTTGCGGAACGTCCAAGATGCTCGCCGACGCCGATGTCCGCGAACTATGCATCCGGATGATGGAAGAGATGCAAGTGTGCGCGCAGCGTCTGGATTTGCAGATGAACCTCACGCCGGCCGAGCGAATCGCCGTGACACAGCGTCTCGGCGATTTCAGGACATCGATGCTGGCCGATCTTGAAAGCGGGCGGCCGCTGGAACTCGCCCCGCAGCTCGGCGCCGTCGCCGAGATTGCGCAGCGCCTCGACGTTCCCGCTCCCTTCATGCGCGCGATCCTCGGGTTGACCCGGCTGCTCAGTGCGTAGGATGCAGCCTACAGTTCGCGATGAGGGCCGCCCATTTGGGCCCCTGTGCGAACATGGCACACTGGCAGGCCGTGAAATCTAGGCGGTGACTACGATGCTGATACGGCTTGGCTATGAATTGGCATACGAGTTCCCTCAAGCCACGCCGATGATCTTGAATCTGAACGTGCACTACAGCCGGGCGTCCGATTGGGTCCGCGCCGACACCATCCTCACCGATCCGGCGGTGCCGCTGGCCACGTATCGCGACGGGTTCGGTAATTGGTGCACCCGCCTGATTGCGCCCACAGGAAAGTTCCGCGTCACCAGCGACGCCTTGATCAAGGACTCAGGTCTCGCCGATCCCAGCTTTCCCCATGCTTTCGAGCACACGGTTGATTCGTTGCCGGATGACACCTTGGTGTTTCTGCTTCCCAGCCGCTACTGCGAAACCGAGCTCTTGTCCCCCACGGCCTGGAGTCTATTCGGCGGCATGATGCCAGGCTGGAGCCGGGTGCAGGCGATTTGCGATTTCGTGCACCGGCACGTTGCGTTTGACTATCAATCCGCGCGACCCACCAAGACCGCGTGGGAAACATACAATGAACTTCGCGGAGTGTGCCGCGATTTCGCTCACCTCGCGATCACCCTGTGCCGATGTTTGAACATCCCTGCTCGGTATTGCACCGGTTATCTGGGCGACATCGGAGTGCCGGCCATGGACGCACCCATGGATTTTGCCGGTTGGTTCGAGGCATATATCGGAGGCGGATGGCGCGTCTTCGATCCCCGCAACAATCAACGGCGCATTGGCCGCGTGCTGATAGCCCGCGGACGTGACGCGGCGGATGTCGCCATGTGCATGACCTTCGGCCCCAACGTTTTAGAGCGCTTCCGGGTGTGGGCCGATGAAGTGCAGTCGGTCGCCGCCTAGCATCCCCGCGTTCTCGTGATTGTGAACCACCCCTGCGCGTAAGCATTTACAATGGAGGATTGCGGCCAAACGCGGGTCTCATGATGGCGAGGAATTGTATGATTGAGAAATTCAAAACTCCGGTGTCGAGGATGACCCTGGCTGCCTGGGTCGGCTGCACGAGCGTTGCGGCGCTCGGCACCGTGTTCCCCGCCGCGGCATCGGCCACCGCGGCTTCAACGGTTGTGCAAGCTGCCGCGGCGTCAGCCGTTGTGCAACCTGCCACAGCCCCGACTCCGGCTTCGACTCCGGGCCTCGTGGCGGGATTCAGCTTCGTCAAGTCACTGGGCGGAATCGACGAGTATCGGCTCGACAGCAATGGGCTCACCGTGTTGCTGGTGCCGGATCATTCGGCTCCGGTGGTGACTTTTCAAGTGACCTATCAAGTCGGCTCACGCAACGAGGTGACGGGTACCACCGGAGCGACGCACATCCTCGAGCACATGATGTTCAAGGGGAGCGAGGGCTTCAATGACCCGAAGGGCAACAGCATCAAGCAATTTCTGGAGCGCTGGTGCGCAATGAATACGAGCGCGGCAAGAACGATCCGGACAATGTGCTCATGGAAGAGGTGACGGCCGCGGCTTACGAGGCGCTGCCGTACCATCATCCGACGATCGGCTGGAAGAGCGACATCGAACGTGTTCCCATCACCAGACTGCGCGAGTTCTACGACACGTTCTATTGGCCCAACAACGCGACGGTGACGGTCATCGGCGACCTCGATCCCGCCGCCACCTTGAGCCTGGTGAAGAAATACTATGGCGTGTATGCGCATTCTCCGGCGCCCATTCCCACGGTGTACACGGAGGAACCGTCGCAAAGCGGGGAACGCCGCGTCACCGTCAAACGCCCGGGAGAGCTCGGAACCGTGATCATTGCGCACAAGGTTCCGAATGGCCGGGACGCCGATCAGCCCGCGCTCGACCTGCTCGATGCCATCTTGAGTTCGGGCAAGAACGCGCGGCTGTATCGAGCTCTCGTCGACCAGGGGCTGGCGTTGAATGCCGGCGCCGGCACCGATCTGCATCACGACCTGTCGCTGCACACGGTGTACGCGGTTCTCGCTCCGGGCGCCGAACATGAACAAGTCGACCGGGCCCTCTTGGGGGAAATCGCCAAGATCAAATCCGATGGGGTGACGGCGGCTGAAGTGGCACGCGTGAAGCAGCAATTCATCGCCGCCGAAGCCTACAAGCGGGATGGAACCGCCGCGATTGCCGCGGAGATCAACGAGTGGATCGCCGTGGGCGATTGGACTCTGTATGTGACTTTTCCGCAGAAGGTGCAGCAAGTGACTCCCGCGGACGTGCAACGCGTCGCCAAGGAGTATCTCAAAGACGATCAGAGTACGACGGGCTGGTTCATTCCGGTGCCGCCGACGGCGGAGAAAGGCTCGTGATGCGACACTATGTACTGGCTGCGTTGTTCTTGGTGAGCGGCGCCGCCGCGGCGAGCGTGGCCGATCAGAGCCATCGCTCACAGGTGGCGGGAGTCGATCTCATTACCTACCACACCGACGTGAAAGACGTGGTCGTGATTTTGGGATCATTGCCGGCGGGCGATGCGATGGCCGAACCCGGCAATATCGCGATTCCCACGCTCGCGGGAATGATGCTCGACCGCGGCACGAAGAAGCTCGACAAGTTTGCGATCGCCGAACAGTTGGACAACGTCGGTGCTGAAATCGCCTTCAGTGTGGGCACGCAGTCACTGGAGATTCGCGCCAAGTGCCTCAAGAAGGACCTGCCCCTGGTGATCGGGCTGATTGCCGCCGAGCTGCGCACGCCTGCGTTGCAAGTGCACGAGTTCAACAAGGCAAAGCAGCAATTCATCGGTGCACTGGAAGCCTCGGCGCAGAACACCGAAGCGCGCGCGCAGGAGGCCTTTGGCCGCGCGCTGTTCCCGCAGGGCCACCCGAACCGGCCGCACACGGTCAGCGAGTATGAGGCCGCGGCGAAGGCCGCAACCCTCGATGAGCTCAAGGCCTTTCACGCCAAATATTATGGTCCCGCACACATGACTCTGGTCGTGGTCGGCGACGTGGCCGCACCTGAAGCTCAAACCGAGATCGACAAGGCGTTTTCCGGCTGGACCGGCGGCCAAGACTACGTGCGGCCGGCGATGCCTGCGGTGTTGAAGGCCCCAAGCGAAGTATCGGTGCCGCTCGCCGACAAGCCGAGCGTCTCTGTGCTCATCGGACAACCGACGGGGCTGCGCTACAAGGATCCCGACGCATTGGCTCTGCGCGTGGGCACGGCGATTCTCGGCAGCGGCTTCACCGGACGGTTGATGGGCATCGTGCGCGACAAGGAAGGCCTGACTTACAACATTGGCGCTGCGATGGCCGACGACAGCATCGTCGATGGCCGCTGGGATATCTCGGCCAGCTTCGCACCGGCTCTCTTGGATAAGGGCATCGCGTCGACGAGGCGCGAGTTCGACCGGTGGTGGAAGGACGGCGTCACCGATCAGGAATTGGCGGCCCGCAAGCAAGGCCTGATCGGCAGTTACCTGGTCGGCCTGTCGACCACCACCGGTCTCGCGAACGCGATTTTGATCGACGTGCAGCGCGGCTACGACGTCAGCCGTCTGGAGACCTATCCGGGGGCGGTCAAGGCGCTGACGCGGGATGAGATCAATTCCGCGATCAAGAACCATCTTAATCCGAGCTTGACGGTGTTGGTCAAGGCGGGGAGCGTCGCGCCGGCGGCGCACTGAGCTTCCGGGGGATGTCGTGAGTTAACAGGGGATGTCGTGAGCTAATCCGGAACCACACCCAGCGGCGGAGGGGATCATGAGTCAGCTGCAAGAGGTACACCAGGTCCGCCGATTCGATCCGTCGGAGATCGGCGCGCTGTCCCACCTTTGGCGCGGCGAGGTGTACCGCAGCACCGTGTGGCGGGTGCGCTTCGACACCACGACCAACTGGGCCGTCGTCACGACGGGCATCGCGTTCTCGGCCAGCTTCAGCGCGGCGAATGCCTCGCCCCTGCCGTTGGCGCTGGTCGGACTGCTGGTGGTCTTTTTCTTGCTGATCGAGGCGCGCCGCTACCGCTATTTCAATATTTGGCGGCTACGGGCGCGCGCGCTGGAAACGAACTTCTTTGCGCCGATGCTGCGTGGCGATGCGGTGCTGACCGATGCGGGCTGGATGCAGCGCCTCGCCCACGATTATCGCGATCCACGGCACCGGATCAGCTACATGAGCGCCGTAGGGCGCCGAGTGCGCCGCAATTACGGCTGGATCTTCGCGATCCAGGCGCTGGCGTATTACGGCAAGCTGGCGATCCACCCGACTGCAATGACCAGTATGGCGGATCTTTGGCAGCGCGCCGCGATCGGACCTATTCCCGGTGAGTTCGTGGTGGCCGCCGGCGTGCTCTTTCACGGCAGCTGGATGGTGATCGGCGCGGTGACGCTGTACGAAGAGCGACACCGCTCGGCGGGTCGGGGCAGACGCCTCGACGGTGCATGAGCGGCTGCACGGAAGGCGTCTGCGAAGTCGCTGTACACTCTCAATGCGCGGCACTTTGAGGCTATCGCGTGTAAGGGCGATCCTGACATTGAATTGCCGAATTAGGCCTTCGAAACGAATGGCAACGTCAGCCATGAAAGCGCGAGCAGCGCGGCGAGCGACAGCCCGGAAGAAATGACGAGCGTCGCGCCGGCGGCTCAAGCCCTTCCTAAATAATCCAACTTGCCGATCTCGAGTCCCGCCTGCCTGAGAATGTCATACGCGGTAGTGACGTGGAAAAACACGTTCGGCAGCACGTGATGGAACAAGTAGGGAGTGCCCTGCATGTTCTTGGTGGACGTGCGTGTCTGCCAGGTGACGGTCCTTTCTTCGGATCCCTCGAACTGCGCCGGCTTCAGTGATTCGAGATAGGCGATGGTGCCGCGAGTCGCGGCGATCCATTCGGCAAAGGTCCGCTGCTTTTGTTCGAAGACCGGAACTTCCGCGCCCGCAAGCCGCGCGGCTCCGCCCTGCGCGATGTCGTTGGCGATCTGGATTTGCGCCGCCAGCGGCAGCATGTCCGGAAACAATCGAGTGCCGAGCAATGCCGCAGGATCGATCTTGCGGGTCTCCGCGTGCGCGGCCGCCTTCTCGAGGATCGCGGCCAGACTGCTCAACGCGCGAGTGCAGGTGGGCACGGTGGCCGTATAGATGGTCAGGGACATGGGTCAGGCCGCCTTGCTTGCTGTGGCGAGTTGACGCAATACGTATTGCAGAATCCCGCCGTGTTGGTAGTAGTCGAGCTCTTTCGGGGTATCGATGCGCAGGCGCGCGTCGAATTCCGTGGTCAGCGTCCGCGTGCCGTCATCGGCCTTGGCAATGACTTTGACGAACTTCGCCGCACCCCGGTTGAGTCCGGCGATTTCAAAGGTTTCCCTGCCGGTGAGCCCGAGGCTGTGCGCGTTCTGACCTTCCTTGAATTGCAGCGGCAGCACGCCCATGCCGATCAGGTTGGAGCGGTGAATGCGCTCGAAGCTCTCGGCGATCACTGCCTTGACTCCCAGCAGCATCGTGCCCTTGGCCGCCCAGTCGCGGGAGCTGCCGGTGCCGTATTCCTTCCCGGCGAGAATCACCAGCGGCGTACCCGCTGCCTTGTACTTGACCGAAGCGTCGAAGATGGACATCTGCTCGCCGCTGGGGATGTGCAGGGTCACGCCGCCTTCCGTGCCCGGCAGCAAGAGGTTGCGCAGCCGGATGTTGGCAAAGGTGCCGCGC
>WNFI01610065.1_pt2 | contig 23002 bp, 19 predicted proteins | sample 5400471 | NCBI WGS metagenome assembly WNFI01 (sample SAMN13153348, study PRJNA577476) | soil metagenome | isolation source: 100 cm saprolite on Douglas fir-dominated hillslope | place: USA:California | collected 2013-09-17
CGCATCTCGCGATCCCCTCCATATAAACGCGCTGAAAGCTCCCGGTCGTTGGGTGCATTAGGAGCAACATCGGTGTCCATCAGGTACAGGGGAACGCGACCCACTTGTAGCTTCCATATCTTGGCATGAATACGTCTCCCCGGCAAATCAACACTAATCATTACCTCGTTGCCATCCCGGTCAAGTGCAGGAATAGCGGGAGCTTGTGAAAAATGCAACTTGTCATAAAACGCTTCTTGTACACCTTCGCGAGTAATACTCTGCCGGAAATAACCTTGTGGGTACAAGAATCCGACGCCGACAAGCGGCAGGCCCAGGTCGCTAGCCTCTTTACAATGATCGCCTGAAAGAATGCCCAGGCCACCGGAGTAAATAGGTAGAGATTCGTGTAACCCAAACTCTGCCGAGAAATACGCTATCGTTTGATCTGTTAGTTCAGGGTAGGTCTTTGAGAACCACGTTTCTGTGCGGGGGTGCATGTAGTGGTCGAAGTCATTCAAAACATTTTCGTACTGTTCCAGGTAAGCAGTATCATTGGCGGCTTGCTCAAGGCGCTGAGGCTCGACTGAACAGAGAAAACGAACAGGGTTATGTCCTGTCTCTTTCCACAGGTCGGGATCAAGTTCTCTATAGAGGGCGAGAGCCTCGGGGTGCCAACTCCACCACAGATTGTAGGCCAGTTCGTAGAGTCGACTAATACGGGAAGGCATTATGGGAAAGACCGTCATGCGGCCAAAGACTTTCACAGGGTTTGGTTCCTTTCTTTTCTTCTCTACTCAGTATATCTTGCGGCAAGAACAAGGTCAATGTTAGAATAACACGTGCCCCTGGCAGAGGAATGGCTTTGTAGGTCGCCCGGTGCAGCCCCCCGAATTGTGGTAGAACCGCCATCGCCGGGACATTGCTTTCATTACAGGTTTGTTCTATACTTGCTGCGTACAATGAAGCACCAAGGCAGGGAGGCAGAACTGCTATGTCAAGTCGTAGGGAAACTCGGCCTGCTGAGGCTAGAATCTCAAAGGGAGAGAAAAAATCGCTTAACACTCGCTCGGGCTCTCAGGTACACCGGGGTAGAGTTGTAGGTGGCGTACTCATAGTCATGGCTTCTCTCTGGCTCGGACTGTTGCTGCTGCATCATTTCGGAGTGGGAGTTGCAGGCCTGTCTTCCCTGCCACTTCCGGGCCTTGCTCCTACTGCTCCTCCCACTGCGCCGGTCTCATCGTTAGCTGCTGCAGGCGTTTCTTTGGGACATCCCACCCGGTCTCCTGCGCTCACTCAACAGCAAGCGCTAGTGATCGCTAGCCAACTTGAAGCGGATGCTGCAATGAAAGCCAAAAAGACCAGTGCACAATATGTGCTGCTGAACTATATAGGGACTAGCACCTCAACTCTTCATCCCGATCTCAACAACGTTCCAGCCTGGATGATCATGTACCAGCAAATTCCACTAGCACCCACAGATCCTTCAGTAGACGCCACGCCATTTCCTCAGGCACACCACGACCTCTATGTCTTTCTTGATGCCAACACAGGTAAGGAACTCCTGGCTATCTGGCTGTGATTGGATTTGTGTTAACTGTCATGCATCTTAATCCAACCGTGACGTAATGCATGTACAACAGCGGCGGTACGATCATTCACCGATAGCTTTTTGAGGATAGAGGTAATGTGATTTTTCACCGTCTGATCACTAATCTTTAGTGATTTAGCAATCTCTTTATTGCTATTGCCTCTCGCAATGTAGTCCAGGATTTCTACTTCACGGCCTGACAACGGGGAGTAGAGATCTTTAGTAACGACATCCTCGTCTTCCACCGCCAGCTCACGGAACGACTTAAGGACGCGACTAGCGAGTTGCGGCTTCGAGAGCACATCATCATTGATGAGATATTCGCCGTGACTTACTCTGCGTACAGCATCCGTTAGCTCTTCGGGTGTGATATTGCGCGTGTAATAGGCTGCTGCCCCTACCTTGATCGACTGAAATAGGCGCTCTTCATCTTCCGAAGGCGTGAGAATCATAATTGCCATTTGTGGAACAATATGGCGCATCTGCCTGGCAATCTCTAGTGGATCAGCGGTAGTGAGACCTGCATCGATGAGTGCCACATCAGGGTTCCCTGTGCGGGATAATTCGAGAATCTCCGTAGCATCAATGGATTTACCGATGATGACACAATCGCCCATTTGTTCGAGCGCTGAGCATATGCCCTGGCGAAACAAGGGCTGCTCATCAACGATGATCACTCTTATCGTTTCCATCAAATACCTCGCAGCAAAGCAGCTAGAGCGGAATTGCCGCTGTACTGCCTACACTTCTATCGTTTAGTCCCAAAGATAGAAAAATATTCACTCCGCTGGTTGATAGGGGAGTGTAGTATGGGCGGCTGTGCCTGGGGCACTTGCCCAACTATTGCATCATTATACACATAAAACACGAGGTGAACAATCGTTAGATAGCCAATCTGTGTTACCTGCGTGCTCTAAGGAGAGTTGGAAATGATAACTTTCTGAAAGGCTGGGTTACTACCTTCTAGTATCAATTTGAGCGCTTGTTTGAACGAACTGGGCGAGCCTTGTGGTCGCTCCTTAATTACTCTACGATGATTTATCTAATCTTACCTTGCATATACCGGTCGATTGATTACCGTTCCGATGCCTTGCACCTAAATGCGTTCCAGGCGCCGTAACGTGGAGTTGATACCTACACGCAAGCACTCAATCACACCTTTGCCTGTGACCGCGACAGACTCAAAGCTCGGTACATGATAAGGATTGAGGTATTGTTCAAGCACGGAGATAGGCAATATCTCTTGCAGGTCTCGCTTGTTCCACTGCATAACTAAGGGAAAATCGGTGATATCCTTGTTCATGCGGCGGAGCTGCTCCTGGAGTTCATTCCAGCTCTCGATGTTCTCTTGTAGTTTGCTGGCCTGGGAATCAGCCACAAAAATTACGCAGTCAGCGCCTTTGAGGACAGAGATACGTGTCTGCTGGTAGAGTACCTGACCTGGGACAGTGTAGAGTTGGAAGCGAATTTGGAAGCCGTGAACCTTGCCGAGTTCAAGAGGAAGCAGATCGAAATAAAGAGTTCGCTCGGTCTCAGTATCAATCGAGACCATGTCTCCTACGTCCTTTGGGTTGACTGCCTGGTGTATATAATGCAGGTTGGTGGTTTTACCGCACAGCCCAATGCCATAATAGACAATCTTACAGTTGATTTCTCGTTTGGCCATATTGATTAGGGACATATAAAGTTGTTCTCCTGCCCGCTCGCTCGTGCCACTTCCTGAACGCACTGTTTGATCCTGAAAGACAAATCGTAAGGCGACCACAAAGGTCGCCTTTACTCTCATTTGATCCTTAATACGGAACAGTATACAGTATTTTACCTAAATGTCAAATGAGCAATGAGGCTGCTCTAGTGCTCACACATTCAATTAAACGGCAGTACATTGCTTTTTGCTGGTCGCTCCCTTACGGAATAGACTTGTGTGGACTAGTACTTTACTCCTATTATGGCCGGCTGTATAGGAGAAACTGTTCGGTTTTAAGGGTTAAGCTTCAAGCTTTTTTATGTCCTTTTAATGGTCTTTAAAGCAGAGTTAGTATACACTTGGGTAAGCTGTCAAATCTCACAAATAAGCCAAAACAAGGGGAAGAAGAGAACATGGACAGACAGATAATTATCCTTGTTGTCGCATTCGTTCTCATTCTCATCATTTTTATCATCGGTCTCGCCACGCTCTTCAGGAGGCGAAAAACCAGCAGACTCAGCAAACACGTTGTTGCCACCATCACACAGATACAGGTTGAAGCAGGGGACTTGAGTAGTTGGTGGGTGGTGACAGCGCAATGGCTCGATACGCAGACCGGGCAGATCATCACCTTCCGTAGCTCCCATCTCAAATTCCGTCCACATAAGCACATTGGGGAGAGTGTAACAGTGGATTTTGATCCCATCAATCCTACATACTATCGCATGGAACTATGAACTTCGTTTGGGCGATGATTGCATCGCCCAAACCGTGGGAAGCGTTCTCCCACCGAGGGCGATGCAAGCATCCCCACCTCACTCCACATCGCTCCCGCCCCTACGCGACTGGCCATGACCATACAAAATAGCCTGCCCCTGAAAGCCTGAGGATGGGCGAGCGACGATGTGTGTTTTGGATATGATAAAAGCCCTGAGTTAACGGATGTTAGACATTGACGAAAGGCCTGGAAAGGGCTAGACTAACGGTAAGGCTAAAATGACAAAAACCAAACTTCAGATAAATGTAAATTGATACAAAAGGTCAGGTAAAGAAAATGGCTATAGATACCGAGATTACCACTGGCTTTGAGATAGTTATTGGCCTCGAAGTACACGCACAACTTCTAACGAAAAGCAAAATGTTCTGCACCTGTAGTACTGATTATGCCAATGCAGCGCCAAATACTCACGTGTGTCCTGTCTGCATGGGTATGCCGGGTGTGCTGCCTGTGATCAATGAGCGGGCTGTTGCTTACACTATCATGACGGCCCTGGCCCTTAACTGTACCATTCCAGAATACTCGAAGTTCGATCGCAAGAACTACCCGTATCCTGATCTGATGAAGGGCTACCAAATCTCGCAATACGATATCCCTTTGAGTAGAAATGGGTATCTCATGATCGAGCACGAGGGTCAGACAAAGCGCATCGGCATCACGCGTGTCCATCTCGAAGAAGATACAGCGCGCCTGTTGCACCGCGTAGGCTATAGCCTGGTGGACATCAATCGCTCTGGCACTCCACTGATGGAGATTGTCAGCGAGCCAGATATACGCTCGCCTCTAGAAGCCCGTCTCTATATGCAAAAAATGCGTGAGATCCTTGTATACCTTGGTGTATCCTCTGGACGTATGGAAGAAGGGAGCCTTCGCTGCGATGCCAATATCTCGGTGCGTCCAAGAGGGCAACAGGAACTGGGTGTGAAAACCGAGATCAAGAATATGAATAGCTTCCGTTCTGTGGAAAGAGCACTCTCATATGAGGCACAACGTCAGATCGAGTTGCTACGAACCGGGCAACCTATTCACCAGGAAACACGCGGCTGGGTCGAGACAAAGGGCATTACAGTAGGACAACGCAGCAAAGAGTATGCGCACGACTACCGCTACTTCCCTGAGCCTGATCTTCCGCCGCTGATTATCAGTCGCGCCTGGGTTGAAGAGTTGCGGGCGCAGCTATTAGAATTGCCCGATGCTCGCCGTGCTCGTTATATGGACGAGTATGGACTTTCAGCGCAAGATGCGAATGTCTTGACCGAAGAGAAAGCGCTCGGTGACTACTTTGAGCGCGTTGTAGCAGCCTCTCCAACGAGCGACCGCAAGGCACGCGCTAAAGCTGCTGCTAACTTGGTGCTTAATGAGGTAGTACGTTTGCTTAAAGCTAATTCCTTTTCCCTGGAGGAGAATCCCCTACCACCAGAAGCCTCGGCCAACTTGCTTGATCTGCTCGATAAGGGGCGCATTACAGGCAAGCAATCCAAGGAAGTACTAGAAGAGGCTTTTGCTTCTGGTAAAATGCCAGAAACAATTGTCAAGGAAAAGGGGATTCAGCCACCCATTAGCGATCAAGTTGCTTTGGAGCGGATTATAGAGGAGGTGATAGCCAATAATCCCAAGGTAGTGAGTGACTATCGTGCTGGCAAGACAAATGCCTTGCAGTACTTGATAGGTCAGGTGATGAAAAAAACGCGTGGCCAGGCAAAGGCCGATAGTGTACATTCAATACTCATAACAAAACTGGACGAGACACCATCAGCGTAGGTGGTATCTCGTTTGCTTGCAAAGGAGAAATGCAGATATGCACGACGATGTGAGATCTGCCACATTGAATCCCTATCTTATGGCAGTTGAACAATTTGAGGCGGCTGCCGATAAACTTAACCTCACTGAGGATATGCGAGAGATTCTGCGACAACCCAAGCGTGAACTTACCGTAAATTTTCCTGTTCGACTCGATAGTGGTCAGATTAAGACCTTTACTGGTTATCGTGTTCAACATAATGTCAACCGTGGCCCGGCCAAGGGTGGTATTCGCTACGGCCCCGAAGTCACACTCGACGAAGTCAAAGCCCTTGCTATGTGGATGACCTGGAAGTGTGCAGTTGTTGGTATACCATTTGGTGGTGCGAAAGGTGGCGTCATTTGCGACCCTAAGCAAATGAGCCCTGGCGAATTGGAACGCCTCACTCGCCGCTTTACGACTGAGATCTCTATCGTTATCGGGCCGCACAGTGACATTCCAGCACCCGATGTCAACACGAACTCCCAGGTGATGGCATGGATAATGGACACCTATTCCATGCATGAAGGTTACTCTATCCCCGCTGTGGTAACGGGCAAGCCGCTCTCTATTGGCGGTAGCGAAGGCCGCAATGATGCGACCGCAACAGGTGTCTTGTTCGTTACCAGGCAGGCTGCGAAGCATATTGCTATGCCTTTAAAGGGCGCTCGTGTGAGTATCCAGGGCTACGGCAATGCTGGCGGAGTTGCCGCGCGCCTTTTCCATAACGAAGGATGTAAAATCGTCGCAGTGAGTGATACAAGCGGCGGTATTTATGATGAGTCTGGGCTTGATCCCGCTGCTGTGCTCAGATTTAAGCAGGAGCGAGGAAGTGTTATCAATTATCCTCGTGCACAGCACATTGGCGTGCAGGATGTGCTGGAAGTTCCCTGCGACATCCTGGTCCCTGCCGCTACGGAGGGTGTGATTACTGCGGCGAATGCTGATCGCGTGCAGGCTCGTATTGTTTCAGAGGCTGCTAATGGCCCAACGACTCCTGCAGCAGATCGAATTCTCTTCAAGAAGGGAACGCTCATCGTTCCTGATATCCTGGCAAATGCCGGCGGCGTAACTGTCAGCTACTTTGAATGGGTACAGGACTTACAGAGCTTCTTCTGGGGCGTTGAAGAGATAACCCAGAAGCTCGAAGTAATTATGAATAAGGCTTTTGAAGCCGTTGCGAATAAAGCGGACCAGTATTCCTCTGATTTTCGTTTAGCTGCCAATATGCTAGCCATCTCACGGGTTGCTGAAGCGACACAGGTTCGCGGCATTTATCCCTAAGAGTGGGATGCAAAGAACAAGTAGAAGAGGCTGATGGATAGCTAGCCGTCGGCCTTCTTCCACTTGTATTTGTTTGCACTAGTGTACTTAAAATCCGCGACGGGGCTCACGCCTTGGTTTCTTCTGTGGTGGCTTCGGCGGTTTCACCTGCCTACCAGGCTTCGGCTTTTTGCGTCCACGAGCGCTCCAACTATCCTCGTCTTCTTCTTCCTCATCCTCGTCGAAGAATTCTTCCTCATCCTCCAATTCCGGTTCTTCTTCCTCTTCTTCTTCAGGTTCAGGGAGGTAATCCAGATCGGAAAGAGAGGTATCATCTAACGTGTCATCCACTACAATGTTTGGGAGTTCCATGTCGTCTACGTCGTTTGCAAGTTCGAATTCATCCTCCTCAGGTTCAGTGAACTCAGGCTCAGTGAACTCGACAGGGGCAGGCTCTGGCTCGGCCACGGTTTGTGCGCGCGTTTCCTTGTATCCATCCATGGCAGGAGCCGCACTGGCGCGCCCGGCTCTTCGTAGAGGTGTAGGTTCTGGTACTGGTGTCTCGGCTTCTGCTTCATCTGCCTCTTCATCGGGTTTGGGTGCTCCGATTACCCTGCGCCCTGCAGCCACGTCCAACCAGAACTGGGAATAATAACGCGGTCGTTCTGCTTCTTTTTCGCTGTCTTTCCTTGACATTCTCCACCTTCTTCTGCAAGGAAGATCACACGTGTTGCCCTAAGTGCTAGCCGGGGTCTGCGGCATCTCCAGCTTCAGGCTACGCGAAGAATATCCCTGCAAAAATCTCTAGCCATACCACTGCATTGATGGTGGTACTTCACCTGTCATAATATGAAGAAAGTGAAAACATGTCAAGATGCCTTGTAAATATGCTAAAGCCGCCTGCACAGGGGGATGAGATATTGTCAAGACCTCAAGTGCATGATTTTTCTGATTAAAGTATTTGCAGTGGCAAGCTTTCGACTTTATAATACGATGTGAATGATTCCATAGACCCTCTTGGCCTCACGGAAACGTCATGGTTATAGAAATGCGCCAGCATATCGCATAGTAGCGTCCACTGCTTCGCATTCTGGGGCAGATTCTTGAAGTCGATCCATGGCCTTTCTGATCATTATAAAAATCTAGTAGCAACCTTCTTGGTTGCCCATTGTACCCCAACAGGGGTACATCTACAATTGGAGGATATAATTGACGAGAATTCTCGACAGCATTGATAGTCCAGAACAGTTACGCGCCTTGAAGCCTGCACAAATGAAGCAGTTGGCCGAAGAGATTCGACAAGAGATCATCGAGAAAGTTTCGGTCAAAGGTGGTCACCTGGCGCCTAACCTCGGTGTGGTTGAGTTAACGATGGCTCTACACTGCGTCTTCAATACGCCGGAGGACTTGTTGGTCTGGGATATTGGACACCAGGCGTATGTACATAAACTGTTGACAGGACGGCGTGAACGTTTTCATACTATTCGTCAATTTGGTGGCCTTTCAGGGTATCTCAGGCGCGAGGAAAGCCTCTATGACGTTTTTGGGGCAAGCCATGCCAGCACCTCGATATCAGCAGCGCTTGGTTTGGCGGCAGCCCGTGACTTGCAGGGTCAGAACTACAAAGTAATTGCTGTGATTGGAGACGGGGCTTTGACCGGTGGTATGGCGCTGGAAGCAATCAACAACGCAGGTAGCTTAAAGAAGAACCTGATTATTGTGCTGAATGACAACGAAAAATCAATTTCTGATAATGTTGGTGCCATTCATCACTACTTAAGCAAGGTACGCAGGATGGAGACCTCACCCAGCTATCGCCGCCTACGCGAAATGGCCAAGGGTTCGATAAATAAACTACCCGTGGTGGGTGATAAAGCTCGTGAAGCTGCTGGCCGTGCAGAGATGAGCTTCAAGAATTTTGTGATGCATAGTAAAAGCGGGGTGATCTTCGAAGAGTTAGGCATCAAGTTCTTCGGGCCATTTGATGGACACAACTTACCACTGCTGCTGGATGTCTTTGAGAATATCAAGCACATTGAGGGCCCGGTGATGGTACAGGTGGTGACGAAAAAAGGCAAGGGTTGGGAGTTCGCTGAGAACGATTCAACGAAGTGGCATGGTCCAGGTGCCTTTGATTATGCTACGGGCATCATCAAGAAAAACGTCAGCGATCCGCCGACCTATACAGAAGTCTTTGCCGATACATTGGTGGAACTGGCGGAAAAGGATAAATCCATCGTCGGGATTACAGCAGCAATGGCCGAGGGTACCGGCTTGAAGAAGATGCACCAGCGCTTCCCCGAACGCTACTTCGATGTGGGAATCGCGGAACAGCATGCCGTTACATTTGCTGCCGGGCTTGCCGTTGCCGGTATGCGCCCCGTGGTTGCTATCTATTCGACATTCTTGCAGCGAGCCTATGACCAGATTATTCACGACGTCTGTATGCAGGATTTGCATGTCGTGTTTGCAATGGACCGGGCCGGAGTGGTAGGCGAAGATGGACCTACGCAGCATGGTATCTTTGACATCGCCTTTATGCGAACTATCCCGAATATGAAGCTCATGGCTCCCAAAGACGAGAATGAACTGCGCCACATGCTCTATACTGCTATCTATATGGATGGCCCTGTAGCTTTACGCTACGCGCGTGGGAAAGCCGTTGGTGTTCCCCTGGATGTCGAACTGCGCAAGTTAGAGATTGGCAAAGCGGAACTCCTCAGCCCAGCCACACTTGAGGAGGCAGAGCAGCAGGACTGTGTCATCCTTGCCTACGGAACCACTGTTGCTCAGGCGGAACAGGCAGCGAAAGAGTTGGCCGAAGATGGCATACATGCCGCCGTAGTCAATGCCCGATGGGCTAAGCCGCTCGACGAAGAGTTGATCGTGCGATTGGCAACCGAAACGCGCCGCGTTGTGACAGTCGAAGATCACATGATTGCCGGCGGCTTCGGCAGCGCGGTACTTGAACTTTTGGAAACACGTAGCCTCCTGCATAATGTGGATGTACGACTCATCGGATTCCCCGATAGGCTGGTTGAGCATGGAGCGCCTTCAATTCTCAAAGAATTGTATGGCTTGACATCCTCACACATCAAAGAAGTGGTGCGGGAACTGGTGAAAGCCGAAAGTAAAGGGTTCGAGCTGGCGCATTAACCGCATTAACGCATAATCGGAGTAACAATATTCCCATCCTGCATGCGTATAATGCGATTTGCGCGTTGCCCCACCTCTAAGGCATGCGTCACAAGTACCAATGTCTGCCCATATTCACGATTGAAGCGACAGAGCAAATCCATCACATCATTTGCTGATTCGCTATCAAGGTTGCCCGTTGGTTCATCTGCCCAGATAATAGCAGGATTGTTCGTCAGCGCGCGAGCGATAGTTACACGCTGGCGTTGTCCCCCTGAAAGTTCAGCCGGGCGATGACGTGCGCGGTCAGCAAGGCCCACACGATCTAGCATCTCCATCGCTCGGTTGCGGGCTTTCCTACTGGGGACATTAGAGATTAGCATAGGCAGTTCCACGTTCTCTACTGCATTGAGCATGGGTAAGAGATTAAAATCCTGGAAGATAAAGCCCATATGCCGGGCGCGATAGGCTGTGCGCTCATTGTCGCTCAGATCACGCAGATTGTCACCCTGAATGAAAATATCGCCCTCGTCGATTGTATCTAGACCAGCGAGACAGTTGAGCAGCGTTGTTTTGCCGCAGCCACTGGGCCCCATGATAGCAACCATCTCGCCCTTAACCACTGTCATGTCGATGCTGCGCAGAGCCTCTACACGCAATTGTCCGCTGCGATAGATTTTCTGCACCTTTTGTGCCTCTATAATCATTTGTGTTTCTTGTTCTTGCATCCTGGTAGTCCTGGTTTATAAAATAGCCTTGGTCAATGTCAAGTTTTGTTGTAACCCTCTCCTACGATCTCAACGCCTCCGTTGGCGTAACTCTTCCCGCCTGCCATGCAGGAAGCAGCGCCGCCAGAAGCGAAGCCAGCAGCGCAATACCCACAATCAAGCCTAGTTCTTCCCACGGAATAGCAAATATCAGGCCCGTGTGGAATTGCTCGAAGAAGTTCACGGCAAAGATGTTACGCGAGAGAATCAAGCCGAGAATTACGCCAAGCAGGCTTCCAACACACCCCACGAAGAACGATTCGGCGAGAAAAGCCCCCTGTAGCAGCTGACGACGGCATCCAAGCGCACGCAGCATACCGATCTGCTGGCGACGTTCAACGACTGCACGAGTACCTGTAATGGCAAGTGCTGCTACCCCTAGTAAGAGCGTCAAACCAACCACCCCCAACAGCACATTACTGAGTAGAATACGCGGCCCGCGCAGCGTCCAGATAGCGTCCTCCAATACCGTCGTTTCTAATCCATTATCCAGAAACGCTGATCCCAGCGCCAGAGACAGTGCACGTTTATCTTGACCGGGAGCCGCCTTAAAATAGTAGGTCTCAGCTTCAGGTGTAGATGGATCTGTTTGGATAGTGCTAGAAGCCTTGCTGGAGATGTACAGCCCAAAATGAGCGCTATCACTGTTATCCACCACGCCGATGATGGTCAACTTCGTCGCGGAAAGTCCCTGAAAGCCCGCAACCCAGACTGTTGTAGGTGCGAATTTCGTTTCACCCTGGTAGACACCACTCATAGAGAAGGTAAAGTACGGATCAAAGCCAGGCGGGGAGACTGGCGCACCAGCATCAGCGGCTGATGGCGCGTTGGGGTCATACACCGGTGAATTGGTTGGGCTATAAAAACGGTAAGGCAATGCTGTGTCGTCGATTAGCGCATAGTTGGGATGCGATTGCAGGGCCTGCCATACGGCGTTGTCGTTGTTGAAGCCCTGTGCCCGCGCTGTCAGGTGCAAGCCATAGCCCTGCAAAAAACCGCCGCTCACCACTTGCGCAGGATAAAGATGCCATGCCGGGTCGTTCGCGTTCGGCTGAATAACACCCACTGCTGTCGAAGTCTGGGTGCCGATTGCTGAGAATGCGTTGGGATCAATACCATGACTGATCAGCGCCGAGCGTATATTAGCTATGGGCTTAAAATAAGCTACCGCCTGAATATCGTAGCCGCCCGTCTGGAAATTGATATTGGTATAGTTATCCTGCATGGCGTTCGTGATCACCGCCATAACCGTCATCGCAAAAACGACCAGGCTGAACATCACAACACTTAACCCTGTTCGGAAGCGATGATGCAATGGATACGCCGAGGCTAGCCTTGTCATGAATTGCAATCCAGGCAACCATGAACAGAATGCCAGGAGTGGGTTTATAAGTAGCTCCGCGTTAGCAATCAACGCCCATACTGCCCCAAGCACCATCATCATACCCGCGACAAAGAAGACCTCTACGCCTCCTTGAAAACGAGGCAGACCCAGGTTTGACAGCACATCAAAGGGCAGTGCCCAGTAGGCAAATATGGTAAGTCCAACAACGACAGCGAATATCCTTTGCACCAATCTCTTCCATTTGCTCATACCAAACTGGAAGAGAATCCACTCTACGCCAGCCTTTAGCAACAACCCTGCGCCAATCACCAGTAATGAAAGGCCAAGTGAGAAAGGCACAATCTGCGCACTCATTAACCCCAATTGCATCAGCCAGTAGCCGGCCAGCAAAGGTATAATGCCTAGCCGGGCCAGGGTGCGAATCAACCCTATAAAAGTATCGGGAAGTTGTTCCAATAAAATATGCCGCAGCCGTGCACGTTTGTAGGGACTCATCAATTTGGACAAGCGCGCGAAAATCTCAGCAAGCGATGCTGTTGGCCGCTCCGTTTCTGGAAGATTGCGCAGAGCGTCCACCACCGTCATACGGCTAATCACCCACGCAGAAACCCCTACAGAACAGAAGGTGAAGATCACCCCCAGGCAGTAGGCGATAACCAGGCTGCGTGGCTCAATAACGAGTTTGAGCGGAAAGTTAAAACGATCCAGAATAGGACCCAGGATGAGAAAAAGTAGCGTACCAGTGCCTAAGCCAATCAGCAGGCCGATAAATGATGAGATCAGGTCATAGACGGTACCCTCGAAGAGGTACATCAGCACCAGGTGATGGCGCAGTACGCCAATGGCCCGTGCCATACCCATTTCGGCACGGCGTTCCGCTGCCAGTAACACAAATATGAGGAAAATTAAGAGTAGTCCTATCGCTAAAGCGAAGAGCGCGAAGAGGCCAAAGATGCGAGAAAAGATATCATCCGCCAGCGCTGCAGCATGAGCGCCCTGTTCTTTCACTTCGATGATGTGTAGATTGGAGGGAAGCTGTGGTCTCAGCGAATGCACCACCTCTTCAGATACGTCAACTCCATTCGCATCTTCTCCCTGAATAGAGACGAAAATCTGTGTGAGATCGTCGAAGCGATGTTCGATGTCGCGAAAGGTTTTGACATTGCTCAAAAGATATGGCTTCTCACCAACAAGCCCTCCATCGGCGATGATGGCGCGTACATGCATGGTATAGCGTTTCCCAGGCCAGCGTTTAGAATACAGGTAGAGCGTATCTCCAGCATGAGCATTCAGGAGTATTGCTACGGTGTGATTGAGGTATACCTCGTTCGGTCGAAGATCAGCAATATGGTGTTGCCCTTTTCCGCTATCATCCTGCATTCCTCCAAAACCCTGCTCGCTACCAGGGATGACGCCGAGGGCTGTGACTTTTGAGCGCACTTGACGAGAAGTTACATCGGCTAGTAATAGATTTGGTTCGATCAATGCGGCCCCCATTGCGGCGATATGGGGGTCGTAGGGCATAACAGTGCGCAGATGATAGTAGACCCTATCATCGAAGAAACCAAGCGCACCAGAGCCCCCTTGAATTAACTCATCCACTTTGCCTAGATTAGAGACTGCAACAGTCTGCACAGCAGCAGTAATCACATCCCCTGTAACCAGCACGCTTGAGAGTAAAGTTGTTGAGAGCATGAGGGCGAAGACGATCAACAGCATTTGTGTGCGCCTGCGAGGAATGTTACGCACACCAATCTTGAAGAAGATTGCATTACTGATCGCTAGCAACCCTACTCCGCCGACGATGATCAGGGTTATCACCAGTAGAATAGGTGTGAGTGTATCAAGTTGAATGCCGAATAGTTGTGTCATGTATTTTTAGCTTATCCCTGGGCGTTTTGTAAGATTTTGTAGAATAGCTCTGCTAGCTGCGCATAGCCGAGGTCCGTTGGGTGCAGGCCATCACCGCTGATGTATTCGGGATGATTTCTCAAGTTGTAGCTTTGCTGCGAGAGGTCAACTAGAATGACATGATGTTGTTGCGCAATGCCGGCCATTGCTTTGTTATACGCCTGGATACGTTTATGCAAAACAAGCAGGTCAAACGAACGGAAATAGGGCAAAAGCGTCAGGTCCGGTAAGTTGATGATAAGGATACGTGCATGAGGCATATTGGCCTGTAGGCGGCTCAACATCAGGTTCAGGTCGTGGGAATAGCTGTTGATTGGAACATTAGTCGCAAGATCATTCACCCCGAGCCAAATGGTAACGAGATCAGGATGCGAGTCGAGCGCTACGGGAAGCTCTATTCTGAGCGCATCCTGTACACGAATTCCAGGGATGCCCAGATTAATCAGGTGAACATTGGGACCAAGCAACGCCGCCAGGTCGAAAGGCCAGTTCTGTGTATAAGGGTGCGCGGTACCAATTCCAAAGGTTTCGGAAGCTCCAATTGCGACATAGGTGATCTGAGCATTCGATGTTCGGCCCACCCTCTTCGGGCCGCTGGCATGGCTTGATTGCCCATCAGACGGCTGGCCGCAACTGGCAAAAAAAAGTATCAGAAAGCAAAGTGATGCGATCGAAAGAAGCGCTTTCACCTGCTTAATTACTGCTGGATAATGACGATAAGAGCATAGCAGAGGATAATCTGCACTCTTTAGATTGCCAGAGGTCATGATTGAACTAAGATTTCTTCCTGGCTAGAGTATAACTTAGCAAAACAATCTTGAGAAATTATAGCACATCTCAGCAAATGCATCCTCAACCTGTTCCCCGTTAGTGCTCCACGCTTCTTGCGTCTTCTCCTGCTCTGTGGTATACTCTCATGCTAGCGGGGAACAAGTCTCGCACTCTGAACAAACACTTATAAAATACACACGCTCTTTGATCAACGAAAGCCCTGGTGTACCTCGATCTAACTAGTTGACGATAAGTTAAGTAGATAGGGGTTATGTGAAGATTGCTCCCACCAATGGCCTGGTATGGGAACCCTTGCGTTGATAGGAAAAGAGCGGAGGATCGAAAAGGGAGGATCCATTTTTGGCAAATATTATCTCGATGAAACAGCTTCTCGAAGCAGGTGTGCACTTTGGGCACCAGACCCGTCGCTGGAATCCCAAGATGGCCCCATTCATCTTTATGGATCGCAACGGCATCCATATCATTGACTTGCAGCAAACGGTGACCCGCCTGAATGAGGCGTACAAGTTCGTAGAACAACTTGCCGCACAAGGTGGGACTTTGTTGTTTGTGGGTACCAAAAAGCAGGCACAGGAAGCCGTAGCTGAAGAAGCTCAACGTTGTGGCATGTACTTCGTCAACCAGCGCTGGCTGGGTGGCATGCTGACCAACTTCCAGACCATTCAATCGCGTATTCGTTACCTGCGCGACCTGGAAGCTCGTCGCGACCGGGGTGAATTCGAGCGCCTGCCTAAAAAAGAAGCGCAGCATTTGCAAGATGACATCACACGTCTTGAACGCACCCTGGGGGGTATTAAGGATATGCGACGCCTGCCTAATGCGCTGTTCATCATTGATACACGCAAGGAACGCACTGCCGTCCTGGAGGCACGCCGCCTGGAAATTCCTATCATTGCACTTGCTGATACAAACAGCGATCCTGATGAGATGGATTATCCTATTCCTGCTAACGACGACGCCATTCGAGCTGTTCGCCTGCTCAGTTCCAAAATTGCCGATGCTGTCATTGAGGGTCGTCGCGAACTGGAAGCTCAGCAGAAAGATAGTGAGCCGCAAGAAGTTGAAGCTGGCGCGTCAGGTGAGTCTGCTCCGGCCCCGGCTGCCAGCCAGGCAGAGAACGTTTCTGTCTCTGTTCCAGCTCCAGCAGAAGTAATGGTGGAAGAAACCCCAGAAACACAAACACCTGCTGAACCTGAACTCGTTGCGGAAGAGGCAAAGTAGGGACGGTGGCTCTCCTCTGCAAGGCCACCCCGCTCTGTCTTAAGATCAATTGTCTATTGCCTGTAGCGTCCCCAGGACGCGACTGGGCTAAGATATATCACAACTAAGAGGCGGGAGATAGGACCGCGTTCCATCTCCCGCTTCATATTGTATTATAAAGCGAGAAAATACTATATCATTTTTGTCAAGCACTCAGGACCCAAAAAGATGGACAGAAGCGATTGTACTTTCATCAGGAACCTGAGTATCATACACAGTGAGATTGAGGAGTAAACGGTTATGGACTACACTGCCGCGGACGTCAAGAGGTTGCGTGAGGAGACAGGGGCAACATTTGCCGATTGTAAGAGGGCTTTAGCCGAGTCGAAAAGCTGGGACGAAGCCGTCAAATGGCTTGAAGCCAGGATTGGTCACAAGGCTGAGAAAATGATGGCGGCTGGTCGTGAAACCAAACAAGGAGGTATCTTCTCCTATGTTCATCACGATCATCGTCTGGGAGTGTTGCTGGAACTCAATTGCAGCACCGACTTCGTTGCTCGAAGCCAAAGTTTCCGCCAATTGGCTAATGATCTGGCCCTACAAATCGCGGGTGTTGCGCCCAAATACATCAACTTCGAAGACGTACCACTCGAGACTGTTGAGCAGGCTCGTTACGCGATTCTGGAAGATCCAACCATGCAGCGTGTTCCAGAGGAGAAGCGTGAGGAGGTCGTTAACAACAAGCTCAAGAAAGTATTGGGCGAGCAAATATTGATGATGCAGCCCTGGGTCAAGGATGAGACGATTATCGTGGGCGACCTTGTGAAAAAGGTGATTGCCGAAACCGGTGAGAATATTGTATTGCGACGCTTCAGTCGCTTTGCATTGGGCGAGTAGGAAGTGCAATGGGCAACCATCTGGGATGGATGCCCTAGCATCATCTTTCGTGCATGGGAGTACCACAAATCATGTCTCAAGCGGCTTCATCCCTGGCTTATCAGCGTATATTGCTTAAATTGAGTGGCGAGGCGCTTTGTCCAAGCAAAGGCTATGGCATCGATGCGGAGACAGTGCAGCGGATTGCGGGCGAGGTTCAGCGCGTACATGCACTTGGCGTACAGATAGCTATGGTGATCGGCGGCGGGAATATCTGGCGCGGCGCGGATGCCGCTGCAACAGGTATGGATCGTGCCACAGCCGATTATATGGGTATGCTGGCGACAGTCATGAATTCGCTGGCAATGCAAGATGCCATGGAGAAATTGGGTATGGTCACACGTGTGCAGACCGCTATCGAGATGCCGCCCGTGGCCGAACCGTTTATTCGCCGTAGGGCCGTGCGTCACCTGGAAAAGGGGCGCGTGGTGATACTTGCGGCGGGGAGCGGAAACCCGTTTTTTACAACCGATACTGCGGCAGCTCTCCGTGCTGTTGAACTCAACGCTCAAGTTTTGCTAAAGGCAACCAAAGTGGATGGTGTCTATGACGATGATCCCATGCGTAATCCCAATGCCCACAAGTTTGAAGAATTGAGCTATATGCGGGCGCTCAATATGGGACTGAAGGTTATGGACAGTACCGCAATTTCGCTCTGTAAGGATAACCACCTGCCGATTGTGGTTTTCAACCTGAATGAGCCTGGTGCTCTCGAAGCTATTATTCGGGGCAAGAAGCGCGGAACGCTGGTTCATGACATCAACGAAGTAGAGGTCCTATTTGTTTCGCCCGTGTAGCATAATCGACAACGCAGGGGCGCGATAAATACTTCGGCCCCTACAAAGGGAGCATTGCTATGGTAGACGACATTTTCGGAGATGCTGAACGACGTATGCAAAAGGCGGTCGAGGTACTGAAACAGGACCTATCGTCAATTCGCACTGGCCGTGCCAACTCGGCGCTCGTGGAACGTATTACGGTCGATTACTATGGCGCACCAACGCCTATCAATCAGCTTTCTACAATTTCTGTTCCTGAAGCGCGTTTGTTGGTAATTCAACCGTGGGATCGCAAACTTCTGGTTGAGATAGAAAAAGCCATTCAGAGATCCGACCTGGGTATCAATCCGAACAACGATGGTCAGGTAATTCGCCTTGCTATTCCCCCGCTCAACGAGGAGCGTCGTCGTGAAATGGTCAAAACCCTCCACAAGAAATTGGATGAGCATAAAGTTGCCATTCGCAATATTCGTCGTGACGCGCAAGACAAGTTGCGCGATCGTGAGAAAAAGAAGGAAATTTCCGAGGATGAGCTGAAACGTAGCACAGATCGTCTACAGAAGCTCACCGACCGCTTCATTGACGAAATGGAGAAGGTTGGGAAAACTAAGGAACTGGAGATTTTGGAGGTCTAACCTTGACCAAATTACAAAATCTCTTTCTCTCCTCAAAAGGGAAAGAGACTACGCAGTCACAACCAGATGCAGTGAATCAGTCAGCATCCGGGCAAAAGCCATATACTGTCCGCCACCTTGCTATCATTATGGATGGTAATGGTCGCTGGGCAACCAAACGCCGCCTGCCACGTCTCGCAGGACATAAGGCAGGTGTGAATGCACTCCGGCGTGTGGTTGAGTGTGCTTCCGATGAAAATATCGAGATGCTCAGCGTGTACGCTTTTTCAACCGAAAACTGGGGCCGGCCACTCGCTGAGGTAGAAGGGCTGATGCGCCTCTTCTGGGAGACGATCCGCTCGGATTTAGAGAAACTGCACCGCGATGGGGTGCGCCTGCGCCATCTAGGTCGTTTGCAAGACCTCTCTCCTGATATTCAGCAAGCTGTGCGGGACTCGGTAGAACTTACGCGCAATAATACCCGCATCGGCCTTAACGTCTGTTTCAATTATGGTGGCCGAGCTGAACTGGTGGATGCTGTTCGCCAGATCATCGCCGACGGCCGTGACCCAGATGCCATCACCGAAGAATTGATTAGTTCCTATCTGTATACCCGTGACCTGCCGGACCCAGAGATGGTCATTCGCACGGCTGGGGAGATGCGTGTCAGTAACTTCCTGCTCTGGCAATCAGCTTACAGTGAGTACTATGCGACGCCGACCCTCTGGCCCGATTTTGGGGTAGAAGATTTACGCGCCGCATTGGAGAGTTACCGCCAGCGGCAACGGCGTTTTGGACGGCTCTCTGCATCGTAGTATATAATTAGGTGAGATGGAGAACTACCCCATGCATTAAAAGAAACGGCGGCTACCTCATCATGGTGTGAAGGCTGCTGCAAGGAGCTGCGTGCAACCTGTAAGTGAGCAAGAAGTGCAACCGAATACATCGGAAAAAGCCAAAAGTCAATGGTACCGCTCTGTTGGCTTACGTACTATCACGGCTATTATTGCCATTCCGATCGTTCTCGCCTTTGTATGGCTCGGTGGGTGGTGGGGATTCGCAGCAGTTACAATTGTCGTGATCCTGGGTATCTATGAACTGCATACGATGATGCTCCACGAAGGCTATCATCCGCTGATGTTGATCAGTCTGGCCTTAAGTGTACTCTTTCTTGTAGCTGCCATGATACCCCAACAGCGCCTTGTGCTTCTTGAATTGGGCCTGAGTTTGGCCTTGCTTGTAACATTCCCAATACTCTTCTTTCGCAAAAAACTCGATGGCGCCATGGTAGATTGGTCGCTCACGCTGGCAATTGCTATCTATTTAGGCTGGCCCCTGAGTCTCTTCCCCTTATTGCGCGGGTTTCAGATCGGTATCAGTCCGGGTTTTTGGTGGATCGTAACAGTCCTGCTAGGTGTCTGGGGTTTTGATACGGGAGCATTCTTCGCAGGGCATTTCTTTGGTCGGCACAAACTCGCTCCTAACATTAGTCCTGCTAAAACATGGGAAGGTGTAGCTGGTGGCTTGATACTTTCAATCACCGCTGCCGTTCTATGCACTATCTGGCCTCTTGGTATTCCATGGTACCTGGCAATCTTGCTGGGTATTTTGATTGGTATAGCTGCTACACTCGGTGACCTTGCTGAATCTCTTATCAAACGGCAGACACACGTTAAAGATAGTGGACAGTTCATACCAGGCCATGGGGGTGTCCTCGACCGCGTCGATAGCCTGCTCTTCGCGGTGATTGTCGTTTTTATCTTTTCGCAGCTCATCGGTAAATTCTGAGTGCGCAGCTAAAGAGCCCATCAAAAATTGTAGACAGACAGGTGAGCAAAGATACCTGAGACACTGCTTACAAGGTCCCGGGTGTTTCATTTTTAGCTCGTCACGTGGTAGAATACCATTGACAGCAAAACTGACTGACGTCAGCAAAAGATGCGAATCGGGGCGAACAAAGTTCTGCTTGTAGAAACATCCGAGGAAAAAGAGAAGAACTCAATGGGCAAGCAAGCACGAACTCAATGTTCGCCCATCAATATGAGCGAGAACAAGGTTCACAGGTAGATGACCAGTTTTCCCAGGCGTATAGCCCTGCTCGGTAGTACCGGGTCGATAGGTCGACAGACACTCGACGTGGTGCGGTGTTATCCAGAGCATTTCAGTGTAGTAGCCTTAGCAGCGCGTAGCAATATCTCTCTCCTGGCGCAACAAGTCCAGGAATTTGCGCCAACGCTCACGGCATGTTTTGCGGAAACGCCCGAGTTAGAACGAGCGGCAAGAGAAGCCTTACCCGGCGTTGCGCTAGGCGAAGAAGGACTACTCGAGGTAGCCACAAATGGCGATGTAGATATCGTTGTAGCTGCCACTTCCGGCCTGATGGGCCTTGCTCCAACATTAGCAGCCATCATTGCAGGTAAGACGATCGCGCTGGCTAATAAAGAAACACTGGTAATGGCAGGCCACCTGGTAATGCAGGCAGCGCAAAGTGCGGGTGTATCGATCCTGCCGGTAGACAGCGAACATAGCGCTATTTGGCAATGCCTGCGAGGCGAAGATACATCTGAGGTCAATCACCTCATACTAACAGCTTCGGGTGGACCATTCCGTCGTGCCACACTCGATCAACTACGCTCGGTGACGGTAGAACAGGCACTGGCTCATCCTACCTGGCTTATGGGGCCAAAAATCACTATCGACTCAGCAACCTTGATGAATAAAGGCTTAGAGGTAATTGAAGCTCACTGGCTTTTTGATATTCCTTATGATCAGATTAATGTCATTGTCCATCCGGAGAGCATTATCCATTCGATGGTCGAGTTTGTTGATGGTTCGTTGAAAATGCAGGCCAGTCTTCCCAGTATGCATTTACCGATACAGGATGCGTTGAGCTATCCACTACGCCTGAATACTAGCGGCACTGGGCTTGTACGCGAACTGCGCTGGGCTGAAGTGGCACAACTCAATTTTGAAACACTGGACACCACACGTTTCCCATGCTTTCGACTGGCTCTCGAGGCGGCAAAGCGTGGAGGTACTTACCCCTGCGTACTCGTAGGGGCTGACGAAGAGGCGGTTGCCCTCTTCCTCGAGGGAAAGATTGGGTTTCTGCAGATCGCGGAACTGATCGAAGCAGTGCTGGAGCGGCATCAACCTATCACTCGGCCGGATATTCCCGCAATTCTAGAAGCATGTGCCTGGGCGCGTAGAACAGCACGAGAATTATATGAAACGGTTTATCAGAGGAATTTCTTATGAATAACTGGTTTTTGCTGGCTGCTATCCCGGTTTTTGGGATATGTGTGCTTGTGCATGAATTTGGCCACTTTATCACTGCAAAATGGGCTGGCATTCGTGTAGAGGAATTCGGTCTAGGTTTCCCACCTCGCATTGTAGGTTTTCGCAAGCGTGATGAAGGTGGTTGGGAAGTTATGTGGTTCGGCGGCAAGCGTAATCCAGAAGATACATATAACAGTCAAAATCAATCACCATTTAGCGGCACAAGCGGTGGCATGAGCCCGGCTCGTGCCAGCGACCACACCATCTATTCGATTAATCTCCTGCCTATCGGTGGTTTCGTCCGTATGCCAGGGGAGAATGGTGATATTCATGATGATAGTGGCAACTATGATCCACAAAGTTTTGCCGCAAAATCTGCGGGCAAGCGCATCATCGTCCTGGTCGCAGGCGTTACTATGAATGTGATCCTTGCCATGATACTCTTTACCATTGCCTATGGCCTCGGTGAGCCGACCTTCCCTGCTGTGATTGGCAAAGTTGTTCCAGGCTCTCCCGCTGCCGTGGCTGGCCTGCGACCTGGTGACACCATCATCTCAGTAAATAGACGACCCGTCCAACTGTTTACCGATGTGCAGGGATCTGTCGATAAGATCATTGTTGCTGATAACAATCGGCACGCGACGGTGCCGGTTAACCTGGTCATTCAGCATACTGGAGAAAAGCAACTTGCCTCGACGACAGTTAACGTGCGCGTACATCCACCAGCGGGCCAGGGGCCAATGGGTGTCGAAGAGAAGATTGTCTTTGTCAGTTCACCGCTCTGGCAGGCACCATTCAAGGGTATCCAGCATACAATTACCGTTACAGGAGATTTTATTAACTCGATAGCACAGATGATTGCAGGTGCAATCAAGCCTCAACTGGCCGGTCCGGTAGGCATAGTCAAGATTACCGGTGAAGTGGCTGCAAGTGTGCCCGACCTTGGCTGGTGGCCCATACTCAGTCTGACTGCCATCTTGAGCTTAAACCTGGCAATCATAAACATTTTACCTTTCCCCGCTTTGGATGGTGGACGCGTCTTCTTGATATTGATAGAGATTCTGCGCGGTGGAAAACGCCTGAAACCCGAACGGGAAGGGGTTATCAACTTTATTGGTATGGCAATACTGCTTACGCTGATGGTAATCATCACCGTAAACGACGTT
>WNFI01210612.1_pt1 | contig 22983 bp, 20 predicted proteins | sample 5400471 | NCBI WGS metagenome assembly WNFI01 (sample SAMN13153348, study PRJNA577476) | soil metagenome | isolation source: 100 cm saprolite on Douglas fir-dominated hillslope | place: USA:California | collected 2013-09-17
CTCCAGGTTGCCGAGGTAAAGGCGCTGCTGCATGCCCAGCTTGATCCGGGCGAGGGCGCGCGTGATCTTGCGCGTGACGAAGGTTTCGCCGCGGCGCGGGGACTCATGGTTGAAAAGAATGCCGGCGCACGCGAACAGGCCGTAGGCCTCGCGGTAGTTGACCGTTATCCAGTGGGCGTACAGCTTGGCCACGCCATAAGGCGAGCGCGGGTAAAAGGGGGTGCGCTCGGTCTGCGGCGACTCCTGCGCAAGGCCGTAGAGCTCGGAGGTGGAAGCCTGGTAGAAGCGCGTCTTGTCCTTGAGGCCGAGGATCCGGATTGCTTCGAGCATGCGCAGCGTGCCGAGGGCGTCGGAATTTCCGGTGTACTCGGGCTCCTCGAAGGAGACCTGCACGTGGCTCTGCGCGGCGAGGTTGTAAATCTCGTCGGGCTGCACCCGTTCGATCGCGCGAAGCAACGCGCTCGCGTCGGTCATGTCGCCGTAGTGCAAAGCGAGCTTGGGGCCGGTTTCGTGCGGGTCGCGATAGAGATGATCGATGCGCGCGGTATTGAACTGCGACGCGCGGCGCTTGACGCCGTGCACATCGTAGCCCTTAGCCAACAGGAATTCGGCCAGATAGGAACCGTCCTGTCCGGTGATACCGGTAATGAGAGCGACTTTTGGCAAGTTCGGAATTCTAAAGCCCTAGGCCTTCGACTGCTGCGAGCACCTGTCCGACGCCGATGGCCTGCATGCAGCGCGGCTCGGCGCATTCGTCGGTCGAGCGCTGGCAGCGCCGCACCCAGTGGATCTCGCGTTTGAACAGCGTGATCTGGTCGCGGCATGGGAAGTCCGGAATGGTCACGCCGCGGAAGGGCGCATCGCGCCAGAACTCGCCCGCACCGAACAGAACCTCCGAGGTGGGCCCGTAGAGCGTGATGGTGGGCGTGAAGGTCAGCTTGCCGAAGTGCGCGATGCCCGTGTCCGGGCAGACCGTCAGCGCCGCCCCGGCAATGAGGTGCCACATCTGCGCCAGGTCAAGCTTCGGGCCCGGGGCGGCGAATTTCCCCTGCGGATCGATCCTTCGCACGTAAGCCTCGCCGCGCGGCCCGGCACTCCATACCGGGGTGAGCCCCTTCTGTTGAAGTGCGTTGGCGAGAGCAAGCCATTTCTCGTCCTCCCACATCCTCAGCGGCGTGCTCGAGTCCACATGGAGCACGGCGTAGCGGCCGGCCGGGCGCTCGAAAGGCGCGCAGGGCGGCGCGGGCCAGTCGGCGGGACTGAATTTTTTCGGCGAAGGCCCGTCCACCAGCAACGTGTTCATGTCCGCCCAGGCCATCGGGTAATCGGGGTAATGGACGAACTGGTCCACCATCCAGCTCTTGTACGCGGGCCGATCGCCGGCGAAGGCGATCACCCAGGCCGCATCGAGCGCCGCGGCAAGCCAGCTGAAGCGGTTGTCACCCGGAACCAGCGCAAGATCGAAACCCCGGTTCTTAAGCAGCTCGTTCAGCGTCGAGGATCGGCGCGGGTCGAACGGCACCGCCCGTACCCCGTATGGGCGCGTGGCGTACAGCGGCATGAGCGACGGCAGGACCGTCATAATGACCTCGGCGCCCGCGTGGCGCTCGCGCAGCTTCGCAAGCAGCGGCGTGAGCATCAGCGTGTCGCCGGCAAGCAGATGATGCGCAATCAGCACGCGCCGTACTTCGCCCGGGCGCGCCCGCGGGCCGCGCGCGAGACGCAACCCGAGCGCATGCGCAAGCACCTTGGAACGCACCGCGACGCGGCTCAAGGCTGAAGTCACGGCGCCCGGAGAGGCCCGCTCACCTGGCGGTAGATGGTTTCCATGCGATCGAGCATGCGATCGTATGAGAATCGCTCGCGGCAGTGCGTGCGCGCCGCCTCGCCGAGCTGCTTTTTCAGGATTTCACTTCCAATAAGCTTCTCGATCGCACCGCGAAGCGATTGAACATCCTGCGGCTGCACGACGAGCGCCGTTTGCCCGTCGATCGCCAGCTCGGCGATGCTGCCGGCGTACGTCGTCACGCAAGGCAGGCCAACCAGCATCGCCTGCAGCAGCGCCTGCGGCACGCCCTCGTTCGCGTAGGACGGCAGGGCGAAGACATCAAGCGCCTGCAGCCAGGGCAGGACATCGCGCTGGTTGCCTGCAAAGTGCACGCGCGATCGAAGCTTGCGCTCGTCCACCAGCGCTTCCAGCGCCTCGCGCTGCGGACCGTCGCCCACGATCACGAGTGCGGCGCTATCAGGCAGTCCCGCGAGCGCCTCGACCAGATAGCGATGTCCCTTCCAGCTGCGCAGGGTGGCGACGATGCCGATGAGCGTCTTGTCCGCCGGAAGCCCGAGCGCCGCGCGCGGGGCGGCGCGCTCGCCAGGCTTGAAGCGCCCGGCGTCGACTCCGGTCGGCACCGATTCGATGCGTGCCGCGGGAAAGCCGTTTCTTTCGACCAATTCCTTTTTCAAGGCCTCGCCAGCGGTGACGATCCGGGACGTCGCGCGCGTATAAAGCCAGCGCGTCAGCGCGTTGCGCGGCACCGGCGCCGAGATGTGCCGCGTGCGTATCATCGGGCAGGGCCGGCCGAGCACCGCCAGAGCGAGCGCGGCAAGCCATGAGTCCGTGGAGCTATGCGCGCTCACCACGTCGCAGCGATTCAGCCTGAACCATTCGAGCAGGCACTTTACGCCGGCCAGCCGCTTCTTCGCGATCGGCAGCGCGACCGCCGGCACGTTCCATGCCGCCGCCTCGGCGTGGATACGCGATCCCGGCGGGCATAGCAGCCTCACCTCGTGGCCGCGGCCGATGAGGCCTTGCGCTTCGGAAAGGATGCGGATTTCCTGCCCGCCCCAGCCGAGAGAAGACTCGGTGTGGACGATGGAAAGAGGTTTCACTGAAACTTGGGACCTATGCGGCGGCCCGCTCCGCTGCGAACTGCAGGCGGTAAAGCTTCGCGTATACGCCATCCTTCGCCAGCAGCTCCGCGTGCCGGCCGACCTCGACGATCCGGCCGCGCTCGAGCACCACGATGCGGTCGGCGCGCTCCACGGTGGAGAGCCGGTGCGCGATCACGATGGTGGTGCGGCCGCGCATCAGGGTCTCGAGCGCCGCCTGCACCTGGCGCTCGGACTCGGAATCGAGCGCCGAGGTGGCCTCGTCGAGGATCAGGAGCGGCGCGTCCTTCAGCAGCGCGCGGGCGATCGCCAGGCGCTGGCGCTGGCCGCCGGAGAGCCGCAGGCCGTTCTCGCCGATCAGCGTGTTCAGCCCTTCGGGCGTCTCGCGGATGAAGCCGAGCGCGTGCGCGGCTTCGGCGGCGGCGATGACCTCGCGCTCCGCGGCGCCGCCCATGCGGCCGTAAGCGATATTCGCGTAAACCGAGTCGTTGAACAGGACCACATCCTGGCTGACGAGCGCGATATTCGCCCGCAGGCTTTCGAGGGTCAGGCCCTGGATGTCCTGGCCGTCGAGCAGAATCCGCCCCTTGCCCGGCGAGTAGAAGCGCGGCAGCAGGTTGACCAGCGTCGTCTTGCCGCCGCCCGAGCCGCCGACCAGGGCCACGGTCTCCCCGGGGCGGACATGGAGATTGATGTCGCTTAGCGCGGGCTCGGTCCGGGTCTCGTAAGTGAATCCCACTTTCTCGAATATCACTTCACCTTTCGCCCGCGGCAGGGTCTTCGTTCCCGTGTCGTCCTCGACCGGGGAATCGATCATCCCGAACACGCTCTCCGCGGCGGCGAGCCCGCGCTGCAGCGGCGCGTTGATCTCGGTGAGGTGCTTGAGCGGCGCGAGCAGCATCAGCATCGCGGTGATGCCTGCCCGCCGAAGATCTTCACCACGCGGTGGCATTCGATCGTCTCCTCGAGCACGTGCGCGAGGTCGCCCATGGCGTGCTGCGCGCCGCGCGCCATGCTGCGCAGCCGCCGGGACAGGAGGCGCACCGCGAGCGCGATCGGCGGGACGATCACGATGGCGATCAGGGTGAGCTTCCAGTTGATGTAGAGCAGGAACCCGAGCAGCCCCGCCACCTTGATCGAGTCCTGGATCGCCACCGTGAGCACCGTGGTCGCCGCCGCGCTGACGTTCGGTACGTCGTAAGTCACCCTGGAAAGCAGCACCCCGGAGCTGTTGTCGTCGAAAAACCGCGTCGGGAAGCGCACCAGGCGGGCGAACATCGCGGCGCGCAGGTCGAGCACGACGCGGTTTGCGACCCAGGCGAGGCAATAGGAAGAACTGAAAGTCAGAAGCCCTCGAACCACGAAAACGCCGAGGATCGCCGCGGCATAGACGATGGGAGGCCAGCCGCCGGCGGCATTCGGCCCGAAGCCGCCGTCCAGCAGCGGCTTGATGAGCGCTGGAAGCAGAGGCTCGGTGGCGGCCGCGGCAATCATGCCGAGAACCGCAATACCGAACACGCGCGCGTGCGGCCGCACGTAGGAGAGAAGCCTCAGGTACAGATCGCGGCTGTCGCCAGTCATGTGGGCAGCGATCTGTACAGCTCGGCGAGCTTCGCCGCCATGGCGTCGATGCCGAAGCGCTCCGCGGCAGCTCGCGCCACCGCCACCGCATTCGGAGCGCGCAAGGCGCGGTCGGCTTCATGCATCAGGCGCGCGATGCCCGGCACGTCGTCCGGGTCGCAGATCCAGCCGCTCGCGCCGTGCTGCACCACCTCGGCCGCGCCGCAGCGCGAGCTCACGATCGCGGGCAGGCCCATCGCCAGCGCCTCGAGGCCTGTATTGGGAAAGGGGTCGTAACGGCTGGGAAGGATAAAGCAATCGGCCGCGGCGTAGAGAGGCCGCACGTCGTCGCGCGCGCCGAGAAAGCGCACCCGGTCGCCGAGGCCGGCGCGGCGCGCGTGCGCCATGAAGCGGCGCTCTTCGCGGTCGCGCCCAACGACCACCAGCCAGAAGGCCTCGTTGGCCGCCTGCGCCAAGGCGCCGATCGCCGCGCCGAGGCCTTTGCGCGAAAAGCCCGAGCCGACGAACAGGAACAGCGTGTCGCGCGGCCGGCAGCCGAGCTCGGCGCGCGCCGCGCCGCGCAGGCGGTCGCGGTGCCGGGGGTGAAAATACTCGAGGTCGACGCCGTTGTAGATCACGTGCAGCTTCTCGGGCGCGATGCGGAAAGCGCGCTTGATCTCGTCGCGCACCATGCGTGAGTTGCAGATCACGGCCCGCAGGCGGCCGTGCTCGAACATGCGCTGCTCGGCGCGGCAGACATAGCGGTGGTAGGGGTTGAGGGCGATGCCGAGGCGCTCGAGCGGCCCCGCCGCCGCGCGGCGCAGCTCGAGCCAGCGGCGGTGCACGCCGTCCCCCGCACGATAGACGTCGCAGCCCGGAATGCGCTCATGGGACTGCACGACGTCGAAAGTCTCGCGGCGCCAGGCAGCGCGCGCCGCGCGCGCGAACGACCAGTCGCGCCACAGGTTGCCGATATGAAACGGATCGGCGCGCAGCATGCGGCGCGCGCCCCAGCCGCTCGCGCTGCGCGAGATGAGCGTGACCTCGGCGCCGGCGCGCTCAAGCGCCGGCAGGGCGCGCGCGATGAAGCGCTCGGCTCCACCATAGGGGTTATAGCGCTGACGAATGATGGCCAATTTCAATTCGAAAAAAGCTCCAGAGCCGCCGCGTGGACCCGGTCGACGGTGAGTGTAGCCAGACAGTCGCTCACTTTCCCGCCGCCGCAGCCGTCCAGCCCGCAGGGCCGGCACGAATGCGCGCTGGTGACCACGCGGTGCGCGACATTCCACGGCCCCCATTCGAGCTCGCCGCTCGGCCCGAACAGAGCCACGGTAGGCGTGCCCATGGCGGCCGCCAGGTGCATCGGCATCGAATCGACGCCGACGAACAGCCGGGCGCGCGCGGCGAGCGCACCGAGCTCCTTGATGGAGAGCTTTCCCGCCAGGCTGAGCGGCTTGGTCTTGGTCTTTCCTACGATTTCGTCGATCAGCGAGAGCTCGTCCGCATCCGGCGCCGCGGTAACGACGACCTTGTGGCCTTGCGCGGAAAAACGATCGATCAGAGCCGCATTCTTCTCCGCCGGCCAGCACTTGAAGCGCCAGCGGGACGCGGGATGGATGTGAATAAAGGGCCCTCCCTCCACGAGCTTCTCAACCCGCGCTTGCGCTTCGGCGCCGGGCACAAACAAGACCTTTCTTTCTTCCAACGAAGGCTGGACGCCGATGCGGCGCAAGGCGTCGAGATTGACTTCCACCTGATGACGCCGCGGCGCGATCGGATAGAGGTGGGTGAAGCTATTCGTCCAGAATCTGCCCCGGCCGGGCATCGCGGGTGCGACGCTGTAGCGCGCTCCCAGCGATCGCGCGAGCCAGGCACCGCGGGGCTGCTCTGAGAGATGAACCACGATGTCGTAGCGTCTATCACGCATCTCGCCAAATAATTCTCTTTCTTTTGAAAAGCGAGAAAACAAACCCTCGCCCTTCCATCCCCTTCCAACCAAGAACATTCTTGAAAGCGCGGGATGGCCTTCGAGCATCGGCGCGGTGTCGTCGTAGACCAGCGCATCCACTTCCATCCTCGGTTCACGATTTTTCAGCAAGGAAATAACTGGAGAGGCGAGCAGCACGTCGCCGTGATGGCGCAGCTTGATCACCAGCGCGCGGGCGCATTGCTGCAGCGGGACGGCGTCCTTCACCATCCTGCGAGTTTACTAGGTAAGAAGGCGGGCTAAAGAATCAGCGGGCAGGGAGGCTGGCGCTGCCCGGTAGAATCGTTCCGTGAAGAAATCGCGCGCCGCGCTGCTGGTTCTCTGGTGCGGCGTGGCGCTCGGCGCGGTCAGCGCCACCGACAGCAGCGGCCGTCGCGTGACTCTCGCGAAACCGGCCGAGCGCATCATCAGTCTCGCCCCGCATGCGACCGAACTGCTGTTTGCGGCCGGCGCCGGATCGAGGCTCGTCGCGGCATCGGAGTACAGCGATTACCCGCAGGCCGCGAAGCGCCTGCCGCGGGTGGCGAGCAGCGGCGCGATCGATCTTGAGCAGGTGCTCGCGCTGCGCCCCGACCTGGTGGTCGCCTGGCGGCTGGAGGCGACCACGAAAGCCCTCGACCGGCTCGAATCGCTCGGCGTGCTGCTCGCGTATATCGAGCCGCGCCGGCTGGATGAAATTCCGCAGGCGGTCGAAATACTGGGAACGCTCGCCGGCACCGAGAGCATCGCGCGCGCCGAGGCCGCCCGGCTGCGCGCCGAGCTTGCTCGACTGAGAAGTGCCTACCGTGGACGTCCGGCGATCGACGTCTTCTACCAGATCTCGGAGCGTCCTCTTATGACCTTGAGCAGCCAGCACTTCGTTTCAGACGCCATCGCGCTTTGCGGCGGGCGCAACGTGTTCGCGAACGCGCCGATCATCGCCGCCGCGGTCGACGCCGAAGCCGTGCTTGCCGCCAATCCGCAGGCTATCATCGCCGCGCGCACCGATCCGGCGGACCGATCCTGGCAGGGATTCTGGCTGCGCTTCGGCCAGCTGCGCGCCGTTCACGACGGCAACCTGCTCGCGCTTCGCGCCGAGGAAATGCATCGTCAGGGCCCGCGCGCGATCGCCGCGACCGCCGGCTTGTGTAAACTGCTCGACGAAGCGCGCCGGCGATCTACGGCAGCGCGATCTCCGCGCTGACGCCGATGGTGCGGCCTGGCAGCGGATAGACCGCGTAGCGATCGGCCACGAACGCGCTTCTCACCGCATAGGTGTAGTAGCCGACGTTGAACAGGTTGTTCACCGCAAGCGCAAGGCGCCCCCAGGTGAATTTCTGCGCGAGCTTCAGGTCGACGATGTTGTACGCCGGGATGCGGTGGCCGAGCGTATTGGGCTCGTCATTGTCGAGCACCTGGCTCGACACCGCCGTCCATGCGGCCGACAGCCGCGTGTCGGGCACGACGTCCCAGGAGACGCCGGCGTTCAGCTTGTGGCGTGGCACCAGCGGCACGGTCTTGCCCGCGACCGGCATGTTGGTGCCGATAGCGAATGGCGAACCGGCCAGGGTGCCTTCCAGAAAGTGCGCCTCGGTGTAGGCGTAGCCGGCGCTGAGGCGCAGAGCCGAAGTCGCCTGCCACCGGCCGTCCAGTTCGAGCCCCTGCCTGCGCGACGGCGGCAGGTTGGTGTTGCCGACGCCGGTGGTAAAGGGATCGAGATGGATCTCGTTCGAAATATTGCTGCGGAACAGCGTGACCCGGCCCGCCGACGCGCCGCGTTTCCATTCGAGCCCGCCCTCGAGCGTGCGCGAGGTCTGCGGCTGCAGGATCTGAAACTGCGGCGCAAAGAACGCGTCGCTCTCGTAGATCTCCTCCACGTTCACGAAGCGGAAGCTCTTGCCGCTGCGGCCGAAGACCGCCCAGCTCTCGCCCAGGCCCTGGCGCAGGCCGAGCTCCCACGCGTCCTGATTCTGGGTTGCGCGGACCGACGGCGCCGCCGCGCAGAAGAAGCAGGCCGGCGCCCCCGGGTCGACGACGTCGTCGCCCGTGTACTGGACGCGCTCGCGCCGCCAGCCGAGCGTCACGAGGGTCGAGCGCGTGAGGTCGATGCTGTCCTGCAGGTAGAACCCTTGCGTGTCCTCGGCGACGCGTACGCTGTTGGTCGGCCGGTAGAGGTTCTCCGGGCGATCGGTTCGCCGCGAGTGCCAGCGCCAGGCGTGCCAGTCGAAGCCGAGGGTCAGCCGGTTCTGCGTGCCGGCGACGGCAAACGGCACGCGCAGCCGCGGCGTGAGCGACGTGAGCTCCAGCCAGTCGGCGCGATAAGCCGGGAATCCGCCCTGGTCGAAGTAGGAGCGCTGGTCCTTGTCGCGGTGGTCCAGGCCGATCGAAACCTCGGTTTCGCCCAGCCGTTGGGTGAGCGCAAGGCCGGCGCGGGTGCCGGCGCGGCTGGCATAGTCGAGGGGCGTCTGCGCGCCGCGCCGGTCGGTTGAATATTCGTCCAGCCCGATCGAAGGTTGGATGCGCCGCGCCCCCGGCAGGCGCAGGTCTTGGCGATCGGTGGCGGCGCGCAGGTCGAGCGCGCCTTCGCCGAGCGCCCAACGCAGGTTGAGGGTGGTGTTTTCCTGCTCGTTGCGGTTGTTCGCCCGGTAGCCGTCGGAGTTGTAACCGTAGACCGATCCATTGATCCCGAAGCCCTCGGAGGCATGGCTGGCGTACAGCTGCCCTTCCCGGGTGTAATACGAGGCCGCCCGGCCGAAGGCTTCCACGCTCGTTCCCTGCTTGAGCGGCGAGCGCGTCACGATGTTCACCACCCCGGCGGAGGCATTGTCGCCGTAGAGGACGGCGCCGGTGCCGCGCAGGATCTCGATGCGCTCGATCTGGGCAAGGGGAATCGCCGACCACTGCACCCCCGAGAGGTCGATGTCGTTCAGACGCCGTCCGTCGAGCAGGATCAGGGTGTTCTGCGGGCCGGTGACCCCGTAGCCGCGCAGGTCGATGGACGTGGAAGCGGCGTTGTTGCCGAAGAAGTCCTGCATGTTCAGGCCGACTTGCGCCGAGATCAGCTCGGGGAGCGTGCGCGCCGCGCTGCGCGAGATGTCCTCGGCGCTGATCACGGTCGTGCTCGCCGGAAGGCGGCGCACGTCCTCCGGAAAGCGGGTTGCGTTCACTATCACGGCATCGTCTTGAGCAAAGCAAACGGAAAAGCAAAAGCAGGCCAGCAGGCCCGTTGCAGCGTGACGCATGGAAACCTCCCTGACGTCTTCCCCGACGTCTTAGTGGTTGAGAAAGGCTTCCAGGCCGGTCTCCGGACTTGCGAGGAATGCCGCTCCGCCTTCCCGCGCGCCTTGGGGCGCGCAGTGGCACTTCCGGAACAGCTCTCTCGCTTACCGTTGCGGGGGCAGTACAGGAATCACACCGTATGCGACGGCATTCACCTGTTTCCCGAACACCTGGCAGCGAGCCTGCATGATAACCGAGCCTCCGGGAGGGGGTCCGCGGCGCAAGATAATGGAACACATGCAGAACCTTCCCTTACTGCTTGACGCTCCATGAAATTTGCAACATAGTTGTCGCCGTAAGGGGGGGTTCACGCAGCGTGGAAGCTGAATTCAGCTCGCTCGAGACCAAAGTGGCGCAGTTCGTTTCCTTGTGCGAGCGGCTGCGCACGGAGAACCAGGATTTGCGCCAGCAGCTCGCCGTGGCGCGCACCGATGCCAGGCGCCTGCACGAGAAAATCGACGGCGCCAAGGCCCGGCTGGAAGGCCTGCTTTCGCGCCTGCCGGGCTAGCGCCGGGGCATGGCCGAAGCGCCCAAGACCGTCGAGGTGAACCTGCTGGGGCGCACCTACCGCGTGGCCTGCAGCGACGGCGAGCGCGAAGCGCTGATGCAGGCGGTTGCCTACCTCGACACCAAGATGAACGAGATCCGCAAGGCCGGGAAAGTGATGGGCGCCGAGCGCATCGCCGTGATGGCCGCGCTCAACGTGGCGCACGAATTGCTTAGCGTCAAGCTCGGTTCGGGCTTCGACTTCGGCCAGGCGAAGCAGCGCATTTCGGCGATCGAATCACAGCTCGACGCCGCGATTGCAAAGCAGGAGAAGTTGTTCTAAAACGTAGTCGTCCCCTGCTGCGCACGATAGGGCTCTAAATTTCCGAACCGATAGCTTCCCCAGGTTGCGGCCCCTAGCGTCACTGTTGTGATCGTCCCCGCCTCGGGCGTGCCGGACGAACCTGATGTGACCGGTAAGCAACCACCCTGTTTAGCCAGGGTTCGGAGGCAGGGCCCGCCGGCACGAGCGGGGGACGCTCCCGCCTTACAATAAAAAAATGAAGTATTGGTTGATGAAGACGGAGCCCGACGAGTGCTCCATCGACGACGCGTTGGCCGCCCCCGGACGCATCACGCCGTGGACCGGGGTGCGCAACTACCAGGCACGCAATTTCATGCTCAAGGAAATGAGCGTCGGCGACGGCGTGCTGTTCTACCACTCGAGCTGCCCGGAGCCTGGCGTCGCCGGGCTGGCAGAAGTCGCTTCCAAGGCCTACGTCGACAAGACGCAGTTCGAGCGCAAAAGCCCGTACTACGATCCGAAGTCGAAGAAGGAAAACCCGCGCTGGTTCAACGTCGACGTGCGCGCCCTGCGCAAGACCAGATTGATTTCTTTAAATGAAATTCGAAAGCAAAAACCGCTTGCGCAGATGATTACGCTCCGGCCGGGCAACCGGCTTTCGATTACCCCGGTGACCGAGGCCGAGTGGAAGCACATCCAAAAGCAGCTCTGAAGAACGATACGCTGCTGCGGGCGCTCGCCTGCCAGCCGACCGAGTACACGCCGGTGTGGCTGATGCGCCAGGCGGGCCGCTACCTGCCGGAATACAACGCCACGCGCGCCAAGGCCGGCAGCTTTCTCGCGCTGGCGAAGTCGCCGGCGCTCGCGACCGAGGTGACGCTGCAGCCGCTCGAGCGCTTCCCGCTCGATGCCGCGATCATCTTTTCGGACATCCTGACGATCCCGGACGCCATGGGGTTGGGGCTGGCGTTCGCCGAAGGCGAGGGGCCGCGCTTCGAGCGGCCGCTGCGCGAAGAAGGGGCCATACGCGCTCTTGCGGCGCCGGATCTTTCCTTGCTTCGGTATGTTTTCGACGCGTTACGGGAAACCCGCGCGGCGCTGGCCGGGCGGGTCCCGCTGATCGGTTTTTCCGGCAGCCCGTTCACGCTTGCCTGCTACATGGTGGAAGGCTCAGGAAGCGACGACTGGCGCACTGTGAAAAGACTGCTCCACTCGCGTCCCGACCTCTTGCACCGTGTCCTCGAAGTCAATGCGCGCGCTGTCACGGCCTACCTGAATGCGCAAATTGCCGCCGGCGCCCAGGCGGTCATGATTTTCGACACCTGGGGCGGAACACTGGCCTTCGACAGCTACGAGACCTTCTCGCTCGCGTATTCGCGCAAGGTGCTCGCGGGCCTGAATAAAGAGCACGAAGGCGCGCGCGTGCCGAGCATCCTGTTCACCAAGGGCGGCAATCCCTGGCTCGCACCGATGATGGCGAGCGGTTGCGACGCAGTCGGCCTGGATTGGACGAGCGATCCGCGCGAAGCTCGCCGCCTGGCCGCTGGCCGTATCGCGCTTCAAGGAAATCTCGACCCTGCTGCGCTATTTGCGCCGGAATCCGCCGTTCGCAATGCCGCGCGCAAAGTGCTCGATGTATTTGGCGTCGCGCCGGGGCATGTTTTCAATCTCGGCCACGGAATCCTGCCGCAGACGCCGATGGACTCGGTTTCTGTGCTGGTAGACGAAGTGCGCGCTTACAGCAGGGCGTTGCGCGCCAGGCTCGTCCGCAGCCCTTGACTTATGCACAAACCTGGACCAGCAGTCGTGATTTCCCGGCACACAAAAAGCTCCCTGGGAATGTTTCCTTAACTAACTGATATATATAAGTAAAAAGGCGTCCGAAAAGCGCCCCTGGCCCGTAGCTGCCGTTTACCGGAGGGATGTGACACGGGGATGAAGGCATTACCCACAGCTTTGTCCACAGGTTCTAAGTCCTTGCCCCCACGAGGGATTTCCTGCGTTCGGGTGGCGCTCGACGTGCCGCTCGCAAAATTATTCGATTACGCGGTGCCTGATGCCATCGAGGTCGCAGCGGGCGACCGCGTGATGGTTCCTTTTGGTGCGCGTCAGCGTCTCGGCGTGGTGATCGAGGTCGACGCCGCGAGCAAGCTGCCTGCAAACCGGCTCAAGTCTCTTGTCGCTATTCGCGACGACGCGCCGCGCCTGCCAAGGGAGTGGCTCGAGCTGATGCGCTTCCTTGCGGGCTATTACCAGCGCCCCATCGGCGAAACGGTGATCGCCTCGTTGCCGCCGCGCCTGCGCTCTACCAGGCCGTTGCCGAAGAAATCCTTGGTGACGCAAGCGGCTCCACCGGCAATGCGATTCGTGCCGAACCATGTCCTGAGCGACAACCAGCGTCAGGCGGTAGAGCGTATCGCTGCAGCGCTTGGCGGCTTCACGGCCTTTTTGCTGCATGGAGTCACCGGCTCCGGCAAGACCGAGGTTTACCTGCATGCCATCGCCAAGGTCCTGGAGCGCGGCGCGCAGGCAGTCGTGCTGGTGCCGGAGATCAGTCTGACGCCCCAGCTCGAGGCACGTTTCCGCGACGCGTTTCCAGGCACCCGGGTGGCACTGCTGCACAGCGGGCTCGAAGATGTCGCGCGCACCACGGCCTGGCTGGATGCTGCCCGCGGCGATGCAGGAATCATTCTCGGCACGCGTCTTGCGGTGCTGGCCCCGCTGCCGCGGCTTGGCCTCGTCGTGGTGGACGAGGAGCACGACACTTCGTTCAAGCAGCAGGAAGGGCTGCGCTACTCGGCGCGCGATGCGGCGGTCTATCGCGCGAAGCTCGCCGGCTGCCCGGTGGTTCTCGGCACGGCGACGCCGTCGCTCGAGACCTGGCACAACTGGCAGGCGCGCCGCTACGAGTGCCTGGAGCTGCCCGAGCGTGCAGCCGCCGGCGCGCGCCTGCCTGACGTGCGCACGGTGGATCTCAAGCAGGAGCCTTCGGAACAGGGATTTTCGAAAAGAATTCTTGAGGGCATGGCGGCGCGGCTGGCAAGAGGCGAGCAGAGTCTGATCTTCATCAACCGCCGCGGCTACGCGCCGGTGCTCGCCTGCGAGGCCTGCGGCTGGAGCGCGGGCTGCAAACGCTGCACCGCGCGGCTGGTGCTGCACGCCGCCGACGCGATGAGAGCGAAGCGAAACGGCAGCCTGCGCTGCCATCATTGCGGCGCAGAGGAAGTTGTGCCGCGGGCATGCCCGACCTGCGGCAACGTCGATCTAAGGCCGGTGGGCCGCGGTACGCAGCGGGTCGAGGAGACCCTCGCGGCGCGCTTTCCCGGGGCGCGCATCGTGCGCATCGACCGCGACAGCGCCCGGCGCCGCGCCGAGCTTTCGCGCGTCCTGGAGGGCATCCAGCGGGGCGAGGCCGATATTCTTGTAGGCACCCAGCTGCTCGCCAAGGGCCACGACTTTCCCGGCCTGACCCTGGTTGGCGTGCTGAACGCCGACACCGCGCTCCTTTCCACCGACTACCGGGCGCCGGAGCGGCTGTTCGCAGTGCTTGCCCAGGTCGCCGGGCGCGCCGGGCGGCGCGAGCGGCCAGGCGAAGTCATCATCCAGACGCGCTATCCCGGGCACCCGCTGTTCGAGGCTCTCGCGCGCCACGACTTCGCCGGATTCGCCGAGACGCAGCTTGCGGATCGCAGGAGCGCGGGCTTCCCGCCATTCGTATTCGAAGCTGCGCTGCGCGCCGAGGCGAAAAAGCTCGACACCGCGATGCGCTTTCTGCGCGAGACGGCCGCCGCCGTCGCGCCCCCTGTGGAAGTGCGCGTCTACGATCCGGTCGCGCACGTCATCACACGGCGCGCCGACTACGAGCGCGCGCAGCTTCTGATGCAGTCCTCGTCGCGGAGCGCGTTGCAGCAGTATCTTGCAGCGATCGCCGAGCGGCTTTTCATGGACTCGCCGCGCCACGTCCGCTGGCATCTGGACGTCGATCCGATCGAGTTCGACTGACCCAGGGCTATAATTCGCGCCCATTTCATGGCCGATCCCAAGGAAACCTTCAGGAAGATTCTCGAGGAGGCGGTGCGCAAAGTCGCTCCTGCCGACGCTCTCCTCGAAATACTCATAGAGCGGCCGAAGAATCCCGAACACGGGGATCTTTCGACCAACGTGGCGATGCAGCTCTCCAAGAAGCTCCGCCGTAACCCCCGCGAGATCGCTCAGGAGCTCGTGAATGCGACGACGCCAGCGTTGCTCAGAAGCGGAATTTCCACTCAGCCGGCGGCCATCGCAGGCGCAGGATTTCTCAACATCAAGCTCAAGCCGGCGGCGAAGCTTCAGGCTGTCGAAGAAGTCCTGCGGCAAGGCCGGAACTATGGCCGTGAGAAGCTCCCCAAGAGCGAGAAGGTCCAGGTGGAATTCGTGTCGGCGAACCCCACCGGGCCGTTGCACGTCGGCCACGGCCGGCAGGGCGCGCTCGGCGATGCGATCGCGGCGCTGCTCGAATCCCAGGGACACGCGGTCACGCGCGAGTTCTACTACAACGATGCCGGCGCCCAGATCGACAAGCTCTCGCTCTCCGTGCAGGCGCGCGCCAGGGGAATCAGGCCCGGCGAGCCGGGCTGGCCGCAGGAAGGCTACAACGGCGAATACATCGAGGACATTGCGCGGGATTTTGTCTCGCAAAAGAACAATGCAAACGATCTTGAAGCGATCCGGAAGTTCGCCATCGCTTACCTGCGCGCCGAGCAGGATGCGGATCTGCAGGCGTTCGGCGTCAAGTTCGACAACTACTACCTCGAGTCGAGCTTGTACAGCGAAGGCAAGGTCGAACATGTTGTTGAAATTTGGAAAAAGAATAAAAAAACCTATGAGCGCGAGGGTGCGCTATGGCTGCGCACCACTGAGTACGGCGACGACAAGGACCGGGTGGCGCGCAAGTCCGACGGCAGCTTTACCTATTTCGTGCCCGACGTGGCCTATCACGTCACGAAATGGCAGCGCGGCTTCCGCAAGGTCATCAACGTGCAGGGCACCGATCACCACAGCACTGTCATGCGCGTGCGCGCCGGGTTGCAGGCCCTCGGCATGGGCATCCCGAAGGATTACCCCGACTACGTGCTGCACAGCCTGGTGAAAGTCATGCGCGGCGGCGAGGAAGTGAAAATCTCCAAGCGCGCCGGCTCCTACGTCACGGTGCGCGATCTCATCGACTGGGTGGGGCGCGACGCGGTTCGCTTCTTTCTGGTTTCCCGCAAGGCGGATTCCGAGTTCGTGTTCGATGTCGACCTGGCGCTGCAGAAGACCGATGAGAACCCGGTGTATTACGTGCAGTACGCGCACGCTCGCGTCTGCAGTGTGTTCTTACAATCGAATTCCTTGAACGTTGAGGAGTTGAAGAAAATATCTCTCGAACCCCTCAAAACCCAGAAGGAAATGGCCCTGGCGCAGCGTCTCGGCGAGTTTCCCGGGGTCGTTGCGACGGCGGCGCGCGAGCTCGCGCCGCACTCGATCGCCTTCTATCTGCGCGAACTCGCGGCCGAGTTCCACAGCTACTATAATGCCGAGCGCATTCTCGTCGATGACGAGACGCTGCGCGCGGCGCGGCTTGCGCTGGTCAGCGCCCCGGAGAAGATGTGATGGCCAGACCGAGAACCCCGACCCGCAGCCGCTCAGGCGGTGGCTTTCTGCTCGGCATGTTTGCCGGCCTGGTCCTCGGGCTCGCGATCGCGCTGAGCATCGCCTTTTACCTGAACAAGACCCCGATCCCGTTCATCACCGCCAAGCCTAAGACGGCCGAGAAGGACGGCAAGGCGGCGATCGCCGGCATGCCGCAGGGCACCGCGCCCACCGGTACGCCGGAGAAGCCCAAATTCGACTTCTACAAGATCCTGCCCGGCCAGGAAGAGCCCGTATCCGAGAAGGAGCTGCGCGCCCGCGCCGCGGCCAAAGGTAAACAGGATCCGGCCAAGGACGTTTATTTCATCCAGGCAGGCTCGTTCCAGAACCCGGCCGACGCCGACAACCAGAAGGCGCGCCTGGCAATCCTCGGCTTCGAGTCGAGCGTCGAGCCCGCCGCCCTGCCCGACAAGGGAACCTGGTACCGGGTGAGGATGGGGCCTTACACGAAGATCGATGAAATCAATCGCGTGCGTCAGATGCTGGCGCAGAACAATATCGACGCGAGCCTCGTCAAGATCAAGGAGCCGCAGTAGACATGAACTTGCGCAGACGCACCCTGATTACCGCCCTCGCCCTGGCGCATGCGGCGCTGCTGAATTCGCTCGCCGCGCTCGGCCAGCCGCGGGGCGACTACATCGAGCTGAAGCCACCCCTGCCGGTGGACTCCGGCGGCAGGATCGAGGTGCTCGAGTTGTTCTGGTACGGCTGCATTCACTGCTACAACCTGGAGCCGGCGCTGGAGAGCTGGACCAAGAAGCTGCCCGCCGATGTTCAGTTCCGCCGCATGCCCGCGGTGTTCAGCCGGCAGATGGCGCACGATGCGTCCATCTTCTACGCCTTCGAGGCGCTCGGCGTGCTCGACAAGGTGCATCGCCCGTTCTTCGATGCGATCCACCGCGACCGGCTGCGTACCGACAACCCCGAGGCGCTCGCCGAGTGGCTGCGGAAGAACGGCATCGACCCGAAGAAATTCGACGACGTAATGAAGTCCTTCGGCGTGCAGAGCAAGACGAAGCGGGCGGCACAGCTCACCGTTGCCTACAAGATCGACGGCACGCCGGCCATGGCGGTGCACGGCCGCTACACGGTGAGCGCCGGCGACGGACTGCTCAACACGGTCAACGCCCTGATCGACGTCGCTAGAAAACAGAAATAACTAAAGGGAGCCCGATGAGAGGCTTGCTGGGGATAATACTCGCTGCGGTCTGCGCGGCGGCGCAGGCGCAGCCGGCTTCAGGACGCGAGTATCTGGAGCTAAGTCCACAGCGCCCGGTGTCCACCGGCGATCGCATCGAGGTCATCGAGTTCTTCTACTACGGCTGCCCGGTCTGCTATGAATCGCAGCCGCATATCGCCAAATGGCTGATGAGAAGCGGGCCGGGGGTGGCGATGCTGCGCGTGCCTGCCGTTTTCACCGAAAGCTCGGAGTCTTTCGCGCGCACCTTTTATACGCTGGGCGCCATGAATCAGGTCGCGCGGCTGCATTGGCCGATCTACGACAATCATCACTTCGACGGCAGGCAGCTGAACGAAGAGAAGAACGTGGTCGAATGGGTGACCGCCAACGGCGTCGATCGCGCCCGCTTCACCGAGCTGTGGAAGTCCGACGAGATCAAGGCGCAGATCGACGCGGCAAAGAAAGCGCTCGACACCTACCAGGTGAAGGGCGTGCCGAGCTTCGTCGTCGACGGCAAGTACCTGACCTCGGCCAGCATGGCGGGCGGCGTGCGCGAGATGATGCAGGTAGTCGAGCACCTGGTCGGGCGCGCCGCCGCCGAACGGAAAAAGTAGTGCGCGTCGTCATCTCCGGCGCCTCCTCCGGCATCGGAGAGGCGCTGGCGCGGCACTACGCGTCCGCGGACACTGTGCTGGGCTTGATTTCCCGGCGCCGCTCGGACGGCCTCAACCTGCCGGGAGAATCCGTCTCCTACCCTGTGGATGTCACCGACGCCGGTGCGCTCGCGGCGGCTGCGCGGGACTTCCTCGACCGGTTCGGCCCGCCGGACCTGGTCATCGCCAGCGCCGGGATCTCGATCGGAACCGTCGGCGACGACATCCAGGATGTGGAGAAGCTGCGGCGCGTGCTCGACGTCAACGTCGCCGGCCTCGCCGCGACGCTGGCCGCCTTCGCCCCCGCGATGCGCGAGGCGGGGCGCGGCACGCTGGCGGGCATCGCCAGCGTCGCCGGCTTTCGCGGCCTCCCGGGCGCCGGCGCCTACAGCGCCTCCAAGGCGGCGGCCATCAGCTGGCTGGAAAGCCTGCGCGCCGAACTCCGCGGCAGCGGCGTTTCCGTAGTCTGCATCTGCCCCGGATACATCGACACGCCGATGACCCAGGTCAACCGCTACCGCATGCCCTTCCTGCTGCCCGCCGACGAGGCGGCGCGCCGCATCGCGCGCGCCATCGCCGCCCGGCGACGGCTGGCCGTCATCCCGTGGCAGATGGCGGCCGTATCGCTCCTGCTCAGGATCTTGCCGGGCTGGCTTTACGATCGTCTTGCCGCCCGTGCGCCCAGAAAACCGCGCGACTTGAAAATCTAGGACTTTTTGGAAGAAAGGCGAAGCATCGCGTAGCTGCCCGGGGCGTCCTCGAGGACTTTGAGCTGCCGGTCGCCGGGCTTCCGTGCAGGCACTTTCTCTTCCCCGGCATTTTGCTTGTCCATCCAGGCCTGCCAGTCGTTCCACCAGGAGCCGGGAATCTGCTTTGCGCCGGCGAACCACTCCTCGGGCGTCGCGGGCAGGGCGTCGTTCGCCCAGTATTGGTACTTCTGCGCCGCCGGCGGGTTGACGATGCCGGCGATCGATCGGCACGCCGGCGAGCGTGATGCCCCCGGGCACGCCGAGCAGGTTCTTGATGTACATGTTGCGCAAATAGAAGCTGTGCATGCGCGCCGGCATGCGGGTGGAATCGGCGTTCCAGTAGAGCAGATCGAAGGGGAACGGATCCTTGCCCATCAGGTAGTTGTTGACCACGAACGACCACACTAGGTCGTTGGCGCGCAGCAGGTTGAAGGTGCCAGCCATCTCCGAGCCTTCGAGATAGCCGCGCTCGTTCATCTTGCGCTCGAGGTTCTCGACCTGCGCCTCGTCGATGAACACGCCGAGCTCGCCGGGTTTCGAGAAGTCCAGCAGGCTGACGAAGAAAGTCGCACAGCCGATACGGTCTTCGTTCTTGGCTGTCAGGTATGACAACGTGGCGCCAAGCAGGGTACCGCCCAGGCAATAGCCGATGATGTTCGCCTTGCGCTCGCCGGTCGCCTTCTCCACCGCGTCGAGCGCGGCGAGCGGCCCTTCCAGCATGTAATCGTCGAAGCCTTTCTGCGCCAGGCGCGCATCGGGATTCACCCACGAGATGACGAACACCGTGTGGCCCTGCTCGACCGCGAAGCGGATGAAGGAATTCTTGTCGCGCAGGTCGAGGATGTAGTACTTGTTGATCCAGGGCGGGATGATCACGAGGGGCCGCTTGTAGGCTTTGCCCGTCGCCGGCTGATACTGGATCAGCTGCATCAGGTCGTTCTGGTACACGACCTTGCCCGGCGTGGTGGCGATGTTCCTGCCGAGCTTGAAGGCGCTCTCGTCGGTCATCGAGATGCGCAACTCGCCGCCGCCCTTCTCGATGTCCGAGAGCAGGTTGTTCAGGCCGCGCACCAGGTTCTGGCCGCCGCTCGCCAGCGTCTCGCGCAGCACCTGCGGATTGGTCATCAGGAAATTCGAGGGCGACAGGGCGTCGACGTATTGGCGGGTAAAGAAGGCGACCTTCTTCTCCGATTCCGGCGACAGCCCGCCGACTTCCGATACCGCGTGCTGGATGTGGCGGGCCGCGATCAGATACGACTGCTTGAAGTAATCGAACAGGAAGTTGCTCGACCAGTCCTCGTCCTTGAAGCGCGAGTCGCCCTTGACGGGCTCGGCGACCGGCTGCGCCTGCACGCCCATCATCTTCATCCAGGTCGACTGCCACAGACGCGCGTAGTCGACCCACATGCTCATCGACAGGCTCGCCATCGCCGCCGGGTCGGCGGCCATGCGCGAATAAAGATCCATGAACGCCTTGGCGATGCCCATCTCATCGCGCACCGCGGCGGACATGTTCTGCGCCTGCTTCTGGGCGAACTCGCCGAGGATCCTCGAAGAGCGTTCGGCGACCGTCTGGCAGACTTTGGTCAGTTCTTCAGCTTGATTCATACCGCAGCGTAGCGCATCACTCCATCTTGCCCGACCGCGCGGGTCGCCCGGCCCGCATAGTACAGGTAGTGCAGGTGGGCTATCGCCTCGCCCATGGCAAAAAACGTCTGGTGCGCGTCGAGCGGTCTCCTGAACAGAACGCCCAGCAGCTCGCCCGCACTTTGGGGCTTTTCATGGAGCGAATCCATCACATCCCGGAATCGATCCTGGTGGTGACTCTGCAGCTCCTCCACCCGCCGGTGCGCGCCGCGGAAGGGCTTGCCGTGCGACGGCAGCACCAGGACATCAGCGGGCAGCTCGCGGTAGCGGGCAATCGACTCCAGAAACAGGCGCAGCGGGTCGCCTTCCGGGTCGACCGACCAGACGCTCACGTTGGTCGAAATGGTCGAGAGCAGCATGTCGCCGGCGATGATCACATTCAGGCTTTCGCAGCACAGCGACATGTGCTCCGGCGCGTGGCCATAGCCGACGATCGCCCGCCATTCCCGCCCCCCGATATTCAGGCGCTCGCCGTCCAGGATGCGCCGGTAGGAGTGCGGAAAGTCGGGGACGAGCTTCGCGTAGCGGTTGCCGCCTCCGGACATCGCCGCGCGGCGCTTTTCGTCGAGTCCGTTCTTGCGGAAGACTTCGAGCACCGCCTCGCTGGTGTACCCGGCCCCTCCCGCGCGCACCGCATGCGCCGTAAGGTATTCGCCCTGCGTCATCCACAGCTCGACGCCGAAGCGCTCGCACAGCCAGGCGGCATTGCCCGCGTGGTCCGGGTGATAGTGGGTAACAACGACTCTCTTTACAGAAAAATCCTCAATGGAACCGAATACTTTTTCCCAGAGCTCGCGTGTTGCGGCGTTGCCGATTCCAGTGTCGACCATCGTCCACCCCGCATCGTCCTCGAGCAGCCAGAGGTTGATGTGGTCGAGCTGGAACGGCAGCGGCATGCGCAGCCAGTGCACGCCCGGCGCGACTTTCAGCGTCGTGCCCGGCGCCGGCAGCTCGGCGAATGGATATTCCAGAGAGGACATCGGCTACACTTGACGGAAACGTAAAGGTCAACCTGACCAGGCGAACCCTAACATGAGCGTCGAGGCGACGGAGCGCACGGAGTTTTCGATCAGCGAACTGGCGCGCGAGTTCGATGTCACCCCGCGCGCCATCCGCTTCTACGAGGACCAGGGCCTGCTCGCGCCGCGGCGCGACGGGCAGCGGCGCATCTATGCGCCGCGCGACCGCACCCGGCTCAAGCTCACGCTGCGCGGCAAGCGCCTGGGCCTGACGCTGTCCGAGATCCGCGAGCTCATCGACATGTACGAGCCCGGGCGCGACGAGCGCCCGCAGCTGCAGCGCTTCCTCGCCGTGCTCGAGGCGCACAAGGTGGGCCTGCTGCAGCAGCGCGCCGATATCGAGGCCCAGCTCTCCGAGCTCCAGGCCTTCGAGAAAAAGGTGCGCAAGCAGCTGAAGCGAAGTTGACGTTTACGTAAACGTAAAGTAGGCTAGCCGGTCGCCCTGCGCGCATACTGCGATCTCCCCTGGACCGAACTGCCATGGAACTTCCGTCCCTTCGTTTCGAGCACGGCGAGACCATCGCGATGCTGCGCGAGACGGCGCGCAGCTTCGCCGCGAAGGAGATCGCGCCGCGCGCGGCCGAGATCGATCGCGCGAACCAATTCCCGCCCGATCTCTGGCCCAAGCTCGGCAGCGTCGGCCTGCTGGGCATCACGGTGGAGGAGGAATACGGCGGCACGGCGATGGGCTATCTTGCGCACATCATCGCGATGGAGGAAATCTCCCGGGCGTCGGCGTCGATCGGCTTGTCGTACGGCGCGCATTCCAATCTGTGCGTCAACCAGCTCCGGCGCAACGGCTCGGCGGCGCAGAAGAAGAAGTATCTGCCGAAACTCGTTTCCGGCGCGCACGTCGGCGCGCTGGCGATGTCCGAGCCTGGCGCGGGTTCAGATGTTGTTGGAATGAGATTAAAGGCTGAAAGGCGCGGGGATTGCTACCTCCTCAATGGCAACAAGATGTGGATCACCAACGGCCCCGACGCCGACGTCCTGGTGATCTACGGCAAGACGAGCGACCAGGGGATCAGCGCGTTCCTCGTCGAGAAAGGCATGAAGGGATTCTCGACCGCGCAAAAGCTCGACAAGCTCGGAATGCGCGGCTCCAACACCTGCGAGCTGGTATTTCGTGATTGTGAAGTTCCTTCTGAGAATATTCTTGGAAAAGAGGGAGAAGGCGTCAAAGTCCTGATGTCCGGGCTCGATTACGAGCGCGCGGTGCTGGCGGGCGGCCCGCTCGGCATCATGGCCGCCTGTCTCGACGTCGTGGTGCCCTACGTGCACGAGCGCAAGCAGTTCGGCCAGCCGATCGGCGAATTCCAGCTGATGCAGGGCAAGCTCGCCGACATGTACACCACCTTCTCCGCGTGTCGGGCGTACGTTTACGCTGTCGGTCAATCTTTGGATAGAAATGAAACAACCAGAAAAGATGCGGCCGGGGCCATCCTGTACGCCGCCGAGAAAGCAACCTGGATGGCGGGCGAAGCGATCCAGGCGCTCGGCGGCATGGGCTACATCAACGAGACGCCGACCGGCCGCCTCTGGCGCGACGCCAAGCTCTACGAGATCGGCGCCGGGACTTCC